>LNAP01003038.1_pt1 | contig 33612 bp, 30 predicted proteins | sample 602601 | NCBI WGS metagenome assembly LNAP01 (sample SAMN02440304, study PRJNA202911) | soil metagenome | biome: Subtropical and temperate rainforests or woodlands; isolation source: soil samples (1 kg each in a 20% v/v slurry with milli Q water) were... ...
TTTGCGCCCCCGGCAACGCGCGCCGCGCCCAGCCCCCAGAGCACGACGCCGACCACTGCCAGCGCCCCTGCGCAGGGGGGCGACAGCCGCGAGACTGGCGCTGCGCCAACCCCCGGCGCGGCTGAATCAGCGCCACAGACGGCAGCCCCCGGCAACACAGGCGCATGGCAGGTACTGCTGCAGGACGCCCAGCTGCGCGGCTGGCGCGCCCATCTCGAGGACCGCGTGCCGCAACCGGCGGTAGCGCTGGACGTCGGCCCGCTGGATCTCGACCTGCAGGGCTTCAGCAGCAGCGGCGAACAACCCTTCAGCCTCAAGCTGGCCAGCGGCGTCGGTGCCCGCGGCCAGCTCGAGGCCGACGGCCAGCTGCGCCTGAAACCACTGAGCAGCCAGCTCAAGGTGCGCACGCGCGACCTCGACCTGCGCCTGGCCCAGGCCTATCTCAGCCCGTTCATCCACCTGGAACTGCGCAGCGGCCTGCTCGCCAGCGATATCGCCGTCGACCTGCAGGGCAGCGCGCCGCTGGCGCTCAAGGTCAGTGGCCGCGCCGAGGTGAGCCAGCTGCACACCCTCGACACCCTCAAGGGCCGCGATTTCGTCAAATGGCAGCTGCTCAACGTCGACGGCCTCGACTACCGCCACGGCGAGCAGCTGCGCATCGACCGGCTGCGCCTGCAACAGCCGTACGCGCGCTTCATCATCAACGAGGACCTCAGCACCAACGTCAAGGATCTGCTGATAGCCCAGCCGCCCAAGCCCCAGCCGGCGCCGCCCGGCAAGCCGCTGCACGTGGTGGTCGGTGGCGTGGACATCGCGGACGGCTCGGCCAACTTCGCCGACCTCTCGCTGACACCCAACTTCGCCACCGCCATCCAGCAGCTCAATGGCCGGATCGGCACCCTCGACAACCAGTCCAGCAAGCCGGCCACGGTGGATATCCGCGGCAAGGTCGACCGCTACGCCCCGGTGACCATCCAGGGCCAGCTGACCCCCTTCTCGCCACTGGAGCAGCTGGACATCACCACCCGCTTCAAACGGGTCGAGCTGACCACCCTGACCCCCTACGCCGGCAAGTTCGCCGGCTACAAGATCCGCAAGGGCCGCCTCAACCTCGACCTACACTACCGCATCGAGAAGGGCCGGCTGAACGCCGACAACAAGCTGCTGCTGGAGGACCTGCAGCTCGGCGAGCGGGTCGACAGCCCCAGCGCCACCGACCTGCCGGTGCGCCTGGCGGTGGCGCTGCTCAAGGATACCCACGGCAACATCGACATCGCCCTGCCGGTGCAGGGCGACCTCAACAACCCCGAGTTCAGCGTGGCGCCGATCGTCTGGCAGACCCTGCGCAACCTGATCCTGCGCGCGGTGCAGGCACCATTCAAGCTGATCGCCGGCTTGGTCGACGGTGGCGACGAACAACTGGACAGCGTGCCCTTTGCCGCCGGCTCCAGCGAGCTGGACCAGCCGGCCCGCGCCACCCTCGACAAGCTGGCCAAGGCCCTGCAGCAGCGCCCGACGCTGCGCCTGGAGGTCGAAGGCATGAGCCGGCAGGCGGCCGACGGCCCGCTGCTGGCCGAACAGCGCCTGCAGCGCGAGTACCAGGACACCTGGTACCGCATGCTGCAACGCCGCGGCGACAAGGTGCCGGCCGAGGCCAGCCAGCTCAAGGTGCCGGAGGACATGCAGGGGAGCCTGCTCGAAGGCATCTACCGCGCCCGCCTCAAGCAACAGCCGCCGGCCGAATGGCGCGAGCTGAAGAAGCCCGAACGCGCCACGCGCCTGCGCCAGGCGGTGCTCGACTCCTGGGCGCAGAGTTCGCTGCTGCTGCGCCAGCTGGCCCAGGATCGCGCGCGGGCGATCAAGGCCTATCTGGTCGAGCAGGGGCAGCTGGCCGACGAGCGCATCTACCTGCTGGAGGTCGGCAGCGCCGAGGCCGCCGGTGACAACCCGCGCGTCGCCGTGCCGCTGCATCTGGACAGCGAGTAAACTGACCACCACGAGGGTCCGATCAATACCCTTGCCGGTGCCCACGGCGCCGGCCTCTTTCCCGTCGTGAGGGTTCTGTCGTGAAAGCTTTCCTCTGCCTGCTGCTGGTGGCCCTGAGTGCCCCGCTCAGCGCCGCCACCCTGCGCTGCGACCGCGACCTGGTCAGCAGCGGCGACCATACCAGCGAGGTACTCGACAAGTGCGGCCAGCCGAACAGCCGCGAGACCATCGGCTACCGCCGGCGCGGCGACGACTGGGGCAACTACGAGGAGGTGCGCGTCGAGGAGTGGGTCTACGGCCCGCGCAACGGCATGTACTACTTCCTGCGCTTCGAAGGCAATCGCCTGATCGAGATCGACAGCGACCGCGGGCGTTAGCGTCACCCCGGGCAGCCGAATCGCGGACAACAAAAAAGGCCCCGGAGGGCCTTTTCTGTCACGCGATCACGTCGATCAGACGCCGGAGGCTTCGGCAGCCGCCACGTCCTTGATCGACAGCTTGATGCGGCCGCGGTTGTCCACGTCCAGCACCAGCACCTTGACCTCTTCGCCTTCCTTGAGCACGTCGGTGACCTTCTCGATGCGCTTGTCGCTGATCTGCGAAATGTGCACCAGACCGTCCTTGCCCGGCAGGATGTTGACGAAGGCACCGAAGTCGACGATGCGCTCGACCTTGCCGATGTAGATCTTGCCGATCTCGGCTTCGGCAGTGATGCCCAGCACGCGCTGACGGGCAGCCTCGGCGGCTTCCTTGGTCTCGCCGTAGATCTTCACGCTGCCGTCGTCCTCGATGTCGATCGAGGCCTTGGTCTCTTCGCAGATGCCGCGGATGGTGGCGCCACCCTTGCCGATCACGTCGCGGATCTTGTCCGAGTCGATCTTCATCTGGATCATGGTCGGCGCGTTTTCCGACAGCTCGGCACGCGGCTTGGCGATCACCTGGTTCATCTGGCCGAGGATGTTCAGACGCGCTTCCAGAGCCTGGTTCAGCGCGATCTCCATGATCTCTTCGGTGATGCCCTGGATCTTGATGTCCATCTGCAGGGCGGTAACGCCCTTGTCGGTACCGGCCACCTTGAAGTCCATGTCGCCGAGGTGGTCTTCGTCACCGAGGATGTCGGTCAGTACGGCGAACTTGTCGCCTTCCTTGACCAGACCCATGGCGATGCCGGCCACCGGCGCCTTGATCGGCACACCGGCGTCCATCAGCGCCAGGGAGGCGCCGCACACCGAAGCCATCGAGCTGGAACCGTTGGATTCGGTGATTTCCGACACCACGCGGATGGTGTAGGGGAAATCGGCCTGGGTCGGCAGCATGGCGGCGACGCCACGACGGGCCAGACGGCCGTGACCGATTTCGCGGCGGCCCGGGCTGCCCATGCGGCCGCACTCGCCCACCGAGAACGGCGGGAAGTTGTAGTGCAGCATGAAGGCGTCCTTGCGCTCGCCTTCCAGGGTGTCCAGCAGCTGGGCGTCGCGGGCGGTGCCGAGAGTGGCGACCACCAGGGCCTGGGTCTCGCCGCGGGTGAACAACGCCGAACCGTGGGTCTTGCCCAGCACGCCGACTTCGATGGCCAGCGGGCGCACGGTGCGGGTGTCGCGACCGTCGATACGCGGTTTGCCGTTGACGATGTTCTCGCGCACGATGCGGTATTCGAGCAGACCGAAGACTTCCTTGACGGCGCCGGCCGGGAACTGGCCTTCGCCTTCACCGACGAACTTGGCGATCACCTGCTCGCGCAGGGCATCGAGGGCGGCGTAGCGCTGCTGCTTGATGGTGATGGTGTAGGCGTTGGAGATCGCCTCGCCGAACTCGGCCTTGACCGCTTCGATCAGCGCGGTGTTGGCCTGCGGAGCCTGCCAGTCCCAGCGCGGCTTGCCGGCTTCGGCAGCGAATTCCTTGATCGCGCGGACGGCGCTCTGGAATTCCTCGTGGGCGAACAGCACGGCGCCCAGCATCTGGTCTTCGGTCAGCTCTTCGGCCTGCGATTCAACCATCAGCACGGCGTCTTCGGTACCGGCCACCACCATGTCCAGACGCGAGCTCTGCAGCTGCTCGTAGGTCGGGTTGAGGATGTAGCCCAGCTCGTCGTGGTAGCCGACGCGGGCGGCGCCGATCGGACCATCGAACGGAATGCCGGAAACGGCCAGGGCGGCCGAGGTACCGATCATCGCGGCGATGTCCGGATCGGACTTCTTGTTGGTCGACACGACGGTGCAGACGACCTGCACTTCGTTCATGAAGCCTTCGGGGAACAGCGGGCGGATCGGACGGTCGATCAGGCGCGAGGTCAGGGTTTCCTTCTCGCTCGGACGGCCTTCACGCTTGAAGAAGCCACCCGGGATGCGGCCGGCGGCGTAGGTCTTTTCCTGGTAGTGCACGGACAGCGGGAAGAAGCCCTTGCCCGGATCGGCCTGCTTGGCGCCGACCACGGTGACCAGCACGCTGACGTCGTCGGTGCTGACCAGCACGGCACCGCTGGCCTGACGGGCGATGCGGCCCGTTTCGAGGGTAAAGGTCGTCTGACCGAACTGGAATTTTTTGATAACCGGATTCACGGTATGTTCCTTCTCTTTGTTGCCTTTGGGGAAATCGGGAGGAATGGCGGGGAGACCCGGCGCATTCTGCAGGTCATGTACCAAAGAGCCCGGTGGCCGGCGATCTTTCGTACATGACCTCGAAAAGCCAAAAGCTGGAGGCCCGGAGCTGGAAGCGGGCAAAACCCTCTTTCAACTCCAAGCATCCAGCTTCCGGCTTCCAGCTCAACTACGTCTTAGCGACGCAGGCCCAGACGTGCAACCAGGGTGCTGTAACGAGTTGCGTCCTTGCCCTTCAGGTAGTCCAGCAGCTTGCGGCGCTGGTTGACCATACGGATCAGACCACGACGGGAGTGGTGGTCCTTGGCGTTGGCCTTGAAGTGACCCTGCAGCTTGTTGATGTTGGCGGTCAGCAGGGCAACCTGCACTTCCGGAGAACCGGTATCGCCTACAGCTTGCTGGTAGTCGGCAACGATTTGGGCTTTATCTTGAACGCTCAGTGCCATGGTGGGCTTTCCTCTGAGGTAACAGGCCGGGGAATATCCCCGTTTTCATGATGGAGGAGTGACCGTGCCTGCTGACAGCCACCCTCGTCCGGTCCTCAGGACCGAATCAGTCGACGCGGCGCAATGCGCCCGTCGTCGGTCACTTCACCGATACCGATGAAACGACCCTCGTGATCACGCACCCGCAGCATGCCGAACTTCGGCGCCTCCGGGGCTCGCACCGGCTGCCCGTGCAGCCAGTAATACGCGCTGTGTTCCGACAGCTGCACCGCCGGCCAGTGTTCCAGACCGCAGTCCACCGGCAGCAGGAAGCGGTCAAGGGCCTCGGCCCCGCCTTCCTCGTGTGCCTGCAGCAGCGTGTCCAGGCTGATGGCCTGCTCCAGGCCGAACGGCCCGGCCTGGGTGCGGCGCAGTTCGGCGACGTGCGCTCCGCAGCCCAGCGCCTGACCGAGATCCTCGACCAGGGTGCGAATGTAGGTGCCCTTGCTGCAGGTTACCGACAGATCGGCAAACGGCGGCTCGAAACGGGTCAGCTCAAGACGTTCAATAGTAACAGAACGCGCCTCGCGCTCCACTACCTCGCCGGCACGCGCCAGCTTGTACAGCGGCTGGCCATCGCGCTTGAGCGCCGAGTACATCGGCGGTACCTGCTGGATTGGCCCCCGAAAGCGCGGCAACAGCGCCTCCAGCTGTTCCCGACCAACGGTCACTTCACGCTGCTCGAGCACCTCACCCTCGGCATCGCCGGTGGTGGTGGTGACGCCCAGGTGCATGACCGTGGCATAGCCTTTCTCGGCATCCAGCAGGTATTGGGAGAACTTGGTCGCCTCGCCGAAGCACAGCGGCAGCACGCCGGTCGCCAGCGGATCGAGGCTGCCGGTATGCCCGGCCTTCTCGGCATTGAGCAGCCAGCGCACCTTCTGCAGCGCGGCGTTGGAACTGAAGCCGTGCGGCTTGTCGAGGATCAGGATGCCGCTGACCGCACGGCGGATTCGTTTCACCTGGGCCACGCGTTACTCCTTGCCAGCGTCCGGATCGCTCGGATGCTGACGATCTTCGGCGACTGCACGCTCGATCAGCACCGACAGCAGGGCGCCGCGACGCACGCTCTCGTCGTAGAGGAAGTGCAGCTGCGGAATGGTGCGCAGCTTGATCGCGCGACCGAGCAGCATGCGCAGGTAGCCGGCGGCGTCCTTGAGCACCGCCTGGCTTTCGGCGATCTTCTGCTCGTCGTCGTCCTGCCCCATGACGGTGAAAAACACCTTGGCGTGGGCCAGGTCACGGCTGACTTCGATGCCGGTCAGGGTCACCAGACCCAGGCGCGGATCCTTGATCTCGCGCTGGATCAGCTGCGCCAGCTCGCGCTGCATCTGGTCACCGATACGCTGGGTACGGCTGTATTCTTTGGCCATGACATTTATCCGTGAAAAAAAGCCTGAAGCTGAAAAGCGCAAGCCGGAAGCATCCTACTGGAGCCTCCGGCTTGTGTTTGTAGCACCCGCTGACGCTTAGAGGCTACGCGCTACCTCGACCTTCTCGAACACTTCGATCTTGTCGCCGACGCGCACGTCGTTGTAGCTCTTCACCGCGATGCCGCATTCCATGCCGGCGCGAACTTCGGAGACGTCGTCCTTGAAGCGGCGCAGGGATTCCAGCTCGCCCTCGAAGACCACCACGTCGTCGCGCAGCACGCGGATCGGACGGTTGCGATGGACGTTGCCTTCCACCACCATGCAGCCGGCAACCGCGCCGAACTTCGGCGAACGGAACACGTCACGCACTTCGGCAATGCCGAGGATGTTCTCGCGTACGTCGCTGCCGAGCATACCGGTGAGCGCCTTCTTGACGTCCTCGATGATGTCGTAGATGACGTTGTAGTAGCGCAGATCCAGACCTTCCTGCTCGACGCACCGGCGTCGGCACGCACGTTGAAGCCGAAGATCACCGCATTGGAGGCCAGTGCCAGGTTGGCGTCGCTTTCGGTGATGCCACCGACACCGCCGCCGACCACGCGCACCTGCACTTCCTCGTTGCCCAGACCGGCCAGCGAGCCCTGCAGCGCCTCCAGCGAGCCGCGCACGTCGGACTTGAGGACGATGTTGAGGGTCTTCTTCTCTTCCTGACCCATGGTCTCGAAGATGTTTTCCAGCTTGCCGGCATGTGCACGGGCCAGCTTGACCTCGCGGAACTTGCCCTGACGGAACAGGGCGACTTCGCGGGCCTTCTTCTCGTCGGCGAGCACGGTCAGGTCATCACCGGCATCCGGAGTGCCGTCCAGGCCGAGGATCTCGACCGGAATCGACGGGCCGGCTTCCTTGATCGGCTTGCCGTTCTCGTCGAGCATGGCACGCACGCGGCCATAGTTGACGCCGACCAGCACCATGTCGCCCTGACGCAGGGTACCGTCCTGTACCAGCACGGTAGCCACCGGACCACGGCCCTTGTCCAGACGCGACTCGACCACCACGCCACGGCCCGGAGCCGACGGAGTGGCTTTCAGCTCGAGCACTTCAGCCTGCAGCAGCACGGCTTCCAGCAGTTCGTCGATACCGGTGCCGACCTTGGCCGATACGGGGATGAACTGGGTGGTACCGCCCCACTCTTCCGGAATCACTTCGCGCGCCGCCAGATCGTGCTTGATGCGGTCGAGGTCGGCGCCCGGCTTGTCGATCTTGTTGATCGCTACGACGATCGGCACACCCGCCGCCTTGGCGTGCTGGATGGCTTCCTCGGTCTGCGGCATCACGCCGTCGTCGGCTGCCACCACCAGGATGACGATGTCGGTCGCCTTGGCGCCACGGGCACGCATCGCGGTGAACGCGGCGTGGCCGGGGGTGTCCAGGAAGGTGACCATGCCGCGGTCGGTTTCCACGTGGTAGGCACCGATGTGCTGGGTGATGCCACCCGCTTCGCCGGTCGCCACCTTGGTGCGGCGGATGTAGTCGAGCAGCGAGGTCTTGCCATGGTCGACGTGACCCATGACGGTAACCACCGGCGCGCGCGACTCGGCCTCGCCCTCGAACTTGAGGGACTCGGCCAGCTGTTCTTCCAGCGCGTTCTCGCTGACCAGCGTGACCTTGTGGCCCAGCTCTTCGGCCACCAGCTGTGCGGTTTCCTGGTCGAGCACCTGGTTGATGGTCACCGGGGTGCCCATCTTGAACATGAACTTGACCACCTCGGCGCCCTTCACGGACATCTGTGCGGCCAGTTCGGCCACGGTGATGGTCTCGCCAATGCTCACTTCACGCACGACCGGCCCGACCGGGCTCTGGAAACCGTGCTGGTTGCGCTTCTTCAGCTTGCTCTTGCCACCGCGGCCGCCGCGGCGGAAACGATCGCTCTCTTCCTCGGTGCTGCGCGGGGCAACACGCGGGGCCGGAGCCTTTTCCTTCAACGACGGACGGGGCTGAGCCTGCTTGCGCTCGCGACGCTCTTCCTCTTCGTTGCGCTTGGGCGCTACGCGGCGGGCATCGTCCTTGGCGCGATCGGCAACGGACGGCTTGGCCGCCTCGACCGGCGCTGCGGCAGCGGCCGCCGCCTGAGCCTGACGGGCTTCCACGGCACGCACACGCGCTTCTTCGGCATCGTCGATGCGGCGCGGCTCGGTGCGTACTTCGACCTTCGGACGCGCGGGCGCTTCCGCGGCACGCTTGTCGGCCGCAGGCTTCTCTTCGCGCTTCGGCTCGGCCGCCGCTTCAGCGGCCTCCGGAGTGACGAAGGTCTTCTTCTTGCGCACTTCGACGCTGATGGTCTTGCTGCCAGCCACCCGCAGGGTGCTGGTGGTCTTGCGCTTCAGGGTGATCTTGCTGGGTTCTGCCAGCTTGTCACCGTGGCTGCTTTTCAGGTGCGCCAATAGTTTCTGCTTCTCTTCGTCGGTCACTACTTGCTCGGCGTGGCTGTGCGGCAGACCTGCCTCACGCATTTGCTGCAGCAGGCGCTCTACCGGTGTAGCGACCACTAGGGCCAGTTCTTTCACCGTGACTTGCGTCATGCACTTCTCTCCTCAGGCCGCGACCACTTACTCGAACCAATGGGCTCGGGCGGCCATGATCAGCTTTCCGGCATGCTCTTCAGTCATGCCGTCGATCTCGAGCAGGTCGTCAATCGACTGCTCGGCCAGGTCTTCGCGAGTCGCCACACCCCGCAGGGCCAGCTCGACAGCCAGCTCCTTGGTCATGCCGTCCAGCGCCAGCAGGTCATCCGCCGGGTGGATATCCGCGAGCTTCTCTTCGTTGGCGATCGCCTTGGTCAGCAGACGACCCTTGGCACGGGAGCGCAGCTCGTTGACGATCTCTTCATCAAAGCCCTCGATGCTGAGCATCTCTTCCATGGGCACGTAGGCAATTTCTTCCAGGGTGGTGAAACCCTCCTCGACCAGCACTTCCGCCAGCTCGGCGTCGACACCCAACTCGTCGACGAAGAGCTGCAGGATATCGCCGGTTTCGGCCTGCTGCTTGGCCTGGATATCGGCTTCGGTCATCACGTTCAGGGTCCAGCCGGTCAGCTGGCTGGCCAGACGCACGTTCTGCCCGCTGCGACCAATGGCCTGGGCGAGGTTATCCTCGGCCACGGCGATGTCCATGGTGTGAGTATCTTCGTCGACGATGATCGCCGCCACTTCCGCCGGGGACATGGCGTTGATGACGAACTGCGCCGGATTGTCGTCCCACAGCACGATGTCGACACGCTCGCCGCCCAGCTCACCAGACACCGCCTGCACACGCGAACCGCGCATGCCGATGCAGGCACCCTGCGGGTCGATGCGCTTGTCCTTGGAGCGCACGGCGATCTTGGCGCGCGAACCCGGGTCGCGGGCGGCAGCCATGATCTCGATCAGCCCTTCGGCGATCTCCGGCACTTCGATGCTGAACAGCTCGATGATCATTTCCGGGGCGGTACGCGACAGGATCAGCTGCGGACCGCGGTTCTCGCTGCGGATTTCCTTGAGCAGGGCACGCAGGCGGGCACCGACGCGGAACGACTCGCGCGGGATGATGTGTTCGCGGGCCAGCAGGGCCTCGGCATTGTTGCCCAGATCGACGATGACGTTGTCGCGGGTGACCTTCTTCACCGTGCCGGAGATGATCTCGCCAATCCGCTCACGGTAGGCATCGACCACCTGGGCGCGCTCGGCTTCGCGGACCTTCTGCACGATCACCTGCTTGGCGATCTGCGCGGCGATGCGGCCGAACTCGATGGACTCGATCTTTTCCTCGACGACGTCGCCGACCTTGGCGTCTTCTTGCTTCTCGCGGGCCTCGGCCAGGGTCAGCTCGGCGGCCGGATTCTCCACGGCATCGTCGGCCACCACAGTCCAGCTGCGGAAGGTTTCGTAATTGCCGCTTTGACGATTGATCGATACACGTATCTCGACCTCGTCCTCAAAACGTTTTTTCGTGGCAGTGGCCAGAGCCAGTTCCAGCGCTTCGAAAATCACGCCGGCCGGTACGCCCTTTTCATTGGACACCGACTCTACTACCAGCAGTACTTCTTTGCTCATCGTACGCCTCGCCTTTCGCAATCCATTGGGATCCGCTGGATCCGCGCCTCAATCAAAACGGGGAATGATGTTGGCCTTGTCGATCGAGTCGATCGGCAGCAGGTACTCGTGCTCGTCCACCTGAACGACCACATCCTGCTCCTCGACGCCACGCAGCAAACCCTGGAAATTGCGTCGTCCCTCGTAGGGCGAGCGCAGCCTGATCTTCACCTGTTCCCCGGCATGGGCAGCGAACTGCTCCAGCGTGAACAGGGGGCGATCCATCCCCGGAGAAGAAACTTCCAGGGTGTACTCGCCACTGACCGGATCCTCGACGTCAAGCACGCCACTGATCTGCCGACTGACTTTTTCACAGTCGTCGATCAGGATGCCGTCGGGATTGTCGATATAGACCCGCAGCAGCGAATGCCGCCCCTGGGAAATGAATTCGATGCCCCAGCACTGGTAGCCGAGGGCCTCGACTACCGGGGCCAGCAAGGCCTGCAACTGTTCTAGCTTGCTCGACACCTGATCGCCTCCGCATGCTGTACAAACAAAAAATGGGCGAAACGCCCATCCCGTAGGTGACCACTCTAAGAGTGGTACAAATCTTCCAACTAGCAAAAAGCCCCTTAAAAGGGGCCTTTTGATAAAACTGGTTGCGGGGGCAGGATTTGAACCTACGACCTTCGGGTTATGAGCCCGACGAGCTACCAGACTGCTCCACCCCGCGTCGAAGAGAAAGAACTATACAGCGCCAAGCACAACCCGTCAACCAAAGACCAGAAACAACAAAGCCCGCATTCGCGGGCTTGTTGTATATGGTACCGAGGAGGGGACTCGAACCCCTACAGCCTATGGCCACTACCACCTCAAGGTAGCGTGTCTACCAATTCCACCACCTCGGCAAACTCTTTACTGCAAACCGCTTATTACTGCTTCTGTTGCTCTGCGCCTGCCGGTATATCCGAAGACCCTGGCTTTTGCGCATCAAGCACCGGAACATCATCTGCAGCGGGCTTGCTTGGAACTTCTAGTACTGCCGGATCCGGCAAACCACCTTGAATAAGCATATCAGCTTTGTCTTTGGCAAAAAACCCCAAACCCAAACTGGTAGCAAAAAAAACGGCGGCCAGCACAGCAGTAAAACGACTCAGAAAGGTAGCGGAACCCTGGCTACCGAACACGGTACCCGAAGCACCCGCACCAAAGGACGCACCTGCATCGGCACCCTTACCCTGCTGCAGCAGAACCAAGGCAACCAGGCCCAGCGCCGCCAGCAGATGCACCACAATCACTACTGTCTCGAGCATCTCTCAGCTTCCCGCGGCACGACAGATCGCACCGAACTCGTCCGCATTGAGGGAGGCTCCACCTACCAGCCCCCCGTCGATATCCGGCATGCCGAACAACTCGGCTGCACTGACGGCCTTGACACTGCCGCCATAGAGAATTCTCACACCCGCCGCGATCTCGGCATTCTCTGCCGCCAACTGCGCACGGATCGCCGCGTGTACGTCCTGCGCCTGTTGCGGAGTCGCAGTCAGACCGGTACCAATGGCCCACACCGGCTCATAGGCAATCACCGCACCCGCGAAAACACCGACACCCAATTCCTCGAGCACAGCGCTCACCTGCCGCGCCACCACCTCAAGGGTTTGCCCCGCTTCGCGCTGCTCGAGGGTTTCCCCTACACACAGCACCGGAACCAAACCACAGGACTGCGCGGCGGTAAACTTGCGAGCGACTACCGCGTCGCTTTCATCCAGCAGCAGCCGACGCTCCGAGTGACCGACCAGCACATAGCGGCAACCAGAATCAGCCAGCTGAGCAGCGGCAATTTCACCAGTCAGCGCACCCTGCACGGGTTCGACGGCGCAATCTTGCGCACCGACGGCAATGGCCTTGCCTTCCAGCCCGGACTGAACCTGGGCAATGTACAGACAGGGCGGCATCACCACCACATCGACACCGGCCGGCAGGGTCAGCATGCGCAAATTCTTGATCAGCTCGGCGACGCCGGCACGCGTGCCATGCATCTTCCAGTTACCAGCGACCAGGGGGCGGCGCATGCTAAACCTCGTCGTCCAAAGTGGGCGCAGATGTTACTCAAGCGCCGGCAAACTGGCAAGCGAAATCAAGCACATAGCTCTTTCACCAGCGCAGCCAGGGTTTCGGCATGGCGACGCACGTCAGCCTCGTCATCCCCCTCGACCATTACCCGCACCAGCGGCTCGGTACCCGACTTGCGCAGCAGCACGCGGCCGCGCCCGGCCATCTGCTCGGTCACCCGCGCACAGGCCTCCTGCACCGCCGGGTGCGCCACCGGATCCTGACCGCCACCGAAACGCACGTTGATCAACACCTGGGGGCACTTGCGCAGGCCGTGGCGCGCCTCGGCGAGGCTCTGCCCGCGCCGGCGCAGGGCCAGCAGCACCTGCAGGGCGGCGATGATCGCATCGCCGGTGGTGACATGCTGCCGGCAGACGATATGGCCGGAGTTCTCGCCACCCAGGACCCAGCCGCGCTCAAGCATCTCGGCCATCACGTAGCGGTCGCCGACCTTCGCGCGCACCAAGGGAATGCCGCGCTCCTGCAGCGCCAGCTCGAGCCCCAGGTTGCTCATCAGGGTGCCGACCACGCCACTGCCTTCCGGCAGGCGATCGCGCTCCTGGAGGTCGGTGGCGATGATGTACAGCAGCTCGTCGCCATCGACCACCGCGCCGGTATGGTCGACCATCAGCACGCGGTCGCCGTCGCCATCGAAGGCGATGCCCAGGTCGGCGCCCTGTTCGAGCACCGCCTTCTGCAGCTCACCCATGTGCGTGGAACCGACACCGGCGTTGATGTTCAGACCGTCCGGCTGCGCGGCGATCACTGCCACCTCCGCACCCAGCTCGCGGAACACGCTGGGCGCGACCTTGTAGGTGGCACCATGGGCACAGTCGAGCACCAGCTTGAGTCCGGCGAAATCGGTGCTGGTCGGCACGCTGCTCTTGCAGAACTCGATATAGCGACCCGCGGCATCATTCAGGCGCGAAGCCTTGCCCAGTTGCGCCGACTCAGCCACGACCATCGGTGCATCCAGCAGCTCCTCGATCATCGCCTCGATCTCGTCCGGCAGCTTGCTGCCCTTGCTGGAGAAGAACTTGATGCCGTTGTCATAGTGCGGATTGTGCGAGGCACTGATGACGATGCCGGCATCGGCGTGAAAGGTGCGGGTCAGATAGGCCACCGCCGGCGTCGGCATCGGACCGAGCAGCATCACGTCGGCTCCGGCAGCGATCAGGCCGGCCTGCAGGGCGGACTCGAACATGTAGCCGGAAATCCGCGTGTCCTTGCCGATCAGTACCTTGCAGTGCCCCTGGCGCCGGAACGCCATGCCCGCGGCCCAGCCCAGCTTGAGCATGAACTCCGGGGTGATCGGAAACTCGCCAACGCGCCCACGAATGCCATCGGTACCGAAATATTTTCTGCTCATTCCATCATCCTGCTGTCAATCCGCCCATTCCACGGCGGCAATCATTCGAACCACATCCACGGTCTCTGCCACATCGTGCACCCGCAGGATCTGCGCGCCCTTGGCCACCGCCAGCGCCGCCAGCGCCAGACTGCCAGACAGGCGCTCGCCCACCGGCTTGTCCAGCACCTTGCCGATCATGCTCTTGCGCGACACCCCGACCAGCAGCGGCAGACCGAACTCGTGCAGGCGCTCCAGCTGCCGGAACAGGCGCAAATTGTGCTCCAGGGTCTTGGCAAAACCGAAGCCCGGATCCAGCACGATGCGCTCGCGAGCAATGCCCGCCGCTGCGCAGGCGGCCATGCGTTCGGCGAGAAAGTCGTGCACCTCGGCGTAGATGTCCGGGTACTGCGGATCATCCTGCATGGTGGTCGGCTCGCCACGCATGTGCATCAGGCATACCGCCAGGCCGCTGTCGGCGGCGGCCTGCAAGGCGCCTGGGCGCTGCAGGGAGCGCACGTCGTTGATCAGGCCGGCACCGAGGCGCGCCGACTCGCGCATCACCGCGGCGGTGGAGGTATCCACGGAAATGGTGACATCCAGCTCGCGGGCGACCGCCTCGACGGCCGGACAGACCCGCTCCAGCTCCTCGACCTCGGAGACCGGCGGCGCACCGGGACGGGTCGACTCGCCACCGATATCGATCAGCGTCGCGCCGGCGCGCACCATCGTCTCGGCATGCCGCAAGGCGGCATCCAGCCGGCTGTAGCAGCCGCCATCGGAGAACGAGTCGGGGGTGACGTTGAGGATGCCCATCACTTGTGGGCGAGACAAATCGAGCGATCGGCCGCCACAGGGCAGCCGACCGCGAAAGGAACGCTTAGCCATCAGGAAATCAATGTTCTCCGGCCGGGCCGCCGAGCGGCTTGTCGGCGCGCGGCTCAGCCGCGGGTTGCGGCTTGGCATTGCTGCCCGAGGAACCGCTGCCGGAGTCGTTCCAGCCCTTGGGCTCGCGCGGCTCGCGGCCTTCCATGATGTCGGCGACCTGTTCGGCGTCGATGGTCTCGAATTTCATCAGCGCCTGGGCCATGGCATGCAGCTTGTCCAGGTTGTCGCGCAGGGCCTGCTCGGCCTGCTCGTAGTTGCCGTCGATCACCGCCCGCACTTCGTCATCGATCAGCCGCGCGGTTTCCGCCGACACGCTGCTGCCGCGCCCGGACGAGCGACCGAGGAATACCTCTTCCTCTTCATCGGCGTAGGACAGGAAGCCCAGCTTGTCGGACATGCCCCACTGGGTGACCATGGTCCGCGCGATGCGGGTGGCCTGGCCGATGTCGCCGGTGGCGCCGTTGGTGACCTTGTCGTGGCCGAAGATGACTTCCTCGGCGATCCGCCCGCCGAAGATCATCTTCAGCTTGTTGTGCAGCCAGATGCGGCTGTAGCCGTGGTGATCGCGCTCCGGCAGGGAGATGGTCACCCCCAGCGCACGACCGCGCGGGATGATGGTGACCTTGTGTACCGGGTCGGAGGGAAACAGGCAGCCGAGGATGGCGTGACCGGACTCGTGATAGGCGGTCATCAGCTTCTCGTCCTCGGTCATGACCATGGAGCGGCGCTCGGCGCCCATCATGATCTTGTCCTTGGCCAGCTCGAACTCCTTCATCTCGACGATGCGCTTGCCGCCGCGCGCGGCGAACAGCGAGGCCTCGTTGACAAGGTTGGCCAGGTCGGCGCCGGAGAAGCCGGGGGTGCCGCGGGCGATCACCGAAGGCTCGACGTCGTCGCCCAGCGGCACCTTGCGCATGTGCACCTTGAGGATCTGCTCGCGACCGCGCACGTCCGGCAGGCCGACCACCACCTGGCGGTCGAAGCGGCCCGGGCGCAGCAGCGCCGGGTCGAGCACGTCCGGACGGTTGGTGGCGGCGATGACGATGATGCCGTCGTTCATCTCGAAGCCGTCCATCTCCACCAGCAACTGGTTGAGGGTCTGCTCGCGCTCGTCATGCCCGCCGCCGAGGCCGGCGCCGCGATGACGGCCGACCGCGTCGATCTCGTCGATGAAGATGATGCACGGCGCGTGCTTCTTGGCCTGCTCGAACATGTCGCGCACGCGCGAGGCGCCGACGCCGACGAACATCTCGACGAAGTCGGAACCGGAAATGGTGAAGAACGGCACCTTGGCCTCGCCAGCGATGGCCTTGGCCAGCAGGGTCTTGCCGGTGCCGGGCGGGCCGACCATCAGCACGCCGCGCGGGATGTGCCCGCCGAGGCGCTGGAACTTGCCCGGATCGCGCAGGAAGTCGACCAGTTCGCCGACCTCCTCCTTGGCCTCGTCGCAGCCGGCGACGTCGGCCAGGGTGGTCTTCACCTGATCCTCGGACAGCAGGCGCGCCTTGCTCTTGCCGAAGCTCATCGGCCCGCCGCGACCGCCGCCGCCGCCCTGCATCTGGCGCATGAAGAACATGAACACGGCGATGATCACCAGGATCGGGAAGCTGGCCACCAGCAGCTGGCTCCAGATGCTCTGCTGCTCGGGCTGCTTACCCTCGATCACCACCTTGCTCTCGATCAGGTCGCCGATCAGGCCGTTGTCCTGGATCGCCGGACGCACGGTACGGAAGGGTTCGCCGTCGACACGGCGGCCGGTGATGATGTAACCATCGACGGTCACACGCTCGACCTTGCCGTCCTTGACCTCTTGGATGAACTCCGAATAGTTGAGCGACTGCGGCTCGTTCGGCGTGGAGAAGTTGTTCATCACCGTCACCAGCACGGCGGCGATGATCAACCACAGGATCAGGTTCTTTGCCATGTCGTTCAATTGACTACCCTCTCTGACCAGCCCCGCCGCGGAAAACGCTTCACGCGGCGGCCGGTTCTTTGCCGATCTAACTTACTACAGCAGCCCGATTGCTGGCAGATCGGGTTGTAACGTCATTTGACCCGGCACGCCGGGTCGGCTTCCTGCAGTCTAGGCGCCGCGGAATCCGCGCGCGAGCAGATACTGCTCGCGCGAACGGTCGCGCGACGAGCTCGGCTTGCGCATCTGCACCTTGTCGAACAGCTCGCGCACCTGCTTGTGGTAGGCATCGAAGCCTTCGCCCTGGAAGATCTTGATCAGGAAATCGCCGCCCGGACGCAGCACGCGGGTGGCCAGATCCAGCGCCAGCTCGCACAGGTACATGGCGCGCGGCTGATCCGCCGAGCGCACGCCACTCATGTTGGGCGCCATGTCGGAAATCACCAGGTCGACCGGATGCTCGCCGATCGCCGCGAGGATCTGCGCGAACACCGCATCGTCGGTGAAGTCGCCCTGGATGAAGGTGACATCGGGGATGCTGTCCATCGCCAGGATGTCCGAGGCGATCAGGCGCCCCTTGTCGCCGATCACCCGGCTGGTGACCTGCGACCAGCCGCCCGGCGCCGCGCCGAGGTCGACCACGGTCATGCCGGGGCGCAGGATGCGATCCTTCTCCTGGATCTCCAGCAGCTTGTAGCTGGCGCGCGAACGGTAGCCGTCCTTCTGCGCCATCTTCACGTAGGGATCGTCGAAATGCTCTTTCAGCCAACGCAGGCTGGTCTTGGAACGGGCCACGAGGTACCTCATCTGGGCGGCTAACGGACACTCGGGTACACTAGCCACCGCTTTTAACAGGATCAGACGCAGAGGTCGGATTATGCCGCTCAGCAACGAGCAGAAGAAACAGTACAAATCTATCGGCCACCATCTGAATCCGGTATTGATCGTGGCGGAAAACGGTCTGACCGAGGGCGTGCTTGGCGAACTGGAGCGCGCGCTCAACGATCACGAGCTGATCAAGATCAAGTTCGCCCTCACCGAGCGCGACGATCGCCGCGCCCTGATCGACGAGCTGTGCCGGCAGGCGCGCTGCGAGCTGGTGCAGGTGATCGGCAAGATGGCGCTGGTCTATCGCCGCGCTGCCCAACAGAACCGCCACCTGTCCAACATCGTCCGCCACTCGATCTGAGTCGCGGACACGGGCGATGCCCTCGGCATCGCCCGCTCCCACCTCACTGCTCGCCGGGTACCGGCTGCAGCACCAGCACCAGCCCGCAGGCCGCCACGGCCATGTAGCAGAACAGCTGCCAGCTGTTCCCCGCCAGCCCCAGCCAGGGTCCGGCGAAGAATCCCGCCACCAGCAACAGCACCGCCAGCAGCAGCTGACCGCGGAAGTCCGCCCACAGGCTGCGCAGACCGCGCTGCTGCAGCAGTACCAGCTTCTGCAGCACCACGCAGAAGCCGGCAAAGCCGAGCAGCAGCGGGATCAGGCTGGCGGAAATATCCTCGAGCAGCAGCGGCGCCAGACCGTAATGCTCCAGCGCCGGCAGCAGCACGAAGTACAGCAGCCACAGGCCGCCGACCCAGAAGGTCTGGGCCAGGCGCCAGCTGATGGCGCCGGCACGCAGCGGCGACCGGGGGGAGGCCGAGTCAGAGATGGCGAACCTCGACGATCTCGTACTCGACCTTGCCGCTGGGGGTCACCACCACGACCACATCCCCTTCTTCCTTGCCCACCAGGGCGCGGGCGATCGGCGAGCCGACCGAGATCTTGGCGGCCTTGATGTCGGCCTCGTCCTCGCCGACGATCTGGTAGGTCACGCTTTCGTCCGTCTCGACGTTGGCGATCTCCACGGTGGTGCCGAAGATCACCTTGCCGGTGTGCGGGATGGTGGTGACATCGATGATCACCGCGTGCTGCAGGCGACCTTCGATATCGCGAATCCGCGCCTCGACCATGCCCTGCTGCTCGCGGGCGGCGTGATACTCGGCGTTTTCCTTGAGGTCGCCCAGCTCACGCGCGGTACCGATGTCCTGGCTGAGCTTCGGACGGACGACCTTGGTCAGGTGCGCCAGTTCTTCCTCCAGGGCGCGCGCGCCCTGGACCGTCATCGGGTATTTGGTCATGCCTTGATTCCTGCATGCAGGTCCTGCAGGCGACGCACGGTCTTCTCGGGACCGAACTTCAGCGCTTCACAGATCGCCTGACCACCGGCGATGGTGGTGGTGATGCAGATCTTGTGCTGCAGGGCGTTGCGACGGATCGAGAACGAGTCGGCGATCGACTGGCGGCCCTCGGTGGTGTTGATGATCAGGGTGACTTCGTCGTTCTTGATCATGTCGACCACGTGCGGACGACCTTCGGTCACCTTGTTCACCCGGCGTACCGGCAGGCCGGCAGCCTCGATCTCGCGGGCAGTGCCGGCGGTGGCGACCACTTCGAAACCGAGGGCCACCAGATCGCGGGCGACGCCGACGACGAACGGCTTGTCATCCTCGCGCACGCTGATGAAGGCGCAGCCGCCGGTCGGCAGGATTTCGCTGGCGCCCAGCTGGGCCTTGGCGAAGGCTTCGGCAAAGCTGTCGCCGACGCCCATCACCTCGCCGGTGGACTTCATTTCCGGGCCGAGGATCGGGTCGACGCCGGGGAACTTGGCGAACGGGAACACCGCTTCCTTGACGCTGAAGAACGGCGGGATGATTTCCTCGGTGAGCCCGACTTCCGCCAGGGTCTTGCCGGCCATCACGCGCGCGGCGATCTTGGCCAGCGAGGTGCCGATGCACTTGGAGACGAACGGCACGGTACGCGAGGCGCGCGGGTTGACCTCGATGACGTAGATGTCCTCGCCCTGCACGGCCATCTGCACGTTCATCAGACCGACCACGCCGAGCTCCAGGGCCATCTTCTTGACCTGGCTGCGGATCTCGTCCTGGATGTGCTTGGGCAGCGAGTACGGCGGCAGCGAGCAGGCGGAGTCACCGGAGTGCACGCCGGCCTGCTCGATGTGCTGCATGATCGCGCCGATCACCACGGTCTCGCCGTCGCACACCGCGTCGATGTCGACCTCGATGGCGCAGTTGAGGAAGTGGTCGAGCAGCACCGGGCTGTCGTTGGACACCTTCACCGCTTCGCGCATGTAGCGCTTGAGTTCTTCCTCTTCGTAGACGATTTCCATCGCCCGGCCGCCGAGCACGTAGGACGGACGCACCACCAGCGGGTAGCCGATGGCCTTGGACGCGGCCAGGGCCTCGTCTTCGCTGCGTGCGGTGGCGTTCTGCGGCTGGCGCAGGTTGAGACGCTGGACCATCTGCTGGAAGCGCTCGCGGTCTTCGGCGCGGTCGATGGCGTCCGGGCTGGTGCCGATGATCGGTACGCCGGCCTCTTCCAGGGCGCGGCAGATCTTCAGCGGGGTCTGGCCGCCGTACTGCACGATCACGCCCTTAGGCTGCTCGACGCGGACGATTTCCAGCACGTCCTCCAGGGTCACCGGCTCGAAGTACAGGCGGTCGGAGGTGTCGTAGTCGGTGGACACGGTTTCCGGGTTGCAGTTGACCATGATGGTCTCGTAACCGTCTTCACGCATGGCCAGCGCGGCGTGCACGCAGCAGTAGTCGAACTCGATGCCCTGGCCGATGCGGTTCGGGCCGCCGCCGAGGACCATGATCTTGTCGCGGGTCGACGGGTTGGCCTCGCACTCTTCCTCGTAGGTCGAGTACATGTAGGCGGTGTCGGTGGCGAACTCGGCGGCGCAGGTGTCGACGCGCTTGTACACCGGCAGCACTTTCAGCTTGTGACGATGGCTGCGCAGGTTCTTCTCGGTGATGCCGAGCAGCTTGGCCAGGCGCGCATCGGAGAAGCCCTTGCGCTTCAGGCTCCACATCAGGTCGCGGTCGATGCTGGACAGGCCGAGGGTCTTGACCCGCTCCTCGTCCTTGATCAGGTCCTCGATCTGCACCAGGAACCAGTGGTCGATCTTGGTCAGGGCGTAGATGTCGTCGCAGCTCATGCCGGCACGGAAGGCGTCGGCCACGTACCAGATGCGATCGGCGCCCGGCACGGTCAGCTCGCGCTTGAGGGTGCTCTGCGCCTCGGAGCTGCTCAGGTCCAGCTTGGGATCGAAACCGGCCACGCCGACTTCCAGTCCGCGCAGGGCCTTCTGCACCGACTCCTGGAAGGTGCGGCCGATGGCCATCACTTCGCCGACCGACTTCATCTGGGTGGTCAGGCGGGCGTCGGCCTTGGGGAACTTCTCGAAGGCGAAGCGCGGGATCTTGGTGACCACGTAGTCGATCGCCGGCTCGAAGGACGCCGGGGTGCGGCCGCCGGTGATGTCGTTGGACAGCTCGTCGAGGGTGTAGCCGACCGCCAGCTTGGCGGCGATCTTGGCGATCGGGAAGCCGGTGGCCTTGGAGGCCAGTGCCGAGGAACGCGACACGCGCGGGTTCATCTCGATCACCACCATGCGGCCGTCGGCCGGGTTGATGCCGAACTGCACGTTGGAGCCGCCGGTTTCCACGCCGATCTCACGCAGCACCGCCAGCGAGGCGTTGCGCATGATCTGGTATTCCTTGTCGGTCAGGGTCTGCGCCGGCGCGACGGTGATCGAGTCGCCGGTGTGCACGCCCATCGGGTCGAAGTTCTCGATGGCACAGACGATGATGCAGTTGTCCTTCTTGTCGCGGACCACCTCCATCTCGTATTCCTTCCAGCCGATCAGCGACTCGTCGATCAGCAGCTCGCTGGTCGGCGACAGGTCGAGACCGCGGGTGCAGATTTCCTCGAACTCTTCGCGGTTGTAGGCGATGCCGCCGCCGGTGCCGCCCATGGTGAAGGACGGCCGGATGATGCACGGGAAGCCGACCTTGTCGAGCACGCCGTAGGCTTCGTCCATGTTGTGGGCGATGCCGGAGCGCGGGCAGGCCAGGCCGATGTCGCGCATGGCCTTGTCGAAGCGCGAGCGGTCCTCGGCCTTGTCGATGGTGTCGGCGTTGGCGCCGATCATCTCGACGCCGAACTTGGCCAGCACGCCGTGCTTTTCCAGGTCCAGGGCGCAGTTCAGCGCGGTCTGGCCGCCCATGGTCGGCAGCAGGGCGTCGGGGCGCTCCTTCTCGATGATCTTGGCCACGGTCTGCCACTTGATCGGCTCGATGTAGGTGGCGTCGGCCATGGCCGGGTCGGTCATGATGGTGGCCGGGTTGGAGTTCACCAGGATGACGCGGAAGCCTTCCTCGCGCAGGGCCTTGCAGGCCTGGGCGCCGGAGTAGTCGAACTCGCAGGCCTGGCCGATGACGATGGGGCCGGCGCCGAGGATCAGGATACTTTTAATGTCTGTACGTTTTGGCATGGTCTCTCACACGAATCCGTTGATCTGTCGGCAAACTCAGCGACGCTTGGCCATTTCGGCGATGAAGCGGTCGAACAGCGGGGCCACGTCGTGCGGGCCCGGGCTGGCTTCCGGGTGGCCCTGGAAGCTGAAGGCGACCTTGTCGGTGCGCTCGATGCCTTGCAGGGTGCCGTCGAACAGCGATTTGTGGGTGGCGCGCAGGTTGGCCGGCAGGCTGGCCTCATCCGCGCAGAAGCCGTGGTTCTGGCTGGTGATCATCACCACGCCGGTCTTCAGATCCTGCACCGGGTGGTTGGCACCGTGGTGGCCGTGACCCATCTTCATGGTCTTGGCGCCGGAGGCCAGGGCCAGCAGCTGGTGGCCGAGGCAGATGCCGAATACCGGAATCTCGGTCTCCAGCACGTCCTTGATCGCCTGGATGGCGTAGTCGCACGGCTCGGGGTCGCCGGGACCGTTGGACAGGAACACGCCGTCCGGTTTCATCGCCAGCACGGTGCTGGCCGGGGTCTGCGCCGGCACCACGGTCACGCGGCAGCCGCGCGCCACCAGCATGCGCAGGATGTTCAGCTTGACGCCGAAGTCGTAGGCGACCACGTGGTAGGGCAGCTCGCTGGCCGGGATGTCCGCGTGGCTGTCGGTCTCGAGGTCCCACACGCTGGAGTTCCACGCGTAGGACTCGCTGCAGCTGACCACCTTGGCCAGGTCCATGCCCTTGAGGCCGGGGAAGCTGCGCGCCAGCTCCAGCGCCTTCTCCTCGCTGATGTCGTCGCCGGCGAGGATGCAGCCGTTCTGCGAACCCTTCTCGCGCAGGATGCGGGTCAGGCGGCGGGTATCGATGCCGGCGATGGCGACGGTGCCATGCTCCTTCAGGTAGTCAGGCAGCGACTGCTTGTTGCGCCAGCTGCTGGCCAGCAGCGGCAGGTCGCGAATGATCAGGCCGGCGGCCCACACCTTGTTCGACTCGGCGTCTTCCGGCTGTTGCCGATGTGCGGGTAGGTCAGGGTGACGATCTGCTGGCAGTAGGAAGGATCGGTGAGAATTTCCTGATAGCCGGTCATGGCGGTATTGAATACCACCTCGCCGACGCTATGCCCGTCGGCACCGATGGCTTCACCGCGGAAAATGCTGCCGTCGGCAAGCGCGAGTATGGCTGGCTTAGTCAAGAAGACCTCCCGTAAATAGAACCGTTTCATGCAAATTCAGGCTGCAAAAAAGCGGAATGACGTGAGAACCACATCACCCCGCTTTTTTCCATGTTGTCTGCATGCTCGTAGTGGACGCACTAAAGTAGAATTTTAGAGCAAAAATCGTCCAACGGAAAGGTCTACCGCCCGCCGGCGGCAGCGACCGCACGCTTGCCGTGCCGCCGGCGACCTTTCCCGCCTGCGCATCTCAGCGCAGCTCCAGCACATCCTGCATGTCGTAGAGGGCCGGCGCACGACCGGCCAGCCACAAGGCCGAGCGCACCGCGCCCTTGGCGAAGGTCATGCGGCTGGAAGCCTTGTGGGTGATCTCCACCCGCTCGCCGTCGGCGGCGAACAGCACGGTGTGATCGCCGACCACGTCGCCGGCGCGCACGGTGGCGAAACCGATGGTCTCGCGGGCGCGGGCGCCGGTCTGGCCTTCGCGACCGTACACCGCCACCTTCTGCAGGTCGCGGCCCAGGGCATTGGCGACCACTTCACCCATGCGCAGGGCGGTACCGGACGGCGCATCGACCTTGTGCCGATGGTGCGCCTCGATGATCTCGATGTCGACGTCGTCGCCCAGCACCCGCGCCGCGGTATCCAGCAGCTTCAGGCACAGGTTGACGCCGACGCTGAAGTTGGCGGCGAAGACGATCGGGATCTCCTTGGCCACCTCGGCCAGCCGCTGCCGCTCCTCGACCGTGAAGCCGGTGGTGCCGATGACCATGGCCTTGCCGGCCCGGCGGCAGGTTTCGAGGTTGTTCAGGGTCACGCTGGGGTGGGTGAAGTCGATCAGCACGTCGAACTGGTCGAGCACCGCATCCAGATCCCCCGCCATGGCCACCCCGACCCGCCCCAGGCCGGCCAGCTCGCCGGCATCGGCACCCAGCAGGGTGCTGTCGGGACGATCCACCGCCGCGCTCAGCACCGCGCCCGGTGCCTGCAGCACCGCCTCGATCAGGGTCTTGCCCATGCGCCCGGCGGCGCCCATCACTGCAATACGTCGCATAAACTCTGCTCCGGAACACGGGCGGCACGCGCCGCCCTGCCGTCCTGTACGGTTAAAGATCGTCGAAGAAGCGCTTCACGCCCTCGAACCAGCCGCTGGCCTTGGGCGAGTGCGAGCTGTCGCCCTGCAGGGTGCCGCGGAACTCCTCGAGCAGCTCGCGCTGGCGCTTGCTCAGGTTGACCGGAGTTTCCACCACCACCCGGCACATCAGGTCGCCGGCACCGCCGCCACGCACCGGCGCCACGCCCTTGCCACGCAGGCGGAACAGCTTGCCGGTCTGGGTGCCTTCCGGAATCTTCAGCTTGACCCGACCATCCAGGGTCGGCACTTCCAGCTCGCCGCCCAGCGCCGCGTCGGCGAAGCTGATCGGCACCTCGCAGTACAGGTGCTTGCCGTCGCGCTGGAAGATCGCGTGCTCGCGCACGTTGACCACCACGTACAGATCGCCGGCCGGACCGCCCTGGGCACCCGCTTCGCCCTCACCGGACAGGCGAATGCGGTCGCCGGTATCGACACCCGCCGGCACCTTGACCGACAGGGTCTTGTGCTCTTCCATGCGCCCCTGGCCATGGCAGCTGCCGCACGGATCGGAAATCATCTTGCCGCTGCCGTGGCAGCGCGGGCAGGTCTGCTGCACCGAGAAGAAGCCCTGCTGCATGCGCACCTGGCCGACGCCACCGCAGGTGGTACAGGTGACCGGGGCACTGCCCTTCTTGGCGCCGCTGCCGTCGCAGGTCTTGCAGCCGACCAGGGTCGGCACGCGAATGGTCACGGTGGTGCCGCGCACCGCCTCTTCGAGATCCAGCTCGAGGGTGTAGCGCAGGTCGCTGCCGCGTTGCGGACCGCCACGCTGACCGCCGCGGCTGCCGCCGAAGAAGTCGCTGAACACGTCGCCGAAGATGTCGGAGAAGTTGGCGCCACCGGCGCCAAAGCCGGCACCGCCACCCATGCTCGGGTCGACCCCGGCATGCCCGTACTGGTCGTAGGCCGAGCGCTTGCTGGCGTCGGAGAGCACCTCGTAGGCCTCGTTGGCCTCCTTGAACTTCTCCTCGGCCGCCTTGTCATCGGGATTGCGGTCCGGGTGATACTTCATGGCCAGGCGACGGTAGGCCTTCTTCAGCTCCGCCTCGCTGGCGCCGCGCTCGACCCCGAGCACCTCGTAAAAGTCACGTTTTGCCATTGCTCTCATGCACTCCGGATTTGTCTGCCCCAGACACGCCGACGCGGGAGCAAGCTCCCGCGCGGCGGTTCAGACCCGCCGCAGAAAGGCTGCGGCAGCTGGGGACGGAAGCAAGCGTGACGCTTACTTGTTGTCCTTGACCTCTTCGAACTCGGCGTCGACCACGTCGTCGCCAGGCGTCTTGTCCTGCTGGGCACCGCCCGCCTGGGTGGCGTCCTGCGCCTGCTCGGCGTACATCTTCTGCGCCAGCGGTGCGGTCACCTGGGACAGGGCGTTGATCTTGGCTTCGATGGCTTCCTTGTCGTCACCCTTGACCGCCGCTTCCAGCTCGCCCAGCGCGGTTTCGATGGCCGCCTTCTCCTCGGCAGTGGCCTTGTCGCCGGCCTCGGTGACCATCTTGCGGGTGGCGTGCACCAACTGGTCGCCCTGGTTGCGCGCAGCGACCAGCTCCTCGAACTTGCGGTCTTCCTCGGCGTTGGCCTCGGCGTCGCGGACCATCTGCTGGATCTCTTCCTCGGACAGACCGGAGTTGGCCTTGATCACGATGGACTGCTGCTTGCCGGTGGCCTTGTCCTTGGCGGACACGTGCAGGATGCCGTTGGCGTCGATGTCGAAGGTGACCTCGATCTGCGGCACGCCGCGCGGCGCCGGCGGGATGTCGGCCAGGTCGAAGCGGCCCAGCGACTTGTTCTGCCCGGCCTGCTTGCGCTCGCCCTGCAGCACGTGGATGGTCACCGCGCCCTGGTTGTCGTCGGCGGTGGAGAACACCTGCGACTTCTTGGTCGGGATGGTGGTGTTCTTCTCGATCAGCGCGGTCATCACGCCACCGAGGGTCTCGATGCCCAGGGTCAGCGGCGACACGTCGAGCAGCAGCACGTCCTTGACATCGCCGGCCAGCACGGCGCCCTGGATGGCAGCCCCCATGGCCACGGCTTCGTCCGGGTTGACGTCCTTGCGCGCTTCCTTGCCGAAGAACTCGGTGACCTTCTGCTGCACCAGCGGCATGCGGGTCTGGCCGCCGACCAGGATCACGTCGTCGATCTTGCTGGCGTCGATGCCGGCATCCTTCAGCGCCACGCGGCACGGCTCGATGGTGCGCGCGACCAGATCCTCGACCAGCGCTTCCAGCTTGGCGCGGGAGATCTTCACGTTGAGGTGCTTCGGACCGGTGGCGTCGGCAGTGATGTACGGCAGGTTGACGTCGGTCTGCTGGCTGGAGGACAGCTCGATCTTGGCCTTCTCGGCGGCTTCCTTCAGGCGCTGCATGGCCAGGGGGTCGCCCTTGATGTCCATGCCGGTTTCTTTCTTGAACTCGTCGACGAGGTAGTCGATCAGGCGGATGTCGAAGTCCTCACCACCGAGGAAGGTGTCGCCGTTGGTGGCCAGCACTTCGAACTGGTGCTCGCCGTCGACTTCGGCGATCTCGATCACCGACACGTCGAAGGTGCCGCCGCCCAGGTCATAGACGATGATGGTGTGGTCGCCCTTGGCCTTGTCCATGCCGTAGGCCAGCGCCGCGGCGGTCGGCTCGTTGATGATGCGCTTGACGTCCAGACCGGCGATGCGACCGGCATCCTTGGTGGCCTGGCGCTGGCTGTCGTTGAAGTAGGCCGGCACGGTGATCACCGCTTCGGTGACCGGCTCGCCGAGGTAGTCTTCGGCGGTCTTCTTCATCTTCTTCAGCACTTCGGCGCTGATCTGCGGCGGCGCCATCTTCTGGCCCTTCACTTCCACCCAGGCGTCACCGTTGTCGGCCTTGGCGATCTTGTAGGGCACCAGCTTGATGTCCTTCTGCACCACGTCTTCTTCGAAGCGACGACCGATCAGGCGCTTCACCGCGTACAGGGTGTTGTGCGGGTTGGTCACGGCCTGGCGCTTGGCGCTCTGGCCGACCAGGATCTCGCCATCGTTGGTGTAGGCGATGATCGACGGCGTGGTACGGCCGCCTTCGGCGTTCTCGATGACCTTGGCCACGCCGTTCTCCAGCACGGACACGCAGGAGTTGGTGGTGCCCAGGTCGATACCGATGATTTTGCCCATATTACTCTCCCGAAATTCTGACTCGGAGCGACGCTTCTGGCTGCCGCCCGGATGACTGGATGCTTGGCACTACAGATGGGGGTGCCCCGACGACTTTCAAGGGCATTCCCGGCAATTCACTTCACTCGGCCTTGCTCACCACCACCATGGCGGGACGCAGCAGGCGGCCGTTGAGCAGGTAGCCCTTCTGGAACACCTTGAGCACGCTGCCCGGCTCCACGCTGGCGCTCGGCTGCATGGCCATGGCCTGGTGCTGCTCGGGGTTGAACGGCTCGCCGTGCGGATCGAGCGCCTCGACCTGGTAGCGCTTGAGGGTGTCGTGGAAGGCCTTGAGGGTCAGCTCCATGCCTTCGCGCATCGGACGGATGGCCTCGTCGGCCGGATCGGACAGCTCGAGGCCGCGCTCCAGACTGTCGACCACCATCAGCAGGTCGGCAGCGAACTTTTCCAGGGCGAACTTGTGCGCCTTCTCGACGTCCTGCTCGGCACGCCGACGCACGTTGTGCAGCTCGGCCGCAGCCCGCAGGGCCTGATCCTGGGCGGCCGCCAGCTGCTCCTCGAGCACCTGCACGCGCTGCGCCAGATCGTCGCCGGCGGTCTCAGCCTCACCCTGCAGCTCGGCTTCGGGGTTCTGCGGATCAAGCTTGTGTTCGTCAGCCATGGGGGTCTCCTTGAAAGCAACGGTCGGGCACTTTGGCCCTTGATTCAGCCGCCTATATGGGGGGCCTCGGCGCCGGCTTCAAGGGGGATTGGCAGAACGAAAAAATGTACTGTATAAATAACCAGACAACTTCCTCGGGAGCCCGCCATGCTGGTCCATCTGTCGATCCGAAACTACGCCATCGTCGAGCAGCTCGATCTGGAGCTGCGCGCCGGCATGAGCGTCATCACCGGCGAAACCGGCGCCGGCAAGTCGATCATGCTCGACGCCCTCGGCCTCGCCCTGGGCGACCGCACCGACAGCGGCGTGGTCCGCCCCGGTGCGGACAAGGCCGACATCCTCGCCAGCTTCGACCTCGGCAGCATCGCCGAAGCGCAGCAGTGGCTGGCCGAGCGCGACCTGGACAGCGACGGCCCGTGCATCCTGCGCCGGGTGATCACCGCCGAGGGCCGCTCGCGCGCCTACATCAACGGCACTCCCTGCCCGCTGGCCGACCTCAAGCACCTCGGCGAGCTGCTGATCGACATCCACAGCCAGCACGAACACCAGTCGCTGCTCAAGCCCGACACCCATCGCCGCCTGCTCGACGCCTACGCCGGCGGCGGCGAACTGGCCCGCCAGGTGCAGCTGGCCGCGCAGCGCTGGCGCCAGACCCGCAGCGAGCTGGAGCGCCTCAGCCGCAGCAGCGAGGAGCAGCACGCCCGCCAGCAACTGCTCAGCTACCAGCTGGAAGAGCTGGACAACCTCGCCCTCGGCAGCCACGAACTGGAGCAGCTGGAACAGGAGCACAAGACCCTGGGCAACGCCGAGAGCCTGCTCGGCGCCTGCCGCCAGGTGCTCGAACTGTGCAGCGAGAGCGACAGCGGCAACGTGCTCGGCGCCCTGACCAGCAGCCTGCAGCGCCTGAACGGCGGCCCCGGCCAGCCCGCCGCCCTGGAAGAAGCGGTGAACCTGCTGGCCAGCGCACAGATCCAGGTCGAGGAAGCGGTCAGCAGCCTCAACCGCTTCCTCGACCACTTCGAAGCCGACCCGCAGCGCCTGCAGCAGATCGAGGAACGCCTGGACAGCATCTACAGCCTGGCGCGCAAGCACCGCATCCTGCCCACCGAGCTGCACGCCCTGCAGGAACAGTTGCGCGGCGAACTGCAGGCCCTGCATGCCGACGACGCCGCCGTCGAGCGCCTCGGCGCGGAACTGGAAGCCTACGCCCGCCATTACCGGGAAAAGGCCGGCGAACTGAGCGCACTGCGCCGCGAGGCTGCCGGCCGCCTGGCGGCCGCAGTGGAAACGGAAATGCAGCGCCTGGGCATGCCCGGCGGACGCTTCGCCATCGCCCTGCAGCCGAGCGACAGCGCGGAGCTGCAACCGCAGGGCCAGGAACAGGTTGAATTCCAGGTCAGCGCCAACCCCGGCCAGCCGCTCAAGGGCCTGGCCAGGGTCGCCTCCGGCGGCGAGCTGTCGCGCATCAGCCTGGCGATCCAGGTGATCACCGCGCAGACCTCGCGCGTGCCGACCCTGGTGTTCGACGAAGTGGACGTCGGCATCGGCGGCCCCACCGCCGAGGTGGTCGGCCAGCTGCTGCGTCGTCTCGGCGAACGCGGCCAGGTGATCACCGTCACCCACCTGCCACAGGTCGCCGCCCAGGGCCACCAGCACCTGTTCGTGCACAAGGAGCGCGGCAGCAGCGAGACCCGCACGGCGGTGGCCCAGCTCGGCCACAACCAGCGCATCGAGGAGGTGGCGCGCATGCTCGGCGGCCTCGACCTCACCCGCGAGTCACTGGCCCACGCACGCAAGATGGTGCAGGGCGCGCAGCGCGCTGCGGCCGCCTGAGTCGACCGCTCCCCACTGACCCATAAACGCCAACGGCGACCCGCAGGTCGCCGTTGGCTTGCCTTCGCCAGCCTTACTTGCGCTTGCTGACGTACAGCACCATCTTGTGATCGACCAGATCGAAGCCGTGCTGGGCGGCAATCTCGCGCTGCAGCTTCTCGATATCGGCATCGATGAACTCGACGACCTCACCCGTATCGACGTTGATCATGTGATCGTGGTGCGCACCGTCGGACAGCTCGAAGACCGCATGGCCGCCATCGAAGTTGTGCCGCTCCACCAGGCCGGCCGCCTCGAACTGGGTCAGCACCCGGTACACGGTAGCCAGGCCGACATCCTCGCCCGCCTCCATCAACGCCTTGTAGACATCCTCGGCACTCATGTGCCGCTGTCCGGCGGAGTCCAGCATCTGCAGGATCTTGACCCGTGGCAGGGTGACCTTCAGCCCCACCTTGCGCAACTCGTTGTTCTCTACCATGTTCAGCTTTCTCGCGGAGGAATGCTTCGCAGCCTCCCTCAATGCAGGTATGATCCCGGTTCTGTTGCCCGCCAAGATAGTGGAAGAGATCCACCGATGCAAAAAGCCAAGCTCATGCTGACCGGCCTCACCTTCCTGGGACTCGCCGCACTCGCCGGCTGTTCACTGCCGGGGGTCTACAAGATCGATATCCAGCAGGGCAACGTGATTACTCAGGACATGATAGACCAGTTGCGCCCCGGAATGACCCGGCGCCAGGTGCGGTTTATCATGGGCAACCCGCTGATCACCGACACCTTCCACGCCAATCGCTGGGATTACCTGTACAGCCTCCAACCGGGCGGCGGTACTCGCCAGCAGGAGCGCATCAGCCTGCTGTTCGACAGCAACGACCAACTGACCGGTCTGGCTGGCGACTTCATGCCGGGCGTGAGCCGCGACGAGGCCATCCGCGGCGACAGCGGCAGCACCGCCGTCACCGAGGCACCGGCCACCGAGGAAGGCGCCAGCGGCGAAGCAGTTCCTGCCCAGGCCGAACCGGAAGCCGCCCCCGCCCCGGGCTCGCTGCTGGAGCAACTGCAGCGCGAAGTCGACGAGGCCCGGCCCGTCGCGGTACCGACGCCGGCACCTCTGGAAGTCGAACCGACTCCGGAAGCCGAACCGGCCGAATAAGCGCCAGGACAGCAAAAAGCCCGAGCATAGACTCGGGCTTTTTCGTTGCCGCGGGGAAAACCGCGCCTCACTCGTCGCCGCTTTCCGCCTTGACCTTCGCCACCTTGGCCGCGCGCTGCTTGCGCGCCTCCTTGGGGTCGGCGATCAGCGGCCGGTAGATTTCCACCCGTTCGCCCTCCTCCAGCACCCGCTCCTCGGGCCTGGCCACCGCCTTGCCGAAGATGCCCATCGGCGCCGTGGCCAGATCCAGCCCCGGGAACAACCCGGCAATTCCCGAACGCTCGGCGGCCTCGCGCATGCTGGTGCCGTAGGGCACGCTCAGGCGCAACAGTTTCTGCTTGTCGGCGAGGGCGTAGACCACCTCGACGGCGATGGTGTCCGGCTTATCCATATAGCTGCTTGGCTCTCTGGCAGAAGGCGTCGACCATGGTGGCGGCGGCCTGATTGAACAGCGGACCGAGGGTCGCCTTGACCAGCGCCCCGGAATAGTCGAAGGACAGGTCGAGGGTGATCTTGCAGGCCTTCTCGTTCAGCGCCTGGAAGCTCCACACGCCATGCAGGGCGCGGAACGGCCCCTGCTCCAGGGTCATCTCGATCGACTCGCCCGGCACCAGGGTGTTGCAGGTGGTGAACTGCTGGCTGATCCCCGCCTTGCCCACCTTGAGCGTCGCGCGCATCTTGGCCGGGCTGCTCTCCAGCACCTGCGCCGCCGAACACCAGGGCAGGAACTGCGGGTAGCTGGCCACATCGTTGACCAGGTCATACAGCGCCTGCGCCGGATAGGGCAGCAGGGCCGAGCGTTGGATGCGCGTGCTCATGCAGGGACTCGCCAGAAAATGTCCACACATTGTCCGGAATTCGCCGCAGCGGCTCAAGCACACCGACACGCATGGCGCGGCGCCAGGCAAGTCCCTATAATGCGCAGCCTATGGCTAATCAGAAAAAACACCCCGCCGGCACCATCGCGCTGAACAAGAAGGCGCTGCACGACTACTACATCGAGCAGCGCTTCGAGGCCGGCATCGCCCTGGCCGGATGGGAAATCAAGAGTCTGCGCGCCGGCAAGGGCCAGCTCACCGACAGCTACGTGCTGCTCAAGGACGGCGAGGCCTGGCTGCTCGGCAGCCACATCACCCCGCTGAACGCGGCCAGCACCCACGTCATCGCCGACCCGACGCGTACGCGCAAGCTGCTGCTGCACGGCAAGGAGCTGGACAAGCTGCACGGCGCCGTCCAGCAGAAGGGCTTCGCCTGCGTGGCCCTGGCGCTGTACTGGAAGAAGCACCTGGTCAAGTGCGAGATCGCCCTCGGCAAGGGCAAGAAGGAATACGACAAGCGCGCCGTGGAAAAGGAGCGCGACTCCAACCGCGAGATCCAGCGCGCGGTACGCAGCAAGGGCAAGGACGAGTAACTCGCCAGCCCCTTGGCGCCGGCACTCGCTGCCGGCGCGCCTCTCAGCTCAACCCTCCTGCACGCTCTGCCGCCGCCGCGCCCGCGCTTCGCGCCGTCCTTCCTGCTGCACCTCGGCCAGAACCTCCTGCACGTAATCGATGTGCCGACTGGAAATCGCCCGCGCGTCCTCGGCGCGCCCCTCGACAATCGCCTCGAACAGCTCGCGATAACGATTAAGCTCGAGTTGCTGTTCCCCGTTCTCATTGTTATAGTGAAACATTTTTCCTAGATAAGCCGGGCAGTCAATGAAGAACTCACGACCGTCCACGTTGATTAAGCAGTTCACAAAAAAATGTCGCGCAGTGAAGGCATCTCCGACGCCAAGTGGATAAAGTGTTACCGATTTTGCCATATTGTTACCTCCATCTCTTAGTTGTTTAAATTAAACCAAATCCAAAAATCAAACTAACCTCCATTGAGGAAGCATACAACCTCCAAATGAAAAAAAGCCTTCTTAACTCTCATGAAAATACGAGAGAAGAAGGCTTCCATCCATATGGTCAGCATTCCTATGAAATTACTTTGTTTTATAGTTAGTAATTTAGCATATACGAGCGCGGTTGTCAAAGAAAATTCTTGTAATAACAGCTACTCTGCTGTTCTAACCGACTCCAATCCTATGCGAATATTGTCTCTTATTGTTTTATTATACGAATAAATAGACAGAATCATAAATTTCTGATATTTTACTTCATTTCAAGTGATTAAGTAAAATTAAAAAAAACCTATATTTGAAATGGTAAGGTAAGGAAGAGCAGAAATGAGTGCTTCAAGGAGGGCTTGATGAATAATATATCAAAATGGAGTCGGATCTTTTCTTTGAACAGCATGTCGTTCATTTTTTTATCAGCTGTTTTGTATTGGCTAAGCTTCAGTATGGTGCGTCCCACTATGGCACTGTTCTTTGACGATCAGGGCTTTTCGTCACTAGCCGTGGGCTTATTTATGGCACTAAATTCTATAATTCCGATTGTTTTTGCAATGCCG
>LNAP01000860.1_pt1 | contig 33590 bp, 33 predicted proteins | sample 602601 | NCBI WGS metagenome assembly LNAP01 (sample SAMN02440304, study PRJNA202911) | soil metagenome | biome: Subtropical and temperate rainforests or woodlands; isolation source: soil samples (1 kg each in a 20% v/v slurry with milli Q water) were... ...
TTTTCCATCAACCTGATTCCGCATACCATGGCCAATACCACCCTGCGTCATTTGCAGGCAGGCAGCCGCGTGAATCTGGAAATTGACCTGATCGCGCGTTACGTTGAACAGATACTCTCGACCGGCACAGCGGCGTAGAATGCGCGGCCTTCTTGCCGCATCTTAGCTGCGCATCAGCCGTTTTTTAGCTGCTTCCCATTTTGTGAGCCCTGCCATGAACATTAGCCCTACCCAAGACATCATCGCCGAAATCCGCGCCGGGCGCATGGTGATACTGGTTGACGAAGAAGACCGCGAAAACGAAGGCGACCTGGTCTGCGCTGCCCAACATGTCACACCCGACATGATCAATTTCATGGTCAAGCACGCGCGCGGCCTGGTGTGCCTGACGCTGACCGAAGCGCGCTGCCAGCAACTGGGCTTAACACCCATGACGCGCCATAACAAGAGCATGTTCAGCACCGCCTTTACCACCTCAATTGAAGCCGCAACCGGTGTGACCACCGGCATTTCGGCGCACGACCGCGCCCGCACGGTGCAAGTCGCGGTGGCTAAAAATGCCCGCCCTGACGATATTGTGCAGCCCGGCCATATCTTCCCCATCACTGCCCAGCCCGGTGGCGTGCTGGTGCGCGCAGGCCACACCGAAGCCGGTTGCGATCTTGCCCAACTGGCAGGATGCGAGCCCGCAGCCGTGATTTGCGAAATCCTGAAAGACGATGGCAGCATGGCGCGCCTGCCGGATTTACTCGAATTTGCCGCCCAGCATCAGCTCAAAATCGGCACAATACGCGATTTGATCCATTACCGCTCCGAGACCGAAACCCTGATTGAATGCATCGCCGACCGGGTCGTCACTTGCGCACAAGGCGCTTTCCGCCTGCGGGCATTTAGCGACACGAGCAGCGGCGACATTCATCTTGCACTGTCACATGGCGAGATCATTGCCGAACAGGAAACCCTGGTGCGCGTGCATGAAGCAGTATCTGTTTTAGATTTTCTGGGCGTGCAAAATGCTCGGCATAGCTACAGCATAGACTTTGCCTTGCGCCAAATCGCCGCGGTTGAACGCGGTGTAGTGGTTATGCTGCACCATGCGGAATCGACGCAAAACATCCTCTCAGCATTGCAAATTGATACCACCAAAGCCATCAAATGGGATCCGCGCCTGTACGGCATTGGCGCGCAAATCCTGCGTGACCTCGGCGTGGGTAAAATGCGCCTGATGTCCAACAGCCCGCGCAAACTGCCCAGCATGGCAGGCTTTGGCCTGGAGATCTGCGGGCATTTTTCACCCGAAGGCACACAATAATGAAACCATCCTCTGGCATCTTCAAAAAACATCATGAGCATTCACGAAATAGAACCCCAGCTTAACGGTCATGGCCTGCGCATTGGCGTGGTGCAAAGCCGCTTTAACGAGCCCATTTGCGAAGGCTTGCGTTCCGGGTGCCTTGCGGGCTTGCGCCAAATGCAGGTGCAAGACGCCGACATTACCTATGTCACCGTGCCCGGTGCGCTGGAAATTCCGCTCGCCTTGCAAACCATGGCACAAACCGGCCATTTTGACGCGCTGGTTGCCTTGGGCGCCGTGATACGCGGCGAGACGTACCACTTTGAAATTGTCTCGAACGAATCCGCACGCGGCATTACGGATGTGCAATTAACGACCGGCGTGCCGATTGCGAATGCCGTACTGACCACCGAAAACGATGATCAAGCGCTGGTGCGCATGGTGCAAAAAGGCACTGAAGCCGCAGCCGCCGCCATTGAGATGGCGCGCTTAATTCAAATGGTAAAAAAATAATGAGCAGCAACAATTCATCCCGCCATCGCGCCCGCGAGTTTGCGGTGCAGGGTTTATATCAATTCCTCGTCGGCGGCCAGGATGCGGCCGCCATCCAAGTACAAGCCGAGAGCGTGGCGGGCTTTCACAAAGCAGATAACGCGCTGTACTTGCAACTGTTGCATGAAGCGATCGACAACATCGCCACCTTGCACGCTGACATCACCCCGCATGTCAGCCGCCCGTGGGCGGAAATTTCGCCCATCGAACGCAGCGTATTGCTCTTGGGCGCCTGTGAATTCCGTTTTCACCCCGAAACACCCTATCGCGTCATCATCAACGAATGCGTGGAACTCACCAAAACCTTTGGCGGCACGGATGGCCACAAATTCGTCAATGGCGTGCTTGATAAAATAGCCGCTGTGCTGCGCACAGTGGAGGCCGCGGCGCACTAACGCACATAGCGTCAATGGGCCGCCCCGAATCATGAAACCCATCCCCTTCGTTGCGTCAAGGGCTGGCAAATGAACCCGCCCCTCCCATCCTCCCCTCACGGGGAGGCGAACCCGCCCATCCCATCCTCCCCTCACGAGGAGGCGAACCCGCCCCGCCCATCCTCCCCTCACGGGGAGGCAAACCCGCCCCGCCCATCCTCCCCTCACGAGGAGGCGAACCCGCCCCGCCTATCCTTCCCTCGCGGGGAGGCGAACCCGCCCCGCCTATCCTTCCCTCACGAGGAGGCGAACCCGCCCCGCCCATCCTCCCCTCACGAGGAGGCGAACCCGCCCCGCCCATCCTTCCCTCGCGGGGAGGCGAACCCGCCCATCCGCTACGCGGCCCACGGCTGGCTTTGCACAGCCATCCGGCGGCGGCGCGACGCATGCGGCGCGCATTCCCGCCTCGCCCCTCGCGGCAAGGCTTCTGTCCGGCTCGTTGCGCTCGGTGATTACGCAGCGCACTTGCCAGGACTTTCACGTTAATTTCACCGGGGAGCCGTGTCCGTGCCTGTTGCGCCCATGCCGCCTGCCTCGATTGCCCCTGCAACTGCCTCGGCAAACACCCCTGCCGGGTCGGAGTTTGACCTGATTCGCCAGTTCTTCGTCCGCCCCACCCGGCACACCACCCTAGGAATTGGTGACGATGGCGCCTTGATTACGCCCACGCCGGGTCAGGAACTGGTTGTCTCCACCGATCTGCTGGTTGAAGGCACGCATTTTTTTAAAGAGGCTGACCCGTTTGACATCGGCTGGAAGGCACTCGCCGTGAACATCTCCGACATGGCCGCGATGGGCGCCACACCGCGCTGGGCAACCCTTGCCGCCGTGTTGCCAGCGCCGACTTTTTCCTGGCTGGAAGCTTTTTCGCGCGGTTTTTTTGCCTGCGCTAATGCCTTCAATGTGGACCTCATCGGTGGCGACACCACCCGCGGGCCACGCGCTTTTTGCGTCACCATCCTGGGCGAAGTGCCTGCCGGCCAAGCGCTGCGCCGCGATGGCGCCAAACTGGGCGATATGATCTGGGTATCCGGCACGCCCGGCCGCGCGGCTTTGGGTTTGGCGCACCTGCAAGGCCGTGCAGCAGCAATCCAGCCGCCGCTTGATACCGGCCAACTGGAGCAATGCCTGATCGCCCTGCACCGCCCGCAACCGCGCGTGACCTTGGGCCTCGCGCTGCGCGGTTTGGCCAGTGCCGCGATTGATGTCTCCGACGGGCTGCTGGCTGACCTTGGTCATATCCTGGCCGCCTCCGCTGGCACAGCGCAGTTGCAGATTCCGCATTTACCCCCTGAAGGCTTGGCGCGCGATAGTTATCTTGCGGGCGGCGATGATTACGAGTTGATCTTTACCGCGCCGCCAGGGCACAGCGAAACAATCGCTGCACTCGCCACCGCCCTTGATTTACCGCTCACCTGCATTGGCAAAATTACCGGGCAATCAATGGCAAACGGGAATACAAAAGATGGCATCCTCGGCAAGCTGCCAGAAAATGCCTTGGTGATTCTGGATGCGGCAGGCCAGATCATCACGCCAACACGCCGCGGCTTTGACCATTTCAAGTAAGTGTCCATGCGTCTGCCCGCCCCGCCCGTTAAATTCTTATTCCAGCATCCGGCACACCTGATTGCCTGCGGCTTTGGCAGCGGCCTTTCCCCTTTAGCGCCCGGCACGGCCGGCACTATCTTTGCTTGGGCAAGCTATGCCTGGCTGCGCGGCCAATTACCGGACGATCTGGCTTTTGGGCTGTTTCTTTTATTGGCGGGCATTTTGGGCGTGAGCGCCTGTCAAATCGCCGGACGCAATCTCGGCGTGACGGACCACGGCGCCATTGTGTGGGATGAAATCGTGCCTTTCTGGTTCGTCCTGTTCCTAGCGCCTGCTGGTTTTGGGTGGCAAGTGGCCGCTTTTGCGCTGTTTCGCTTTTACGACATCACCAAACCCCAACCTGCACGTTTTTTTGATCGGCGCGTTAAAAACGGCTTGGGCGTGATGATGGACGATGTCATTGCGGCCAGCTACGCCGTGTTCTCGTTGGCGCTGGCCAAAACGCTGCTTGATGCTATCGGCTACTAACGCACATAGCGCCGATGAACCGCCCCGAATCATGAAATCCATCCACTGTTGCACTGTTGCACCAAAGGCTGGCAAATGAGCCCGCCCCGCCCATCCTCTCCCCTCTCGGGGAGGCTTCTATCCGGCTCGCTGCGCTCGGTGATGACACAGCGCACTTGCCAAGACTTTCACGTTAAACCCTGAGCCCCCATGGATGCCGACCTTGCCGCCTTATCGCTTGCCATTGGCACGGCTGCGCTTGACGCTACGGAATCAGTCCTTATTGCCACCGCAGAATCCTGCACTGGCGGATGGGTAGCGCAAGTGATCACTCACACAGCAGGCAGTTCCGCCTGGTTTGAGCGCGGCTTTATCACTTACGCTAACGCGGCAAAAACGGACATGCTGGGCGTCCCGGAAGCGACTTTGACCGCCCATGGCGCAGTCAGTGAAGCAACAGCCCAAGCCATGGCGCAAGGCGCTTTGCTGCATTCCCGTGCCACCCATAGCCTGGCCATTACCGGCATTGCCGGGCCCACAGGGGGCGTCGCCGACAAACCCGTAGGGACAGTGTGTTTTGCCTGGGCTTGTCGCCATGGATCAACTCATGAATTATCCTCGGCTGACTTACCGCAAACTGAAACAAAACACTTTACCGGCGACCGCGAAAGCATCCGTCGCCAGGCTGTCGTGCATGCCTTGACCACGCTGCTGGCACGCGTTAAGGAAGTGCCATAAATACTGCATCACACAGGACGGCAAAAACTATGCCATCCATGCCATAATCAAAATCATCTTCTAGGACGGAACTCATGGACGAAAATAAAACCAAGGCACTGCAAGCAGCACTTGCGCAAATTGAAAAGCAGTTTGGCAAAGGCTCCATCATGAAAATGGGCGAGGGCAATGTCAACGACGATATTCAAACCGTTTCCACAGGATCCCTCGGCCTGGATATTGCCCTAGGCATTGGCGGCTTGCCGCGCGGCCGTGTGGTGGAAATTTACGGACCGGAATCTTCCGGCAAAACCACGCTGTGTTTGCATGTCGTGGCTGAAATCCAAAAAGCCGGTGGCGTGGCCGCCTATATTGACGCAGAAAACGCGCTGGACCCAGGTTACGCCGCAAAATTGGGCGTGAATGTGCCGGACATGCTGATCTCGCAACCCGACACCGGCGAGCAAGGCCTGGAGATTGCCGACATGCTGGTGCGCTCGGGCGGCGTGGATCTGGTCGTGATCGACTCCGTTGCCGCACTCACTCCGCGCGCTGAAATTGAAGGCGAAATGGGCGACCAGCTCCCCGGCCTGCAAGCGCGGCTCATGTCGCAAGCCTTGCGTAAACTCACCGCCAACATCAAGCGCACCAATACACTGGTGATTTTCATCAACCAGATCCGCATGAAAATCGGCGTGATGTTTGGCAGCCCCGAGACCACCACGGGCGGCAATGCCCTCAAGTTTTACGCCTCCGTGCGCATGGATATCCGCCGCACAGGTTCAATCAAGAAGGGCGACGAAGTGATCGGCAACGAGACCCGCGTCAAAGTAGTGAAAAACAAAGTCGCGCCGCCTTTCCGCGAGGCACATTTCGACATTCTTTACGGGGAAGGCATTTCCCGCCAAGGCGAAGTCGTTGAGTTGGGCGTGGAACACAAAATCGTTGAAAAATCTGGCGCCTGGTACGCCTACAACGGCGAAAAAATCGGCCAGGGCAAAGATAATGCGCGTGATTTCTTGCGCGAGCGCCCGGCACTTGCCATCGAGATTGAAAACAAGGTGCGTGCCGCCGTTGGCGTCGCTGCTTTATCGGTGCAAGCACCTGAGTAATTTGCCTTGAATACCCTGCGCAGCCGCGCCATCAAATTGCTTGCCCGGCGCGAACATACGCGCGCCGAGCTGCTGACCAAACTCGCGACGCATGGCACACCAGAAGAAATTACCGCCTTGATCAATCAACTCGCCACCAGCAATTTACAGTCCGATGCCCGCTTTGCGGAAAGCTTCATTCGCGCCAAGGCAAGCCGCTCTGGCAGCTTGAAATTAAGGCACAGCATGCTGGGCAAAGGGCTGTCCAAAACGCTGGTCGATAGCCAGCTGGCCGCTGCCGATATGCCGGACGAATTAACGCGGGCGAAGGCGCTGTGGTTACGGAAATTTGCGGCAACACCCAGCAGCGCAAAAGAATGGGCGCGGCAAGCACGCTTTTTACAAAGCCGTGGTTTTTCAACGGAAATTATTCGTCACCTCCTCAAAGAACCCAGCAAAGAACCTGCAGAAGAAGAACCCACAGAATCCAGCGAAAGCGATGCCGCATGACCCCTGAACAAACGACTGAGCGCCTCACCAATACTGGCCCGGATAGCAGCAATACGAGCCAAAGCGGCCATAACCAAGATCACCATGACATCGTTATGCTCTCGGCGCATAACCTGTGTAAAAAATATAAATCGCGCACCGTGGTGACTGATGTCTCGTTTGAAGTCGCCGCTGGCGAAGTCGTCGGCCTGCTCGGCCCCAATGGGGCAGGCAAAACCACGTGCTTTTACATGGTAGTGGGCTTGGTTGCCGCTGATGGCGGTGAGATTCGCATTGATAACCAGAGCACGAATGAACATGCGCGCTTAACGCATATGCCCATGCACCAACGCGCACGCTTAGGGATTTCTTATTTGCCGCAAGAAAGTTCGGTGTTCAGAAAACTCACGGTGACTGACAATATCCGCGCCGTGCTTGAATTGCAAAACCTATCTGCAGAAGAACTCGCCGAACGGCTGGATGTGTTGCTCACTGATTTGCACATCACACATATCCGTGACAGCCTGGCCATCTCACTCTCTGGCGGGGAGCGCCGGCGCGTGGAAATCGCCCGTGCACTGGCCACCCGCCCCCGCTTTATTCTGCTGGATGAACCCTTTGCCGGCGTGGATCCGATTGCCGTCATTGACATCCAAAGCATCATTCGCTTTTTGAAGCATCGTGGCATCGGTGTTTTAATCACTGATCATAATGTCCGTGAAACCCTGGGCATTTGCGATCATGCCACCATCATCAATGAAGGTTCGGTGCTCGCCGCTGGACATCCGGGCGAGATTGTTGATAATGAAAACGTGCGCCGCATTTATCTTGGCGAGCACTTCAGAATGTAATGAAACAATCACTTCAACTCAGAGTTTCTCAACATCTGGCGCTCACGCCCCAGTTGCAGCAAGCCATCCGCTTGCTGCAACTCTCCACGCTGGAACTGCATGCCGAAGTCGATCAGGCACTGCAGGAAAACCCATTGTTAGAGCGCATTGATCCGGAACAAACCCACTACACCTCATCTTTAGAATTACCCACGCCGCCTTCTGCCACAACAGAAACAAGTGAAATGCACGATGAACCCGCCGAGATCAGCAGCGGGGAAGATGAAAGCTGGGGCATGGAGTACAGCGCCAGCACGCGCCCCAGAGACCCCAACGACGATGACGCGGACAGCGGCGAGCTGCAAACCGCGAGCATCAGCCTGCGAGAGCATCTCAATACGCAACTCATGATGACAGCGCTCCCCGATCGGGAACGGGCGCTCACCGCTTTTCTGATTGAGTCGCTGGATGACGATGGCTACCTCACCCAATCGTTTGACGACCTGCTCGAACTGTTATCGTCCGATGAGTCCGAACGCGAAACCTTGCGCGAAGAGCTAACCCTGGCACTGGTTCATGTGCAGGATTTTGACCCGCCCGGCATCGGTGCCCGAAGCGTCAAAGAGTGCTTGACGTTGCAGCTGGACAACCTGCCCGCGTCGCCCGAAAAGGATCTGGCACTGGCGGTTGTTGAAAACCACCTAGAACATTTAGCGACACATGATTTTGCGAAAATCAAGAAAGCGCTGCGCTGCACTGACGAAGACCTGCGCTGTGCGCAAGAGCTCATCTGCTCGCTTAACCCGCATCCTGGCTCACAATTTTCAGCGACGGACACGCGCTACGTCACGCCGGATGTCACGGTCAAAAAGGTCAGGAATCACTGGGTGGTCACACTGAACAATGAAGCCATGCCCAAGCTGCGCATCAACAAGCTATATACCGACATCTTGCGCGGCAACGGCGAAGCCGCGAGCAACGCCGGACTTGCCACCCAACTGCAAGAAGCGAAATGGCTGATTAAAAACATACAACAGCGCTTTGATACAATTTTGCGCGTATCACAAGCCATTGTTGATCGCCAGCGGGCTTTTTTCGATCATGGCCCTGTTGCCATGCGTCCGCTGGTGTTACGCGAAATCGCCGAAGCAGTTGAATTGCACGAATCCACCATTTCGCGCGTCACCACGCAAAAGTTTCTCGCCAGTCCGCGCGGGGTGTTCGAGCTGAAATACTTTTTTGGCAGCCACGTCGCCACAGATTCCGGTGGCGCGGCGTCAAGCACTGCAATACGGGCGCTGATCAAGCAATTAGTTAGTGCCGAGGACGGCAAAAAACCGCTCTCGGATGCCCGCATTGCAGATATCCTCGGCGAGCAAGGGATCGTTGTCGCACGCCGCACCGTCGCAAAATATCGCGAGTTGCTGCATATCCCGCCCGTCAACCTCAGAAAAACCCTCTGAGCAACCCTGCAAAAGGAAACGATATGAATCTTAACCTTACCGGCATCCATATTGAAGTCACACCTGCCCTGCGTGAGCAGGTCACGTCAAAACTTGATCGGGTGATCCGCCACTTTGATCACGTCATCAGTACGCACGTCATTCTTTCTGTCGACAAGCTCGAACAGAAAGCTGAAGTCACGCTGCACGTGAAAGGCAAAGACTTTTTTGCTGACGCCACACATGAAGACCTGTATGCGGCAATTGATTTGCTGGCCGACAAGCTAGATCGGCAAATCGTCAAGCACAAGGAAAAAGTCACCTCGCATCACCGTGAAAAACAACTGGATGTAGATAACGTTTAACGGCATGAACGGCCTCTGGGCTGTCCAGGCTGACGAAGCCAGCTGAGCGATATACTTCGCCTCCGGTTTTCACACTTGGCAGCCCGAATAACAATCAAGGTTAACATATAAAACTTCTGCGCTGCTTTTCCTCAAAACCATTCTCACGCACTTCGCCAGCAACTTTTAATGAATCGTATTGCTCACCTGTTATCACCTGACTACGTCATTGCTTCACTTGACGCCAGCAGCAAAAAGCGTGTTTTTGAAGATGCGGGAATCCTTTTTGAAAACCAGCAAGGCATTGCCCGCAGCGTTGTGTTTGATGCACTTTTTGCGCGCGAAAAGCTTGGCTCTACCGGTTTGGGGCAAGGCATTGCGATTCCCCATGGCCGCATCAAGGGACTAAAGAAACCCTTGGGCGCATTTTTTCGCCTGGCAATACCCGTCCCTTTTGAAGCACCAGACGGACAAGCCGTTAGCCATATTTTTGTTCTGCTCGTGCCAGAAAATGCGAACGAACAGCATTTGCAACTATTATCTGAACTCGCGCAATTATTTTCTGACCGCGCCTTTCGCGAACAACTCACCCTGGCGGCTGACGCGGCTGCCTTGTACCGCGTATTTGCCAATTGGAACGCCAACTAATCGTTTCGCAGCTGTTTGAACGCAACCGCGAAAGGTTGCAGCTCACCTGGGTGAGCGGTGCCCTCACGCGCGTCATTTCAGCGAAGGAAGAGTTTGTCGCCCCAGCCGATCTGGTCGGCCACCTGAACCTCATGCACCCTAGCCGCCTGCAAGTCATCGGAGCACCAGAGCTTGCCTGGGCGGCACGCCAACCGCCAGAAAAAGTCCGGCGGCACATGCAAACAATCTACGATGCACAACCGCCCGTCTTGATCATTACCGATGGACTGGAAATCTCTGACCGCATGCGGGAGGACTGTGAGCGCTCTGATACGCCATTGCTCAAAACGCCGCTACCAGCAGCCTATGTGATTGACACGCTACGCCACTTTGTCGCGCGCCAGTTGGCTGAAACCACTGCCTTGCACGGCGTACTCATGGATGTTCTCGGCATGGGCGTACTCATCACGGGCGATTCCGGCGCCGGTAAAAGCGAGCTGGCTTTGGAACTCATTTCGCGTGGTCACGGCCTCGTTGCAGACGATGTGGTCGATGTATCACGTATTGGCCTGGATGTGCTCGAAGGTCGTTGCCCGGACCTGTTGCGCGATTTTCTTGAAGTGCGCGGTCTGGGCCTCATCAATATCCGCACCGTGTTTGGTGAAACCGCCTGCCGCCGCAAGATGCGGCTCAAGCTGATTGTCCATTTGCAAAGGCCGGCGCGTGGCGTACCAGAAGCAGCACGCCTGCCACTGGATGCGCAAAATGAAACTATCCTGGGTGTGCCCGTACAGCGTGTCACCCTACCCATTGCGGCAGGACGGAATCTGGCAGTTCTACTTGAAGCAGCAGTGCGCGTGACCATTCTGGGATTGCGCGGAATCAATAGCATGCAAGAATTTCTGGATCGACAAGAAAACGCGCTGGGTAATAAATAGCGGCGCAACGAGTGAACACAGAACAACAAAGCCCAGGGCAAAGGCCTGGGGATAGTAGAGAAAGTATCGGGCTGTACTGGCCGGATTTTTTGCGTTGTGGGCCTTATCAATAGTGCATTATTTTTGCCTTGCGCTAATCAATAACTACTGACCATGAGCAAAAAGTCTCCTGTAAAAAGTCTGCTTTATCGCAGGCGTTTGTTTTTTCGTCCTGCATTTTTTCTTCTTTTACAACCGCAGTATCTTGTCTGCACCTTGCTCAGGAGATTGTCATGACACGTAAATTAATTATCCTCTTGGCTTCTTTCGCTATGTCATCCCTTGTCTTTGCGCAAGCCACACCAGCGACTGACAACTGCGAAGCGAAAGCGGTCAGTAAAACTGGCAAGCCGCTGCATGGCGCAGCCAAAACTGCCTTCATGAAAACGTGTTCCGGCATGCATGCAGCACTTCCCACTGAAGAAAAAGCCGCGCCAGCCAAAACGGAGCAACAGAACAAAATGGCCGACTGTAACAAGGAGGCAAAAACTAAAACAGGGGATGGTCGTAAAGCCTTTATGAAAGACTGCTTGTCCAAATAAATCACCGCCGCGCATCTAAACATCTAGCGCGCTAATGAATTTGACTTGAAGTCCTGCCATTAGCGCAGCAGTTTTTGAAAGTCACTTGTTACATTTTTTTAGCCCTGATCAACCTGGGTTTTTGCTAATCAGCACCAACAGCAACAAAGCACTACCGGCTAAATAGGCTTACAACCCCGTCGCCACTGGCAAACCTATGCCCATCAAGTTTCAGCTTGAATTTTTCTGGATAAGGTTTACATGAGAGAAGTAAAACTGCCGATCCTCTCGGATATATTTTTCGAGCAAATCTACGCGGATGCGCCTGACCCTATCGTTCTTCTTGATAAGGAAACGAATGTCCTTGTGCATGCTAACCAGGCTTTTTTAAAACTTCTGGGAATATCCAATCAAACAGAACTTAACAAGCTCACGGCTCTCGACATTGCGCCGCACAAGCAGCGTGACGGCGCCTTATCCGCAGACCGCCTGGCAGATGGCTTAAAGCAACTGGATGAACACGGTTACGTGCGTATTGAGTTCACTTATCTTGATCGCCATGGTCAATTATTTGATGCAGAAACCACAGCCAAAGTACTGGAACACAATGGATATAAGCTCATTCATGCACATTGGCGAGACATCAGCGAAAAACAAAAGCTATTGCTCAAGATTGAGGAAAATGAAACATCCTTTCAGCGCGTGTTTGACGAGGCAACCTCGCCAACTGTCATCATTACGGCTGGGGGAAATATCCTTGAAGTCAACAAAGCAACGCTCAAGATGTTCAAGTATGCCGAAAAATCAAGCATGATCGACCGAACCCCTTTTGAGATGGCTGCGCCAATACAACCCAATGGGCAAACCGCTGATGAGTTAGGCCATTACCTGCTTAACTTGGCCGCATGCCAGGGCGTCATCCATTTCGAATGGTATATGCACGCATCTGATGGCAGCGTGGTGCCAACCGAAGTAACGCTTACACTGATTCATGGCTATAAATCCCAGCACGAGACAGTCATCCACTGTAGCATTCGTGACCTGACTGAACAATACGCCTTACGCGATGCGCTGCTTGCAGAAAAAGAGCGCGCAGAAATCACCCTCGCTTCGATTGGCGATGCCGTCATCACCACAGATGCCGACGGCCGGGTGACCTTTATGAATCATGTAGCCAGCGCACTCACCGGCTGGCCAGAAAAAGACACCCTCAACCGTCCCTTGGCAGAAATTTTTAACATCATCAACGAAGCCACGCGCGAAAAAGCGCACAACCCAGTGGATGAAGTGTTAGCGCATGGCAAAAAAGTCAATCTTGCCAATCATACGATTTTGATTTCACGTCATGGCGAAGAGTACCCGATTGAAGATTCCGCCGCCCCGATTTACCTGCCCGATGGCAGCCTCTTGGGTTGCGTGCTGGTTTTCCACGATGTATCAGAAAAACATGCACTGATGAAAACCATGAGCTGGCAGGCAGGGCATGATGTGCTCACTGGCTTGCCCAACCGCGCCTTGCTTGCCGATCGGTTTAGCCGTGCCATTGCCGCTGCGCAACGGCAGAAAAATCTGCTGGCCGTATGCATGCTGGATCTCGATGGATTCAAGCCAATCAATGACCAATATGGCCATGCCATTGGTGATCAAGTATTGATCGAAGTTGCCAGCCGACTAAAGCTTGTCGTTCGTGATGAAGATACCATCGCACGACTCGGTGGTGATGAGTTTGTGCTCTTGCTAAGTGAATTTACCGAACCAAGCCAGGTTGAGGCAACCCTCACACGCATTTTGGCTGCGCTCTCTGTGCCGTATCCTGTCAATGACTTGACCTTAACGACATCCGCTAGCGTGGGCATCGCCATTTACCCCCTGGATGACGCCGATGCAGACACCTTGATGCGCCATGCCGATCAAGCCATGTATATCGCCAAGCAAGCCGGGCGCAACCGTATTCATTGGTTTGATGCAGCGCATGACCAGGCAGCACAAACAATGTTGCGAACAGTCGAAAGAATACGATTGTCGCTCAGCCAGCATGAACTGTGCCTCTATTACCAGCCCAAAGTGAATATGCGGACAGGTGCGGTAACAGGCATGGAAGCATTGCTTCGCTGGCAGCACCCTGAGCGGGGCATTGTGCCACCTTTAGAGTTTTTGCCTGTAGTGGAACAGCATGACCTGATTGCCGATATTGGCGAATGGGTAATCACCGAAGCGCTACGACAAATATCCCTATGGCAAGCCGCTGGCCAGTATTGGCGCGTGAGCGTGAACATTGCCGCACGGCATTTTCAGCAAGACAACTTCTTTGACCGGTTGAAGACACTTTTAGCCAGCCACCCGGACGTTGATCCCCGTTACCTGGAAATTGAGATTCTCGAATCGATTGCCTTGGGCGATTTAAAACACGTACAACAACTCATTCGTGCTTGCCAAGCACTGGGTATTAGCTTCTCGCTGGACGATTTCGGTACCGGCTACTCATCCCTGAGCTACCTCAAGCGACTGCCTGCGGAAACCATAAAAATTGACCAATCGTTTGTTCGCGACATGCTCGAAGACATGGATGATTTATCCATGATCGAAGCCGTGATCAACCTTGCCACAGCTTTTAAACGAAAAGTTGTGGCAGAAGGTGTCGAAACGGCTGAACATGGTGTCATGCTGATGCGCTTGGGTTGTGATGTTGGTCAAGGCTATGGCATCGCGCGGCCTATGCCCGCCCAAAAAGTCTTGTCTTGGGCCGCCCAATTCAAGCCAGACCCAAGGTGGGTCTTGTGGGGGAAAACAGCCCCATGGGACATGCGCGATTTTCCTTTGCTCGTGGCCGAGCACGATCACCGCCAATGGGTGAAAAACCTGATCGCGGCCGTAACAAAACAGGAGCCACTCCAGCTGAGCAACGAAGAACTGACAAACCATCATCTATGCCGCTTTGGCCTGTGGTACTACGGCTACGGCAAAGCCCACTACGGTCATCTGCCTGAATTTATCGCCATTGAGCCCATACACACGGAAGTACACCGTATTGGCAAGCAAATTATCCAGCACTATCAACAGGGTGAGCACCCTACAGCACAAGCGCTCTGTCAAACGCTATCGAACCTTAAAAACCAGATTGTCAAACAACTGACTGCATTGCACTGGGTTGTGCTAAGCGACATGGAAGTGGAATTCACGCTGGCACACGACGAATCAGAAAGCCCATAACCCAGCCCGGTTTATCCGGTGCTCGGGGTCACGCGCTTTTATTATCCTGGAACCTCCGTTTTCCGCCTCCCATGCCGTTGAACCGCTGATGAATACTGAACGTTCCCCCTTTTGCGCCCCTCCCCTGCCGGGGGACTCCGCCACGCATCCGCAGGCACGCCCGTGCGGCCGTCTGGCTTTGTCGCGCCAGCCATCCGCCGACTCCCATGGTCGGCTTTGCGCAGCCAGTCGGCTGCGGCGGCACGGCGCAGGCGGCGCGCATTCCCCGCCCACCCTTCCCTCACAGAGGCTTCTATCCGGCCCGCTGCGCCCGGTGATTACACAGCGCATTGGCCCACCAAGCCTTTCACGTCAAATTGACCGGGAAGATATTGACGAAATCATTGACCAACACCTGATGCAAGGAAAAATTGTTGCGCGTCTTCAGGTTTACTGGCCGAACGTTATAGCATTGCACACTCACTTTAACATCACGTAAAAAGGCTGACTCATGGCAACGCCCAATTTACAACCCATACAACCCGCACAGCTCATAGACGGCCCAGACGGCAAAATCGAAGTATTCGTTGACCTGCCCGCTGAGCAGGCCCCGCAAGGTATTGCGCTCATCGGCCACCCTCACCCGCTCTTTGGCGGCACGGCGAATAACAAAGTCGTCACCATGCTGTCGCGTTCCTTTCGTCAGCACGGTTGCGTTGCGCTACGGCCAAGTTTTCGTGGCGTTGGCGGCTCACAAGGCGAACATGACCATGGCGACAAGGAAACCACTGACTTACTCGCCGTACTTGCCTGGGCAAAGCAGCAATGGGGCGACTTGCCAGTAACCCTGGCCGGTTTTTCATTCGGCGCGTATGTCATCACACGCGTCGCCAAGGCGCTGGCCGATGCTCACCATCCGGCACACTGGCTGGTGCTGGTCGGCACGGCCGCTGGCTTTATTGAGGGCGCACGCAGTTACTCGACTGAAGCCGTGCCTGCTAGCACGCTGGTCATCCACGGCGCACAGGACACCACCGTGCCCCTGCCCAATGTACTGCAATGGGCAGAGCCCCTGGATTTGCCCGTCGTGGTGATTCCCGGCGCTGACCACTTTTTTCATCGTCGTCTGCATATCCTGCAAGACATTATCCGCCGCGCCTGGCCGTCCTTGACCTGATCCCTCGCGTGATGGCCGACATGGGGTCTGCACGTTTTTCTGCGGGTTACCTTCGCATCTACCCTCACCAGCCCAGCCATTGCAGGTAATGCACGCTAAGACCTCACCACTGCACGTGCATCAACTGCATAAATCCTATGCCGAAAAAGCCGTCGTCAATGGTTTAAGTTTCACCTTGCATCCTGGCGAGTGCTACGGCCTGTTAGGGCCCAACGGCGCGGGCAAAACTACCACTTTGCGCTGCTGCCTGGGGATGACAACGCCAGACTCAGGCGAGCTTTATTTGAGCGGCCTGCCTGTGCCAGATGAAGCCCGCAGGGCACGCATGAATGTAGGCGTTGTGCCGCAGTTTGACAATCTGGATCCGGACTTTACCGCAGCCGAAAACCTGCTCGTCTATGGCCGCTACTTTGGCTTGAAAAATGCGCAGATGCACCCCAGAGTTTCGGCCTTGCTTGAGTTTGCTGGGTTGGCCGGCAAGGAAAACACGCCGATTCGCACACTCTCTGGCGGCATGAAGCGGCGCTTGACGCTCGCTCGCGCCTTGATTCAAGACCCCGACTTACTCGTCCTGGACGAACCCACGACCGGACTTGATCCGCAAGCGCGACATTTGATCTGGCAGCGCTTAAAGCAACTCCTGGCGCAAGGTAAAACCATTTTGCTCACCACCCACTTCATGGATGAAGCCGAGCGCCTGTGCGATCGACTGGCCATTATTGATGCTGGCCGACTCATCACCGAAGGCGCGCCTGACGCCTTGATCCGCGAACACATCGCCACGCAAGTGGTTGAAGTGTATGGCGAAGATGCGCCCGGCTGGGCCGCCACTCACGCGCACGAGTTTTCTTCCCGCGTGGAAGTCAGCGGCGAGACGGCATTTTGTTATGTAACCGACCCCGCGCCTTTGCTCTCTCATCTGGCCTTGCGCCTGACTTTACGCACGCTGCACCGTCCAGCCAGTCTGGAAGATGTGTTCTTGAAGCTCACTGGCCGTGATTTGCGCGATTAGCGCCGCATCTGAATCCACTGGAACTTGCCCTTTGCGCCAATGGCCGAGGTTCAAAGTGGCCGAAAAAGATAACACCGCGACAGCCGCTCCTCATCGTGCCATGACAGGCAGGTTGGTTTTTTATCGCCGTATCGCCAGCGCGCCCGGCAAGCTTTGGCCTGTCCCTGGAAAGTGCCCTTGGGGTGCCGACTGTCCCACTTTCCCTGTTCTCTCGGCATCAAGGCGTGCATCCATGCCGACTAAAAACCGGACAAAGCGCCACACGTTGCCATCCGTTTATAATTCGGCCATCGTCTGTTTGAACCATTTTTGAAGTTTTAATGGGCTGATCCATTTTTCTTTTCTCTGATATGCCCAATCCCAAGCCCCCCCGGCAAAACCTGTCACCCGTTCAGCATGATTTACTGACCAACCTAGCCTCACAGATACCCGGCGTCATTTATCAGTACCAGCTTTCCCCTGGTGGACATTCAAGTTTCCCTTACGCTAGCGAGGGCATCCGGGAAATTTATGAACTCACGCCAGAACAAGTGCAGAACGACGCATCCGCTGTGTTTGCACTTATACATCCAACTGACCTCGACAAAGTATCCGCTTCGATCCAGGAATCCGCGCTCACGCTACAGCCCTGGCAGCTCAGATACCGGGTGAATCTTCCCCGGCAAGGATTACGCTGGCTTGACGGGTTTGCCCGCCCGGAAAAACTGGCCGACGGCAGCGTGTTGTGGCATGGCTTCATTACCGACATCACCTCGCGTGTGCAACTGGAAAGCGAGGCCAGTGCCTACGCAGAAAAGCTGCGCAATCTTTATGCCCTGTCACCCTTTGGCTTTGCCTTGACAGACATGCAAGGCCGCTTTACCGAATTCAACCAGTCCTTCCAGGAAATGTGCGGTTATGCCACAGAAGAACTCAAAGCCCTCGATTACCAGTCACTAACACCTGCGGAATATGCAGCCGAGGATGCACGGCAGCTCGAATTACTGGTCAACACCGGGCGTTATGGCCCCTATGAAAAGAAGTACAAGCACAAGGATGGCCACTGGGTGCCCCTCAAACTGAACGGCATGCTGATCACCGGCCATGATGACCAAAAGTACATCTGGTCCATTGTTGAAGACATCACCGAAAGCCGGCAACTCGCGGCCGCAGCCCAAGCAGCCGAGCAGCGCTTCCAGTTGGTGGCCGACTCGGCGCCTGTCTTGATCTGGCTCGCCGGTACGGATAAGCGCTGCTTCTGGTTCAACCAGACCTGGCTCAGCTTTACTGGCCGCAGCCTGGCACAGGAAATGGGCAACGGCTGGGCGGATGGCGTACATCCGGACGACATACAGAAGTGCCTGAACATTTATAACAGCCACTTTGACCGCCACGAACCCTTCCATATGGAATATCGTTTGCGGCGGCATGATGGCGAATATCGCTGGATCCACGACAACGGCATACCGCGATTCAGTTGCGGCGGTATCTTTGAAGGCTACATTGGCTCTTGCGTCGATATAACCGAAAAAAAACTCAATGAAGCGCAAAGCCACGCGCTGATGCAAGAACAACAGGCAATACTGGATAGCGAGCTCATGGGCATCGTAAAAACCAGCAACCGGACCATTACCTGGACCAACAGCGCTTTCGCCAAGATGCTGGGCTTTGATAAACATGAGTTAATCGGCCTGGCGCCGGATATTTTGCATCCAAGCCGGGAGGCTTGCCTGGCATTGCGTGACAGGGCCTACCCGGTTCTATCCGCAGGCAACACCTATCGGACAAAAGTCGAATTCAAACGCAAGAATGGCCAACCCATTTGGCTGGACATGTCAGGGGTGATGTTGCGTCCGGAAAAAAATGAAGTCATTTGGGCCATTCTGGATATCAGCAAGGACAAACAGGCAGAAAGGGAACTCCAGATTGCCGCTGTCGCGTTCGAGACGCAAGAGGGTGTTCTGGTGACCGATGCCCGCGGACGGATCCTGCGCGCCAATCAGGCTGCCACACGCATTACGGGTTACAGCAACGAAGAACTCCTGGGCAAAACCCCGCGCATGCTAAAGTCCGGCCGCCACGATGCCGCGTTTTATGCTGCCCTGTGGTCGAGCCTGGAGCAACAGAGTATGTGGCAGGGTGAGATATGGAACAGGCGCAAGAGCGGCGAAATCTATCCAGAACATCTTTCCATTACCGCCGTGCAAGACTCGGGCGGCAACCTTACCAACTATGTGGCGACGCTCACCGACATAACAACCATCAAGGCAGCTGCCGACAAGATCGAAACGCTGGCGTTTTATGACCCGCTCACGCACCTGCCCAACCGGCGTCTGTTGATTGACCGTATCAAGCAAGCCCTGGCCTCCAGCATGCGTGATGGCCGACAAGGTGCTGTGCTTTTTATCGACCTGGACCATTTTAAAAACATCAATGATGCCGGAGGCCATGCCGAAGGCGACAAACTGCTGAAGGTGGTGGCAGAACGCCTGAAGAGTTGTGTGCGCGAAGGGGACACAGTCGCGCGCCTTGGTGGCGACGAGTTTGTCGTCTTGCTGGAAAACTTGAGCCACGATACCGATGAAGCTGCGCCACAGGCTGAAATGGTGGGTAATAAAATCCTGGCTGCACTGGATCAAAGCTATAAATTTTTGACCTATGAACACCGTAGCAGCGGCAGCATTGGCATTACGCTTTTTCTGGACCACCAGCAATCAGGGGACGAGCTGCTCCGCCAAGCCGATATTGCGATGTATCATGCCAAAAAGGCCGGGCGCAACGCCTTGCGCTTCTTTGACCCACAGATGCAGAAAAGCATCGACACGCGCGCAGCGCTCGAAAGCACACTGCATAAGGCGATCGATAACCAGCAGCTCTGCTTGTACTACCAGATCCAAGTAGATAACGCGCGGCGACCTATCGGCGCCGAAGCCTTGATTCGCTGGCTACACCCTGAGCTTGGTCTGGTCTCGCCGCAAGAATTCATTCCGCTAGCCGAAGAAAGTGACCTGATCACACTGATCGGCAACTGGGTTCTGCAAACCGCCTGCGCACAGCTTAAAGCCTGGCAGGCAAAGCCGCTCACCCGCCATCTTGATCTCTCGGTCAATGTCAGCGCCAGACAATTCCATCAGCCCGATTTTGCCGCGCAAGTTCAGGCGCTCATTGCGCATTACGGCATCAATCCGCAACGGCTCAAGCTGGAGTTGACAGAGAGCATGCTGCTGAACAATATCGAAGAGACCATTGTCACCATGAATGAATTAAAGGGAGTCGGCATCCAGTTCTCCCTCGATGATTTTGGCACGGGTTACTCTTCACTCCAGTACTTGAGGCGCTTGCCGCTCAATCAGCTCAAGATTGATCAATCTTTTGTACGCAGCCTGGACACGGAAAACCATGACCAGGTGATTGTGCGCACCATCATTGCCATGGCGCATAGCCTGAATCTGAATGTCATCGCCGAAGGGGTGGAGACAGCCCTGCAACAACAAATCCTGTTGCGTGATGGCTGCATCCATTGTCAGGGTTATCTTTTCAGCAAGCCAGTGCCAGTCGCAGAATTCGAGCGGTTGCTGGAAATCATATGAGCCCTGCCCGGGCTCACGGTACGCTGATTTTATCCCGTGGAACTTCCGCCAGAAGTCAGACTAAACCCGCACCCGCAATCACCATGCCATAACGCGCAGCTTTGCCGATAGCCATCCATAAGGCGCTAGCCAACCAGGGCAAGCGCAGCCAACCCGCTGCCCCACACAGCGCATCGCCAACCACTGGCGCCCAGGCCAACAACAGCACCGGTGCGCCCCAGCGCCGCGCCAACGCCAAACGGCGCGGATCTTTGGGTTTGTGCAAAGCCCGCGCCATCCAATACGTCGTCATGCCACCCAGCGTATTGCCCAACGTAGCCAGCAAAAATGCCTCGCCCGTTTGCGTGGGGTAATTTCTGACCAAGGCCAGCAAGGCAAGCTCCGAGCCGCCGGGCAGGATCGTCGCTGACAAAAATGAGGCAATAAAAAGACCCGCCAGACTGCCGACCGAAGTAAATGAAAAATCCATGCCGCATGTTACCCTTTGCGTTTGCCCCACCGGATGCTAAAACCCTCTTGACCATGGATTACCTCAAAAAAACCCTTAACGCCCGCGTCTATGACGTTGCCATAGAAACACCGCTGGAGCTGGCCACCAACTTATCCGCCCGCACCAATAACCAAATTCTTTTAAAACGCGAAGACATGCAGCCCGTGTTCAGCTTCAAGCTGCGCGGCGCATACAACAAGATTGCCCACTTGAGCCCGGCGCAGCGCAAACACGGCGTGATTTGCGCCTCAGCTGGCAACCACGCGCAGGGCGTGGCCTTGTCAGCCAAGAAGCTCGGCATTCGCGCCGTCATTGTGATGCCCACGACTACCCCGCAAATCAAAATCGAGGCCGTCAAAAATCGCGGTGGCGAAGTAGTCCTGGCGGGCGACTCGTACGACGCCGCTTACGCCCATGCACTGACGCTGGAAAAAAAGCACAAGCTTACCTTCGTGCATCCGTTTGATGATCCTGATGTTATTGCCGGGCAAGGCACCATAGGCATGGAAATCTTGCGCCAGCATGCCGACCCGATCGAAGCCGTGTTCTGCGCCATTGGCGGCGGTGGATTGATTGCGGGTGTTGCCGCATATATCAAGCAACTGCGGCCGGAAATCAAAATCGTCGGTGTTGAAACCATTGATGCCGATGCCATGGCGCAGTCGCTGGCGGCCAAAAAACGCGTGCGGCTTGATACCGTCGGCCTGTTCGCCGATGGCACAGCGGTCAAATATGTCGGCGAGGAAACCTTCCGCCTGTGCCAAAAATATGTCGATGACATTGTGCGGGTGGATACTGACGCCATCTGCGCGGCAATCAAGGATGTATTTGAAGACACGCGCTCGATTCTCGAACCATCAGGCGCCTTGGCCATTGCTGGCGCCAAGGCCTGGGTGGCCAAACATCGCATCAAGGGCAAAACGCTGGTGGCCGTGGCCTCGGGCGCGAACATGAATTTTGACCGCCTGCGCTTTGTTGCCGAACGCGCCGAAGTGGGCGAACAGCGCGAAGCCCTGCTAGCTGTGACCCTGCCCGAAAAACCCGGCAGCTATAAAAAATTCGTCACGATTCTGGGCGCGCGCAACATAACCGAATTCAACTACCGCTATCACAGCAGCGGCCGGGCGCATGTATTTGTTGGCATGCAGGTCGCCAACACCAAAGAAGCGGCGAGCCTGGTGGTGCAACTGAAAAAGCAGGGTTACCCGGCACTCGATTTAACCAATGACGAAATGGCCAAGCTGCACATTCGCCACCTGGTCGGCGGCCATGCACCGCAGAGCGAAGATAAATCAGCGCAGATAAACGAACTGCTGTACCGCTTTGAGTTTCCCGAACGCCCCGGCGCCTTGATGAATTTCCTGACCAAAATGAGCACGGGCTGGAATATCAGCCTGTTCCATTACCGTAACCATGGTGCCGACACCGGTCGCGTGCTGGTCGGCATGCAAGTGCCCAAAGAAGACAGCAAAGCCTTTGCAACTTTCCTCAAGAATCTGGACTATCAGTTTGTGGATGAAAGCAAAAATCCTGCTTACAAGCTCTTTTTGGGCTAGATTTTTCGTGCCGCTTTCTTTTCAGGCTAACGCCCATAGTTCCAATGAGCCGCCCCGCCCATCCTTCCCTCGCGGGGAGGCTTCTATCCGGCCCGCTGCGCCCGGTGATGACACAGCGCACTTGCCCAAGCCTTTCATTACGTTAACTTGAGATGAGCGACCGTTTTAATTTCGACGCGCCAGTTGAGCGCAGCGGCACAGATTCGGAGAAATGGGCCAAGTACACCGGGCGCGACATTCTGCCGCTGTGGGTAGCGGATATGGATTTTGCCGCGCCGCCCGCCATCATCGACGCATTGCAGTCACGCATTGCGCACGGTGTGTTCGGCTACAACCAGCCGACATTAAGCCAGACACAAGCGGTGGTGGATTATCTGGCACGTCAGTTTGGCTATGCCATTGATCCCGCGTGGATCGTCTGGCTGCCAGGCTTGGTGTCCGGCCTGAATGTGGCCTGCCGCACGGTGGGCGAAACAGGCGACGCGGTATTCACCGCCACGCCGATCTACCCACCGTTTTTGTCTGCGCCTAAAAATGCGGGGCGGTCATTGGTCACCGTGCCGCTGGTGCAGGGGGAAAACCGCTGGGCATGGGATTTTGATGCCGTCGAGGCCTCCCTGCAAAAAACCAAGCCTAAGCTTTTCTTATTGTGCCACCCGCACAACCCCACGGGTCGCGCCTGGGATGACGACGAGTTGCGGCAGATTGCGCGGCTGGCCGAAAAACATGATCTCGTCATTTGCTCGGATGAAATTCATAATGGCTTGATTCTCTCGCCATCTTGCCATCCGCTACCGCGAGGGGACCTGCCCGCGAAGCGGGAATTCCAGGTCGGCAAAGCTGAGCGCCCTTTGCCCAACCGCCCTGTAGCGCAGTGGCTTCAACAGCACCGACTTTTTGCCTCCCTCGATGGGGAGCTCGCCCAGCGCACCATCACCCTGATGGCGCCCTCCAAAACCTTCAACATCCCCGGCCTTGGCGCAGCCTTTGCGATTATTGCCAATCCAGCCTTGCGCAAGCAATTTATCCACGCCATGACAGGCATCGTGCCGCACACCCATTTGCTCGGCATGGTGGCCTTGGAGGCTGCCTTCACAAAATGCGATCCATGGCATCAGGCGCTACTGGATTACTTGCGTGGCAATGCAGAAAAAGTTTTCGCCACCGTTAACAAAATATCCGGTTTGCATATGCATCGTGTAGAAGCGACTTATCTGGCCTGGATAGACGCACGGGAATTTGCTCAAGCGCGCGGCATTGAAAGCCTGGCTAAACACTTTGAAAGCCACGGTTTGGGGCTATCGGACGGCGTGGCCTTTGGCGCACCCGGATTTGTGCGCCTGAATTTTGGCACACAGCGCAACTTGCTTGAAACAGCGCTGGAACGCCTTGCCGCGTCATGATGCGCCATGCTTGCCAAGACACTTTCGCCACCTGGATTCACCCGACAAACGTCCAGAAACTGATGCACTACAATGAAAACCCGATGTGGACCATAGGCGGGATGAAATGAAGCATGGCGGTTTAATGGCACTCAGATTAATGGCATGCCTATTGATTGCAGGATGTTTGCTTTCGGGCTGTGCCGGGCTGGCACTGACGGCGGTCGGTGTCGGCGGTGGTGCGGCAACCGCCCACCAGATGGGCGGCTTGGCTTACCGCACATTTACCGAACCCTTGCCGCGCGTGCGGAGTGCCGTGCTGGCAGCCTTCAGACGCATGGACATCAAACCGAAAACGACTGAAAAGATTGAACTGGGCGAGCGCATCCTCGCCCGGGTAGGCGACCGTGACATCGAAGTCGAGCTAGAGTCGCTGACACCCAAGACAACACGCATGCGTGTCGCCGCGCGGCGGGATGGCGGGTTGTTCATGGATTCGGCGACGGCAGTCGAAATCATCACCCAGACGGAAAAAGCATTTGGCTTGAACTAACCAGGAGAAGACCATGAAAAAGCTGAATTTGTGTATCGTAAGCACGCTGTTCGCAAGTTCCCTGGCCCTGGCGCAAACCGCCACCCAAACCACCACCAGCACAACGGTTTCCCAGCCCGCGACGGCGACCGTGCCATCCAATAAGCTGACAACTGAATTTTCTGGCTGGGCAGGGTCGCCTGAAAACGCCGGCGCGCTGGTCAATGGCTTGCGCACAGGTACTAGCATCACTTTGACTTCGCCGGAAACGTCAGAAACAACCGGCACGTCCATAACCACCACGACCTTCTCGCCAACGACCAAGCCAATGGGCTATGGCAACATCCGCATCGCCCTGCAGCTGGCACAGGAGCAATTGGCCAGTCAGGGCATTAGCAATCCGACACCGGCAGAACTGCAAGGCGCGCTTGTCGGCATGCCGGGAAGTTCGACGCAAGGCATCCTGCAGATGCGCGCTGCAGGCATGGGCTGGGGACAGATCGCGAACACTATGGGCGTCAAGCTCGGCACCGTGGTCAGCGGCAAGCAGCCAGCCACACCGACGACTGCCTACGGCAGGTCCACCTCGGCCGGTGGTGCGCAAGGTGCGCAAACCCGCAAGGGTGTCGTGAGCGCCAGCGGCAATGCGTCCGCTGGGCGCTCATCCGGCATCACCAGTGGCGCGGGTGTCAGCAGTCAGGTGACGACCGGCCTGGGTCAAACCCACGGGCAAGGCGTTGGTGCGGGCGTGGTAAATGCCGGTGGCGGCAAAGCGGCTGGCTTGACAGGCAGCCATGCCGGAGGTAACGGCAAGGGCGGCGGCAAACCCTGACAGGCCGGTGCCCCAACGGAAGCGCATTGGTGGCGTGCTGCGCAGGGGCTTGTCCATGCGCCTATGCTTCGGTTACACCACGGCCTGGCGACTTCCCGCGGGAAATCAGCGTAGTCAGCGCTGAAATGCTATCCCCGCTTCGGTGACGATGGCATCCAGCGGCTCATCATGGGCTTGCGGCAAGATGCTGGGTACGCGGGCCAGTTCAAAACCCACGCCAATGGCGAGCGGACGCGGAACCTGTGCGGCCAGGGTGCGGTCGAAGAAACCGCCGCCGTAACCCAGCCGGTAGCCGACAGCATCAAATGCAACCAGTGGCAGCAGCACAATATCGGGCAGGACTTGCCTGCCCGTTGCGGGAATGGGAATACCGTAGCAATCTTGCGTCATGGGTGTATCGGGCTGCCAGACACGAAAAATCATCGCAGTATCGGGCGCGATGACTACCGGCATGGCCGCTTGCCAACCGTGCTGCAGCAAACGCGCTATGACAGGCCGGGCGTCGAATTCATTTTTGATCGCCGCGCAAAACGCGATGCTTGGCAAACGCGGTGCGGCAAGGCTTTTGGCATGGCTTGTTTGTGCATGATTTGCCAGATAGTCGGCCAGATGCCGTTCAAGCGCTGCGGAACGTTGCGCATAGTCAGCGGACAAGAGCGCTGCGCGTGCGGCCAGTTTTTCACGGCGCAGGGCCGCACGAAAAGCGAATGAATCGACAGCCTCTTTGGCTAATGGAAAATCCTTGGGCATGGTAAGGTAAAAAAATGGATGCACCACAAAAAACAACTCGATCGAATGATGGCATGAAACAGCGCACTGACCTGCATAAATCAAAAAATATGCGCGCTTTGGCACGCACTGCCACCAGCCATTTAACGCACCGCAACACTATGCTGCGGTGCTTGTTGCTTGGCGTGCTAGGCAGCGTGAACCTCTCGGTCTTTTCCGCTTTGGCCGCGTCGGCGCCGATGGCTATGCCAATACAGGAACAAGGCAGCACGGCACGTGAAAACCAGCGCGGCTTGGCGGCTGACAACAACCAGCCGCCACTGCCAGACAGAACGGCGACGGCAAATCCAGCGCCCCCCACCTCCGGATCCACGACAAATGAGGCCGCATTCCTTGCAGTACGCGATGCGGCGCGCAATGGCAGTCTTGCCAAGCTGGCAAAAGCCGCCGCCGCCTTGCCAAGCGACGATTTAATGCGTCCGTGGGCTGAGTATTGGTTATTGCAAAAGCAACTGGCTGCAGAAGATGATCGCGGTATGGCGGCGTTTTTGCAGCGCTATGCAGGCAGTTATCTGGCCAACAAACTGCGTGGCGAATGGTTGATGTATCTCGGGGAGAAATCTGATTGGGTACGCTATCGCGCTGAGTATCCGCTCATTAATCAGCCCGATACTGCCCAGGCCTGCTACGCCGCCCAAGCCAATGGCACGCCGCAAATGGTGCGCGCCTTGCTGCAGATGGATGCCGAGCTGCCCACGGCGTGCCATCCGTTGGCTTTGCAGTTGCTTGCCACGGGGGAATTGAACATGGAGGATGTCTGGCAGCGCGTGCGGCGTTTGCTGGCCACGGGAAAAGTCGGCGCTGGCAAGACGGCGGCAAACTATTTACCCGCTGAACAAGGCTTCGAGCGCGGCAGCGTGGAAGCCATTGCGGTTGATCCGGCCCGCTATTTAACGCGCCGGGCAGCAAAAATCGACACGCAAGCCGATGCCCCCTTGCCAACGCAAGCCCAAATATGGACCACCCGCCGCGAGCGCGAACTCACGCTCTTTGCGCTGCACACCTTGGCGCGCAAAGATGTGATGGCCGCCGCCGCCTACTTGCATCGCCTGACCGATAGCCTGCCTGTCACCGACACGCAGTATGCCTGGGGCAGGCTGGCGCGCGCCGCCGCTGGCCAGCATTTGCCCGAAGCCTTGCCCTGGTACGACCTGGCCGCAGACGCACCGCTGGATGAAGATCAAATCACCTGGCATGTCCGCGCCGCTTTGCGCGCCGCCGACTGGCCGCGCGTACACCGGGTGATTGCCGCCATGCCAGCCCCCCTGGCGCAGCATCCGGAATGGATTTACTGGCAGGCGCGCGCGCTGGATGTGCTGGGGCAAAAAGACAAAGCCCGCGCCTTGTTCAGCAAAATTGCCGGAAAAACCCATTTTTACGGCCAGCTCGCGGCTGAAGATTTAGGCTGGACGGTCCGCCTGCCGCTGGAAGCCGCGCCACCCACAGCGGCAGAAAATACCGTCATTGAAAGTAAACCTGAACTGCAACGCGCGCTCACGCTGTTCCGTTTGGGCATGCGCACTGAAGGCGTGCGCGAATGGAACTGGGCAATAATGGATTTATCCGATCGCCTGTTGTTGGCCGCCGCCAAATTGGCCGAGCGCAATGGCGTGTGGGACCGCGCCATTTCCAGCGCTGACCGCACACAAAACACGCACAATTTCGGCTTGCGCTACCCCGCCCCTTATGCCGATCACATCCTGCCTGAAGCCAATGCGCAAGGCTTGGATAGCGCCTGGGTGTATGGCTTGATGCGCCAGGAGTCGCGCTTTGTCACGCAAGCCAACTCGTCGGTGGGCGCGCAAGGCTTGATGCAAATCATGCCGGCCACCGCCCAATGGGTGGCGAAAAAAATCAACCTGAAAGGCTATGCACCGCAACAGATTACCGACATTAACACCAACGTTTTGCTAGGCATAAGCTACTTGCGCCTGGTCAGCGAATCGCTGGATAACTCGCCCGTATTAGCCTCTGCCGCCTACAATGCGGGCCCCGGCCGGGCGCGGCGCTGGCGCGATACACGGCCGCTGGAAGGTGCGATTTATGCCGAGACCATTCCGTTTTCCGAAACACGGGATTATGTGAAGAAAGTGATGAGCAACACCCTGTACTACCATCTGCTGTTTCATAACACCGACCGCTCGCTCAAAGCGCTTTTAGGCGTGATTCAACCCGCCAGCGCAAGCGCGGCTTTCGTCAAGGACTTGCCATGAAGCGGGCAGGCAAACCATGAAAACTTACGCCGTGGGCGGCGCTGTACGCGATGAGCTGCTGGGTTTGGCCGTCAAAGACCGCGACTGGGTGGTGGTCGGCACAACGCCTGCCGCCATGCAGGCACAAGGCTTTTTGCCCGTGGGACGAGACTTTCCGGTGTTCTTGCACCCCGCCACAAAGGAAGAATATGCCTTGGCCAGGACAGAACGCAAAACCGCGCCAGGTTACGCGGGCTTTGTGTTTCATGCGGCAACAGAAGTCACCCTGGAAGAAGATTTACGGCGCCGCGATTTGACCATCAACGCCATCGCCAAGGCAGAAGACGGCACGCTGATCGACCCGTATGGCGGACAGGCGGACCTCAAAGCCAAACGCTTGCGCCACGTCTCCCCCGCCTTTGCCGAAGACCCGGTGCGCATTTTGCGCGTCGCGCGTTTAGCTGCGCGGTTTAGCGACTTCACCCTGGCGCCTGAAACGCTGGCCTTAATGCAGCAGATGGTCGTCAACGGCGAAGTCGATGCCCTGGTGGCTGAACGCGTCTGGCAAGAGCTGGCGCGAGGGCTGATGGAAGCCACGCCGTCGCGCATGTTCACCGTACTGGACGACTGTGGCGCATTAGCAAAACTGCTGCCCGAACTCGCCGCACTCAAAGGTGTGCCGCAGCGTGCCGATTACCACCCTGAGATTGACACCTTTGTGCATGTGATGCTGGTAGCCGATATGGCAGCCCACCTGAACGGATCGCTGCCCGCTCGTTTTGCGGCGCTAACGCATGACTTGGGCAAAGGCGTGACGCCAGCGAACATGCTGCCCCGCCATGCCGGACATGAACAAAAAAGTGTGGCCCTGCTCCGCCCCTTGTGCGAGCGGCTGCGCGTGCCGGGCGACTGCCGCGAGGTGGCGCGACTGGTGGCGCGCCATCACGGCACGATACACCGTTATGCAGAACTCAAACCCAGCACCCGGTTAGATCTGCTGGAATCGTGCGATGCCCTGCGGCGGCCTGAACGCTTTGCGCAAATGCTGCTTGCATGCGAAGCGGACTATCGCGGACGGCTAGGTTGGCAAACCCGGGCTTACCCGCAAGCAGAAGCTTGGCTTGCTGCGTTCGCTGCTGCGCATGCCGTCGACGCCGGCGCCATTGCGCGCGAAGTAAAAGCCGAGATCCCAAGCGGAGCTTCCGGAAACGTGCCCAAGCCTGCGGCGCACGTCGGCAAAACGGCGCAAGACATGGCGGCAGCTAAAAATTCCGCCACAGTGAATCCCAAACGGATCGCCGAACGTATCCGGTCTGCACGGCTGGCGGCCTTAAAAAGGCTTGCGCCGTAAATCACACCCATTTACGTGACGCCAACCCACCCTAACCCACAGAGCGCCGATGAGCCGCCCCGAATCATGAAATCCATCCACTTCGTTGCAACTGCGGCGGCGCGACGCATGCGTCGCGCATTCCCCGCCCCCCGCCCATCCTTCCCTCGCGGCAAGGCTTTTATCCCGCGCGCTGCGTCCGGTGATTACGCAGCGCACTTGCCCAAGCCTTTCACGTTAAACCCACCGCGCTATCGCCAGCCGTAGCACACGGGATATTCCGCCCACACGCTGTTCGCACGCTAGAATCAACAGCACCCTGACCGCCTTAGCGCCACCACAGAAATGACCCACCGAACAGAAAAACCCCTCGAACTCATTACACGCCTGCCCAAAGGGATTGCGCATCCAACCCCACTGTTGTTTGTCCATGGTGCCTTTACCGCCGCCTGGTGCTGGGATGAGCACTTTCTGCCGTTTTTCGCCCAAGCCGGTTACGCTGCCCATGCCTTGAGCTTGTCCGGTCACGGCGCGTCCCCTGGTCGCGAACGGCTGGATACTTTTTCCATTGACGACTACGTGGAAGATATTGCGCACGTGGCCGCCACACTGCCTGCGCCACCGGTTTTGATCGGGCATTCGATGGGCGGCTTTGTGGTGCAGAAATACCTGGAAAAACACATCGCACCGGCAGCCGTTTTAATGTGCTCCGTGCCGCCGCAAGGCTTGCTTTCATCCGCCATTGGTTTGCTATTTGCCAAACCCGCGTTGATGAAAGACTTGAATGCCATGCTCAGCGGCGGCAAAATCGCGCTGGAGTCTTTGCGTGATGGCTTGTTTGCACAACCGGTCAGTCTTGACCTGCTGCAAAAATTTGCCCGCAATGCACAACCCGAGTCACACCGCGCCTTGTGGGATATGTCGTTATTTAGCTTGCCGCGCACGGCACTGGTGCGGCGCACACCTTTACTTGTCCAAGGCGCGGAGCTGGATCATTTAATCGTGGCCTCGCTGGTCTCCATGACAGCACGCGCGTATGGAACAGATGCGCATTTTTTCCCCGGCATGGGGCATGGCTTGATGCTGGAGCGCGACTGGGAAAAACCCGCGCACAGCATTCTTGAGTGGCTGCAACAGCAAATCCCCAATATCAACATTGACACCGAAACTGATAGCAAGAGCCACCATGATCATTACCTTTAAATCCGCTGCGGCGGGCGACATCATCATGTTTGGCGATGTCGCCCGCCAGCTCATGCAAATCATGGGCAAAACGCCCAGCGATCAAGGCATTGTGACCGTGGAACAATTACCCGCAGCCATTGCTTTATTAACCGCTGCCATCGCTGAAGATAAAACGATGGCAAAGACCGCGGAAGAAAAAGCCGCTGAACACCCCAATGATTTAACCTTGCCAAAAGAAAAAAAAACCGGGGCTCAGCCAGGTGTCCGCCTTTATCAACGCGCAGCGCCCTTGCTGGAACTCTTGACCTGGGCACAGAAAAAAAATAAACCGGTCACTTGGGGCGGTTAAGGGGCGGTTAAAAAACCCGCTAAAAAGTCGGCGCTGGCAAGACGGCGCGGTGGGCAGGCCTCGCTATTGATCCGGCCAGGATAGGTTTGCGGACTGAAAAGGATTGGGATGTCACCGTACCGGATCAAGCAGCCGGTGCCCCTGTGTTTTCATCGCCCAATGGATCGCGCCCCTGCAAGATCGGGCAGAAAACCGGGCGCAGCGAAAACTGCTCCACGGCATCCGGTTTGGAGCCAATCATTCAGCCAAATCAACCCTCATCGCAGGCACGGCAGGCGCATACGTGCTGCGCCCCAGCACCAGAAAACCAAAAATTGCGCCAATAATCAGCATACTGGCCGAATAAATTGCCGCAGGCAAAGCCAGCCCTGGGTTATTCAGCACCTTCATGCCGATATACATGGCCAAAGCCGCGTTGTGGATGCCGATTTCATAACTGATGGCAGTGGCCATGGGTTTATCCAGGCCGGAAGAACGGCTCACATAAAACCCGGCAAAGAGGCTTACCAGATTAAAAATCAGCACCGCAGGACCCAGGTGCAGGAAGTAGGTGATGAGCGCATTCCATTCGCGCATCAAGGTCAGCCCCATCAAGGCCAACAGCAAGAGGGCGCTGAATAGCCTCATCGGCTTATCCATCCAGATAGCGAATTTGGGTGCTTTAACCCGCGCGAACATCCCAATGGAGACGGGAACCAGGATCAATACGATCACCTCAACCACCTTACTCATTTGCAAGGGCACTACCTGCCCCGTCTTGGCAAAAATCTCAATCGCCAGATTAGCGATCAGTGGCAGCGTGACAATGGATAGCACCGTGTTAATGGCGGTAAGGGAAATGTTCATGGCCAGATTGCCGCCAAACAAATGGCTTAACAAATTGGCGGAAATCCCGCCGGGAGAAGCTGCCAGCAGCATTAGGCCGATGGCATAAATTGGCGTCAGATTAAAGGCTACAATCAGCCCGTAGCAAACCAGCGGCAAAATGACCATTTGTAACGACAGCGCGATCACGACTGCCTTGGGGTGTGCCTTTAAGCGGATAAAATCAGCCAGGGTGAGTGATAGCCCCAGGCCGAACATCATTAAACCCAGGCAAATCAACATCAAGGTGGGAACATAGGCCAGCAGCGTCTGGGTGGTCATGGCGAGTTAAGTCTCCTCAATCATAATTTTTATCCGAGATTATCCATTAGACTTTATAAGTGGCAGGATTTAGCTGAACGGGCTCGCCCGCATTCGCCCACAAGCCCTCAAACCACGGTCTTCGTTTTTTGGCAATTGCCAATCGAATGGACGGTTTTGTATCCTCGTTTGGTTTGTCCCAATAAGCGCCCACCGCCAGCACCTTGTGATGCAACGTCGCCAGCGTGTGATGCACCTTTTGCCTGAGCACCGCATGACGAAACACACTCATCAAGTTGTAGGACAGCATCGCCACCCCCAGTGCCGCCTCGGTAGCCCAGAAATCTCGCAGAATAAAGCTATCCAAGCCAAAGTCCGCCTTAAGCTCTTTGATTCGATTCTCACAATCCGCACGTCCACGGTATAAACGCCAAACATCAAGTGACGGTAGCGTTAAATCAGTCACCATTGCCCCATAACGCCAGCCCTGCAAGTCAGGGTCATTGGCAAACAGCGACAACGTCTTGCCCGCAACACCGTCTTTGCGCTGAATGTGCTGGCGCACCACCACAAAGCGCATCACCTTGTCCCAGCCATGCGGCTGGTAAAGCAACTCAGAGACTTGAATGCCATCCGTCACCGCTTGCCAGCGGCATTGCTCAAGAATCGCTTGTTGCAGTGCTGTCGTCAGCTTAGCGCTGATGATGTGAGAGATTCTCTTGCCCGCTAACCACCCCATGATTGCTTTGTCGTAGAAACCACTATCGGCACGGAATAAGCCTACCTTGGTGTGCCCTAAATTCTCCAGCGTCGCCTCTAAAAATGCCAATGCGTTGTTGGCTGTGTGGCTAGAGCCTGGACGCAACCACAGGTTGGCTACCAAACGCCAGTCAGCGACAAATGCCAAGAGCGGGTGGTGACTGTTTCTGCCGTGATTCTTGGGGTTGTAGCCTTTGTTTGCGCCTTCTTGTTTGTTGCCCCAGCGGGTCATGACGGTGGAATCCACGTCTAGGGTAATGGGATTCAGATTGAGTTTGCCAAACAACCAGCTGTAGCTGCTGGTTTGCAGGCGGTTGGCGGCAGACTGATCAAAACGCTGAAAGAGACGAACAATGGCTTTGTGCCCGGCGGCGCGAGGCCAATCAAACAGCCGTGTGAGTGTGCTGTCTAAGCGCGTGATGTCGGCGTGAACAAAGCGCGCTGCACCACACCAGATGCTGACGATCATTTGCTCGACCAATTGGACGGGGGCGTAACCTCGGTTGGAGCGCGGCTCGGGAAAATCCCAGCTTTGTATGGCTTCGCGCAGCCCCATGCCATCCATCATGCGTTTCAATATGGCTAATCCACCCCAGGCGGTGATTTCGCGGCTGGTGTATTTCAAATCGAATGCGTCGTAGGATGGCATAGGGGCTCCAATTTGGATATAACTGACTGACTTATAACCGTATTATCTAATGGACGCCATTAGAGATTCGCTGAATTTACTTGCTATTGGATGATTCTAA
>LNAP01001328.1_pt1 | contig 33566 bp, 38 predicted proteins | sample 602601 | NCBI WGS metagenome assembly LNAP01 (sample SAMN02440304, study PRJNA202911) | soil metagenome | biome: Subtropical and temperate rainforests or woodlands; isolation source: soil samples (1 kg each in a 20% v/v slurry with milli Q water) were... ...
GCTCGGCATCCCGCTGCTCGGCAACCTGATCGGCGCCGTGGCGATCGCTGCCTACCTGCTCTGGCCGGCCGACACCCTCGCCCAGTTCGGCGCCCTGGCGGTGCCGACCGCGCTGCTCTGGTGCGCGCTGGCCTGCTTCTTCAGCGTGTGGTGGGTGGCGCCGTCCTACACCCTGATCACCCACCTGGTCGCCCCGGACCGGCGCGGCACGGCGATGGCCCTGCAGACCATGCTCTCCACCATCCTCGGCGTCGGCCTCGGCCCGCTGGCCACCGGCATGCTCAGCGACCTGCTGCTGCCGACCTTCGGTCAGGAATCGCTGCGCTATGCCCTGCTGGCCAGCAGCCTGACGGTGGTGGTGCCGGTGCTGTTGCTGCTGCGGGTGTACGGGCTGTCGCGCGGCCCCGCAGCGTCGCTGGCCTGGCGGACCCAGTGAGGCTTCCGGCAGCCCGTCACACGGCGGGCTGGCGAAGCGGATCGGACCGACAAAAAAGGCGGCAAACCCTCAGGAGTCGCCGCCAAACACGCTTGAATGAAGTATTCGGCTGCTGCTCAGAAAGCGTTGCCGAACGGCCCCAGGCCCACGCGCGAGAGGATCAGGTTCATGAAGTCGTCCGTGCGCATGCGCTCGGCATAGGGATCGTGGACGAAGAGGAATACCAGCAGCAGCGCCGTGACCGTGAAGAGCAGAAGCAGGATCAGTTTTTGTTTTTCGATTTTCACCGGATTCACCCCGCAGCCGGAATGGGCTTCGGCTTGCATCCTACGCGCGGGGTTGGCGCGGACATCGTCCGTGCGGACTACGGGCGCGGGCGGCGGAAGCGGTAACTTCCGGCTGCGGCTCACGCGCCGCGGAAGCCCCCACAACAACAACAGGATGCCCCCATGCTACACCGCCTGCTGGCAGTGACCCTGCTACTGCTGACCACCCTGCCCGCCTGGGCGTCGACCGACACCCGCGACCGCCTGCACGCCATTCGCAGCCAGGGCTTCTCGCTGGCCGCCAACGTGCTGGTCTACTTCAACTACCAGGACCCGGCCTCGACCTTCGACCCGGCCGCCCGCGAGGCCTACCGGGCAAACCTTGCCAACCTGGGTCGCCTGGTCGGCGGGGCGCCCGCCGCCCCGGGGCTCGGCGAAGCCCTGCAGAGCCTGCAGGACGCCCTCGCCCAGCTCGAGAAACAGCCAGCGGATTCCCGCCAGCACCCACGCTTGCTCAATCCGCTGCTGCGCGCCCATGGCGAACTGGAGAAGATCGCCGCGGCAGCCTACGCCGAGGCCGGCGCAGGCGCCCCTGGCGTCGCCGAACTGCACCAGCAGAGCATCGACCTCGCGCGCATGCTGCTGCTCTACGAGACCAATGCCTTCATCAACCTGGGCATCTTCTTCATGGACTTCCACGAGGACACCCTGCGCGAGCTCGACCAGCAGGTAGCCAGCCGTCACGCCAAGCTGCTCGAACGCCTGCCTGCCTCCGCGGACGTCCTCGCTCGGGTATGGACCGACTACAACTTCATCCGCCCAAACCTGCTCGAGCCCGGGAAGGGTGTGGCCGCGCACAGCGCCAGCCGGTACCTGGGCAAGGGCATCGAGCGGCTGGACCACCTGGCGCAGAATCCCCTCCAGTAGCTGCACTTTCCTGCGGGTGAGCCATTCCTGGACGCTCTTCCTGCGATCGAAGGTCTGGCTTTCCTACCAGACGGCGCTCCATCACGCATGATCCTGATCTGCGCCGCATGGTCGGTGGTACCGTCCTTGCGGCGCCATGATGTGATCGTGTCCATTTCGATTTGGCACATGACGTTCTTGAGCTGCCTCACTACAGCAACAACCCACTGAAAACCAGCGAAAACAGGCCAGATCGGCACTTGACCGTGGCGCCCTTGCGTTTGGCGCGCTCGAGCGCACCCGGCTCTGCCAGCTCGGTCTTCCGTCGCTTAAGCCAGGCCTGGGTGGCCTGCTTGCGGTCGAAGGCCTGGCTTTCTTGATAAACTCGCGCGCCATCGCGCACGATCCTGATCTGCGCCGTCTCCCCGGTGGCGCCGCCCTTGCGGCGCAGCGATGTGATCGTGCCCATTTCGATTTGCCACATGGCGTTTTGCGCGGTGCTACACCCTAGCTACCCCAAACAAGCGAAATTGGGCAACAACGGCACAAAATCAGACATCGAGAATGCAACAGAAATCAGCTTCAAACGCAGAAACTACGCGCCCCGAGCCGTCTCGCCGCTTCAGTGTCGCGCCGATGATGGACTGGACCGACAGGCACTGCCGCTATTTCCTGCGTCTGCTCTCGCAACACGCGCTGCTCTATACCGAGATGGTCACCACCGGCGCGCTGCTGCATGGCGACCGCCAGCGCTATCTCGGCCACGACCCATCCGAGCATCCGCTGGCCCTGCAACTCGGCGGCAGCGTGCCGGCGGAGCTGGCGGCCTGCGCGCGGATGGCCGAGGACGCCGGTTACGACGAGGTGAACCTCAATGTCGGCTGCCCCAGCGACCGGGTGCAGAACAACCTGATCGGCGCCTGCCTGATGGGGCATCCGGCGCTGGTGGCTGACTGCGTGAAGGCGATGCTGGATGCGGTAGCCATTCCGGTGACGGTCAAGCACCGCATCGGCATCAATGGTCGCGACAGCTATGCCGAGCTGCGCGACTTCGTCGGCACGGTGGCCGAGGCCGGTTGCCGCAGCTTCACCGTACATGCACGCATCGCCATTCTCGAGGGGCTGTCGCCCAAGGAGAACCGCGAGGTGCCGCCGCTGCGCTACGAGGTGGCGGCGCAGCTCAAGCGCGATTTCCCTGACCTGGAGTTCGTGCTCAATGGGGGGATCAAGACCCTCGAAGAGTGCCAGATGCACCTTGAGACCTTCGACGGCGTGATGCTGGGCCGCGAGGCCTACCACAACCCCTACCTGCTGGCGCGCGTCGATCAGCAGCTGTTTGGCGTTGAGCGCCCGGTACCGAGCCGTGGCGAGGTGATGTGCCAACTGCGCCCGTACATCGAGCGGCACTTGGCCGAGGGTGGAGCGATGCACCACATCAGCCGCCACATCCTCGGCCTGGCCCAGGGCTTTGCCGGGGCGCGGCGCTTTCGGCAGGTACTGTCCGTGGACGTGCACAAGACCGACGATCCGCTCGGCGTGTTCGATCACGCCATCGAGCTGCTCGGCAGTCACTGAAAGGGCATTGAGCAGGGAGGCTCCACTCGGTTAATGTCGGGTGATCTGTAACGACAGGGTTTTGTCTGATGTCATCCAAGCTGGAGCAACTCAAGCAGTACACCACCGTGGTCGCCGACACCGGCGACTTCGACGCCATCGCCCGCCTGCAGCCGGTGGACGCCACCACCAATCCCTCGCTGCTGCTCAAGGCCGCCGCGCTGCCGCGCTACGCCGGGCAGCTGCAGGCGGCCATTGCCGGTGCCGGCCAGGATCTAGGCCTGGCCTGCGACCGTTTCGCCGTCGCCGTCGGCCGCGAAATCCTCCAGGTGATCCCCGGGCGCGTCTCCACCGAGGTGGACTCGCGCCTGTCCTTCGACACCCAGGCCAGCATCGAGCGCGCCAAGCGCCTGATCGGCCTGTACGAGGCCGCGGGTATCGGCCGCGAGCGGGTACTGATCAAGGTGGCCTCGACCTGGGAAGGCATCCGCGCCGCCGAGCAGCTGGAGCGCGACGGCATCCAGACCAACCTGACCCTGCTGTTCAGCTTCGCCCAGGCCCAGGCCTGCGCCGATGCCGGCGTGTTCCTGATCTCGCCCTTCGTCGGGCGCATCTACGACTGGTACAAGAAGGCCGAAGGTCGCGACTTCGTCGGCGCCGAGGATCCGGGCGTGCAGTCGGTGACGCGCATCTACAACTACTACAAGGCCAACGGCTATTCGACCGTGGTGATGGGCGCGAGCTTCCGCAACCTCGGCCAGATCGAGCAGCTGGCCGGCTGCGACCGCCTGACCATCAGCCCCGACCTGCTGCAGCAACTGGCCGCCGATACCGGCGAACTGCCGCGACGGCTGAGCCTGGGCGCCGCCGCCGAGGCGCGCGAAACGCTGGACGAGAGCGGCTTCCGCTGGCGGATGAACGAGGACGCCATGGCCACCGAGAAACTGGCCGAAGGCATCCGCCTGTTCGCCCGCGACCAGGAAAAGCTGGAAGCACTGCTGGCCAGCAAGGCCTGAGTCTCGACGCGGAAACGCAAAAGCCGCGCCCTAGGGCGCGGCTTTTTCATTGCACAGTGGCTCAGGTCAGTGACTTTCCAGTGCAGTGACCAGATCGCGAAAGGCGGCGCGGTTGTGCTCGTTCAGCTCCATGAGGATGCGATGCGCTTCCAGCACCTTGGCCTTGACCTGCTCCTCGGAGACATCCTGCGCCGGCATCTCGTGCAGACATTCCGGGCAGGGAACCGGCGTCTCGACGATGTTGAACACCCGGTCGAACCCCATCGACTCCAGCAGCCGAGTGATGTCCGGATTGGTGGTCACCAGCGTCGGCAGCAGACCGACCTTTTGCCGCGACAGGATCGACAACTTGGCCAGCAGGCCGAGCGTCGTACTGTCTATGTTCGAAGTTTCCGTCAAGTCGATGACGATGGTCGTGAAATTCCGCGCACCGAAGATCTTCTCGATGGTGGCATCCAGCGCCGAACTCAAGGTCAGGCGGACTTCACCGACAAACTTCAGCGCGAATGTACCGTCCTGCTCGGCGAACTGGATCTTACCCGTACTCATGCACCCTTCCTGCTCAGCACCAGCAAGGCAATATCATCCGGCATCTCCCGCAGGTTGGCCAGCCCGAACACCCGGCGCAGCCCCTCAAGGGTGCCGCCGGCTTCGGCAACCAACTGCGGTAGCGCCGCTTCCTTCTGCTTCAGCGTATCGCCCGGCAACAGGTCGAGGATACCGTCGGAAAACAGCGACAGGCTGAAGGCCTCCGGCAACTGCAGCTCGTGATCCTCGTAGGTCGCTTCTTCAAACAGCCCGACCGGCAGGCCACGGCCCTCGAGATAGCGTGCCTGACCGTCACTATAGAACACCGGCAACGGCAGATGGCCGCCGATGCTGTAGGTCAGCTTGCCGCTGGCCTCGTCGATCACCCCGCCCAGCATGGTCACGTGCTTGCCCAGCCGGCAGTTGATCAGGCCACGATTGATGTGCGCGAGCACATCGGAGGGGTGGAACTCCGGCAACGGCCGACTGCGATGCCGGCGCGACTCGTAGAGCAGGCGGGTGGTCATGAACTTGAGCAGTACGGTGACGAACGCGGATGAGGCCCCGTGGCCGGAGACATCGGCCAGGTAGAAGGCAATCCGTCGATCGTCGACGCGAAAATAGTCGACAAAGTCGCCGGAGAGGTACAACGACGGAATGATCTGGTGAGCGAACTGGAAGCCGTCCGCCCACCAGGGCGTTTCCGGCAACATGTTCATCTGCACGTGGCGACCGGCGTTCTGGTCTTCCTGCAGCAGGCTCAGACTGGCCTGCAGCTCGCGATTGGTCGTCTCGAGGCGTTCCCGGTAGCGACGGTTTTCCTGGCGCAGGCGCGCGCGGTCCAGCGCGCGGCGCACCGAATGCTCGAGCATGGCCAGATCGTCCAGCGGCTTGACCAGAAAATCGGCCGCCCCCATGCGCAGCGCCTCGACCGCGTCGCTCATCACGCCCGCGGCAGAAATCACGATCACGGGAACGTCACTGCCATGCTCTATGATCCGGCCGAGCAGCTCCAGACCTTCGGGCTGCAACGTACCCAGATCGCAGATCACCAGGTCGGGCTGCTCCAGCTCGAACATCTGCAGCCCGAGGCTGCCATTGGCGGCCTGCAGCGCGCAGAAACCGGCATCTTCCAGGTAGGCGACCAGACTGGTGCGTACCGCATCGTCGTCATCGATGACCAGCAGCTTGGCACTGATTGTGTGCATGAATCGTCCAGACAAACGGCGCCGCAGGCGGCTCGGGAGACGTATTGGCCATGTATCGGCACGCAGAGAGTGCGATATATGGCGCACGACACTACTCGCATCGGCAACGGGGTTCAAGACGGGCACCCGCTGCCGACACAACTGCTTACAGCACCCTTGTGCGGCAACGGAGCCCCGCGTCCTGGCCGGCAGGCGCCCTACCCTCAGAAGTCGTCTTCGACCTGGCCGTCCTGCACCTTGAACTCACGGTTCTGCAGATAGGCATTGCGGATGAACAGGTACTTGTCGCCGCTGATGACCTTCTCTGCCGATAGCAGCTCGGCGCGGCTATCGACCACGTCGACCGCCCACACGCTGTTGCGGGTCGGCACGTGACTGATGCTCCCCTTCAGACCAGCGTAGCCATCCGGCACCAGACCCACGGCATCGCGCGGAGTGCTCGGGCCGAAGAACGGCAACATCAGGTACGGACCGCTGGAGACGCCCCAGGCGCCCAGGGTCTGCCCGAAGTCCTCGTCGTTGCGCTGCAGGCCGGCATGGGTGGCGACATCGAAGAAGCCCAGCCCGCCACCGAGGGTGTTGAACACGAAGCGCGCGGTATCGACGCCCGCATCATGGAACTTGCCCTGCAGCACGTTGTTGGCGAAGTTGTTGATCTCGCCGATGTTGGCGAAGACATTGCCGATACCGTCCTCGAGGAACTGCGGGGTGACCGCCTGATAGCCCTGCGCCAGCGGCTTCAGCGCATAGGTGTCGAGGGTATCGTTGAACCTGAAGATCGGCCGGTTGAACGATTCCCAGGGATCTTCTTCGCTGGCATGGGCAGCCACCGGCAACAGCGCCAGGCCGGCGACCGCCAGCAGACGCAGGGAACGCCCCAGCCCATTCGCGCAATGGTCGCGCATGTACATTTCTCCTTAAAACCGCGTGGCCGACCGGATCAAGGCGGCGACCGCTGACAGCTGCGCAGTATATGCCTCCGGATATTTTTTGCAGCTCTTGCGCGCCAGCCATGAGCAGCCCGCGACCGCCGGCGCGCAGCGTTGAGCTGGATTAGCCGCCAGGTCCCGCAGTAGGTTAATCTTCCACGCAAAGGTTATGTAGAAGGAAACACACCATGCCCGCACGCGAACTTCAGCAACAACTGCAAGACCTGCGCAACCAGCTGGCCGAGGATCTGCCACTGAGCGTCGAGGACAAGGCCGCCCTGATCGAGCTGATGAGCGAAATCGAAGTGCAGCTGGCCCGCGAGATCGCCAGCGAGCCGGACGCCAGCCTGGTCGATGGCGTCAATCTGGCGGTGGAGCGCTTCGAGGTGAGCCACCCGACCTTGGCGGTGAGCCTGCGCTCGATCCTGCAGACCCTGGCCAACATGGGCATCTGAATTGCGACGGTGACGAAAAAGCCGGCCTGATCGACAGGCCGGCTTTTTTATATCCGCGACGCTACTGGCGCACGAGGCGCCGGTTGTCCACGGTCAGCGGGTGGGTACTGCGGTAGGGGTTGATATCCAGCCCGCCGCGGCGAACGTAGCGCGCATGCACGGTCAGCCGCTCGGGCGCCAGCAGCGCCTTGAGGTCGAGATAGATGCGCTCGACGCACTGCTCGTGGAAATCGCCATGCATGCGCAGCGACACCACGTAGGCCAGCAGCGCGGCGCGCTCCAGTGCCGGGCCGGTGTAGTCGATCACCACAGTGCCCCAGTCCGGCTGGCCGGTGACCGGGCAGTTGGACTTGAGCAGCTGGCTGTGCAGGGTCTCGCTGACCACCCGCTGGCGATCGCAGCGCAGCAGGCCGGCATCCGGCGGGCCGTAATGATCGATGGCGATGTCCAGCTCGTCGAGGCACTCGCCGGCCGGGCGTGCCACGCCCTCCTCCGCCACCTCGTCCAGCGTGCGCACGCGCACGGCAACCGGCGCACCGGCCGCAGCCGAAAGGTCGCGCGCCAGCACCTCGAGCAGTGCCTCGCGACCGGCGAAGCGGGTCTGGTTCAGCGAGTTGAGGTACAGCTTGAACGACTTGGACTCGATGATGCAGGGCGAATGCGCGGGGATGGCGAACTCGCCGATGGCCACCACCGGCTTGCCCTTTTCCGTCAGCCAGGACAGCTCGTAGCAGTTCCACAGGTCGACCCCCTGGAACGGCAGCGCTGCCGGATCGATCCCCAGCTCCAGCCACTTGGCCATGCGCGGGATGGGGAACAGCAGCTCGGGGGCATACTCGGCCACGTACTCGGTGGCCTTGCCCAGCGGGGAGTGATGGACGTCTTGCGCCATGAAGTACTCGCTCATGAAAAAGTGCTAAAGCGTGACGGCCGCGAGGCGCAAAGGCAAGCCCGCCCGGCGGCCGCCCGCCGATCCTACTGGCGCATGCCGATGCCGCGACTGAGCAACTGGTAGCAGACGGTATACAGCACCACCGCCGCCAGCAGCATCAGGCCGATGGCGGTGCCGATATGGATGTCGGACACGCCGAGGATGCCGTAGCGGAAGGCGTTGACCATATGCAGGATCGGGTTGCCCAGCGACACCGTCTGCCAGAACGGCGGCAGCATGCTGATCGAGTAGAACACCCCGCCCAGATAGGTCAGCGGAGTCAGCACGAAGGTCGGGATGATCGAGATATCGTCGAAGTTGCGCGCATAGACCGCATTGACGAAGCCGCACAGCGAGAAGATGGTCGCGGCCAGCAGGATCACCATCACGGTGACACCTGCATGGTGCACCTGCAGGTTGGTGAAGAACAGCGACAGCGCCGTGACGATGGCGGCCACCGCCAGCCCGCGCAGCACGCCGCCCAGGACGAAGCCGACGAGAATCACATGCGGGGAGGCAGGCGACACCAGCAGCTCCTCGACCGAACGCTGGAACTTGGCGCCGAAGAAGCTCGAAACCACGTTGCCGTAGGAGTTGGTGATCACCGACATCATGATCAGACCGGGAACGATGTACTCCATGTAGGAAAACCCGCCCACGCCGCCGATCTGCCGGCCGATCAGGTTACCGAAGATGACGAAGTACAGAACCATGGTGATCGCCGGCGGCAGCAGGGTCTGCGGCCAGATGCGGGTGAAACGGCGCACTTCCTTGCGCACGATGGTTTGCAGCGCTACCCAGTTGGCACGCAATTCGACAGACATTCACTGGCCTCCGGCGAGATTCTTTTCCACCAGGGAGACGAACAACTCCTCCAGGCGGTTGGTCTTGTTGCGCAGGCTGAGCACCTCGACCCCTTGCGCGGCGAGCTCGGCGAACAGCTCGTTGATGCCCTGGCTCTTCTCCACCTGCACCTCGAGGGTCAGCGGATCGACCAGCTTGGCCGGGTAACCGGTAAGCTGCGGCGCACGCTGCAGCGGATTGCGCAGGTCGAACAGGAAGGTTTCGACGTGCAGCTTCATCAACAGCTCGCGCATGCTGGTGTGCTCGACGATGCGGCCGTGGTCGATGATGCCGATGTTGCGGCACAGCTGCTCGGCCTCCTCCAGGTAGTGGGTGGTGAGGATGATGGTGATGCCCTGGCGGTTCAGCTCGGTGAGAAAGGTCCACATCGAGCGGCGCAGCTCGATGTCGACGCCGGCGGTCGGCTCGTCGAGGATCAGCAGGCGCGGCTGATGGATCAGCGCGCGGGCGATCATCAAACGACGCTTCATGCCGCCGGACAGCATCCGCGAGGGCACGTCACGCTTGTCCCACAGTCCCAGTTCGGTCAGGTAGCGTTCGGCACGTTCAGCAGCGATGCGCGCCGGGATGCCGTAGTAGCCGGCCTGGGCCACCAGGATGTCGAAGGCCTTCTCGAACTGGTTGAAGTTGAACTCCTGCGGCACCACGCCAAGGCAGCGCTTGAGTCCGGAGGGGTCGCGATCGAGGTCATGGCCGAACACCTCGACGCTGCCGCCGGTCTTATTGACCAAGGTGGAGAGGATGCCGATGGTGGTGGACTTGCCCGCCCCGTTGGGGCCGAGCAGGGCGAAGAAGTCGCCTTCGGCAACGTCCAGGTCGATGCCCTTGAGGGCCTGGAAGCCGTTGCCATAGGTCTTGGTCAACTGGCGGATGGTCAATGCGGAGGTCATGGGGAAGCACGCGCTGAAAATCGAGTGCACTACATAGTGGCTGCGCCCGATAAATGCAACCTTAGTCTGCTGCCACCGTGCCTGTGCCGACAGACCAAGCGCCGCCAACAAGCGTTACCCCTCACCGGCAGGCACCCTTCTCCCCCGGCGGCGGCGCCCCCAGCCGGAGCGGCGGCAAGAGGCCCGCGGCGCGGACTGATATACTCGCCCACCGTTTCACTGCCGGAATTTGCCATGGCCACTGCCTACATCGAACATCACCTCGCCCTGCTCGCCCACCTGCGCACCATTCTCGCCGCCTTGGGCGAGGCAGAACAGGTGCCGGAGGAAAACCACGCACTGTTTCTCGAGCGCTTCGACGAACTGCTGGCCGACCTGCCGCGCCAGCCGGAAGAGGCCATGCACCTGGGCCAGGAACTGATGGGGCAGATCGTCCACCGCTACCCGCAGATCGCCCACCTGGTACCGCGCGACCTGCTGTGGTTCTTCGGCGGCGATTGCCTGCACTACATGCCGGACGAGGAGATCGAGATGTACCAGCAACTCGACGAGCGCCGCTTCAGCGCCGAAGAGAATGGCGAAGAGTTCAACTGGGAGCTGGAAAAGCAGTTGCTCGCCCTGCCGGACGACAGCCCCCGCCACTGACAGCCAAGCGCCTCCCCCGACACGCAAGCTGCCGGGGAGGCTTTGCGCCAAAAAACACGCACAAAAAAAGACGCCACCCGAAGGTGGCGTCTTTGAATTTGGAGCGGGAAACGAGACTCGAACTCGCGACCCCGACCTTGGCAAGGTCGTGCTCTACCAACTGAGCTATTCCCGCAATGACCCTTTCGGGTGTTCAGGCGTTTTGCCGCCTGCTGCTCCCGAGGCTCAAGGCCTGGGAACAAAGATGCCACCCTAGGGTGGCATCTCTGAATATCTGGAGCGGGAAACGAGACGTGTACTAGGACAGTAAGTCGTTGTTTCCCAATCACTTTCTTCGCCGAGGTGGCCAGCGAAGACCTCAATTGTAGCCTTGTTTTTCGTCCTCGGCAACAAATTCGTCCAAAGAGTTCCACGGACGTCCATAGAGCTGCACTCAGCACACCAGACCCACAATCGGTACATCGTCGTAGGCGACTGCCTCGAACTCATCACCCACGCGCGGTTGTCTGCCTCGCATCCATCATCGCGAAGACGATCAGGCAGATGGTTCTGGTGATGGCACAGGTCGGATACCACCTGGGAACGCCTGCACCACAACTCACAGGCTACCTTCTGCCCAAGCTCCTTTGGAAGAACGCGCACGCTGGCCACCGCGTTTCCGCGCACGATTCTTTATCGATATATCAGGATGACGGGGCAAGCATGACAGGTGCGGGTTTGCTGCGTCCGGCTGGACATTGGACGACGATTGCGGCCCCCTCGTGCTTCCTAAGACCGCTGGCATATCAGGTCATACCTAGACGGTTTTGCAGAAACCGTAACTTCTCACGACCCTGATAGCGTGAGCGTCACTGTCGAGCCTACGTCCCGATGCTCGACCTTCTAATCGATGAATTTTTGCACATCGAGCACACGACGACTACCAGTTGCGCGAACTGGTGAGAAGTATTCAAACCACATGACGAAGTGGCCTTCGGTGCCCACTTCCTGCACAGACGACAGGCCGACCATGAGGTCGGTGACAAAGGAGTCGGTCATGTAGTTCTTCTCCTGGAAGGAGACGGAGCATGCACGAGAACAAGAATGATGCACCAACATCAAAGGTGTTCTATCGTCCGATCGAAGCGTCCATCCGCTGGGCCGGGCTGCTGCGATACGAGCAGGTGATCCTGGCTTCGATTTCGTCGCCAAGGCACCTGCCCCAGTCGTTGGACTGCCCACGTTGTGACGAGCTGCGGCTTTGCACCGAACGTATCTTCGACGGCATCCTCAATGGAGAACTGCCCTTCGGGCAGAACGGCATCACGACCCGCGATTCCGCGCTGATCGACTCCCCTGATCTGACGGTGCGCCACGTCGATCTGAAGCGCTGGATGCGCCAGCACTATCCCGAGCAACGACCGAGCTTCCTCTTCTCCCGGAGCGAGCGCATCGCCCATCCCTTCATCTCGCTGGAAACTGGGCAGGCGATGTTAGTCGAGCGCCTGGCCCTGAAGTCCACCTTGGATCAGTACAAACGCCAACTGCATGACTTGCAGGAAAAGCACGGAGCGCTTCTCAAGCAGATGGCGCCCTCTGCTGGCGCACAGTGCCTGATCAGTGATCGCGCCGAAGCCACCTACCTGAACATTATCGGCAGCATGCTGGACCTGATGCTCGGCCAGTCGCCTTCGGGCGTGCCGTACTCCAGCTTCAAGACGCAGGAGGCGGTGGTCAGCGCATTGGTCGCCCATCACAGCGGCGCCATGGGGATCGCGGAGCGGACGCTAAACGGCAAGTTCGCCACGGCCAGACGCCGGCTGCGTAGCGCGACAGTCTGAGATTTTCCACCTTGTATGTGCAATCGCGGAGATTGCATTTGCAATGTCTTTTCGCATCCATGTCTATTGAATGGAGGTCACGCCAACAAACGCCACTGAGCGTTCAGGAGTGACCGCCATGTCGCAAACACCTGTACTGCCACCGAACGAGCGCCGCATCCTGCGGCTTGATGAAGTCGAAACCAAGTCGGGTTTCAAACGCGCCCACATCTACAACCTGATGCGCAAAGGCCTGTTCCCGAAGGCGCTGCGCCTGGGCGTGCGCGCGGTCGGTTGGGACTCCATCGAGATCGATCAGTGGATCGCCGAGCGCGTCAACAACCGGGCCTGACCCGTTTTCCAGCGGACTTCCCATCCTCACACGGAGAACGCCATGCAGGTCGTATCCATCATTTCAACCAAAGGCGGGGTCGGCAAGACCACCACGGCTGCGAACCTGGGCGGTCTCGCAGCGGACGCCGGGCTGCGCGTGCTGCTGCTCGACCTCGATGTGCAGCCCACCTTGTCCTCCTACTACGAGCTGACCCATCGTGCGCCGGGCGGTATCTATGAATTGCTGGCCTTCAACGAGCGCGACCTCGGGCTGCTTGTGTCCCGCACGATCATCGAGGGCCTGGACTTGGTGCTCTCCAACGACCACCGAGGCGAGCTGAACACTTTGCTGCTGCACGCGCCGGATGGGCGCCTACGGTTGCGCCATCTCTTGCCGGTCCTGGCGCCTCTCTATGACCTGGTGCTGATCGACACCCAAGGCGCGCGCTCGGTGCTACTGGAGATGGCGGTGCTCGCCTCCAACCTCGCGCTGTCGCCCGTGACCCCGGAAATCCTCGCGGCGCGCGAGCTGCGGCGCGGCACCATGCAGTTGCTCGAAGACATTGCGCCCTACCGGCACCTGGGCATCGAGCCTCCACCTCTGCATCTGCTCATCAATCGTGTCCACCCTGTGTCAGCCAATGCACGGCTGATCCAGCAGGCCCTGCGCGATCTTTTCCAGGACCACGCCGGCATCCGCGTGCTGGCCACCGACGTGCCCGCCATCGAGGCGTATCCGCGTGCAGCTACACGCGGATTGCCAGTGCATCGGGTCGAATACCGCCAGCCGCCGGGCAGAGTCGCCCCCGCCGCGCTCGACACCATGCGCGGCCTCGCAGACGAACTATTTCCGCAATGGCGGCACCGATTTGCCATGGTGTCTGGCCGTCCGCCACACCCTCTTGATGCCGGGAGGTCCCATGGCGAACGCACATGAGCTTGCCCGAGGCCACAAGCGGCTTCGCGCCCTGATCGAGTTCGCGGTTGGCGAAGGTTGGCACGTCAAACGCACGCCTGGCGGCCACCTCAAGTTCACCAAGCCTGGCTGCGCCGCGATCTACACCAGCTCGACGGCCAGCGACCACCGGGCGACCCTGAATGCCCGTGCGCAAATCCGCCGCGCGGAGCGCGAGGCCCGATACCAAGCGCAGGGAGGCGGCCATGGCTGAGATCACCTCCCAGCAGATGGCCGGCAAGCTGCTCGCGGCCGGGTTCGAGCGTAGCGGCCCGTCAGCCTCGACCTTGAGCGACCCGATCGCCGACACACCCATGGTCGTGACCCTGGATCAGTTGCGCCCCTACGACCACGATCCCAGGAAAAAACGCAACCCGGCCTACGAGGAAATCAAGGCGTCCATCCGCGAGCGCGGTCTGGACGCGGCGCCGGCCATTACCCGGCGCCCCGGCGAGGATCACTACATCATCCGCAACGGCGGAAATACGCGGCTGGCGATCCTGCGCGAACTATGGTCAGAGACCAAGGACGAGCGGTTTTTCCGTGTATCGTGCCTGTTCAGGCCGTGGCCCAGCCGCGGCGAAGTCGTCATGCTTACCGGCCACCTGGCCGAGAACGAATTGCGCGGGGGCCTCACCTTCATCGAGCGCGCCCTCGGCGTCGAGAAGGCACGCGAGTTCTACGAGCAAGAAAGCGGCACTGCCTTGAGCCAGTCCGAGCTGGCCCGCCGCCTCGCCGCCGATGGCTTCCCGGTACAACAGTCGCACATCAGCCGCATGAACGACGCGGTGCAGTATCTCCTGCCCGCGATCCCGACCGTGCTCTATGGCGGTCTCGGTCGTCATCAGGTCGAACGCCTGTCGGTCATGCGCAAAGCCTGCATGCTCGCGTGGGAGCGCTACGCCAAGGGCCGCCCACTGGTTCAGGACTTCGACGAATTTTTCCAGGAAGTGCTGTCGCAATTCGACGTCCAGGCCGACGAGTTCTCCGCGCAGCGCGTACAGGACGAGCTGATCGGCCAGATGGCCGAGATGCTGGGTGTCGATTACGACGTGCTCGCCCTGGACATGACCGAATCCGAGAGCCGGCAGCGCGCCTTGGTCAGCGACCCAACGCCGCCCTCGACGCCGCCTGCGTTGCCGGAGCCGGGAACCATCGCGCGCCCACCTGCCAACACTGCGCCACCCATCGCAGGGGCTGCATCCGCAGCGCCGCCTGCAGGCCGACCTGCGGCAACGCCCTCGACGCGCGAGAGCGACACGGATGCCAGCCAGGCAAGTCCGCCCAACCCTGCGGTGGGTGGCGATCTGCTTCGGGAGCACATCGTCTCGCCAGCACCGACGACCGAACGGCTCCAGTCCATTCAGCGCATGGTCGCCGACCAGTTGGGTGATGCGCTGCCGCCCGACTTCTCGGCGAGCGTCTTGCAGTCCATCCCTGTGCAGGCTGGCGGGCTCTATCCGATCTCCGATGTTTGGTACATCGATCCCGGCCTGGACACAGCCGAGCGACTGCGCATCCACATCGCACAGTTCGCCCGCGAAATCGCGGGCGAGGCAGACCTGGACGAGTGCATTGATGACCGTGCAGAGGGTATCGGTTTCGTCTGCCGGGCCCGCACCCAAAGCTCGGCGCCGCTGGGCCGTGCCGTCCTCGCGCTGTTAGCGTGCCTGGCCGGTCAGCGGCCCGCTGACGTCGGTCTGCACGACGGGCAAATCGTCATCGAACTGCCGGCGCTGCTGCACGGCCAGGGTGATGCGGCCCAGCGATTGAGCGATACCTCGCTGGTCAAGCTGTTCCGGCTGCTGCGGCTGACCCGCCGCCTGCTCGATCTCGAAGCCGGCGCTTCGGACTCTGGAACCTAAGCGAGGGAGGCCAGCATGTCCACAGCACACCCACTCAACCAGGCTGTCATCGCCCAGGCCCTCTATGACCTGCGCAATGGGCAACTGCGCCGCTGCAAACTGATGGGGTTTGGCGAGGCAGAGTTGGACGCCCTCAAGCATCCCGCGCTGATCAGCGTGCTGGCCAACGCCAACGTCTCCTGGTGCTCAGTGACGGTCAACCGCGAAGTGCTGCGGCGGCTGCTCCAGCAGGCGCAGGACGTGGAGAAGGAAATCGCCACAGTCGATCGCATGCTCAGGCTGGGCGCGAGCACGGAGATGGTCAGCAAGTTCTATGGCTTGACGCATCAGGAAGTAGCGCTTCGCCGTGAAATCCTCGGTCTGCCCAAGCGCAAGGGCCGACACCCCGTGCTGGACGAGGAGCAGGACACGGAGCTGTGGCGGCAATGGAAGGCCGTGACCAACAGCAGAACGGTCGATCTCGAAGACGAAACCTCCATCCTTGATGCCGCCATGGACTTGGCCGAAGGCATGTCGCTGCCTCTGTCGGTGGTCTGGGCCTCGATCAAGAGCTGGGTCGATCAGGGATTGGCTTGAGTCATGGCTGTGGACGACACCGTACCACGAGTCCGACGCCAAGGCCCCATCGCACTCGCAGAGCTGTTCGATGCTGCGCTGAAAGACCTTGTGCCCAAGCCCGCCCCCAGCGCACCTGCGTCTACACCTGCACAGTCGCCCACGCCCACCTCCGGCGATGCTTTCCTCTTCAGTGGCAACCGGCACGAGACGGTGCCACGCAAGTTGTTCCTCGACCGCCGCCTGACGCCGCTGGAACGAAACGCCTGGCAAGTGTTCCGGCTGATGCTCAACGACGACGGCGTGACCGCATTTCCCACCTACGAGCAGTTGCGGCCCTGGCTGGCGTCCATGCCCTGCGCAGGCCAGGCCTCGCATGAAACCGTGGCACGAGCGCTGACACTGATGCGCCTGACCCGCTGGCTGAGCCTGGTTCGGCGACGGCGTGACCCCAAGACCGGTCGCATCCTTGGCAATCTGTACGTGCTGCACGACGAACCCCTGACACCGTTCGAGGCCATGCAGCTCGACCCGGACTACCTGCAACTCGTCAGCCAGGCGCTCGGCCATTCTGCCAAGGCCGTGCAGATCGTGGGCCTGAACACGCTCAAGGAAATCGGTGAAGACCCATTACTGGCCGGACGCACCCTCCCGTCACGGTTGCAGGTGATAGCCGAACGTCTCGCCAACCAGGACCTCACGGCCAGCGATAGTTATCCACAGGAGGACGCCATTCACGATTCCGAAGAAGGGGCTCCGAGCCTTCTTCGGAATGGCGAACGACCCACTACGGATTCCGAAGCAGGGCTGAAACCCGCGCCAGACGTCTCTCTTCGGAATCCGAAGCAGGCCCGTACAGTACGTAGTAGTTGTATTAATGAAATACGTACTACTGCGCAGGCGCGCGCACTGGGCGATCTGCAATGGCCCAAGCGCTTTGCGCAACTGAAGGCGGAGCAGCAGGCGGGTGCCAAGGTGGCATTGCAGCAGGTTGATCCCTCGCTGAGGCAGGACGTGCTGGACGAATGGGCCGCGCGTTGTAGCAACCACGGCATCCGCAATCCCGCTGGGTATCTGTTCGGCATCATCCAGCGGGCCATCCACGGCGAGTTCAATGCCTGGACCAAGAAAGACCCGCCACCGGCACCCACTCAGCCAAACGAACGGCCACCACCCGCACCGCCACCCCAAACGCAGGGTAAGCCGGTGCCACCAGAAGTCGCCAGGCAGCACATCGAGCGGCTGCGAGATCTGCTCGCCAGCAAGTGAGCCGACCGACAAGGCGGTGAAGTGGACGCCCATGGATGCCAGTAGAGCTATCCCCTGGGGATAGTTCCACCGTTGGGGCGGATGCCGTGCAGTCGCAGGCCTCCCCTCGAACATCTGCCGCAGCATCGGTGTTGTCCGCCCTGATCCCGACGCGCAGCGTTCGCTGGCCCTGCATGGAGTTATCCCCTGGGGATAGCTCGCGCCGCAGGCGGCCACCACGCGCTGAACCGGGGTCTGGCTGGTTTCGGTTTGTTGACTGACTGCCTTCCGCTTCCTGCCGAAGCTGACCGCTCCTTTTCCCACAACGAGCGGACACCATGGCAACCAATGAACCTCTGCAACTGAATCTCGGCTCCCTGCGCAGCGCGATGTCGCTGACACTTCACACGCACCACGCTTCGCGCATCTGGCATGGCCGTGCCGCCGCCGAGGGGCGACCGGGCATCGTCGGCCTGAACGGCTACATCGCCCAAATGAACAAGATGCGGCGCGGTTCGGAGCAGGACGACCCGTACTCGGACTGGTGGATGCTGCGCATCGAAGTCAAGCTCGACCAGACCAAGACTACGCTGCAATCGCTGCGTGAGCAGGTGGATCAGGCGCTGGCGAGCGTGCCGCCGGCACTCAGCCTGGGCGAGAACCTCAACGTGCAGCCCGTCAAGTTGCCGCTGTTCGTCAATGCGCAGCTCGGCTTTGCCGCCGTCTATCTGCTGGCCGACTACGACGACATCGCCCGCAAACTGATCCTCGCCCACCACACGGCGCTCATCGACCGCAGCACCTTGGAGCGCTGGCTCAACGAGGGCGCCCATGCACTGCGCAGCCTGTTCTCGCTGGCCCAGCAATACCGCTATTCGGGCTGTACGCGCGACGACTTCGTGTCAAAGAACGCCGCAGCACGGGCGGCGTTGGAGAAATTCGGCGAACTGCCGCAGGACGTGCTGGAAGGCACGCTCCGCTCGAAGTTCGCGCCGCCCATCGTGCGCCGTGGCCTGCAACAGCGTGTCGAGAGTCCTGCTGCAGCGCCTGCCCCCAACGACGAGGCCGCCACCGACGAGCCCGCCACTGACGCAGCACCCGAAATCAGCGCCGGCGAGGTCGAGGGCGAGCAGGCATGAGCGATCCGAACCGCGAACCCCGCTACTTCCAGGGCCTGCAACAGGCAGCCTTCATGAAGCTGGAACACGCTGCCTCTCTAAAAGGCCTTTTAAAGCCTTTTAAGGGTAAGGGGGATCTTGAGGCCTGGGCCAGCCAGTGCTTCGCCATGCGCGACGAGCTGATTGGCTTGGCGCAGCGGCAGGTGCTGCAACAGGTAGTCGGGCATCCCTTCCACCTGCTGCCCGTCGACCTGGCCCAGCAGACCACTGGCGCAGGCACAGCGTTTTTGCGCTGGCGCAAGCACGACCGCTCAGCCATGGGCGTAGCCCTGTGGCAGGAATTGATGGCGAGCACCGGCACGCCGGTCAACCTGCTGGCCGAGCTGCACGCGATCGAGCTTCAGCGCATCACGCTGAACATGCAGATCAGCCTGTTGCACACCCTGGGCAGGCAGGCCCAGGAGTGCGCCAGCAAGGCCGCCAAGGCGGAAGACGCCTACCTGCGCCGGATCGCATCCATTCCCGCTGCGATGCGCGATCGGTGATTGCGTCAATCATTCCAGCAAGCGCCCGGCACCGACGCAGCACGGGTATTTCAACCACCATGGAGATTGCAACATGAGCACGCATTTTTGGGGCGAAGGCAACATTGGCTCCCCGCCCGAGTACCGGGAGTTCCCCAACGGCAACGACGAGCCGCGGCGCTTGCTGCGGCTGAACGTGTATTTCGACAACCCCGTCCCCACCAAAGGCGGCGACTTCGAGGATCGCGGTGGCTTCTGGGCGCCCGTGGAAATCTGGCACCGCGACACCGCGCATTGGAAAAACCTCTACCAGAAAGGCATGCGCGTCCTGGTTGTTGGCCGCATGGAGCGCGAGCCCTGGACGGACAACGAAGATCAGCCGCGCGAGACCTGGCAGATCAACGCGCGCAGCGTCGGCATCCTGCCGTTTCGCATCGAGTCCGTGACCCTCAGTCCGAAGCCGCAGGATGCGGAGGCAAAGCCCCAGGCCGCCCAGGAACCGGCTGTGCCAAAAGAGCCGCGGCGTAGGAAGTGACCCGGCATGGGCCGGCCACTGTTCGCAGCTCCATGCACCCGTGAGCTATCCCCAGGGGATAGCTCCATCTACGTCCACCGGCTTCCACGCGCTCCCGAAAATCGCGGCTCCCGGCTCGCACACCCCGGCTGCACGCTATCTCCGCCCCAGCCATTCCATCCTGTGAAAGTGGTCGCCACCGCTTGCGACTTGTTTGCTGCCGCCCCTGGCTGTGCCCGGCATCCTCGATTCCAGCAACTCAATGAACCACGGAAATCGGATGGACGGACATGCGCCTGTTCTTGTGCGAGAAGCCCTCCCAGGGCAAGGATATTGGCCGGATTCTCGGCGCGACGCAGCGCGGTGAAGGCTGCCTCAACGGCTCCGGCGTCACGATTACCTGGTGCATCGGCCATCTCGTAGAAGCGGCAGCACCCGAGGTCTATGACGCGGCGCTCAAGCGCTGGTCGCTGGAGCAGTTGCCCATCATTCCCCAGCAGTGGCGGGTCGAGGTCAAACCCAAGACCGCCACGCAATTCAAGGTCGTCAAGGCGCTTCTGGCGAAGGCGACCCATCTCGTCATCGCCACCGATGCCGACCGCGAGGGCGAGCTGATCGCCCGCGAGATCATCGACCTGTGCGGCTACCGTGGCCCCATCGAGCGCTTGTGGCTATCGGCGCTCAACGATGCGTCGATCCGCACCGCGCTCGGCAAGCTGCGACCGTCGTCCGATACGCTGCCGATGTATTACTCGGCGCTGGCGCGTTCGCGGGCAGACTGGCTCGTCGGCATGAACCTCAGCCGTCTGTTCACGCTGCTCGGGCGGCAGGCGGGCTACGACGGCGTGCTGTCGGTCGGACGTGTCCAGACCCCGACCCTCAAGCTGGTCGTGGATCGCGACCGCGAAATCGCGGCTTTCAAGTCGGTGCCGTTCTGGGCCATCGACGTGTCTCTGTCCGCAGAGGGTCAGGCTTTCGCCGCGCAGTGGGTTGCGCCCGATGATTGCACCGACGACGCCGGTCGCTGTCTGCAACAGCCGGTCGCCCAGCAGGCGGCGCAGCAGATTCGCGCTGCGGGCAGCGCCCAGGTGGTGTCGGTCGGGACCGAGCGCGTGCGTGAAGGCCCGCCCCTACTGTTCGATCTGAGCACCTTGCAGGAGGTCTGTTCCAGGCAGGTCGGGCTGGACGTGCAGGAGACATTGCAGATCGCCCAGGCCCTGTACGAGACGCACAAGGCCACAACCTACCCGCGCTCGGACTCCGGCTACCTGCCCGAAAGCATGTTCGCCGAGGTGCCCATCGTCCTGGACAGCCTGCTCAATACCGACCCGTCGCTGCGCCCGATCATGGGGCAGCTCGACCGCTCCCAGCGCTCACGTGCATGGAACGACGGCAAGGTCACGGCGCACCACGGCATCATTCCGACGCTCGAACCCGCGAACCTCTCTGCTCTGAGCGAGAAGGAACTGGCGGTGTACCGGCTGATCCGGGCGCATTACCTGGCGCAGTTCCTCCCGCACCACGAGTTCGACCGTACCGTGGCTGAGTTTTCCTGCGGCCAACAGACGCTGGTGGCCACTGGTAAACAGGTGGTCGTCAAGGGTTGGCGTCTGGTGCTGGCCGAACCGCAAGCGGATGAGGACGGCGACGACACGGCGCGCAGCCAGGTGCTGCCCCCACTGCGTGAGGGCTTGGCGTGCCAGGTGGCCGAGGTCGAGATCAAGGCGCTCAAGACGATGCCGCCCAAGCCCTACACCCAGGGCGAACTGGTCAAGTCGATGAAGGGCATTGCGCGCTTCGTGACCGACCCGCGCCTGAAGCAGAAGCTCAAAGACACGACGGGCATCGGCACCGAGGCGACGCGGGCCAACATCATCAGCGTGCTGATCGCCCGTGGCTACATCGTGAAGAAGGGGCGCTCCATTCGCGCATCGGATGCGGCGTTCACGCTGATCGACGCCGTGCCCGCAGCGATTGCAGACCCCAGCACGACGGCAGTGTGGGAGCAGGCGCTCGACATGATCGAGGCGGGACAGCTCACCCTGGACGTATTCCTCAGCAAGCAGGCCGCCTGGATTTCGCAGTTGATCGCGCAGTACGGCAGCATGTCCCTGTCCATCAAGCTTCCCCATGGGCCAGCATGTCAGCAGTGCGGCGCAGCGACGCGCCAGCGCACCGGCAAGAGCGGCCCATTCTGGTCGTGCAGTCGCTACCCCGACTGCAAAGGCACGCTGCCGGTCGAATCCGGTACGCCCAAGCGTGGCGCTTCGCGCTCGCGTAGCAGCGGCCGCAAAGGCGCCTGACTGACTCCGTTTCCCGTGGGCCGCGCCCTGTTTCAAAGGCGTGGCCCGTGTCCCGCACGCCCCTGCGGGTCGCCCAGCGCGCAACACCTTCTTGTCCGTGTGCGCGTCCCGCCCAGCCGTCCCCGGCTGCGGGACCTGAAGGTAGCTTTTCCGCGAACCGTCTCCCGCGTGTTCTGCTGGTCTGTGTTTCTCCCGCCCACTGCGAAGGGTCCCCCGATGGCTTACCAGGCAGCGCGAGCCACCCGGAGACCCTTTGTGGTCAGCGGTATTCGGTGCCGGTGCCCACCGGCGCAAAAACGGGCTCCCTTTGTGCGCGGATGTGCGCCAGACGATGCCGGCCCCAGCCACGACATGGGCCGGGTGTGATTGCTGATGAGCAGACGGTTCTAGCGACGACCGGGCCTGCAACAGCCCACGGGTGGTTATTTCCTCCCGAGCCGAAGGTCAGCGAGCCTTCGGCATCTTCATCTCGCCGATCAACGTTCCGAGCCAACGGCCGGCCACAGCAACAGGAAACCGACGCATGCAACAACCGGAGAAAGTACGAGCCGCGTTCGAGCGCGACCTTGGCAACAAGGTGCTGTTCATCAAGGGCGGCAAACTGCTGTTCATCGATGGCATCAATCTCAAGGCCATCGCCGACCGTAAGGCGTATTTCGCTTCGCTGCGTGCGCGGCAGGCGCAACCCATTGTGGTCCTGGCCGAACTGGGACAGGACGAGGCATTCGCCCTGTGGAAGCAGCATGTCCTGGGCGACACGACCGAGTGAGCCAACGCACCCACGCCCCCCCTGACAGCCCGCACTCGATGCGGGTTTTCTGTCTCTGCGCCCATCAATCCGGGCTGGGCCGAATGTCGTTTTCCAACTGACGCAGCGCGGCCCCCGGACGAAGCTGCCCGCATGTTCGCTGATTCGTCAGCACATGCCAGCAGCCATGGGTTCCAGGCTGCCGTGGGTTCTTCCCGCGTAACCCGCCAGTCCGTATCGCATCAAGTCTGCGGACACGCGTCCCCGTGACGCCGATGCTTTTTATCCACCGCGTGCGGGAGCTGCCATCCCGTGAGGGACAAGGCCCCGCTTTTCCAAGGAGCCTACCCATGTCCCACAAAGCCTCTTTCGGCCAGTTGGCCTTGACCTATTGCGGCAAGTTCCTGCCGCTCGAAGTCCTGCAAAGCGCCGCCGGCCACTACATCGGCACGCGCGATACCGAAGGTCCCGTTTCGCGGGAATCGCACGAGTACTTCCGCAGCCATGCGGCGGCTCAACGTGCCCTCGAAAGAGGCGGCTGGTCCCAGCTCGCCATTCCCTGATCCAACTGGAGGAATCACGCCATGAATCAACTGCTGCCGCAGGAAGTCGTCGATCAGATCATGCGGGAAGAGCAGCATTTCGCTGCCGCGCCCCAAGCCTTCTTCGAGGCATGGAAGCGTGGTGCCGAGATCGCTGGCCCCGAATGGTTCGGCGACGGCACCCGTGACGGCCTGAACCAGGCCAAAAGCAAGTGGGATCTGCGTCCCAACATGCTGCGGCTCAACGATGCCCTCGGTGTCCTGAGCAGCGGGCAACGCATGTTTCTGTCCGCCATGGTCAGCTTCTACAACGCGCACGAGGGCGGTGCCATGCTCAAACGCTGCCATTTCCACGGGCTGTCGGACTTCGACGGTCTCGACTTGGAACGCCGCAAGGTCATTGCCGACTTGATGCTGAACTACAGCGGCTGGTGAGCCCGTTTCCGGCACACCCCCGTCTTTTCGTTCCCCACGAGGGACATGCGCCCACACAGCCATGTCCCTCGATTTCCTTTCCGTTGCCCAGCGTAAAGCGGCTGAATCAAAGCCAACGATCAGCGCCGACTGACGCATTTTCCCCTTTCAACCCACCGGGTCCAATTCCCGGTGGCGGGAATTGGCTCCATTATTCAATCTGGAGAGTTCCCATGTCCCAGAATCCCAATCCCTTTCTCCGTGGCTACTGGAATTTGAAGATCGTCCGCACGCTGTCCATCAGCTACGAGGACGGAATTCCGCATGTCTGGCGAAACATCCACCCGAGCCAACAACATCTTTCCGACGAGGAATTGATTTCATCGTCCTGCATCGTCACCAGCGATTTTGCGGTGGTCACGAACGGCTCTGAACCTGTGAGTGCCGAAGCACTGGCCGAATGCGATGCCGATGAAGGCGTTAACGGCGAAGGCGTGATCGGTGCCGTGGTCTATGCCATTCATGGCGAGGACTTCGACGGCCGCCTGATCCACGTCGGTGACAGCTATTCGGTCGAAGCCGCGCGGGAAGTTGTGCAGCGCCTGAGTTTCGAGACCGGCTACTACAGCCGATGCTGGGAGATCAGCAGCGCGCACATCAGCCAGGAAACCGGCCAGTACCTCGCCAACCTGGCGGACCTTGCCACGCCGGAGGCCTTTTTGTTCATCGCCTTTCGGGTTCCGTACAGCCCGGCGATCGGCGTCAAGCTGATCTCCACGCCCTGGACGGACAAGAACCTGGAGCACGCCGAGGGCATCACCGCCGAGCAGCTTCGGCAGGAGCACCGCAGCAAGGGCATGCCCGCCGACCTGGCGAACATCCTGGAGCTGGCTGGCCAGGCCGATGTGCGCATCCTCATCCTCGACGCTGACGCGCCCGTGTTGCTGGGCCTGCCGCTGGCCGAGCCCTAGCAAACACACCACGCGCCCACCTTCCTCTTTGCCCTCCATGCCAGCCCGTCTCCTTTCTGGGAGCCGGGCTGGTCCAATTCCATAGGAGCACTTTATGTTCCCCGACCTCATCTCGCCCGCACGCGACTTCGAGCATCAGCTTGGAGCCTGCGTCAACGCCATGGGCCAGGACGACGCCATCGGCCAGATCCTGGTATTCGAGCGCTTGAGCGGCATGCTGCACATGCGCCATATCGCCAGCGCCGATCTGGCAGACACCGACATTGATGCCTACGAAATGGTCGTCTTCGACGGCGGCAATACCGGCGGCGACTCGTGGAAGCACGTGTTCTTTCCACGTCAGCGCGAACACTACTTCGTGTACCAAGTCTGACCACCCAGCCGCTTTCGAGGGGCCTTTTCTTGTCGCGGCGCAGGAAAGCGGGTGCGGCGCGGTGCGGTTTCCTGAGCGCAGGCCGCTCACTCAAGGGCCATCTTTACCCCATGTTCGTCGGCGTTGCCGACACATGCCCAGGCAGCCAAGACCTTCAAGGCTGCAAGCGCGGGAAACCGTGCTGGTTGTTTCTTTCTACGGACGCATCGCGCCCATCCACCCACAAGGGACCTCTCCCTTGCGGGCGGGGAATCCCTTGTTCTTCCTCAAGGAGATTCACATGGATCGCTCTCTTATCAAGACCCTGATGCCTTCGCTGGTCGCAGGCCATGTGCCCCGCAACGTGCGGTCGTTCAAGTACCGCGTGTTCGATGATCAGCCACAGTCCTCGACACTGGGCTTTGTCATTGATCCCCAGCCCTTCGACGGCAAGGTGGTCGCAGCCAGCGAAGACGCCATCGTCATAAAGCTCAAGCCCAGCGAGTTCGCGGTACTCGATCCCAACCTGGTGACCACCGTTCCCTGCGAGGGCACCAAGGTGCATGTCCAACCCTATGCCCGTCGTCGTTTCGACGGTCTGCGTGCGGACACACCAGAAGAGCGCACCGAGATGATGTCCGACGGCACCCCCTACACCGTCAAGACGCACATCCTCGGCTCCGCGCCGTCCAAGCTGCCCATCCCCGAGCCGCAGTGCATGGAACTGGGTCAGCTCATCGAGCAGTTGGAGGAAATGCCGGCGCCCGACGGGTTCCGGCGCATCACCCACATGCTGGTCGATGCGGGCGCCCACGACTTCACCTGGGTCGATCCAAAGCCGTCCAGGATCATCGAAACGCCTCCGGCGATCAATTTCACGGTTTCGACCGCGAAGTTCGACGGCCAGGTGACGATCCTCTACCAGCCCGGCAGCGATACCTATGCGGTGGAGCTGCGCCGCGACGGCGAGTTGGTCGATCGGCACGACGAGGTGTATTTCGACATGCTCGGCGAAGTGCTGGAGCGACTCATCGACGATGGGCGCTGGCGTCTGATCGATGTGAGCGAGATCGGCGCGGAGACGTCCCGACGGCGCCGCGCTGTACCGGCGTGACACCACGAAAGAACCATGCGACATGCCCCCACAGGCTCTCCCTCCATTAGGAAGGAGGGCCTTTTTTCTGCCTGGGAGATTTCATCAAAGGGAATCGCCGGGATACCGATTGATGGCAGCCTTGCGCGCGAGGCCTGGCCATGCTGAGCCCATGCCTGCTGACGTTGTCAGCGACATGCCAGGCAACCATCGGGCTTCGAGGTTGCGGCGCAGTTCCCACTGCGTGACCGAGCCAGCTCGCACCGCATCCATCCGCGAGCGGCCACCAGTCTCTGGTGGTGGATGCTTTCGCCTTATCAACCCATCGCGGGGTTACGCACCTTTCCCCGCTGCGTGGGGCCGGTGTGTCTCCGCTTCATCCCTATGGAGATTCACCATGAGCACCACGTCCAACGAGAAATCGTATTTCGACCTCCACACCTCGGGCATGTCCGTGAAGTACCTGTTCGGGGCGGCCGCCGTGCGCAGCCTTTCCTGGCATGCACCATCGCCGCGCTGGTCGGTTCCGCAAAGGACCCCAGCTATCGCTACTTCGACGTCAAGGTCTCGGGTGCCGAGGCCAAGAAGCTGGTCGAGCGCTACATTGGCGTTGACGATCCCAAGCAGCGCCCGCTGGTGCGCTTTCGCCTCGGCGACCTGTGGGGCGATGCGTACATCCGCGACAAGGGTGAGCAGAAAGGCCAAGCTGCCGCGTCCCTCAAGGCGCGACTGCTCAAGGCCGAGCCGCTTGACCGGGCCGAACTGGCTTCGATCAGGCAGCACGAGCTGGTCACCCGCGGCATCGGCTACCTCAGCCGTCCGAAGGACGTCACGCCCAAAGATAGCGACCCGTTCCTCTCTTGCACCGTCGCCGCGCTGGCCGGGCCTGTCGATGAACCGGAGTATCGGTACTTCGACACCATCGTCACCACCCCTGAAGCCGAGCATCTGGTTCGCCGGTGCGTGCAGGCCATCGAAGGGGACTGCAAGGTGCTGATCGCCTTCCGTCTCAACGACATGAAGATCGATCCGTACATCCGCACCAAGGGTGAGCGCGCAGGGGAACCGGCCGCGAGCTTGGATTCGACACTGATCCACATCGGCCTGATCAAGATCGACGGCACCAAGGTCTATCCGACGAACCCCGCGCAAGCCGATTCGCCGCCGGCCCAGGACGCTCCCGTGCCCGAAGCCAAGGACGCCGACCCCGCTGCAGATCAGCCTGCCGAGCTCGCCGAGCGCGAGCCCGAGGCGCAAGTCGAGGAGCAGGAGCCGGCATTGGCTGCTTCGTTCTGATCGGCAAGGCCCTCGCGGGCCTTGTCGTTTTCCCAATCGCTAAGGAGAACCATCATGGCAGCTACATTGGCATCCGAGAAATCGGTTTCGCCCATCGTCGTCCCCGGTCAGCTCACGCTGCGCACCATCCGCGGCAAGAACGGCCCCTTCACGGTCGGACGCCTCGCCACGCACCTTGGTACGTTCGAGGTCAAGGACCCGGAGTTGGAGCAATACCCCGAAGGCAAGTACTACGGGGAATTCATCATCAGGTACATCTTCCCTAAGTCCTACCCGGTCGGTGGCGGCATGCGCTTCGAGATCCGAGCCAGCCTGGACGGAATGACGCTCTACGACATCGACAAACTGAGCCGTGACGAGGCACGCAGCTTCGCCACCCAGGACCTCGATCCACTTGACGAAGAGTTGGGCGCACAGCCTGCAGTAACGCCGGCAACACCGGCCAAGCCCAGCAAAACGTCTAGGCCCGCCAAGCCCGCACCCGCACAGGCATCCACAGACCCGCTGGTCGATACCACGCCCTTCGGCGTGGATGCGCCGACGCCCGCTGCGGCAACTGCTCCCGGCAGTACCGAAGATGGCGACGCCGCGCTGTTCAGCTTGCTCTGGCCACTGGGCGAGTCCGTAAAACTGGATTCGACCATCGACCGCCGCACCCTGCGCGCGCAGATCGCCCGCCTGGGCGAACTGGGCTACGCGCTGGACTTCAAGACGCAGGAGTGGAGCCGCCAGGCCGAACTGCAACCTGCGTAGTACTGGACACCGCATCTGCGGTGTACTTCATCCACCCGCTGGGGGCCTTCCCCACCGGGGAGGCTTCTGGCTCAATTTTTCCAGGAGGCCTCTCATGGGCTGGTATTTCTCACCCCAATCGCGGTCTGAACTGATCGCGGAGTTGATCGCACCGCAAGAGACCGAGCGCGCCAGCGTCAAGGTCATCGCCCACGCGCTGCGTGGCAACGTCCTCTGGTCTGTTACGCAAGTCACAGCCAAGGCCGAAGGCGTACACCGTGATCTCGCACCGGGCCAGTCCCTGTGCATCATCCGCTGCGATCTGCTGGAGCGCAGCGGCGGCCAGTGGGGCTACAAGCCGCTGGACGAATCCATGCACCCGTACTACTACTCGTGCCCGCTGTCCTATCTGGACCTCGCACCGGAGCAGTCCACCGAATGGCGTGCAGGCGTTCGCGCCTACCACGCAAAGCGGCACACACCCAAGGCAAGCACGGCCCCAGCTACGGCGCTGACGGTCTGAACCAGGGCGTTTTTCTTTCCACCCCAAGGGGCAGTGCTTGCCCCTGCGGGCGGTGCTGTTCCCGTTCATCCGAGGACACCACCATGCCCGCAACCACTTCTTCCACGCTGTACCGCATCGACGAATGCCCGGACGTGATGGCCGACGCTTGCGTCGGCGATGACCAGGGCAACCTGATCTTCCTGTCGATCTGGGCGCGGGACACCGCCGTCCAGCAGTTCCTGGCTCGCCTGACCCTCGGGCGCGACGAGCAGGGACTGGAGCAGTTCCACCTCATCACCGACCAGGGTGGCAGCGTTCCGGTGTTCGTCGGCAACGTCGATCGCCTGGAAAAGCGCATGACCCGCGCCTACCGGCGAACGCTGTTCGGTTCGCTGTCCAACGTGTGGCTGTTCGATCGGCGCTGCGTCAAGCCCGACAAGGCCAACGCCAGCGCACTGGGATTGCTGCCCCGCGATAGCGACCACCGATTTGACCGCCTGTGGCCGTTGGTGCAGGACACCTGCCCACTGCCACTGCTCGACCACTGGCGCGAAACCGTGCTGGAACTGCTGCAAAGCCGCGAGATGCTGACCGGTTTGCCATTCGCCCTCGGGCCTTTGGTGGGCCATCGGCTCGCCATCGACGTGCCGGCGCTGACCCAGGCGCTCGGCTCGCTGATCCGCAGTGACGTGCTCACCGCCTACCCATACCCGGCCAAGATTTGGACGCCGGAAACGGTAGCGGCTTGAACCACCTGCGCAGGTACGCCAAGGCCCGCCTGCGCCATTTATCCCCGCCAACCAGGAGACTTCCATGGCTCTCATGTTCCCGCGGCTCGCCCGCAATTTCGTGAAGAACGGGTACTTCCCGACCGACGAACCGACGCTCGAAAGAGCACTCAATGCACTGATGCCCAGTGCGCCTGAATCCAATGGACCGATGTGCATCCTCGATCCCTGCGCCGGCGAAGGCGTGGCGATTGCCGAAGCGGCTCATGCCCTGGGGCGCGAGCAGGCCAAAGCGTTCGCCGTCGAGTTCGACGCAGAGCGGGCGCGCCATGCCCGCAGCCTGGTCGATCACTGCCTGCACGCGGATCTGATGGACACGATGATTTCCAAGCAGTCCTTCGGGCTGCTCTGGCTCAATCCGCCATATGGCGACCTGTCCAAGGACGTCAACGGCAACATTGGCTATCAGGGTCAGGGCCGTGCCCGCCTCGAAAAACTGTTCTACCAGCGCACGCTGCCCCTGTTGCAGTACGGCGGCGTGCTGGTCTTCATCGTTCCCGGCTACGTGCTCGACGCCGAGCTGGTCGGCTGGCTGACGCGCCACTACACCGACCTGCGCATCTACCGAGCGGTGGAAACGCAGTTCAAGCAGGTGGTGATCTTCGGACGCCGGGTGCGCCAGCGCGAGCAGACGCCCGATGGCGTCAAGGCCGTGCGCAATCTGCTGCTGCAGGTTGGGCTTGGCGAAGTCGAAGCCGAGGAGCTGCCGAGCGAATGGCCGTTCCTGCCGTACATAGTCCCCGCCAGTCCGGCCGAGCCGGGGCATTTCTTCCGCGTGACGATGGAGCCGGAGCAGTTCGCCGATGAGGTTGGCAGGCTGCAAGGCCTCTGGCCGTCGCGGGATACGCAGTTGGGAGCCGCACAGCAGACGCTGCGTCCTCCGGCGCGAGCCTTGTCCCACTGGCATCTCGCCCTCGCTCTGGCCGCGGGCGCGATCTCGGGAGTCGTGCAATCCAAGACGGGGCGCGTACTCGTCGTCAAAGGTGACACCCACAAGGACAAGACGCTCCAGCGGGAATTCACCGAACGCGAAGACGGCTCGATTGCCGAGACGCGCATCCTCACCGACAAGTTCGTTCCCGTCATCCGCGCCTGGGACATGACGCCTGGCTCCCCGACACGGGGCGAGGTGTTGACCATTCGCTGATTGTTTTTCACCGCCGACGGTTCACCGTCGATTTTTCCACCCACCGGGGTCCAGTCGCCCCGATGGGGTGCCGTGGCCCCTCCATATCCAGGAGCCTTCCATGGCAGCCCAAGCACTTTCCATCAGCCAGACACCGAGCCTGCGCTTCTCGCCAGGCCAGGTGGTCATGACCTGCGGCGTCGATGACCTGCTCCAACAGGGCCAGCTCAACCCGACTCCCTACCTGCGTCGCCACCTCGGCGGCGATTGGGGCGACCTCGACGACAGCGACAGGCGGCAGAACGATGCCGCGCTGAAGTCCGGTGAGGATCGCCTGTTCTCTTCCTACCAGGTCACACCCGGCCTGAAGCTCTGGATCATCACCGAATGGGACCGCAGCGTCACCACGCTGCTGCTGCCCAGCGAGTACTGATCTTCTCCAACGCGGGGCCACCGACACCCCGCAAGGGTGCCATGGCCCCTTCACTTAGAAGGAATCCACATGACCTCCAACCAACATGACAAGAACCGCCGCAAACGGCTGTTCGAGATTGGTGCACTGGAGTTCAGCGAAGGCGTCGAACGCCTGATGAACGAAGGCCGGCTCGATCCCATGCCGCTTTTCGAACGCCACATGCGTGGCGACTGGGGCGACGTCGCGGACTACCAATGGCAGCAGAACAACGCTGCGTTGGAGTCTGGCGAACGCCTCGACTCGCTTTACGTCGTCACCCGTGACCTGAGCATCCGCATCTTCACCGAAGCAGATCGCAGAGCGACCCGGATCGTGCTGCCGTCCGAGTACTGACCGCGAGTTGTCACCGCAGGCCACGAGCGCCTGCACTGTCCAACCACCGACGGTTCGCCGTCTCTCTTCCCACCACGGGGCATGCCATCGCTCCGCTGGGGTGGTGCATGCCCCATTTTTTGGAGCATCACCATGTCCCTCGATCTCGACACCACCGCCAACGATGCAGCGCCTGTACAGGACGAACTGCTTGAAGCGGAATCCAACCCTCTCACCCTGAGCCTTCAGGATTTTGTCGGCGAGTTCGGCGACGAACTGCTCGATTCTCTCAACCGTGCCAACCCACCGGTCTATACCGGCCAACCACAGGCACAGCGACAACTCGTCGTTGCCAGCCTCAAGCGCAAGCTGTTCCCAGCCCAGGTCGAAGTTGTCCATGCCGCCGCCGAGCTGCTGGTCGATCAAGGCGAACGCGCTGCGATCGTCAACGGTGAAATGGGCTGCGGCAAGACGACCGTCGGCATCGCCACGGCCGCCGTGCTCAACGCCGAAGGCTACCGCCGCACCCTGGTGCTTTCGCCTCCCCACTTGGTCTACAAGTGGCGGCGCGAGATCCAGGAGACGGTGGCCGGCGCCAAGGTCTGGGTGCTCAATGGCCCGGACACGCTGGTCAAGCTCATCAAGCTGCGCGAGCAGTTGGGCGTGCCGGTACGCGGCCAGGAGTTCTACGTGCTCGGCCGCGTGCGCATGCGCATGGGTTTCCACTGGAAGCCCGTCTTCAACGTGCGGCGCACGCAGCACGGCGAAGTGGGCGCGTGCCCGGACTGCGGCCAGGTCATCACCAACCTCGACGGCGAGCCGATCAACCCGGTCGAACTCGAAGCCGAGGACTACCGCCGCCGGTGCAGCCATTGCGCCGCGCCGCTGTGGACACTGATGCGACCGTGGAGCCTGTCCGCCAGCGACCAGTCCACGGCCGTGTTCAAAGCCTTGCAGCGCATCCCGACCATTGGAGAGGTCACGGCGCAGAAGCTGATGAAGAAGTTCGGCGACGGCTTCCTGGCCTCGATGCTGGGCGACAACATCCACGAGTTCATCAACCTCATGGATGCCAACGGCGAGCTGGTCTTCTCGGATCGTCAGGCGCACCGCATGGAGCGGGCGATGGCGAACATGGAGTTCGGGTTCGGTGAGGGTGGCTACCAGCCGTCCGAGTTCGTCAAACGCTACCTGCCACAAGGCACGTTCGACCTGCTCATCGCCGACGAGGCGCACGAGTACAAGAACGGCGGCTCCGCACAGGGCCAAGCGATGGGGGTGTTGGCGGCCAAGGCACGCAAGACGCTGCTGCTCACCGGCACGCTGATGGGCGGTTACGGCGACGACCTGTTCCACCTGCTGTTCCGAGCGCTGCCTGGGCGAATGATCGAAGACGGCTACCGCCCGACCAAGAGCGGCAGCATGACCTCGGCCGCGATGGCGTTCATGCGCGATCACGGAATCCTCAAGGACATCTATTCCGAGAGCACTGGCACGGCGCACAAGACGGCCAAGGGCACTAAGGTTTCGGTGCGAACGGTCAAGGCGCCGGGCTTCGGCCCGAAGGGCGTACTGCGTTACGTCCTGCCTTTCACGGTCTTCCTGAAGTTGAAGGACATCGGCGGCAACGTGCTGCCGTCCTACGACGAGGAGTTCCGCGAGGTGGCGATGGACACGGCGCAAGCCGCGGCCTATCGCGATCTGTCGTTTCGTCTGACCTCGGCGCTCAAACAGGCGCTGGCCAAGCGCGACACGACGCTGCTCGGCGTGGTCCTCAACGTGCTGCTGGCCTGGCCGGATTGCTGCTTCCGATCGGAGACGGTGGTGCACCCGCGCACGTGCCAGACCTTGGCCTTCGTCCCGGCACAGTTCAACGAGCTGGAGGTGATGCCCAAGGAGCGCGAGCTGATCGAGATCTGTAAGCAGGAGAAGGCTGCGGGTCGCAAGACGCTGGTCTATTCGGTCTACACCGGCACGCGCGACACCACGTCGCGCCTGAAGGTGCTGCTGGAGCAGGAAGGCTTCAAGGTGGCGGTGCTGCGCGCAAGCGTGGATGCCTCCCGCCGCGAGGACTGGATCGCCGAGCAGTTGGACCGCGGCATCGACGTGCTGATCACGAACCCGGAGCTGGTCAAGACGGGTCTCGACCTGTTGGAGTTTCCGACGATCGTGTTCATGCAGTCGGGCTACAACGTCTACAGCCTGCAGCAGGCGGCCCGGCGCTCATGGCGCATCGGCCAGAAGCTGCCGGTTCTCGTGATCTACCTCGGCTATGCGGCTTCCTCGCAGATGACCTGCCTGGGGCTGATGGCGCGAAAGATCATGGTCTCGCAGAGCACGTCGGGAGACGTGCCCGAGTCGGGATTGGAC
>LNAP01009655.1_pt1 | contig 33553 bp, 32 predicted proteins | sample 602601 | NCBI WGS metagenome assembly LNAP01 (sample SAMN02440304, study PRJNA202911) | soil metagenome | biome: Subtropical and temperate rainforests or woodlands; isolation source: soil samples (1 kg each in a 20% v/v slurry with milli Q water) were... ...
CTGCGCTACGGCAAACAGCTGGGCCAGGGCCTGACACCGGCGTTCGAAACCCGCCTGGTCAGCCCCGATGGCAAGCCGGTCAACACCTTCAGCGATGTGATGATTCCGGTGGACGGCGGACTGGAAAACGCCGACATCATCGTTCTTCCCGCGTTCTGGGACGATTTCGACAACCTCAGCAAACGTTACCCGCAAATCCTGCCCTGGCTGCGCCAGCAACATGCACGCGGTGCCGTACTGTGCGGCGAGGCCACTGGTGTTTTCTGGCTGGCCGAAGCCGGGCTGCTCAATGGCAAGGAAGCGACCACTTACTGGCGCTTCTTCAATGCCTTCGCCGAACGCTTCCCCAAGGTCCAGCTCAATCAGGACAAACACCTGACCGATGCCGACAACCTGTACTGCGCCGGCGGCACCACCTCGGCATGCGACCTGTACATCTACCTGATCGAGCGCTTCTGCGGCGCCAACGTGTCCCAGGCCGTGGCCCGGGACATCCTCTATGAAGTGCAGCGCAGCTATTCACCGGGACGGATTGGATTCGGCGGGCAGAAGCTGCACCAGGACGTGATCATCCTGCAGATCCAGCACTGGCTCGAAGAACACTTCGCCGACAAGTTCCGTTTCGAGGACGTTGCCCGCGAACACGGCATGAGCATCCGCAACTTCATGCGCCGCTTCCAGACCGCCACCGGCGACAAGCCGCTGCATTACCTGCAACGCCTGCGCATCGAAACCGCCAAGGGCTTGTTGTCCGGCAGCCGCAAGAGCATCAAGACCATCAGCTACGAGGTTGGTTATGACGATGCGAGCTTCTTTGCGCGGCTGTTCCGCCAGCACACCGAACTGTCGCCGAATCAGTATCGGCAGCAGTTTCAGCAGGCTGCATAGCCGAACACCAACCGAATATGGGAGCGAGCCGGCTCGCTTCCACATTGAGTCTTGCGCCGGCCACGCAGTTCTTTCGCTATGCACTTTCCTACGCAAAGAGCGGAATACAGAGCGCCAGAGCAACCAACCCTGCCCACAGACGCAGCCCCTTGAAAAACTCAACATCTTCCCTGCAAACACCATCAGGGAAGATCAACCATGACTATCGGATCAAGCTACAACTACCCTTCATATGTCGCCAAGGAAGCCGCCCGAACAAAGCGTTCGGCTAAAAACAAATGGGCAGCCCGCTTTCCTAATCCACCGGATTTGTGCTTTGACTATCGTGCATTGGTAGAACAGGAAAACGGCATCGCCAGGGCAACCGACCCGCAACATAAAATCTGCATCATCGGCGCTGGCGTCACAGGCCTGACGGCCGCCAGAGAACTCTATCGCTGCGGCTTTACCCATATCACTCTCATCGAACAATCCAGACGCATCGGCGGCAGGCATCTGACCGTTCCAGGTAGCCGAAACTCAGCAGCAAGCCATACACCGTTTGAAATGGGCGCCATGCGCATGCCCTTCTTCAACCGGGCAGATGAGCCACCGACAGAAGGTCGGTCGCTGATGGCTTACTACGCCAATCAATTTGAATTGGCGCTTTCAGACTTCGCCAACCCCGGTAGCCAATGGGTCAGCTCGACAGGCATCTATCTCCGGGAGGGCAGCATGGGCGGCGGATCGGCGCCGCAAATGTTGATATGGAAAAACGAAGACGGTGTCACACCTCCTCCCGGTGATGAATTGCAAAAGGTTTATTCCAAGTGGAAAGCCTTTGCCGATCGCATGACCCGCCACGTTGCCGAGCTCTATGCGAGCCAGGAATGGGAAGCCATATGGGCTTCCATCGTCGAAAAATACGAGAGTGTCTCGTTCCGCGACCTGGTCAGCATGCCAGCACTGGAAGCTTGGGATGACCGCTCACCCGGGGATTTCGGCGGTATGGGAATGTCTGCGCAAGAATCCGCTATTTTTTACGCGATAGGTATAGGTGACGGTAGCTGGGGAGCTTTTTACGACGTCTGCTGCCTTTACCCCCTGCGCACCGCGATTTTCGGTTTCAGCAGCCAATTGCAACTGATCCATGGTCGAGTGGACTCAAACGGCGATCCACTGGATTCGCCCTACCTGAATAGCGAAGCCGTTTTTGACTCAATGGGGCAGCGTTTCGACAGCCCTCGCTACATCGGCCTCGCCGCGCTGGACGAATGCCTGCTGTTTGTGAAAACCGACGAAACCGGAAAGTCCATCTACGAACATAGCCTCGAAAGAAGCAATGGGCTTCTCACCGACTCATCCGTCACAAAACTGGAAAAGCTGACCAATCAAAAAATACGCGTCCATTACAACTGGAAACACAGTCAACCCGAACAAATCCAGGAGCAGTTTGATGACTTTGACTCGGTCATCATGACACTACCCTCCTGGCTGATTGAAACTCGACTCAAGCTCGAAAACTTCACTCGGGAGATGCTTCCTTTCGAGACGATCAACGCCTACAAAACCGCACACTGGGAAACCAGCTGCAAAGTGTTTGCACCGCTGAAAAAATCATTTCTCTCGAAAAATAAAAACATCCCGCAAGCCATCGTAACCGACAGTTTTATCCACGATGTCTATACCTACCGCTACAACGACAACTACAGCTATGACTGCATCCTGCTGAGTTATACGTGGGAAGATGACGCAACCAAGCTCGCCTCATTCAGCGACAAGGAATTGGTATCAAAATGCGCCGAAGAGCTGGATCGCATACTCATGAGCTCTGCCAACATCCAGGAGAAAATTTCTCCCTACATCGGCATTGATCAAGCGGTGGTTCAGCGCTGGATCACTGATAAAAATGCACTGGGCTGTGCCAAGCTTTACCGACCGGGCACCTACTACGATGCCGTCGGCCTGATGAAGTACAACCGGGACCTTGCTCATGTATCAGGCTTGTATTTGTCCGGCGAGTCATTTTCCGTCGACGCCGGCTGGACGGAGCCATGTTTTCGCGGCGCTGTCGATGCAGTGATTAGACCACTACAGTGATTCATATCTGCAACAAAACTGCCGCAACCTTCAATGGCGGGTTTTCCTTGAGCGACTACCCGCACTACCGACTCAAAACCTGATCACATCCCCGTTCCAGAGCCATGCATGCAATACATGGCTCTACTTCTCATGCCTGCTACCCACTGCCATCAAACATCACGCCGATCCATTTTCGGACAAGGACTACGACCTAAACGGAAGTAGCTGACTTACGCCCCATTCCTGATTCCCCTCTTATAAACACGCCATTTAACACCTTGAAAAACAATTAAAAGAGGAACGACGGAATGACTGAGCCAACAAGCCCTGTTCGTGTAGCAGTCGTGCAATTCGATCCACAGGTCGGCATCGGGAAATGTGCAGGTAATCTGCGGCGCAGCCTGGAGTTGGCGCTTGAAGCGGTAAACGGCGGTGCAAACCTCATCGTTCTGCCCGAGCTTTCCAATACCGGCTATTTCTTCAGCAATCGACAGGATGCCTTCGCCCATGCAGAGGCGGTTCCCGACGGGCCAAGCGTGCAGCGCTGGATCGACTTCGCCCGCGAGCACAACGTTTACCTCGTGGCCGGTCTGGCCGAACGCGACGGCATGCGACTCTTCAACACCGGCGTACTGGTGGGACCAGACGGTTTTATCGGCAAGTACCGCAAAGCCCATTTGTGGAATATGGAGAAGCTCTGGTTCACCCCTGGCGACCTGGGTTTCCCGGTTTTCGACACACCGATCGGCCGCATTGGGCTGTTGATCTGCTGGGACATCTGGTTCCCGGAGGTGCCACGGATCCTCGCCCAGCAAGGCGCGGACATCATTTGCAGCCTGAACAACTGGGTCTGGACACCGCCGCCGCTGTTCGACGATGCCGGTAAGTGCATGGCGTCTTATCTGACGATGACCGCCGCTCACGTCAACAACGTATTCATCGCTGCCGCCAGCCGTATCGGCGAGGAGCGCGGCGCGCGCTACCTGGGTTGTTCGTTGATTGCCGGAACCAACGGCTGGCCGATTGGCGCCGTTGCTTCGGCAGACAGGCAGGAAATCCTGTTTGCCGATGTCGACCTGACCAGCTCCCGCAGTGCGCCCATCTGGAACAACCTGAACGACCTGCATCGCGATCGCCGAGCCGATCTATACGATCAGATGCTCGGCTACACCCAACACCCTTGCCTCCCACGTTGATCAGGAGGCCTATCGCATGGAAGTTACAACCGACAAAAACCAACCGTCGCGCAAATCACCGATTGATACAGCCGTCGTCCTGCTAATGATCGGCGCGACACTACTGATCGTCTGGCTTTCTTTCAGCAACCGGACTTACTGGGGAGCGCATTGGCCCGGATACGGCGACATGGTTTCGCTGCTACCCGAACCGAGTGCCTGGTTGCGCTGGGTGTTAGGTGACATCAGCGAGGTGGCTTTCTACAAGCACGAGTTCGCCTCGATCGGCCTGCTGGCGGGCGCTTATCTGGCTTATTGGGCGAATCGAACGGGGAAATCCTGGCAAGGGTTTGCCATCTCCTATGGAACGGGACTTTGGCCCTGGCTGGTCACCAGTTCATTGCTCGGGCTGCTGCTGAGCAATCTGCTGTGGGGCTGGACGGTGACAGCCACAACCTGGCAACCCACATTCGTAGCGTTCGTCTCACTGCCAGCGGCGATGGTGCTGATGTTTGGCGGAGGCTGGAAGGTTACGATCAACGGCGCACTCATGGGCGCCGTACTCGTCACACCGATGTGCCTGCTGATCGTCAACTACGTGTGCGAACCGCTGGCCTTGCCCGCAGTGATTGGCAATGTGCTGGGCATGGCGGCTGCCAGTGTCCTGGCGTTTCTGTTCTGCCGCTATTGGCCGAACCTGGTGAAATCCAGGTCATCGGAAACACCACCCGCCTCGATCGCCACCGCCAAGGCGCCCGACTATGGCGTCGTCTGGAGCCTGCGCCGAATTCTGGCGGACTTTTCCGAAGCACCGTTCTTCGGCAATGAGCTGGCCAGCCTTGGCCTGATACTGGGGGCATTGCTGGCGTACAGCTTGAACCCTTCAAGCCCCGCATACGGATCGGGCCTGTTGCTGCACATCATCGGTGCACAGGCATTGGCCTCGGCCATCGGCGTGCTGATCTGGCGTCGACAATGGATGTTGCGCGGCTGGTATCCCACTTACATCCCGCTGGTTTCCGTGGTGCCCGCGGCGATCCTGGCCTATGGCGGCAGCTGGCAGATTATCGTCTCAAGTGCACTGCTGGGGGCATTGCTCGCACCACCGCTGGCCTGTGTGATTGCCAGGAAACTACCAGCCGACATGCACGCCTACATCGCCAATGTACTGTCGATGGCCATCAGCACACTGCTGATCGTGCCGCTGATCGGTTTTCTGATCGCTGACTGATGTCCCAGCCGTTCGGCTGTATCGCGGCCTCAAAAGCGGATACAGCCACTTTTCATTACAAACAAGCGAGGTATCCCATGGACCTGCCCAAACTGTCCATCGCGGCACTTGGCGGCACGGTAAGCATGCAAGCGAGCAATGCCGGTGAAGGCGTCATCCCGACCGTCAGCGGCGAAGCCCTGCTGACTTCCATTCCGGAACTGACGGCGCTGGCCGAAGTCACCGTCGAGACCCTCAGCCTGCTGCCCAGTGCCTCCCTGGATTTCGGGTTTTTGCTGTACGTATTGTCCTGGGCTGAGTTTCAGGTCAAACAGGGCGCCGTTGGGGTCGTGATAACCCAGGGTACTGACACCCTCGAAGAAGCCGCGGCGTTTCTGGATTACCTGTGGCCCTACGACACCCCCTTGGTGCTGACCGGTGCCATGCGTTCCGCAGCGCAGCCAGGTGCCGATGGACCAGCCAATCTGCTGGATGCATGTCGCGTTGCCCTGGCGCAGAACAGCCAGCAGCGCGGTGTCCAGGTCGTGATGAATGGACAGATTCATCAAGCGTGCAGCGTACGCAAAACCGATTCGCTGGCATTGCAGGCGTTTTCGTCTCCGATCGTGGGTCCCGCAGGCCTGCTGCTGGAAGATCGTGTTCGCTACCTGCGCCCGCCGGCGCAGCGCACCGTGTTGCCGTTGCCGCAACAGACCACACAGAAGGTTGCGCTGCTTGAGGCCTCACTTTCGGCCGACACCCTGCTACTGGAGAATATTCTCGCACTCGGTTACGACGGGCTGGTGGTCGGCGGTTTCGGCGCCGGCCACCTCTCGCAGCGTTGGGCGCCAATGATTGAGCATATTGCCGAACGGATCCCCGTGATCATTGCGACCCGAACCGGTTCCGGCTCCACCGCTCGTGCCTCTTACGGTTTTGGCGGTGGTGAAATGGACTTGATCCGAAAGGGGGCATCGATGGCGGGTTTTCTATGTCCGCGAAAAGCCCGGATTCTGCTTTGGCTGTTACTCGGTTGCCAACGGCAGCACGAACTTGCACGGTATCTCCGCGAAGACATTTGACTTCAAAACAATGTACGAGCCTGTGGGAGAAGGATTTGCACTGACAAAAAAGGCCTGCGTTTGCAGGCCTTCTTCATTTTCCGAACTGTCTTACGGCTTGTGCGCCCGGGACAGGAATTCGTGGGATTGCATTTCCAGCAGTCGGCTGAGGGTACGCTGGAATTCGAAATTCAAGCGCCCGCCGGTGTAGAGATCCTTTAGCTCGACTTCAGCAGAAATGATCAGCTTCACGTTACGGTCGTAGAACTCGTCGACCATGTTGATGAAGCGTCGGGCGATGTCGTCGGTGGTGACGCTCATCTGCTCGACATCGCTGAGCAGCACGGCGTGGAAGATCTTGCCCAGCTCGATGTAATCGTTCTGACTGCGCGGGCCGTCGCACAGTTCACGGAAGTTGAACCAGGCCACGTCATCGCAGGTGCGCAGGGCACGGATTTCGCGGTTTTCGATCATCAGCACGTCATTTTCGACCGCTGCCGTGCATTCCGGTGTCAGTGCACGGAAGCTCTTGCGCAGGCTTTCGTTGGCGGCTTCGTCGAGTGGATAGTGGAACAGCTCGGCCTGTTCGAGGTGACGCAGACGATAGTCGACGCCGCTGTCGACGTTGACGATCTCGGTATTCTGCTTGATCAGCGCAATAGCCGGCAGGAAGCGCGCGCGTTGCAGGCCGTCCTTGTACAGGCCATCCGGCACGATGTTCGAAGTCGCGACCAGGGTTACGCCGTTCTTGAACAGTTCTTCCATCAGGGTGCCAAGGATCATGGCGTCGGTGATGTCGGAAACGAAGAATTCATCGAAGCAGATGACCCGGGCTTCGGTGGCGAAACGCTTGGCGATGATGGTCAGCGGGTTTTTCTCGCCGCCCAGGGTTTTCATCTCTTCGTGCACGCGCTTCATGAAGCGGTGGAAGTGGGTGCGGGACTTTTCCTTGAAGGGCAGCGCTTCGAAGAAGGTGTCCACCAGGTAAGTCTTGCCGCGACCTACGCCGCCCCAGAAATACAGGCCCTTGACCGGGGTCTGATCCTTCTTGCCAAACAACTTGCCCAGCAGGCCCGGCTTGTTTTGCTCGGCCGCGACCAGGTCGTCGTACAGGCGCTGCAAATGACGCACGGCAGTTTCCTGCGCGGCGTCATGGAAGAATTCCGGGCGTTTCAGATCAGCTTGATATCGTTCTAGGGGCGTCATAATTCGTTAGCAAGGCAACGACACTGTAGCGACGACCCCGAGGAATGGCAATCGGCCCTTGGTCGGGCCGAACCGTTGTTTATTCCTGAACCGGCGTCAGGGCAATGCGCAAGGCTTCGATGGCAGCGTCACGGGCGGCGCTGTCGGCAAACGCCGGGCTGTCGGCAACGCACTCGCCTTCCAGCCAGACGCTGAAGCCCAGGTCTTCACTGCGCACGTCCAATGCCTGGCCCGCTTGCAGTTGCTTGGTCACCTGCCCGGCGGTTTTACCGTCGGCGAAGTTGCGCGACAGCAGCAGTTGTTCGCCATCTGCCGCCAGCAGTCGGAAGCGGAAACTGCCGTCGTCTTCACGGAAGCTGACAAAACGTGCAGCCTTCACGGCTTTCTTCTTGGTAGTCGCCGCCACTTGAGCCTGGGCAACGAAGGAGCGCAGGCCCACCGCTTCACGCAGCTCATTGAGGAACGGCGTCGCTACCGAACGGGCCTTTTTTGCGCCGTGTTGCAGGATGTCTTCCAGATCCGCCGGGCGCTCGATCAGCTGGTTATAACGCTCGCGGGATTCGCCCAGTTCGTTGTCGAGCAACTGGAACAGACGATTCTTCGCCTCGCCCCAACCCAGGCCCTGCAACAGTTCACTGCGGAACTCGTCGGCTTGCGCCGGGGTGGCAAACGCCTGGAACAGGGTGAACAGGTGCGAGTTGTCCGGATCCTTGGCTTCGCCCGGTGCGCGGGAGTCGGTGACGATCCGCGAAATCGCGTCCTTCATCTCTTTGGCGCTGCTGAACAGCGGGATGGTGTTGTCGTAGCTCTTCGACATCTTGCGACCATCCAGGCCTGGCAACGTGGCGACGCTCTCTTCGATCAACGCCTCGGGCATGGTGAAGAACTCTTTGCCCTGGCCAAAAAGATGGTTGAAGCGCTGGCCGATATCCCGCGCCATTTCCACGTGCTGGATCTGGTCACGACCGACCGGCACCTTGTGCGCATTGAACATCAGGATGTCCGCGGCCATCAGCACCGGGTAGCTGTAAAGGCCCATGGTGATGCCTGCATCCGGGTCTTCGCCGGTCTCGACGTTCTTGTCCACCGAAGCCTTGTAGGCGTGGGCGCGGTTGAGCAGGCCCTTGGCGGCGACACAGGTCAGCAGCCAGGTCAGCTCGGGGATTTCCGGGATGTCGGACTGGCGGTAGAAGGTCACGCGGTCGACATTCAGGCCACCGGCCAGCCAGGTCGCAGCGATTTCCAGACGCGAGCGCTGGATGCGCAGCGGGTCATCGCACTTGATCAGGGCGTGGTAGTCCGCCAAAAAGTAGAACGAGTCGGCATTGCTGTCACGGCTGGCCAGGATCGCCGGGCGGATGGCACCGGCGTAGTTGCCCAGGTGCGGCGTGCCGGTGGTGGTGATGCCGGTGAGGATACGGGTACGAGTCGTCATGGGTAATCGCTTGTCAGACTGCAATCAATTCGACAGATCCTTGAGATCGGTCAGCTTGCCATGAAAAAAGTGTCCGCATTCTGCCACTTTCAGCAGCTCATGGGGACGTTCAAGCGTGTCGGACCATTGGTAAACCAGCTGCGGATCGATCACTTCGTCGGTTTCCGGCTGGATCAGGGTCAGTTCGCCCTGCTGTGGCAGTGAGTCCTGAGCGCTCAGGCGCATGACCGCCGGTGCGACCATGAATAGATGTTTGAGCGGTTCGCCCTTCGCTTCCAGGCGTCCGCCAAGACTTGCTGCAACAAACCCACCGAAGGAGAAACCGAACAGGGTCAGTGGCAATTGCGGGTGTCTGGCGCGAAACCATTCGGCCACAGCCTGGGCATCATCGACTTCGCCGGTGCCCATATCATGCGTCCCCTCACTGGCACCCACCCCGCGGTAGTTGAAACGCAAAGTAATCAAACCGGCATCACGCGCGGTGCGCTGCAGGGTCGAGACCACTTTGTTGAGCATGGTGCCGCCCTGCACCGGGTTCGGATGGCAGATCAGCGCCAGGCCACGCGCCTGCTCGTTGTCCAGGTACAGTGCTTCCAGTTGACCCACCGGGCCATCAATCACTACAGGGGTTTCACGCATAAGCAAGGAAGGAACTCCGTGACCTCGGATCAGGTCGACTCGTCTAGCAAATTGTCTGTGGCTGTCTATTGCGAGTGAATCGCGGTATACAGCGCAGGTTCGAGCCGTTAACGTAAAGCAAAGCCGTTTATTGGAACACTCGCTCTTAGTTTGGTTGTTACCGACTCTTGCCCTGGTTGTGGGTGTCGCCATTGGGTTCCTGATCGCTCGCGTTGCACCGAACGCCGCGCCCAGCCGCACGCAGCGTCAGCTGGACGATATTCAGGAACGTTTCGACAGTTATCAGAACGAGGTGGTGACCCACTTCAACAGCACCGCGACACTGGTCAAAAAGCTGACTCAGAGCTATCAGGAAGTGCAGGACCATCTCGCCGAGGGCGCCAACCGCCTGGCCCTGGACGAACAGACTCGCCAACGCCTGCTGGCTTCCCTGCACGCCGACGCGGCACAGGCACCCCGTGAACGCCTGACACCACCGCGCGATCAGGAGCCGCCTCGCGACTACGCACCCAAAGCCCCGAACTCGCCGGGCATGCTCGATGAGCATTATGGCCTGAAGAAGTAATCAGCTTTCGCGCCATACAAAAAGCCCCCGGACTTTCACTGGTCCGGGGGCTTTTTTGTTTCTGTCTGTTCCAGATTTCTGCTGCCTGGTCTGGCCTCTTCGCGGGCAAGCCCGCGAAGAGGCCAGAACTGACGACAAAAAAGCCCACCCGTTCCGTAGAAGATCGAGCGGGCTTTTCTACGCCTGGGGTTCAATCAGACGATCAAGGGTACTGCTGAACCTGACCTTGCTGCTGACCACCATACTCCTGGCCCGGAATCGCCTTGAGGTTGACCTCTACACGGCGGTTCTGCGCCCGGCCATTGGCGTCGCCGTTACTGGCAACCGGGCTATCCGGGCCGGCGCCACGGGCGCTCAGATTGGCACCGCTGACACCTTGCGAGGTCAGGTAGGTTGCCACGCTCTGGGCGCGACGCTGGGACAGGTCCATGTTGTGCTGGCGGCTGCCGGTGCTGTCGGTATAGCCGACGATCTCGATCTGGTTCTGGTTGAACTCTTTGAGCGAGCCCGCCAGGTTGTTCAGCGGCTGATAGAAACTTGGGGCAATGTTCGCCGAATCGGTAGCGAACGTGATGTTGCCCGGCATGATCAGCTTGATCTGGTCGCCCTGGCGCTGCACTTCAACACCGGTATTGGCCATGCTGGCGCGCAGCTTTTTCTCTTGTTGATCGGCGTAGTAGCCGTAACCGGCGGCGGAAGCACCGACCACCGCAGCACCGATCAGTGCGCCCTTGCCACGGTTATCGTGGTTGATCGCAGCACCAGCCAGCGCACCGGCCAGAGCGCCGAGGCCACCGTATTTCGCGGTTTTACTCATGCCTTGGGAGCTGCCATCCGCCTGACCCTGCGGCTGACCGTCATAAGGGTTGGGCGAGGCACAGCCGGACAGTACGGCCGCGGCAGTAGCGACAATCATCAAACGACGCATGGTGAACATGTAAAGCTCCTACTTTTTTTGCATTCTGTGGTGCAACGGACCAAGGCATCAGTCTTTGCGGGAGTTGGATCATTTCCTGGAACAAAAATTCCGTTCGTTACAAATCAGACCCGTACAAACGGGTTTTCGCGCATTTCATCGCCCAGACGGGTGTCCGGACCATGCCCGGTCACCACGGTTGCGTCTTCGTCGAGGGTGTACAGCCGCTGCTTGATCGAGCGCACGATGGTCGCCTGGTCGCCGCCCCACAAATCCGTGCGTCCGACACCGCGACGAAACAGCGTATCACCGGCAATCAGCAGCTTGGCTTCGGAAAACCAGAAGCTCATGGAGCCCGGCGTATGACCTGGCGTGTGCAGCGCCACGCCGCAGCCGCAGGCCAGTTCCTCATCATCGGCCAGCCAGCGATCCGGGGATGGCACCGGGGTATAAGGAACGCCGAACATCTGGCACTGCATTTCCAGGTTGTCCCAGAGAAACTGGTCTTCCTTGTGCAGATGCAACGTCGCACCGGTTTTCTCCTTGAGTTGACCGGAAGCCAGGAAATGATCGAGGTGGGCGTGAGTGTGAATGATGCTGACCACTTTCAGTCCCAGGGCATCGAGACGCGCCAGGATCAGCTCATGATTGCCACCCGGATCGACGACGATGGCCTTTTTCGTTACCGGATCACCGATGATCGTGCAGTTGCACTGCAACGGGCCGACGGGGAAGGTTTCGCGGATAAGCGCAGGTTTGACAGCGTCCATGGGCGTTCCTGGAGTAAATGGATGGCCTATTCTGGCACAGCCCGCCGACATCGCCGATGCCGTCCGCCGCCTATCACCTGCCTGATTGCAGAATCCACCTACATCATTCAAGGAAACGTCTGATTTAACTCCCGTGCGGCCAAGCCTAGCGTGCTCGTCCCTGCAAACAACACAAGGACTGAATCATGGGGCGAGGAACAGCTAACGGGTTAGGACAAGGATTGCACGGCGACCTGACCACGACAGGAGCCATGTGTATCAGTAGCTTGCCCTGTGCGACGCATGGAGGGCGTGCTGTGCTACGACTCGGGGACAAGACCACTGCGTGTAAAAAATGCGGAAGAACCGGCGTTATCGTTGACAGTCTACCCGCTATGAAATGGCACGGCGTTCCAACTGTACTGGACGGTGCAGAAGTTCACTGCGGCTGCCCACCAGGTACCAATCGGCTGATTGCTCCCGCACCTTCGCCTCGCGCCACCCGCTCCGAGCACACTCTAAGTGTTGCTCATCCGACGAGACATTCTGATCAAGTATCGACGACAAAATCTCTACAAAGTGATCAAAAACCAGTTGAGATAAAAACGCGACTTGTCGTTTGCAACGACCCGGACATGATGGAAGAGGTAGCGAGCTACATTGCCGGGGAAATGAACCGCAATATTACTCATCCGTCCGTAGTGAAGATGAAGTACCTCAACAATTTTGACGCTAATTCTGAGCAAAAGAAGTTCAGAAAACTACCTTGGTACGCACGCCTTTCCCCACCCAACTTCAAAGCAATTGAGTCAGGAAACAGGGTGACGGCCATGGCTCTTTGGGCAGAGCGCGTAGGTCAGAACAGACCCTGGGATCACAAGGTCACGATAGGGCTACAGTTTGGCGGCCCCTGGCAGAAACAAGGTATGTTCGACTACTTCTACGACATATGGTCAAACGTGCACTATGGGTACGTAGGGATGGCGGGAGGACTTTCCGAAAGTCTCCTTTTGGATGGAGCTGGAGTCGAACAAATTGCCTCAGATTCCATCCGTAAAATACAAAAATGGGATAAAAGACCGGGGCCACGTCGGTCGGCGGACATCGAAGGGATGCGAGCGTGGGACGACATCGGAGACAGGGTATCTATCAGCATTGGTATCAAACTCTACAGACTTCAACCGAACGGCGGGATAACAGTTAAGATGCTGATGGATGAGGTCTTGGGTTTACCACGCGCAAGCTGGGGTGATGGTATTCGTGACCATATCTGTAAATAAGCCCCATTCCAGGAATACATGGTGCGGCTGGGTCGTTCTATTGCTCGCACCCATCCTCTTTTGGTACTTCGCCACACCTCAGGTGAACTTCTACTTTTCTGAAAAAGGCCAAGGGCGCCTAGGCTACATCCTGAATGTGCAGCACGAGATCTCGAAGGGAAAACTTTACCCTGGTGAAGTGACTGGAGGCCCCGGTCATATCTTCCCAGACGCGAAATTTTTTATGGAGTTTTACTGGAATAACGGAGGTAAATCACACTGCATACGGGTCAAACCGAAATGGCCAAACACAGATATCTACATTGGGCCAGAAGGAGAAATTGAGAGTCGCACCGAGAGTAGCCGCGTTGAACAGTGTGGGGCGCTCCCGGGCTGATTACTGGCCAATGTTTTCAAACTTGGCCCGTTTTTTTTACTACAATTCCACTCTTACAGCACAGAGTCACTAAATACCCCCCCACGCTAGAAAGTCCGCTGTACTTTACACCAAAACCCCCAGCTCCTTGGCTCGCGCCACCGCCTGCGTACGCCGCTCGACCCCGAGCTTGCTATTGATATGGCTGGCGTGGGTCTTGACCGTGTGCAGGGAAATAAACAGCTGATCGCTGATTTCCTGGTTCGAACAGCCTTGGGCGATCAATCTAAGGACCGCCATTTCACGGGTACTGAGTTGCTCTGCGGCTGCGCAGGACTCCAGCCCGGGACGGGCAGCCAATGCCGGCAGTTTTTCACTGAGGCTCAGGGAAACGGGGGTTGGCGGACAGCTTTGAAGCTGCCCACGCAGCCAGTCCGGGTGCTCGGCCAACAAGCCCTCGAAGGGTTGCAGCACCCCTCCGCTGGCGGCGTCCAGCGCCTGGACCAGTGCCTTGCGTGCTTCCGGTTCCCGTCCACTACCCAGCAACAACGCCACTTTCTGGGTCAGCGCCATGGCGCTGAGCATCTGCCGACCGCTTTGCTGGCCATGTTCGAGCAGTGCATTCAAACGCCCTTCGGCCAGCATCGGTTGGCCCTGGATGACGTCGAGCAAGGCTTGTTGCAATTCGATATGCAGCGGTAATTGCGGGTGGAACTCCGGTGGTGCCGCCGCGTTTTCGCCGTTATAGGTCTGTCCCAGACGCGCCAGCCAGGCTTCGGCCAGATCGGTGCGCCCCTGGGCCAGCCAGAGTTCACATTTGACCAAGGTGATCATGGCCAGGTAGTAGATCGGTGGCACATCCCAGATGTGCATGAGCCGTTCGGCTTCGGCAAGCTCGGCAAAGGCCTTGGCGAACTCGCCGCTGCTGCCTTCCAGCCTGGCAATCACGCAGTGGCCGATCAGTACGCTGATGTCACGGCAGGCGCGCGCCTCGCTCAAACCGGCCTGTAATCGCACCCGCGCCAATTGCGGTTGCATACGCAGGGCCAGCAAAAAACCCTCGTACAAGGTCAGCCGGGCGCGAACCGCATATAGCCGTTGCGCAGGCAAGCTCTGCAGGCGCTGCATTCCCTGACGGACTTCTTCCAGCGCCCGACAGATTTCCCCGCGAGCTTGCAACACCCGGGCGCGGTCGTAGTGCGCCAGTGCTTCGAACAAGGGGTTGCCGACCCGTTGCGCCAACTCCAGCGATTCGCGGTTCAATCCCCGTGCCCGCCACAAATCGCCGTCGGCAATGGCGAGGTTGGACAGGGTCGAAAGGCACATCAGGCGCTGGCCATAACGCTTGCACGGAAGACTTTCCAACGCTTCGCGGCAGTACCGCAGCGTCAGTTCGCGGTTGCCGCGTCCACGGGCAATGATGCCGCTCAACGCCAGCCATTGAGCGAGCATCGACTTCTGTGCGGTGGCCGACGGAGCAGGCAGGAAACGGCTCAAATGGCTGGCCAGCTCTTCGGCGGCATCCAGTTGGCAAGCCATCCCCAACGCCCAGCTATAGAGCACGATCAGCCGCGGCGTGCTGATCAGCAAGCTGTCAGGCAAGTCCATTTTCCAGCGCAGCAACATGCCGACATTCTGCTCGGCCAGCAGTTGCTCCTCGGAGAGGTTCTGCACCAGGTTCGCCGCGACGTCCAGGTGACCGGCGCGCAAGGCCTGCTCCACGGCCTCATCGAGCAGTCCCTGGGCATTGAACCAGCGGCAGGCACGCAGGTGCAGGCTGGCGGCCGGCACCATCGACTGGGAAGTCGGGCGCGTGCGCAACAGATCGGAAAACAGGTGATGGTAACGATACCAGTGGCCGTGCTCATCCAGCGGCACCAGGAACACCTGGTGAGCGAGCAGGAAGCGCAGGATTTCGCCGCTGTCATGGGCGTCGCGAACGGCGTCGCACAGTTCGCTGCAAAAACGTTCCTGGGGCGCCGTGTCGTAGAGGAACGACTGGACCTCGGCGGGCAGGCAATCGATGACCTCTTCGAGCAGGTAATCGCGGATCAGCCCTTCCCCGCCGTGCAACGATTGCGGCAGCGCGCCGTCGGTACCCGCCTCCGAGGCGGCCAGCAGCCAGAAACGCAACCCCGCGACCCAACCTTCGCTGCGCTGGATCAGGTTTTCCAGCGCAAGGAACTGCTGTGCCGGTCGAGCAGGCTCAAGGCCTCGTCGTGGGTCAGGCGCAGATCCTGTTCATGCAATTCAAGCAGTTGTCGCGACAGCCGCAGCCGCGCCAGATGCCAGTCGGGACGTTGGCGACTGGTGACCATCACCAGCAAGCCATCAGGGAGATGATTGAGGAAAAATTGCAGGCAACGGTCCAGTACCGGCCCCTGGGCCAGATGGTAATCATCCAGCACCAGCAGCAATGGCGTCGCGGTGGACAAGTGCTCGGCCAATTCGTCGAGCAAGCCATCCAGCCATTCTTCGAATGCGAAAGGCTGATGGCGCTGGCGCATTTTCAACAGTCCGAGCGATTGCCTGCCCAGATGCGGGAAGTAGTCCTGGAGGCCTTCCAGCAGACGCTCGAGAAAACGTCCCGGGTCACTGTCTCGCGGGCTCAAGCCCAGCCAGAGACTTTGCCAGTGCGCCGGCAACCCCTGACAAAACTCCACCGCCAACGAACTCTTGCCGAACCCTGCCGGTGCACTGACCAGCAATAACCTGCCACCGAGCCCGGCACTCAGGCGCTCGCACAAACGTGGACGCAGCACATGGCCGTCGGGCAACGGCGGGCGGAAGAAGCGCCCGTCGAGTGTCGTTTGCAGAACCTGGGGATGTAGACAAATCAGTCATAGCCGGCTCTTGTTTGAATTGCGGGTGGCGGCGTTGCAGATGTCCGCAGACTAGCCGTAAACGGATAGGGAATGAAGGTAATTGCTACAAATGGCTACAAAAAGTCTACAGGCAAAAAAAAACGCCCCGAACCAGTCGGGGCGTTTTCAGAGGGTGCGGCCTCTACTCAGTCAACCTTAGCGAACACCATCCTGACGCAAGGCGGCCGGGGTGAAGTCGCTGGTGGTGGCAGTGAAGCCGAAGTCATAGGCGGACTTCTCTTCGTTCTTCATGCCCAGCGCCAGGTAACGACCCGATTGCAAGTCGTACAGGGTTTCAAGGGCATACCACGGTACTTGCTTGTCGTAGTAGTTCTCGGCATGGGCCTCGGCGACGCGCCACAGTTGACCGCGACCGTCGTAATGATCGATGACCGCTGCTTGCCAGGTGTCTTCGTCAATGTAGAAGTCACGCTTGGCGTAGATGTGGCGCTGACCTTCCTTCAGGGTGGCAACTACATGCCACACACGACGCAACTCGTAACGAGCCAGGTCCTGGTTGATGTGACCGGCCTTGATGATGTCTGCGTACTTGAGCTTCGGATCGTCGAGCTTGTAGGCATCGGAGGCGATGTACATCTCTTTCTTGCCTTCGAGCTTCCAGTCGTAACGATCCGGTGCACCGTTGTACATGTCCAGGTTGTCGGAGGTACGCAGGCCATCGGCTGCGGTACCCGGGCCGTCATAGGACACTTGCGGCGCACGGCGCACACGACGCTGGCCGGCGTTGTAGACCCATGCCGAGCGCGGCTCCTTGACCTGGTCGAGGGTTTCGTGAACCAGCAGTACACCACCGGCCAGACGCGCCGGCGCGGTCACTTTCTGCTTGAAGTAGAACAGGATGTTGCCCGGGTTCGCCGGATCGTAGTCCTTCATCTTGTCGCGGAACACGAACTGGTCCTGGAAGTACACCCGTTCGGCTGTGGCGTGGCCTGGGTTACCAGGCGGGTCACGCTACCACCACGATAACGTGTAATGTGGTTCCAGATGACTTCAACGCCGCTTTTCGGAATCGGGAACGGAATGGCGGTTTCAAAGTTCTCCAGGCCGTTGCCGCCGGACACCAGTTTGGTGTTGGTGGCGTTCTTCTTGATGGAGGCGAACACGTCATCCGGCACAGTGGCACCGCGATGGGACGGATAAACCGGCATCTTGAAGGTTTCCGGGTAGCGCTTGAACATCGCGTACTGGCCCGGGGCAAGCTTTTCCTTGTACTGGTCGACGTTCTGCGCCGTGATGGTGAACAGCGGTTTTTCACCCGGGTACGGATCGGACAGGAAGCCCTTGCTGTCGACCGCTCCGGCATTCTTCGGCAACGGTTTCCAGGCCGGAATCGAACCGTCGGCGTTACCCGCCATCTCAGCGCCCATCGGGGTCAGGCTCTTGCCCAGTTTGTCGGCCTCGGCCTGGGGAACCGCTGCGATGACGCTGGTCGCCAGCAGTGAAAGGCCCAGAACACCGGCGTGGAACAGACTCTTTGTTATTTTCATATGTTCGTTCGTCCTGAAAATTCAGTGCTTAGAAGTTCACGCCGAGGCTGAGCGCAACGAAGTCGCGGTCATCCACGGTGGTGTACTTGCCGTCGAAGAAGTTGGTGTAGGCCAGGCTCGCGGTGTAGGTGTTCTGGTACTCGGCGTCGACACCCAGGCTCACCGCCTTGCGGCCTTCCTCGAAGTTGCCGCCAGGCCCAGGGGAGTAGCCTTCCACGTCATGAGACCAGGCTACGTTTGGCTTGAGGTTCACACCGGCAAACACGTCGTTGTATTCCCAGATGGCACGACCGCGGTAGCCCCATGAAGTCGCGGTGGTGAAGCCTTCGTCGGTGCAGTTGCGGCTGCGGTTGTTGGTCGGCGTACCCGGGCCGGCACCGCTGATGGTGCTGTTGTTGAGTGTCACGCAGGTATTGAGCGCGCCAGAGGCTGGCAATTCACCCGGACCGTAGACCGGATCGCGACCATAACGAACGTCGGAAGTGCTTTCCAGGCCGCCAACGTGGGTCACGCCCACTTCGCCCACCAGGGTCAGACGGCTGGCGCCCATGACCTGATCGAAGAAGTGCGTCAGGGTGGTCTGGAACTGGGTGACTTCCTTGCGACGATACCCGTGCAGGTCCTGACCCGGCACGCCGGTAAGCAGCGATGCATTGGTCAACGGGTTGTTCGGGTTGTTATTGCCTATAGGACGAACACCAGAGAACAGGATGTCGGTGGAGTTGAGCTGCACCGGAGCGTTAGGACGGTAGCTGATCTCACCGCTCCACGCCGTACCGGTAGGCAGGGTGGTGGAGAAGCTCAGGCCGTAGAGTCGGATGTCTTCCGGGTACTCGATGAAGTACTGCGAATTACCCGCCACCAGCAATGGCGCCAGTGCGGCGAACGGGCCGCCCTGGAGGGCCGCTGCAGTGTTGTAGACCGACTGCGGCGCACCGGTAGCGCTGAAGATCGGCGCACGGCTGTGGTAATTCATGAAGTAGGCGCCGAACTCGGTGTCCAGCGGATCGAACATGTACTTGAGGGACGCGCCCCACTGGCCGCTGTCGCGGGCATCGCGATCGGGGCCACGACGCACCAGAACACCCTCATTGTTGACGTCGACGCCGTTGGCGGCCAAAGGCCCCAGGGCAATGGCCGGAATTTGCGAGCGCTTGGCCAGTACGCGCAGGTTGTCGTCGCAGCCGTCGGCAACGATGTCTGGCTGGGAGAAGAACGTGCCGCAGTTGTCGACAACGGTCTGGTCCCATTCAATTTGGTAGAACGCTTCGGCCGAGAGGTTTTCGGTCAGGCTCTGGGACACATAGAACATGTTGACCGGGATCAGGCCTTCCTTGATCTCGGCCCCCGGACGGCGGAACGCGGACACGTCGATCGGGTTGATCGAGTTGATGCCACCACCGATGAAGGTACTTTCACCCCAGCTCACGACCTGCTTGCCCAGACGCACGGAGCCTGGCTGATCGGCAATGGAGTAGTTGTGGTAGACGAAGGCGTCGAGGATCTGGCCGCCGGCAGACTTGGCGCCTTCCTTGCGGTTGTCGTCGCTGATGTCCTTGAACGGACGGCTTTCGTCCTTCAGTTCAAAGTCGTACCAGTATTTGCCACGGACGAAAACACCGGTATCGCCGTATTTCAGTTCAAGGTCATGGATGCCCTTGAAGATCTTCGAGAAAGTTTCCCCGCTCTTGAAGTTCAGGTGACCGTCATCAGAAGTCTGGGACAGACCCTTGCCGCCGTTGTTGACACCGATGAGGTTCTTGTTGGCACTTTCGGTAGACCAACTGGCACCGATCGACAGGGATGAGTCGAACTGACCTTCGATTTCACCGACGTTGAAACTGACGCCGAATGCTGGCCCGGCGAGCGTAGAGGCAAGACTGACAGCCAGGGGCAGTTTCGCCCGGCGCCAGAACTGGTTTGCTGATGTCATCGACGCTACTCCATGTGCATTTTATTTTTATGGCAAGAGCACTTCTAAAAACGTTGTGGATAACCGGGAGCCATGGCATCCCAAAGTCATTCCAAAGTTGCATCGCCCCGGTTCGTGCGGTTGCCCCGTTCTTAAAAATCCTTGAGTGGACTATAGCCAGCAGGTAGTAGCGCTTGATCCCTCTAAAGTGTGATTTGCAGCTGCCAGCCACTCTGGAACAGTCCTTTCGCCAGTCCGACACCCGTCGGCACCGCAAGGATGGCTGAAAATTTCGATTTGACAAGCCAAGCGCTTGCTTGGTGGGGGCTGGCGTGCCCTTTCGAGCACGCCGGGTGACGCTTAAAGCGTCGAGAGGAAGGTGCTGTTGGTGGCTTGCCACTCGCTGATGTCGACACGAATGCGCTTCTTGTCGAGCTTGCCGACACTGGTCTTGGGAATTTCAGTAACAAGGGCGATCTGGCTCGGAATTGCCCACTTGCTCAAGTGCCCCAGCTCCACAAACGGCTTGAGGTGCTCCTTGAGTTCCCGCGCCCCGATTGCATACCCTTCACGGAGCACCAGCAGGGCAAACGGCCGCTCGCCCCACTGCGGATCGGGGATCCCCACCACTGCTACTTCACGTACCGCCGCATGACGGCTGATCAGGTCTTCCAGGTCGAGGGAGGAGATCCACTCGCCACCGGTCTTGATCACGTCCTTGATCCGGTCACGAATGTCGATCACGCCCATGCTGTCCAGGGTCGCCACGTCACCTGTGTGCAGCCAGCCTCCGGCCCAGAGCTCGGCGCCCTTCTGCGGCTCATTGAAATACCCCTCGGTCAGCCATGGCGCGCGTAACACCAGTTCGCCCTGGGTCTCGCCATCGGCGGGCAGGAAGTTGCCCTCGGTGTCGACGATCGCCGCCTCCACCAGTGGCCCCGGCACGCCGGCCTTGATCCGGTAAGTGGTGCGTTCGTCTTCGGTACCCGCCATCAATTCGTCGTTGAGGTGCGCGCACGAAACCAGTGGCCCGGTTTCCGACATGCCGTAGGCGGCAGTCAGCTGAATGCCTTTGGCCTTGGCCGCCTCGTACAACGTGCGGTTCAGGGCGCTGCCGCCGATGACGATTTTCCAGCCACCGAAGTCGACGGTCTGCGCAGCCTTGGCATTGAGGACCATCTGCAGAATGGTCGGTACGCAATGAGAGAACGTGACCTTTTCCTTGCGCCACAACTCCACCAGGTACTCCGGGTCATAGCGGCCGGGATACACCTGCTTGAGCCCAAGCATGGTCGCCACATACGGCAAGCCCCAGGCGTGCACGTGGAACATCGGGGTGATTGGCATGTACACATCGTTGGTGCCCAGCAGGCGCACGCTATCGATCGCGCCCATGATGGTCGACACGCCCATGGTGTGCAGCACCAGTTGCCGGTGGGTGAAGTACACGCCCTTGGGGTTGCCGGTGGTGCCGGTGGTATAGAACGTGGTCGCGACCGAGTTTTCGTCGAAGTCCTCGAAGTCGTATTGCGGGCTCGCCGCGGCCAGCAGTTGTTCGTATTCGCCGACGAGATTCGGCAGGTCCGCGGTTTTTTCCGGCAGGTCAGTCAACAGCAGGGTTTTGTCGACCGTGGTCAGTTGCCCCTCGATGGCCTTGTAGAGACCGACGAACTCGCTGTTGACCAGCACAAAGCGATCCTCGGCGTGGTTCATTGTGTAGAGGATCTGTTCCGGTGACAGGCGCACGTTGATGGTGTGGATCACCGCACCGATCATCGGGATGGCGAACATGCATTCCAGGTAACGATGGCTGTCCCAGTCCATCACACCCACGGCATCCCCAGGCTTGACTCCGGCCGCTGTCAGCACATTGGCCAGGCGGGCTACCCGTTCGATCAGGGTCGGGTAGCTATAGCGCAACTTGTCGCGGTAGATGATCTCGCGGGTTTTCTCATAACGGGCACCGGACATCAGCAGCCGTTTGATCAACAGCGGGTACTGGTAAGCGCCTTCGGCCGGGGGGATAACGCGAGTCTGCAACATAATAATCCCTTTAATCTGACTGCACGGTCGTGACTGAAAGTACGCACTGTAGTGCCCTTGAACAAAGGAATGATTTGCAGAACCCCATGAAGATAGCGTTGCGCCATCAATCATAGGGTTTGATCATCTGTTTGAGCGAGCTTGCTCGCGATGAACCCGGGATTACCGCGGGGGGTCAGATATCGAGTGTTATCGTTGACGAGCATCGCGGGCAATCGAGCGTCGACCGGCTGCTCCTACAAGGACAGATATCTGATCAGTGCATCTCGGTAAAAGCGAGCTTCACGCCAATCGCAATCAGCACCGCGCCCATGGTCCGGTCGAACCAGTGGCCCATGCGGGCGAAACCGGCGCGTACGCGCTGCTGACTGAACAACATCGCCACCAGGCAGAACCAGATCGCTGTCGCCACCGCCAGGTAAACCCCGTACCCGGCCTGTACGGCCAGCGGCGTGTGCGGGTTGATCACCACGGTGAACAACGAAAGGAAGAACAGCGTGGCTTTCGGATTGAGACCGTTGGTGACGAAACCCGAGGTGAAGGCACCACGGGCGGTGCGCTCGCCGGCTTCCTTGTGCAGGTCGTCAGCCACAGACCTGGCCGGTTGCGCGCGCAGCGCCTTGTAACCGATGTACAGCAGGTAAGCGGCGGCGGCCCATTTCAAGGCATTGAACAGCACGATCGACTGGGACACGATCAGGCCGATACCCAAGAGCGAGTAACCCACATGCAGGAAAATCGCCGTGCCCACGCCCAGCGCGGTCCAGGTGCCCGCACGCCGACCGTGGGTAACACTCTCGCGCACCACCACAGCAAAGTCCGGGCCAGGGCTGGCCACGGCCAGCAAGTGAATCAGGGCAACGGTCAAGAACTCTGTCCAGTACATTGGGGCTCCTTCAGGCCAAGCGTAACTATTTATTTCATCTGGTAGGCTCGGCAGATTACGCCTTCAGTTCATTGCACAAAAGGTACAGTTGATGACGAACCGTATTCCTCGACCACCCGTCCCTGGACCTCGGCGACCTTGACCTAGCCCCCTTGCGCAGTTGCTTCAGCGATTTGCAGCTGTTCGCCCAGACCTTGCCCGATCAAGTCATCGACCACCTCAAGGGGGCCACCGTCGCCATCAGCAACAAGATCCTGATCGATGCCGCCGCCATGGCCGCCAGCCCTGATCTCAAGCTGATCCTGATCACTGCCACCGGCACCAACAATGTCGACCTCGCCGCCGCCCGCGCCCACGGGATTACCGTGTGCAACTGCCAGGGCTACGGCACACCGTCGGTGGCGCAGCACACGATCATGCTGCTGCTCAACCTGGCCACGCGCCTGGCCGATTATCAAAAAGCCGTCGGCGAAGGCCGCTGGCAGCAAGCCAAACAATTCTGTTTGCTGGATTACCCGATTGTCGAACTCGAAGGCAAAACCCTTGGTCTTTTGGGCCATGGCGAATTGGGCGGCGCGGTCGCACGGCTGGCTGAAGCCTTCGGTATGCGCGTTGTGCTGGGGCAAATTCCAGGGCGCCCTGCCCGGCCGGACCGCCTGCCACTGGATGAGCTGCTACCGCAAGTCGATGCCCTGACCCTGCACTGCCCGCTCAACGAACACACCCGTCACTTCATCGGCGCCCGCGAACTGGCCGCGATGAAACCCGGCGCATTCGTGGTCAACACCGCTCGCGGAGGCCTGATCGAAGAACAGGCGCTGGCCAACGCCTTGCGCAACGGGCATCTGGGCGGCGCCGCCACTGACGTGCTGAGCGTCGAGCCTCCCGTCAACGGCAATCCGCTGCTGGCCCATGACATCCCGCGCCTGATCGTCACTCCGCACAACGCCTGGGGCAGCCGTGAAGCGCGCCAGCGAATCGTTGGCCAAGTGACCGAAAATGCACTGGGGTACTTCAGCGGTAAGGCGCTGCGGGTCGTCAGTTGATAAACTGCGGCACTTTTTTTCACAGGAGCAGTTATGGATCCGCGCAGTGAAGTACTGCTTCGTCAGGCCGAGTTATTCCAGGGCTCGGTGTTGTTGGCCGGCTTGCCCGCCGACGACTTGCTGGGCCGTCTGCCCGAAGCTCATGGCTGGTGCTGGCACGCCGGCGATCAGGCCTCGCTGGACGCCCGCTTCGCCGAGCGCAGCCATTTTGGTGTGAATGCTCCTGAGCGCGAGTTCGATACAGCGGTGGTGTTTCTGCCTAAGGCCAAGGACCTGACCGACTACATTCTCAACGCCCTCGCCTCACGGCTGGCTGGCCGCGAGCTGTACCTGGTCGGCGAGAAAAAAAGCGGCATCGAAGGCGCCGCCAAACAACTCAACCCGTTCGGCAAGCCACGCAAACTCGACAGCGCGCGCCACTGCCAGCTCTGGCTGGTCACCGTGGCCAACGCGCCTGAAGCCAAACCACTGGAAAGCCTGGCGCAGACCTATGAACTGCCGCTGGCCGAAGGCCCGTTGAAGGTCATCAGCCTGCCGGGGGTGTTCAGCCATGGTCGCCTGGATCGCGGCAGCGCGCTGCTGCTGGAACATCTGGACAAACTGCCCAGCGGTCACTTGCTCGATTTCGGTTGCGGCGCAGGGGTCTTGGGCGCGGCAGTGAAACGTCGTTACCCGCATAACCAGGTCACGTTGCTGGATGTGGATGCCTTTGCCGCTGCCAGCAGTCGCCTGACCCTGGCGGCCAATGGTCTGGAAGCCGAGGTGATTACCGGTGACGGCATCGATGCCGCCCCGATGGGTTTGAGTGCGATCCTGAGCAATCCTCCGTTCCATGTCGGCGTGCACACCGACTATTTCGCAACGGAGAACTTGCTGCGAAAAGCGGCCAAACATCTGAAAAACGGCGGTGAACTGCGCTTGGTGGCGAACAGCTTCCTGAAGTACCAGCCTCTGATCGAAGAGCATCTGGGCCCGTGCACGATCAAGGCCGAAGGACAGGGCTTCCGGATCTACCGAGCCAAGCGCGGATAGAACTTCGTTGAAAAAGAAGGCTTGCCGAATGGGTTTTGCAAAGGCAGAATCCGCTCCGTCCTAGGGGAGTAGTCTCCCACGAGCGCCACGCTCGTCCGGCATGCGTCAACATACTTGGTCCTCAGACCATGGCGCATGCGACCCAAGCATCCACATCAGATGGATCGCAGGGTTTGACAAGACCTATGACACGAACACCTTACCCGGGGCGGGAAGGCTGTACGTGTCATAGCCGTGTCGACCCGCCCCTTAGGAAAACCGATTCACTACTCGTACCTACCGCAATCGTTGCCTTGGCCGAAATCGGCGACAAGACGCAACTGCTTGCGCTCATTCTCGCTGCCCGCTTCCGCAAGCCCTGGCCGATCATCGCCGGTATCGTCGCCGCGACCCTGGCCAACCATGCGGCCGCCGGTGCAGTGGGCGCCTGGGTCGGCAGTTTCTTCTCGGATACGATGTTGCACTGGATCCTTGCTGCGAGCTTCGCCGCCACGGCGCTATGGACCCTGGTCCCAGACAAGATGGATGACGACGAAGCCAGCACCGCCCGCAAGTTCGGGCCGTTCCTGACTACACTGATTGCGTTCTTCCTGGCGGAAATCGGCGACAAGACCCAGATCGCGACCGTGATGCTGGCTGCGCAGTATCCGGAGCTATGGCTGGTGATCATCGGCACCACCCTCGGCATGCTGATTGCCAACGTGCCCGTGGTATTGGCCGGTAACTTTGCCGCGGAGAAATTGCCGTTGACCCTGATCCGTCGACTGGCGGCGTCGGCGTTCTTCATCCTGGCGATTGTCGCGGTGTACAAGGCGATGCAGAGCAGCGGGTGGGTTTGACGCGATAGGTCGTTAGACCGCGTTATCGTTCTTCGTCGGAACGCCGCCCGGAGCAAGCCCGCTCCCACATTGGGTCTCCAGTGCACACAAAGTTTGCAGTCAATGGAGATTTATTGTGGGAGCGGGCTTGCTCGCGAAGAGGCCAGCAGCCTCACCACATGACTATCAGGACTTCCTGGCCTGCTCATAAAGCGGCATGACCTTCGGAATCGCCGCCTGCAACGCCGCAATACGACTCGACGACGCCGGGTGAGTACTCAGGAACTCCGGTGGTGAACCTTCCGAGACCTTGCTCATCTTGTTCCACAGGGTGATCGCGGCATTCGGGTTGTAACCGGCGCGGGCGGCCAGTTCCAGGCCGATCAGGTCCGCCTCGTTTTCATTGGCACGGCTGTTGGGCAAGGTCATGCCGTAGTTGGCCACGGTATCGGCCAGGGCCAAGGTGTCCTGCCCCACCCCCAACAATGCACCGGCGCCCTGCTTGGCCATTTCGATGCCGTAAGCCTTGGACATCGCTTCACGACCATGCTCGCGCAGGGCGTGGGCGATTTCATGGCCCATGATCGCGGCGATTTCATCGTCGGTCAGTTGCAGTTTGTCGATCAACCCGGTGTAGAAAATGATCTTGCCGCCAGGGCCACAGTTGGCATTGAGTTCATCGCTCTTGATCAGGTTGACTTCCCACTTCCACTGGGCCGCGTCCGGACGGAAATTCGGCGCCTGGGCAATCAGCCGGTCGGCAATCGCCTGAACCCGCCGGGCTTCATTGCTGGACTTGTCCAGCACACCCTTGCTGGACGCTTCGCCCACTGTCTTCTGATAGGACTGGGCGTACATCTGGTCGACCTCTTGCGCAGACAACATGCTGAACATGTACTGCTTGCGCTCAACGCCTACAGCGCCGCCACTGGTGGTATTGACCGACTGGCAGCCGGTGAGCAACAGCGCTGCGCTCAGTGCACTGACAACCAAAATCTTGTTCATCAAAAAACTCTCTGAAAACATGCCGCTTATCCTAGGCGTGGAAATGTATCGACGCCAGATACAATGGACGTAAGACGCACAATTCGGACAAAGCTCTCATCGCCGTAGAAAAAATTCACATACGGCGACAACCCGCAGCCCATAACGCCGCTCATTGATTCAATTACGACATCCGGCACGCAAAAACGGTCCTTTCAACTGCCCGCGCTCATGCCCGCCCGTCACCCTGCCGATACACCTGGGCAAACGTCCTTTCGCGTGCGGAGCCTCCATGAAATTCAAGTCGATCCAGTTTTCCGTGGCGGCCCTTGCCGGCGCCATTGTCCTTAGTGTCGTGGCAGCGCTGGTTGTGTACGCACTGTTCTCCGGCGCCCGGACGCAAGACATGGTCCAGGAGCGGACCCAGGCCCAATTCGAGCAAGTCATCGAACAACGCCTGACGTCCCTGGCGCAAACCCAGGTCAGCCAGATCCAGCGCGAACTCGAAGCACCGCTGCTGATTGCCGGCGGACTGGTGCGGGTCAACGCCCTGATCGGCACACCGGGTGCCGATGGCCAGCCCGCCCTGAGCCTGAGCCGCGAGCAACTGATCGGCCTGATCAAGGAAAACGTGGTCAAGAACCCGAAAATCCTCGGCACCTACATCGGTTGGGAAAAAGACGCACTGGATCACAACGATGCGACCTACGTCGGCACCCAGGTGGTCGGCATCGACGCCAGCAACGGGCGCTTCCTGCCCTGGTGGTTCCGCAACGACGACGGCACCCTGGGCCTGGACAAACTGGTGGACGTCGACGACCAGAAAACCCTGTCCACTGGCGTGCGCGCCAGCGAGTACTACTTGTGCTCGAAAGAAACCAAAAAATCCTGCGTGATCGATCCGGCGCCTTATAAGGTGGGCGACAAAATCGTCATGCTCGCCTCCTTTATTGAACCGATCATGCTCAACGGTGCCTTCCAGGGCATCGTCGGTGCTGACCTGTCGGTGAACTTCATCCAGGAAATGCTCCTGGGCGCCAACCAGAAACTTTACAGCGGCGCCGGGGAAATGGCCCTGATCGGCGGCAATGGCCGGATCGTTGCGTACACCAAGGATCCGAGCAAATTCGGCGAGAAGGTCAGCGACATCCTCGACAGCAAACAGATCGCCAACATGGCCAATCTCAAACGCGGCGAAGTCACCTATACCGTCGACAAGGCCCAAGGCCGAATCGAGTTGTACCTGCCGTTCGGCATCGGCCAGACCGACGCCCGCTGGACCCTGATGCTGCAGTTGCCGCTGAATGCGGTCATGGCCGACCTGCAAAAGCTCCAGGCCGATCTGGACGCGCAGCGCAAATCCGACACCTTCGGTATGGCGATGGTTGGCCTGGTGATTGCCGGTATCGGCTTGCTGGTGATCTGGCTGGTGGGCCATGGCATCGCCCGTCCGCTCAAGCAGATGGTGGCCATGCTCGACGATATCGCCCAAGGCGAAGGCGACCTGACCCGACGCCTGACCAGTGATCGCGCCGATGAACTGGGCTCGATCGCCAAAGGCTTCAACACTTTCCTGGCCAAGTTGCAGGCGATGATCACCCAAGTGGTGACTTCGGTGCAGAGTGTCAGCGATTCATCGGAACACACCGCCGATATCGCCATCCGCACCAACACCGGCGTGCACAAGCAAATGGCCGAGATCGATCAAGTGGCCACCGCCGTACAGGAAATGACCGCCACCGCCCAGGACGTCGCGCGCAATGCGACCCAGGCCGCACAGGCGGCCAGCCATGCCGATCAGGCTGCCAGCCAGGGCATGCAGATCGTGCGCGACACCTCGAACTCAATTGGTGCCCTCGCCGTGGAGATCGGCCGGGCCGTCGGCGTGGTGCAAAACCTGGCCAAGGACAGCGAAAACATCAACGCCATCCTCACCGCCATTCGCGGGATCGCCGAGCAGACCAACCTGCTGGCCCTGAACGCAGCCATCGAAGCCGCCCGTGCCGGTGAACAGGGCCGAGGTTTTGCCGTGGTGGCCGACGAGGTGCGTAACCTGGCGCAGAAGACACAAAAGGCCACCGAAGAAATCCAGACCATGATCCAGCAACTGCAGCAGGGCACGCGGGATGTGGTGCGAGTAATGGAAGACAGCCAGAACCGCACGGACGAAAGCGTACTTCACGCATCGAAAGCCGCTGAAGCACTGGAAACCATTACTCAGGCAGTGTCGGTGATCAACGACATGAACACCCAGATTGCCAGCGCGGCTGAGGAGCAAAGTGCCGTGGCGGACGACATTAACCGCAACGTAATCAACATCGGCCAGGTGGCCAATGAAGTGGCCGGTGGTGCGGATGAGTCGAGTGCGGCCAGTGCCGACTTGACCAAACTGGCTGAACAGCAGCGGCGGTTGATCAATCAGTTCAGGGTTTGATCCAGCGGCCCCATCGCGAGCAAGCTCGCTCCCACAGGGATTTGCGGTGTTCACAAAACCTGTGGGAGCGAGCTTGCTCGCGATGGGGCCAGCACTAACACCAAAAAACTCAACCCGGCGTCAGACACTCCGGCCCATTGAGCTTCGGATCATTCACCATGTTCGCCAACACCCGCTCACGCAACGCGGCGGGTTCACTGGCCAGCAAGGCTTGCAAGGCATGTAGCGGCGTGTCCGGATCCAGCCATGCCGCCTGCCCCGCCTCATCGAGAATCAACGGTCGGCGCTGACTGGCGGCTGGCTGGGTAATGACCGCCGTGCTCAGCCACACCTGCTCCTGTACCGGATACGCCTCCCAGATCGCAGCAAAAAATAATGACGAGCCCTCCCCTGGTGTCAGCCAATACGGGCGCTTGCGCGTCGTGCCGCGCCATTCGTAGAAACCATTGGCCGGCAACAGGCAGCGGCGCTCACGCAAGGCCTGGCGAAACGGCAACGGTTTCGGCGCGGGCGTGGGCCGGGGTGCGGGACAGATCGGTCAGCCAGGGTGGCGTCAGGCCCCAGCGGGCACGGGCCAGCGTGCGCTGGCCGTCTGGCTCGGCCCGTAGCATCAACACCGAATCATTGGGGGAAATGTTCCACTGCGCCTGCTGGTCGGCAGGAAAACCGGGCAGCGCCGCGAAGGCGGGGTTCCAGCGAAACAGGGCATAACGTCCACACATGGGGCAGCACGACTCTTGATCAAACGAACGCCAGCCTAACAGACCAGCGTGCCGGGGAAGCTGTCCGGTTCATCGCCGGACAGCGGCAGCGCGGCATTGTACGCGGTGATCAACTCGCGGGCGTATTCGGCCTGGTCGTTATCCACTGCCAAACCCAGCAAACCGAAAATCGGCAACTCACCGGTGGCTCCCACCAGATCGCGTCCCACCAGATGCGCCTCGATGCCCTCGCTGGCGAGCATGCCTTGCAGCAACTCGCCTTCCATCAGGTTTTCCGGGTCGTAGATGCGCTGCATACACGCTCCTCACTCGTTTTCGCTGAACACTTCGAGATGCCATTCCTCTTCATGAACCTGCAACACGAAGGTTATCGGCCGACAGCACACCTGGCAGTCTTCAATATAGGTCTGATCGCCACCGGACAAATCCAGCGTCGTCTCGACTTCCTCACCACAATACGGACATTCATACAGCGCAGTTTCCAGCATCGCGGTCTCCCAGGTGACTTGTGCGTATAATCGCCGGTCTATTTGCAGGGCTATTTTTGTCTGGCTACTTTTTCAGACCGTGCCCCGCCGGTTTTCGATCAAAACCTTTACTTACCCTAGCCGTTTCTAACAAGAGAGCATGATGGGCGAATTCGATGCCATCCGACCTTACGACGACAGCGAAGTCCCTGCTCGGCGACAAGGCGTTTCTAGATATCCTCACCCACTTCCGCTTCCCGCGTTTCGCCGGCGCTTTAGGCTGGGCACTCAAACCACTTATAGCCCATCGGCTGCGCCGTGAGTTTGCCGGCATTACCTCAGTAGCCACGCTGCAGGATAAAGTCGAGGTTTACGTCGACCACACCATTGAGCGTGCCACCGACGGTGTCACCTATACCGGGGTGGAGCAATTCAAGTCCGGCAGTGCCTATCTGTTCATCGCCAACCACCGCGACATTGTGATGGATCCGGCCTTCGTCAACTATGCCGTGTACCACGCCGGCCTGCCGACGCCACGCATCGCCATTGGCGATAACCTGCTGCAAAAGCCTTTCGTCAGCGACCTGATGCGCCTGAACAAGAGCTTCATCGTGCACCGCTCGATCAGCGGACGTCGGGAAAAAATGGCGGCTTATCAGCTGTTGTCGGCGTACATCAATCATTCGATCCGCAACGATTGCGCCTCGATCTGGATCGCCCAGGCCGAAGGACGAGCCAAGGACGGTGACGACCGTACCGAATCGGCAATCCTCAAGATGTTCCACATGAGCCGCAAGGACGAGCCGTTCGGCGAAGTCATTAAATCGCTGAACCTGACCCCGGTGTCGATCAGCTACGAGTACGACCCCTGCGATCAGGCCAAGGCCCGCGAGCTTTACATCCGCGCCACCACCGGCAGCTACACCAAGGTGCCAGGTGAGGATGACGTGAGCATCGCCAAGGGCATCACCGGCTACAAGGGCCGGGTGCATGTGAACTTTGCCGCGCCGATCACCGAACTGTTCGAAGACACCAAGCAATTGGCGGTCGAGATGGACCGGCAAATCCTCAGCGGATACCGCTTGTTCCCTGTGCACTACCTGGCTTACGCGCAGTGGAAGGACACCGATCCGCAGTTGCAGGTGCCAAAAGCCGCCGAAGTGTTCCCGGCCGAGGAACTGGCCAAGGCCCAGGAAGAATGGCAACGCCGCCTGGACGCCTGCCCTGAAGAGCATCGTCCATTCCTGGTGCTGCAATATGCGACGCCGGTGCGCAATCAGTACCGGGTCAAGGCAGGGTTGCCGCTGTAAGCGGTATCGGCCTGACGGCGCTTTTGTGGCGAGGGGCTTGCCCCCTCGCCACAGGGTTTACTTCAGCCTCAGACCTGCGTGCTTATCCACGACACCAGCAGTGCCATCCCCATGCAGGCAAAGCCGAAGATGTAGAAAAACCGGTTCTTGCGCAACGTCGCCCAGTCCAGCGTGGGCTCTACGTTGGGGCTGCTCTGGCGCTGCGCCTGCAAACTGGCCATCGCGCGCAGTTCGCGACGACGGGTGGCGTGCAACAACCAGCCGCCCGGGAAGGCAAAGAACAAGGCCAGCAGATTGATCAATTTGGCGGGATGGGCGGTAAACAGCGTCATCAAGTGCAGCGACATCACAAACCTCAAGTAACACAGGTGGCAGGTGCCGGACCGGCGACCGCGGCGCGGATTCTACCGAAAGCCTGCGCGCCTGCCCTCTGTTTCCGACAAACAACGGAGCTTTTGGATCAATAGCTGTCCTGAGTCACGGCTTCGTCATCTGTATCGGCGAACATGCGCACCTCGAAACCGACAGGGATCACGTCATGCTCCACGCCGAAAACCAGGATCGTCTTTACCTCATCACCCCCAGCGAAGAACAACAAGCCCTCGTCGGCAGCCTCGCCTTCAACGTTCAGGACCGCCACTGGCTGGTGTATTGCGCACTCGGTGGCCACCAGCATGCGGACTTGCCGGAGGCGGATTTGCTGACGGGCGTGAGCGTTCTGGATTTTTACTCGCAAGCCGCGTGATACCGGTCTGTAGGAGCGAGCTTGCTCGCGATGGACTTTAGGGTGCCGCGGGGAATCGGATTTCCCGCGTAATCGTTAACGACCATCGCGAGCAGGCTCGCTCCTACAGTGGGCTCGCATTACTCGCCGAGAACCTGCCCCACAGTCGGGTCCTTGAACAGGCGGGTCAACGCATCACTGAGCACATCGCTGACCAGCTTGGTGTTGGTTTCCTGGTTCGGCGCCATACCGAAGCGCTGGTCCAGGGAAGCACCATAACGGCCGCTGTAGCGACGGTTGGCGTTCTGCACATCCGAGCGGAAGGTCGCGCCGATGGTCGCTTCGGTCACGTACATGCCTTCTTTAGGCGACTGATACTTCAGCTCGGCCAGGGTCACGGTGATTTGCGGTGCGTTCGCCGCATTGGCGGTCGGGGTGAAACCCAACAGACGCACGGCAGCTTCGGCCTGAGCCTGCAGTTTCGGCAGGATCTGCGCGCCTTGTACGGTAATCGCACTGGTCTCCGGGTACAGGCCACCACGGGTGCCGAGGGTTGGCGACGGACGTCCATCCACCACACGCACCACAACAGGCTGACCGTGGCCGACGGGCGCCAGTTGAGCCGTCAGCTTGGGTTCCGGGCTCAGTTGTTGCGGGCTGTGGGCGCAGCCAACCAGGGTCAAACTGGTCACAGTGATCAAACCGAACAACAGGCGTTGCAACATGCTCTTCTCTCCAGAATGGCCGGCAGTATAGCGGTGCGCCACTGCGGGTAACCAGCACCTCACAGTGTTTGATGAAATCTCTGACAAGCCCTTGGCAACGCGGTTCCTGTCATGCAGATGTCACCCCTCATACACTTGCACGTAATGGCCTGCAGGCAATCTTCTCGGCAGACACCCAAACGGTAAATCGCCATGCGCCATCTGATCTCTCTGTTCGCGCCACGCCCACTGCATCGCTGCTTCGCCCTGCTCGACCGCAACGGCCGTTGCCAGGCCTTCAAACAGTGCAGCCTCCAGCCCATGGGCGATGGCTGGGTTGAAATCGAAGAGATTCGCTTGAACTGGCTGAATCAGCCGCTGCCTGCAGGGGCCCGCGTCGTTTCGCAGCAGCACCAGCCACGCTCGCGTGCACAGCAAATGATAACGACCTGACCAAACACCTAATAAAAGTCATTAAACACGACCATTTCCCTGCGTTTCTTAGATACAATCTCCCCCCGATTATAAGGACGTCTCCTGATCGGGCCTCGCAGCATCG
>LNAP01000862.1_pt1 | contig 33545 bp, 38 predicted proteins | sample 602601 | NCBI WGS metagenome assembly LNAP01 (sample SAMN02440304, study PRJNA202911) | soil metagenome | biome: Subtropical and temperate rainforests or woodlands; isolation source: soil samples (1 kg each in a 20% v/v slurry with milli Q water) were... ...
CTGGCCGGCGGCGTAGGGCAGGCCGGCGCCTGCACGGATTGCGCCGCCCGCAGTAGCAGCCGCCGCGGCGGAAGAGCCGCCTGAGCGGGAGGCGCGTAGGCCGGCGACCATCATCGCGTTTTGAACCATCTGAATGCCCTGCTGGACCGCTGCGCCACCAGTTAGGGCGGACGCGAGGCTCGGCGCTTGGAAACAAATGATTGCCATGACAATCATGAGGACGCAGTAGCGGGTGGCTTCGCCAAGCGCGTTGATGGTCGCCCCGAGGAAGCCACCGCTGTCCTGAATGGCATGGAACATCTCTTGCCCGACAAAGGCGCTGAGGCCGAGCGCGAAGAATGCGAACCACGTCAGTACGACTGCGTTGAGCAGCATGGATAGCCAGCTGTCGAAGAATCTCTGAGTTGGCTTCCAGGCCAGGCAGAAAATGAAGATCGGCCCGACGCCGATGATGAATGTCATGAAGACGGTCGCAAGGGTCACGACGAAGACCGCTACGCAGAGGAATGCCACGGAGCCGATCGAGAAGATCGCCGCTGCAAGGAAGAGGTCCAAACGCGTGATCCCGGCGTCCGCCATGATGTCCGCCACTTGCTTGCTCGCGTTGTCATTGAATTCATCGAGCAAGCCGTATGGGGAAGTGATCGTCGTCGACGGCGCGCCGGCGGGAAGGAACGTGGACGCCACACCCATCGCCAAGCCGTTGGCTGTGTCAGCGACGTTGACCAGGTAGAACGCCGATTGCAGCGCGAACGCCAGCACGAGACCGATCTTGGTTACTCTCCACAAGAAGCTCGGGACTGTCTCGGAGACTTCGTTCCGGAGAACGGCCCAACCGTAGAGGATGACCCAAAGGGTCATGACGGCAAGCACGATTGGAGTGAGTGCAGTCATGAGACTCGAGACAACGCCGAGCACGTAGGTACTCAGGATCGCCGTTAGCTTTGAGCCGAGCCAAGTGAACACGTGAGAGCTCCCCGCCTACTGAACCGCATCCGCGGGAAGATTCGCTGGAGGCCGCGCGAAGATGGGTGTGCATTTGCTTGCCAGGTCGGGAAACTGGCATTGCTGCCACTCGTTTCCGCGCTTGACGACCCACACGCGTGAGAGTTTCTGGACGCCGTACGTCGACGCGCGGCAGCTGCCCGGTCGCGCAAACGGCTCCGTACATTCTTGTAAGCCAGCATCTGTCTCAACCATTCGCCACGCGCCCGCGTAGCACTTCGCCGTGGCGTCACACACTTTCCCTACCGAGGTAGGTACCGGTGGTCTGCTGGTCGTCATGCCGGTTGCCGTCTTCTGGACGGCCTCGTTCCCTTTGACGTACTGGGCTTGCGCGGCGAGGCAGGCGAGGGCGCTCGTCGCAAGGACGAGCATGGCGATGGCTTTCATGGGACGCTCCTTAGCGGCTTGGATTTGCGCTCACGAACCGCATCCAGAAGCAAAGGGAGCCATACCTGGGGGTCGTCACCCACGCGTTCCCGGATGCCGTCGAGCAACGCCACGTTATCCGTGGTGGCGGACAACACGGTAACGAAGTCTTCGAGACCGGAGAGGTCTACTTCGCAGATCGCGCTGCTGTTCCCCTGCTTGACCATGAAGCTGCGCCCGCCGCGTGCGCTGAGGCTCTTGACGATGTCGTATTCCGCTTCCGTGAGACCGAAGCCATCGACGTACTCCTCGCGTATCGCCTCCGGGTTGGCAAGGAAGATCTTGGTCACGCTCTGCTCGACCATCGTCCGTCCGATCGAGTGGCGCAGCACGTCCGACGGACTCTGGGTGTCGAAGATGCCCAAGCCGTTCTGCTTGCGTATGGTCTTCTGCTTCTGCTTCGCGAACTCGCTGAAGATCTCGTTGTCGAGCGCTTTCCAGAACTCCGAGATGACGTAGATCAGGCGCTCGCCGTTGACAAGCTCGCCCATCACGTCGAGCAGGTACAGCATCATCGGGGTGCGCACTTCTGGCAGGTCCAGGAACTCCGTCGTGTCGAAGCCGATCGCGCTGGCATCCATCAGGTCCGCGAGCCGATCGTCGGCCTCGTCGAACACCCACCCAAGTGCGCCACCCTTGCACCAGCGGCCCAGCCGCTCGTGGAGGCTGTTCTCGCCGGATTTCGGTAGGTTCTGCCTAACCGTCGAGAAGCGGCGCAGGTGCCGCGGCATCATCGCGACAGAACGAACTGCTTCGGCGATGGCGCGCTCGTCGGCCGGGAGCAGCGGCAACGTCGGCGTCTGGATGCAGGTCCGGAGCAACTGCTCCCAGAACTGGATGCGTGCGGGCGTCGGTTTTCGCTGCAGGGGGTTGCAGCCGGTCGGCTTGCCCGCTTCCAGAGTGAAATACCGGCCGCCGAGTGCGCGCAGGGCAATCTCGCTACCGCGGTCCAGGTCGAACAGGACGAGGCGAGGCGCCGGGTTCCACTTCCGTGTCAATGCCAGCAGCAGCATCACGAGCGTCGTCTTGCCGACACCGGTCGAGCCGATGATCAGTGTGTTGCCCGGGTGCTTCTTGTCGGAGGAATCTTCGTCCTCGGGGCTCTTGTGCAGGTTCAGATAGAAGGGTTGGCCGCTCGGGGTGCGCAGAAGGACCAGGGCTTCGCCCCAAGGGTTGCCATCGCGCTTGCCGCGCGGGAAGTTGTGGCCGCTTGCGAGCGCTGCAAAGGCGCGCGACGAGAGCTTGGCCTCCCGAGGACGCCACTGCCAGTTGCCTGGCCACTGCGCAAACCACGCAGCGTCCGCCACGAGGTCGACCGGTCGCATCTGAAGACTGCAGGCCTCGCCCACGGCGCCGATCGCCTGTGCCGCGCGGCGCCCGGCGTCCGCAACATCTTCACCGAAAACGACCAGGCTGTAGTGGAACTCGCCCATGCAGAACTGGCCGTCGCCGAGCTCGTTCAAGGCGACGTCCATCTCGGCGACTTGGCTCTCGACGACATCGTCGCTGGCGATCAGCTGATCGCGCTGCAGTTCCAGAGCGCGCATCGCCTCCCGACGCGGCAGGATCGAGAAGCTCTGGGTCTCGATGAACTCGCTGCGCTCGTAGAGCAATGCGTTCAGCACGCCCGGCTCGACCGCGTCGGCATACTCGTGGATGTCCACGAAGGCGGCGAAGCGCTTGTGCTCGCCGCTCCTGATCTCCAGCTTGTCCGCGCCGAAGGACAGGCGTGAGGTCGGCAGCGTCCGGTAGAGCGGGCCGGCGTGCATCGGCACGGCCCGCCAAATGCCGTTGACCAGGTAACCGAGGAACTCGGCCACCTCGGAATAGTCGCTGCCGTTGCGGCGGACCGTGCCGAGCAGTTGCGGGTCGAAGCCGCGGAGGACGCGTTGGACCAGGGCGGACTTCTCGTCCATGACGCGCATAGCGTCTTCCTGTGCCTTGGCGATATCGCGACGCGTCCTTCGGGTGGACTGGAATGCGCGACCAACGCTCGAGATCGTCGGGCGGTAGACCAGCGTCATGTAGAGCTCGTTGCTCATCATGCGCTGCCTCTGCAACAGGCCCCCATAGGCTTGCGCCACAGCGCGGGCGAAGCCCGGCTCCGCTGGGACCGCCATGTCGTCCTTGATGGCCCGATGCAGGCGGTGCTCCCATACTGCGAACTGACCGCCGGCCAGGTTGCGGAGGAGGCTGCACTTCGCCTCGTGCCGTTCGGCGATCGTGTGCTCGTCGGCGCACTCGAACGCCACACCATCCAGGCGCCACACTCGGAGGTAGTCGCCACCCCGGGTAATCACATCGACGGGGGACACGAGCGATGAGAACGGCACGAAGCGCGCAAGCGGGTTCTCGGACTGCGCACGCGCCCAGTGGCGCGGCTCGGCGCTGCGCCGCATCCGGGGTGCCCTCGTCGGGGCGTCGCCCGTTCGGGTGTCAGAGTTACCGATGCCAAACATCACGTGTCCCCCGATAGAGGTAGGGCGCATAGCTGCGCGATTGCCAGAGGCTCCGGTTGCGGTCGTGGAACCGCAGCTTGGCGGCGACGAACATCTGCCGGAACCGCTGGTCGTCCTTGCTCGTGACGAAGCGCATCCAGCCGAGTGCGGGAACGAAGGCGCCGAGCACGATGGGCAGGATCCACCAGCTCACCAGGCTGCCCACCCAGAGCACCAGCAGCATCCCGGCTCCGAAGAGCACGACCAGCGGTACGAGCGGGATGCCCAGCTTCATCGCGGGGCGCGTGGCGCCTTTGTAAATGGCTTCAGCTTGCATGATCCACGTCCCGCGCTCAGCTCACGATGTAGGTCGAGAACGCGGTAGCACCGCCGATCAAGGTTCCGCCGATCAGCACGTTGGCGACATCGGCGAGGCGAGCGCCCTGGAAGATCATCTTGAAACCGGCCCAGATGATTGCGATCGTGACGACGGCGATCGAGATCGTGATCAGGATCGTGTTGACGTTCGTGACCGTCGTGTTGATCTTGTCGAAGCCCTGGGCGATCGCGAACTGCGGGAGCAGCATGAAGAGAATGCACGTCGAGACACAGGCAATCCTGTCGGAGTTGAAAAGTTGACGCAAGGCAGCGGCCATGATCGATTCCTCAATAGCAATAAGTGGAAAAGGGGGGAGACTGAGGGCGCGCGTTATCGGCTACGGCGGAGCGCGGGCTGTCGGGGCCCTGCTCACCACGCGATTCACGTAGCCATGCCTGAAGCCGGTCGTGAAGTTGCCGCTGTAGTAACAGGAGAGGGCGCGGCGCAGTGCGGCCTGCGAGCCGTCATTGAGGTGAGCTCGATCGAAGCACTCGGTCAACACCGCCTGCATGGCCTTTAAGTTCTTGCAGCCGTCGAACCCGTCTTCCAACGACAGCCCGAAGCGCTCGAGGTTGTGGACGTTGATCTGTGCGAGACCGACGCTGAAATTGCGGCCCCGATTCCGGAGTGCATGCGCGGTCGCCAGCGCTTCTTCCGGACTGCGCGGCTGGCGAACGAGGCTGCCGGCGACGACGCCAATGGCATGCGGGTTGAACGTGCTCTCCGTCGATACGATCGCCTGTGCTGTGCCCGGGTGAACGAGCGGCGCGCAGACGAGTGCGAGTGCCAAGAACGCGGTGACGTCCATGTCGCTCAGCCCTGTTGAATCGAGGATTCCATGGCAGTAAATCTAGGCGTGGAATACACCTCGAACGCTGCTGAAAATTAGCTCAATTTCAGCGCTCGCGCGGCCGTGCGTCTCGCCAGCGTCGTCCCGAGAGACCTCTTGCCGTCTTGAGATCATCGAGCTCGTCCAGGGACGAAAAGGTTGCTTAGCCTCTTATGGTGTTCAAGTCGCCTAAGTTGCGTTTTCGTCTCGCCAGCGCATTCGGTGGCGTGTTCCGTCGTGCATCTCACGGCTCAAAGACTAAAATCGACAGAGCCACGCGGTACGCTGACCGACTCAGCAATGCAGTGCGTTCAGGACGAAGCCGATGCCCAGATCCTCAGTAGTCAAAGCCCCCGCTCGCCGACGCGACGGCGATTTGCCGATCGCGTCGCGCCATGTCAAGGCGCTCATGGATCGGCATGAGGTCCCGTCCAACCAGCACTCGATGCTGGTGGCGGACATCCTCGGCGTGAGCTACACGTTGGCGCACCGCCGCATGAACGGAACCGTCGCATGGGAGTTCGAGGAAGTCGAGTCCGTCGCGAAGCACTTCGGCGAATCACTCGCCAGCGTGTTTGCCGAGGAAAATGCGACAGACGAGTTCGATGCGCTGCTCGTTTCGGGACCGGTTCGCGTTCCCTGCAAACTGGTGCCCGGCGGTGCCTTACGCGATCCCGCCCGCAACTCGCTCGTGGCGATCAGGTTGGGCGAGCAGTGGATGGTGGTCCCGGTCACCGAGGCGGGCGTGGGTGCGTGCTTCGAGGTCGTGAGCATGCGTGTGGTCGGATCGGTCGACCGCAAGTGGCGGATCGCCGTGCTGGACGACGACCTCGACGAGTCGCAGAGCCTGGCCCAGCATTTCAGCACCCGCGGATGCGAGGTGCAGGCCTTCACCCGGGTCGAAGACCTGGTTCCCGCGATGAAGCTTCGCCCCTTCGACGGTTTCGTGATCGACTGGATGCTCGGAGAGGGCTCCGCGGCGGAGCTGGTCGGGATGATTCGTGCCGACGATCGCGAATGTCCGATCGCGGTCCTTACAGGAAAGATCCAGTCGGACGTGATGGTCGAACCCGCCGTGGCCGAGGCCGTCGCGACCTACAAGCTGCTGTTCTTCGAGAAGCCCACTCGGCTGCCGATCATTTCTGCGCAACTGCTGCAGGCGTTGGTTGGGCGATAGCGCGCTGGATTGCGAGCATCGTCAGCGGCTTCGTCAAATGGCCGTCGAAGGGCCAGCCGCGGCGCTCGTCCGGAACGTCGGCGGCGCTGATCGAGACGATGCGTGAACGGGCGTTCGGTCCTTCGCCCCGCCGAGTCTCAGAGGCCAAATCGAAACCGCTCTTGATCGGCATGTCGAGGTCAAGGAACACGACACCATAGGCATGCGTGCCCAGCAGGTTGGCGGCGGTCGCAACCGACAGCGCGGTGTCGCAGTGAAAGCCCAGCTGACGGACGACGCTGCCGATCGCATCGAGCACTTCCTTGCGGTCATCGACCACCAGGACCCGGCGAACGATCTCGATTGGCGGCTGATCGCCATCGAGGAATTCGGCGGGAACGGTGACATCGAATACCGTTCCCTTCCCGCGCTCGCTCGAGACGGACACCTTGCCGCCGAGGAACTGCAACACCGACTGAACGATCGCCAGCCCGAGACCCGCGCCGTCGCCCTTGCTCGTGATCTCGCCGAAACGCGTGTAGGGGTCGAACAGCGTGGGGATCCGATCCGGATCGATGCCGGGTCCGGTGTCCGAGACTTCGAAGCGCAAGGAACTCGTCGCACGGTCGTACTCGTGCAGTCGAAGCGTGACGGTGCCGGACTTTGTGTGGCGGGTCGCGTTGGTGAGCAAGTTGGTCAACACCTGATCGAGCCGTGCCGGGTCAGCGACCACGAAGATCGGTTCGTCGGGCGTGTCGACCACGAGGTCCAGCCCTTTCGCAGAGGCTTCCCGACCGACCTGGCGGGCGATGGTGATCGCCAGTTCCCCGGCCTCGAAGCGCATCGGGTTGATTTCCATCTTGCCCACGTCGCCGCGTGCCAGCGTGAGCAGATCGCGCAGTTGCGTGTTCAAGGCTGTTGCGCCGCGCCGTATCTGAGCGACCAGTTCGGCTTCGGCCGCATCCTTTATGTAGCGCTCCTCGAACAGGTCGATGGCCGACACCACGCCCTGGAGCGGCGAGCGCAGTTCGTGGCTGACGCGGGAAAGAAATTCGCTCTTGGCCCGTAGCGAGTCCTGCAGTGACTCGAGTCGAGCGCGATCGATCTCGATCGACTTGGCTTTCTCGACGGAACGAATCAATGGCGCGAACAGCCACCAGGCCCAACTCACCATGAGCAGCAGCGAGGCGCTCATTTGCAGCTCTGAGTGCCAGTAGTGGCCAAAGATCAATGGAAGCGACACGCCGAGCCACGCGAATCCCAGCTCGACCTTCATGGCGTTCAACCCGTAGCGGAAGCCCACGCGCACGATGGTGACGAGCATCAGCACCAGGAACCAGGCCAGGAGTTGCGGTGCGGCGTAGAGCGCCCAGCCAATGAGCATCGGATCGAGCGCGAGGAACGCGTACTGCGCATGCACGCCGCCTTCTGGCCGAAAACTGAGGTAGTACCGAAAGGCCAGCGCAGCGGCGGCGTACATCAGCGCCGCGATGATCCACAGGCGCTCGTTCGGCATCACTTCGGATCCAGTGATCAGGTGGAAGCCGAGCACCCAGACCACGGCGACGAACGGCATGACCGCGCGCTGCCTGGCCCGGTCTCTCTCGTTCTCGGCTCGCAGCGGATTCGTATGGGCGCCCACGTAGTCGTAGATCCGCCAGAGCCATGCGGGTGAGCGTGTCGGTCGAGAGCCGTTGACGGTTGCAGTGGTCATGCTGTCTCCTCGGCGCTAAATCAGGCCGTACTCCGCAGCCAGGCGCGCTGCCGCCTTGCGACTGCTGACACCCAGTCGCGCGTTCATTCGATGGAAACGGGAGTCGACGGAACTCGTCGACCAGTCCAGTGCTCTGGCGATTGCCTTGGTGGTGTGACCCATGCGCTCGTGCGTGAGCAACAGCAGGTCATCGGGCGTCAGGCTCGCGCCCGTGATCAGTTCGTCCCGGATGCGGTCGATCCACCATTCGTGAAGCTCCATCGCCACGCCTCTGGCGACGACCCTCAGCGTCACGAAGCCTTCGTCATCGAAGTAGCCCGGCCTGGACGACCCGAGGCAGAGCACGCCGGTTCTTGTGAGACCGGCGCTGGACGGGGTCGGCACGATCACTGCCGATGCGAAACCGAACCGGGCCGCAAGATCGACCGCGGCACGCTCGCCGCCGGTGCGCACCGGGATCTGCGAACTGCGCACGGGCACGGAGTAGCGTTGCGCATAGGCCAGCCAGGGATCGTCGTCGTAACGCCCTTGACGCTCGTATTCGGTGAGCCACGCTGGATCGCACGCGAGCAGCAGTCGGTACGAGCGGCAGGACTCATCGTCACGAATGAAACTCGCAAAGATCGCCCGCTCGGCGCCCATGCGCAGCGCCGCCCGGTGCAGCAAGTCGACGGCCTGCGTCTGGTCCGGAGCAGACTGCATGTCGCGGATGACATCGCCTACGCGGGTGGCGTAGTCGGGGTGGCGCGTCACGGCCAGCAGCGAGCCGGGCTCAGGGTTTGCGGCCGAAGAGTTCACACCCGCTCCTCGTCAAGTTGGAGAAGAGCAGGGGATAGGTGAACCGCTGCTCATCCGAGCGGCACCAGCGCACGAAGGCGGCCTCGTCGTCGAAGCGAACGGACTGGACCAGGCGACGCCCTGTGTTTTGCCGTTCGGTGCGCTGCACCGTGATCCCACCGGGACGCGCCGACAACTGGAACGACAGCACCTTGTCATTGCTCGCGACGGTCAGTGTTGTCGACGCGGCCGCGGGGCGACACGGCCTATCCATTGCGCCTCGCAAGCGATGCGGAGACGCTCGACCGACTCTCTGCAAACGCGGAACTCCGGTCGCACCGGTCCGCCATTCGAAAGCCCAGGAGCACCAACACGATGTTCGAGCTCGGGATCAGATCAATCAGCACAAGGCGGTCCGACATAGGCACCTCCTGCAGACCATGTGTCCGCCACAGTTACACGAAGCTTCAGGCCTTCGGACCGATCCAGCTGCCTTGCGAGCGCAAGGGACTGGAAAAATCGTAAAAGGTAACCTACTATGAACTTGAAGATCGCAAACAGCAAGTGTCGTGCGATCTGTTTCCTTTTATCGCTGTCTCGACTCGTCCGAAAGCCTTTAATGTCCGCACCGTCGTCATTGGCACAGACTCGCGGTCCGATCTTGGTCACGTGCGGACGCATCCCGCGCCGAGCGTTGGCAGCCACGTCCTCGTCGTTCGCACCGTATGCGAATCATCGCGCCGCGCGCTTGGGCCGCAAGGCCTTTCGCGAATGCCGGGTCCTCCCGCGTGGAGGTCCACCGGCATTCACGGTGCCTTGCACCCCACGCTTCCCGCGGCGCGGGCTTTCGCGCACGGCGACCGACGGATGACGGGTAGTGATGTTCAGGCGATCGTCGCGCCTGATGCAAGGAGTCGAATCCGGCTCCCTCTGGAATCAAGGCAGTGAGTTTTTTTGAAGCGAGGCTGAAATGATGTGGCTGATACTTGCACGCTCACCTGCTCCTGATGCGACTTACTGGCCGGGTAGGAGGGTGCTATCGCTTGGCGACGCGCTTGCGTGGCCGGTGACGCTCGTCACCGCTCTCCACTACGTGCCGGTGCCGACTGGCATTGTCTTGCCTGTCGCAGTTGCGCTCGCTTCAATCAATGCGCTCGCACGGGCTCATACGGCGCTTTCAGCAAACCATCGCTATCGATTCACGACCTGGCGTCTCGCTCGCGTGCTGGTGCTGCTGACGATAATCGGACTGGCGTTAAAGGTCGGTGCCAGTTGGCAATAATTTAACGATCGTCGACAAGTATTAGTGGCTGGAGGGCCGTTCTTCGCTCCACCTATCTAGGTCAGCCTGCCGCCATGCGACCGCGCGATCGCCGACCCGGACGGGTCCAGGAAACTTCTTCTCAGCAATGAGACGGTAGATGGTCGAGCGACCGAGGCCGGTGATCCGAACGACCATCGGCATCCGCAAGAACTTCGGCGTGGGCAGATTCGAGATTCGTGCGCTCTGATTGGATCTTGGTTGCATGGGACGCTCCTGGCCTGGTGAGAAACAACTCTAGGCCGAGAATCGGTGAGGGTGGCTGCTAAATTTCTCGGAAAATCGTGCGAGGACCGTCCGCTTGCGGCCACTACCTGACGTTGACGACGGTCAGCTTTTGGTCTGTCCATCGACCTTGCAGAGACCGAATCCGATCAGGCACGCGCGCGTAACTCCCTCACGCCGCGGCCCAGCTTGCGTCGCAACAAGGCGCGCAGGGTCACCCCGTCGGAGTAGCCGATCTGCGCGGCGATTTGGTCGACGCTCGCGCTGCCGGTGCGCAGCAGATGGACTGCACGCTCGACGCGCAGATCCTGGAAGTACGACAGTGGCGTCTTGCCCAAAACGCTTTGCACGCGCCGCGCCAAAGTGCGTTCGCTCGCGCCCGAGGCGACGGCCGCTTCGGCGAGTGAGAACCCGTGCGCGAGCTGCTGCCGGGCCCAGCCCTCAAATCGCTCGACCACTGGGTCGGCGTGGGCGAGGTGATCGGGGATCACGAACTCAGCTTGCGAGCCGCGTGTCTCTACCAGAAGGTAACGCGCCGCCAGCGCCGCTAGCACTGGGCTGCGGCTGCGCACGACGCTCAACGCAAGGTCGAGATGGGCCAACGCGGCACCTGCCGTGGTGAAGCCGGCCGAGTTCACGAGCATGCGGGACTCGTCGAGCGCCACGTACGGATAGCGCTGCCGAAACATCGGCGCCAGCCACCATGAAGTCGTTGCGCGCTGACCGTCGAGCAGCGCGCTCTCCGCCAGCAAGAAGGTGCCAGTACAGGCAGCGCCAGCGACCGCGCCGGAATGTGACCACTTCTTCAACGCGACGACCGCGTCGGCCACGTCCGCACATGCCAGGCGCGCAGCGAGTGTGTCTGGCATCTTGGCGCCGAGCGCCGGCACGAGCACGACGTCGGGGTTCCGAACACAGTGCACTGGCACCACCGGCACAGTCAGACCCTGCGCGGTGCGAACGCGACGCCGCACTCCGACTAAGGTCACGTCGATAGGCTCCGGCGCCTGTGCGAGCGAGCCCGCCAGTTCATTGGCAGTGCTCAGTGTGTCCGTGAGGGCGGCAAGGCCCAGATCGAACACGCCATCGAGAACAAGAAGGTGCAGTCGCATGGCAGAAATGATATCAATGTTGGCTTTCCTGCCACTCGCGGATATTGCAATCCCGCCGGAAACTGCCGACTCGCAAGTGCGGTTAGCCGTCCAACCAGAGGATCATTCCATGACCAAGTTCGCCCTGTTCGTCCGTCTCGAAGCCAAGCCTGGACAGGAGGCCGCCGTTGCCGACTTTCTGGCCGGCGCATTGCCGCTCGCCAACGCCGAGTCGGGCACTACCGCCTGGTTCGCATTGAAGTTCGGCCCCTCGACGTTCGGCGTCTTCGACGCCTTTGCCGACGAGGCGGGCCGCGAGGCTCACTTACACGGCCCGATCGCAGCCGCGTTGATGGCCAACGCAGCTGCCTTGCTCAGCACACCGCCGAACATCGAGAAGATCGATCTGCTCGCGGCGAAGTTGCCTGGATGACGGGCTGACCTCGGCGCCGCGCGGTGGGTTCGAATTTGAGCTGACGCGCAGTGTCGCCGCAGAGGCCTTCACCCTTGTTGTCAAGGCCGACGGGACCGTCGTCGGGTGGGGACCGAACGCGGATGGGTAATCGGCGCGGCCGACGGCGCCACGCGGCAACATCGGTACGCCGGTCGGGGTCGAACTTCTTGGGAGGGCGATGCAAGTCGCCCTGCGTTGCCTGGGGATCGAACGATGCGGGGTTGCCCGGAAAGGCATATGACCAGTCAACTGAGTCGACCCACCGATTTCCGGTCGCTTGCGAGGCCCCGCTCCTAGCCGGTCTCTGCCTCGCGATGGGCGAACCTAGAACCGCCTCTCAAGATGAGTTGTTTGCGCGGCGATTACCGCTTTCATGCGAGGCGCCCTTGGGCAGAGATCGGCCAAGAGCCGACATCCGCGAAAGTCTGCTGGCCGATAGCGCCGCACCGCCATCGGATCGCTCGCAAGAGCCGAATTCGGTGAGAGGGATGGTTCTTCCCTGCGATAGCGACCCACAAGTCGACACCACGTTCGCAGGCGGTCATCAATGCCGCCACTTCGGGAGTCACGTTGCTATGAAAGCAAGCTGACCCGTGAATGTGACTTGCAACCCGACCACGGCAAGACCAGACGTAGCGACTGCCTCGGGCGCTCCATTCAATGCATAGTTCCACGGCGACCCCCACAATCGTTGCCCAGGAGAACCCCATGCGAATCGTCACTTGGAATTGCAGTCGAGGTCCGTTCGCGACAAAAGTGCCGCTGCTTGACGCTCTCGCACCTGACATCGCCGTGATTCAGGAGTGCGAGAGACCGTCACCTGACATCGACAACTGCCTTTGGTTCGGAGACAACCCGAAAATCGGGCTTGCCATCAAAGGGGCCGGTCCCTATCGGGTCGAGGCGATGCCCGCGCTTGTGGACGTGCCGAAATACGTGATCCCGATCTCGGTCAGCGGCCCGTCAAACTTCACTCTCTTCGCCGTCTGGTCAATCTCGCAAAAGCCCTACCCATACGTGGAGGCGATCGTGCGAGCTGTGGACTTATATCGGCACCAGATTGACGGGTCGCGCACGGTGATCGTCGGAGATTTCAATTCCAACGCACGCTGGGACAAGGATCATCCGAACCATCTCAATCACTCTGCACTTGTCACCCGACTCGCCGCGCTCGGCTTGGTTAGCGCTTACCACGCGACCCGGCCCAGTGAGCCCCACGGGAGCGAGGAGTTGCCCACCTACTACCATCAATGGAACGAAGCAAAGCCCTTTCACATCGACTATTGCTTCGTTCCCGAAGCGTGGGTAGACCGGATCCAACGGGTGGAGATAGGGAGCTTCGCAGGGTGGAGCAAGTACAGCGACCATCGCCCTCTGCTCGTCGAAGTCAACGAGTTCGGCATGGCCGCAGACACGTTCGTGCTCGATGCGACGAATCGCGACCCGGTCGCTAAGGCGCATTTGCAAAAAATCGTCGGTCATTTTCACCAACTAGTTCGTGCACGCTCCATTGCGTTAGCACCAGACGCTGTCGCGCCGATCGGGATGCCAGACCTCCAAGCTGTTGAACAAACCACACAAAGCGGCGGCGGCTGGTTTCCAGTACCGGCAATGTACGGAGGGTTCGCCTACCAACTCGACGACGCTGACTCCTCAAGACCCAGACTGGCTGTCAGCAGTTGGTCAAGAGTCATTGCCGGGTCGGGTCAGCGTCATGAGGTTACGGCCAACGGGCACAGACTCGTCGGAGAAAATGACGATGACATCTCATTCGCCGCGCCAGACTGATGCCTACCGGATCCGATCACTGATGCGCGATGTCGGTGAGTTTGCGCGCATCGACGAACGCGTGAAACACCCCCCGGTCCCTTAGATCGTCTGGGACGCCGAGCAGTGAATGAATAAGCTTCGTGGCGCCGTGCCACTCGGCTTCAGACTCTGGGCCTGACACGTCGACGGCATTGCAGAAGTTGAGGAACACGAGGCGGAACGGAAGTCCATTCGCCTTCGCGAAGAAGTATTGGAAAGCAAGGCGATTGGCGTACTGATAGAGGGATCCGGACCACTCCGCGGTGGACCGAGGCGAGTAGTACCGTCGCGCCTCTGCGAGCGACGAGCGAATGAGTTCCAGAGACTTTTCTGAAGCTTGGCTGGCTGGCGAAGCGGCCTCCGCAATGTGCGCCTTGGCTTCAACAAGCAAATGGTGCCCCCCGCTCGTCGTTCCAAGGGCATCCCAAACTGGCCCACGTGCAGGCCAAAATTCGGACAACTTGCGGTTGGGAAGATGATCGATGCCAAGGCAGCGCAGAACGGCCCCGTCACGGTATTCGCAGAAATTCTCGGTGCCGAGAGGGGATTTCCAGTCAACGGTCTCGCCATAGTCGAGCGCGCCGGAGGTGCGGAGGGCTTCCTGAAGCAGTTCAGGCGCTCGGGCGACAGCAACTTGCAGCCACCGTTGACTTCCGCGAGCTGCAAACAGAGGCGACGTCACAGTGGTGAAGAGAGTTGCATAAGATCCAATGTCGTCGCTGCGATCAGCATCTGTCAATCCGTGACTGCCTACTTACGGACCGAAACCCGGCGTCAATCAGCGCCAGCCGAAGGACTCTTGGCGCGCAACATCTGCCGATCGTGAGCTTGAACGCACCCGAGTCCAGGGTTCGACACGCGCCGGGCGGCTGGCAATGCAGTAGCGGCGTTTGATCGCAGATGGCGGGCGGGCCCTCGTTCGTTACTGCCGCGGCGAGGCCAGGATGTGCCGGTACGATGTCAGCTTACTTGCTGGTCTCGAGGCCCAGCAGGACGAGGTCAGGCATGTGCGAGCTCGCCGCATACGACCGAGGCCGTGGCGGGAAGCGATACGCCTTTGCGATCGGCGACACAAGTATGAATCACCAGCAGTTGAATAGAGGCTACGCCGCATGGACTGGTTTGAACGCATCACGGGCTTCAGGGAGGACGGCTACAACACCACGCGTGACCGACTGTCGGTTGTGGAGGGACGACTGCACTCGCGCAAAAGTGCGCTTACGTGGGGCGTGGGGCAGTTGGAGACGCCCAGTCTGGCGGATTTGCGGCTGCGGGCGGCCGGACTCGTAAGTAGCCAAGGACCAACGCGGGTGTCGTGTGTACAAGGCGATGTTCGGCGCATGCACTCGGACAGCAGCAACGCGGACGCGCTGTTTCAGGTGGCTTCTCAGTTCAACCTGTTGGAGATGGTGTCGGATGCAGTGTCGCCGGAACAGGGGGTGACCCGTTACGAGTGGGACGCAACACAAGGACCTGCCTGCGCCATCGCTGCTGGCGCCGGAACCATCTACCGAAACTATTTCGTATCGGTGAACGGTCAGTCTGGGCAGCGCGCGGATCGCCAGATCGACTGTCTCTTGGACGTTGGTACCGCTCTGGGCAACGCGCAGGGTCGGCTTTGGCTGATGCGGAATGGATATTGCCTCACGACTGAGGTGGGGCTTGCCCGAGTCGACGATCAGCTGGCATCGATGCCGCCCGTACAGCTCGACCAGCTCCGAGCGCAGCTGCGCATTGGCGTGCATTGGGATGTCGAAGTGACTGAAGAGGGAGCAGACCATCGCGTGTCTCAGGCCTACTGTTCGGCGCTTCCTGTGAGCTACAACCGGATTCGGAGGCTCGAGAGCTGGGCGCGCTTTGCGACGTTGATTCTCGAGGCATCCTATGAAGCCACGTTGCTGGCCGGCGTTCTCAATATGCAGCGCCACGGCAACCGGTTGGTGTACTTGACACGCGTAGGCGGCGGTGCCTTTGGCAACGATGGGAATTGGATCGCGGCAGCAATGCGCAGAGCTCTGATTCTCTGCAGGGACGCCGGACTCGATGTCCGCATCGTCAGCTACACCACTCCTGACGCGGCCATCCTCGATCTTGTCGATCAGTTCGCTGCTTCGCAAGGGCAGTCCCGAAGTTAGCTTGATGCCAAGCAGGTTCGGGCGAATGTCTGGTGCGGGGGGCGCCCCTTCCGGCTGATTGAATGTCGCTGAAGGGTCGGGACCGCGCACAGGGGCGCGAGGGAAAGAGCCGTACTCGGCGTGAATAAATGTCTGGATGGGCACCGCGTTGCCCAGTTTCGCGATCGACGCGGACGTCCGTGCAGAGAGGCTTACTTGCGTTCTGAGCGATTGGGAGCTGTTCGACGTCCAGATTCGCCCTGTCTGCCCAGCCGAAAGCACATTCCCGCAGTTGTTCGATTCGTGCTCGACTCTTTGCGCGACGACTTCCCCGGCGCAGACTGCGATCCCTGGCTTTCCGGTAGACATGTTCAAGTGCAAGATGATCGAATCCGTAATGTCCGCTAAGGGTTGCCCAATGAGGAAGGACTCGACCAGATGAAGCTGCTGCTCCGCCCTGAGCTTTGCAGCCCTGGCCTGGCGAGACGGCTCGCCACCGACTCCGAACTGACGCGAGCGTTGGGAGCCGTTCCGAACCCTGCGGTCGGCCTCCTGTTCAAGAAGTCTATCGACTCGAGATCGCCTGAGATGCTGAGCTTGCTCCTGCACGCCGAGGCGCTTGGCGAGCGGGTTGCCTTTCTGAGGGATCTGCAGTTCACCAGCGCAGAGCTAACGGAGTCATCACACCTGGAGGTCGTGTGCCGCAGGACCGCGGCTCAGACCAATGCCGAACGCTCCAGGACTCTCGAGGACTACCGCGCCCTTTCCCTACTGGAAACGGCGAGTCGATGGCCGGTTCGAATCCCCAACGTGGTCTACCTCAGCAAGCAGATTCCCACGGACACTATCGTTCAGGTGGATCAATACACCGGCGAATACGCCATGGGCGCTGGCGCGAGCCCGCTGCTGACAGATGCCAGCCTTTCCGGTTATCGGTTGGCTCCGATTGTTCACTGGAAGACTCGCGCCGCTCGCCCTGAAATCGGCATGCACTTGTCCTCGAAATACCTGTGGCCCGCCGTCTCCGCGAGCCTCACGCAAGGACAAATGAGTGATCTCCAGCGTTCTCGGCTACTGAGCTATGAGCCATCGGCCTATGCGGGAGCCCCTGACTTTGGTAGGACAGCGGAACCGTGGGGATCATGGCAGACGCCGCAGTGGATCGTCAGTCAACGAGTAAGGACATGGGCGGGGGCAAACGGCGTGAAAGGCTGGGACTTTTGGCCTGTACTTGAAGAGGGCAGTGCACTTCACGCTGTACACGCGGCGGTCTGGGGACACGCGTCCCGACTCCTGGACGGGGCCGGTGCCCGGCTCGCTTGAAGTGTCGGATCAATCTGCGCTAATCGTTTTCTCAGCGCGGTGGTCGCCAGCTGTTGGCACCATAGCCTTTCACCAGACGGCCGACGATCAGAGTCGCACCCAGCATTCGACGCCCTGCGCCGGCAGGATGGCTCATCTCAAGCCGCCTTTGTGGTCGAGAAAATCCGACGCGCGCCCGTTCGCCCGGCGCATCCACGGGGGAGGTCCTGTCCCGCCGGCAAGCGAGCCGCGCCTGCGGTCAAACTCCCCGAAGAGCTCGGTGACGAACTGGATGAACAAGCGTGCCCGAGGATTCCGCCGGGTGGCGGACGCGTACAGGACATTGACAGGCGGCACATCGGTGGCTTCCCAGTCCTCAAGCGCGGGAACCAGCGTTCCGGCCGTGACTTCCGGAAGGTCGGCCCAGTCCACAAACCGCCCGACGCCGTGACCTCGCAGCACCAGTTGCTGCACCAGCGCCCGGTGCGCGTTGCTGGTGGTCAACCAACCCCGGGCGACCACGGTCTGCTGCTCGGAACCTTTCGCGAAACTCCAGACGTCCATCACCCGTCCGTAGTTGCCCCGGATGTTGAAACACACATGCCGTTCGAGGTCCTTTGGCTGCTCTGGCTTGCCATGCGCCGACCAGTAGGACGGCGAAGCCAGCACCCGGAAGCGGCTCTCGCCGATCCGGCGACAGACGAGATCGGGTGCCTTGGGCCAACCGACCATCAGCATCACGTCGAGACCCTTGACTTGCTCATCGGTCACGCTCAGAAAGTCGCGCACGTCCAGCTCGATGTCGGGATAGCGGCTGTGAAAGGTCGGCAGTGCTGCGACCAGACAACCCTTCGCGATGACTTCCTGAGCCCCCACCACGAGCGTTCCCTTTAGACGCATGTCAGAAGAACGCGCGTGATCGTCGGCCGCCGCCAATTCGGCTAACAGCGGCATGCAAGCTTCCAAGTAGCTCGCACCGGCTGGTGTCAGGGTGAGTCCCCGATGCGAGCGCTCGAACAAGAGGAGTCCGAGGTGGTCCTCGAGCGCTTTGATCATTCTGGCGATCGCCGGAACCGTCACACCCAGGACCCGCGCAGCCCCGGCAAAGCTTTTCTCGGCGGCGGCCGAGTCGAGGTACTGCAACGCGCGAATCTTGTCCATGGATCAGCCGTCAATGGAGGTGACTTTGGGCAAGCACATTTTGTTTACGCCGGCAGGTTGACTGTCAGTATTTCACAAGGACGATCCGCGGCCTAGAGTCAACGCATGCACCAGACGAGGGACGTGTCCATGATCAACTCCATACGGCGGGGAATTGTCGGCATCGCTCTTTTGCTGCCGACGCTGGGCTGGAGCGCTGAGCCGGCGTGGCCTTCCAAGCCAATCACGATCATTGCCCCGGGCGACGCAGGGGGTGTGCTCGACATTCGGGCGCGCTGGTTGGCGGAGCGGTTGACTCCGCTGCTCGGCCAGAGCGTCATCGTCGACAACCGCCCGGGCTCCGGCGGCCTGATCGGCACCCAGGCCGGGGCAAGAAGCGCGGCCGATGGTCACACGTGGACTTTGATCCATCTGGGCACGATGGCGATCAATCCGCACCTCTATAACCGTCTGGGGTACGACCCGCTGACCGACTTCATTCCCATCACGCAGATCTCCGGGGGACCTCAGGTCTTGGTGGTCCATCCCTCTGTCAAGGCAAACACCTTGGCCGAATTGACGAGCCTCGTCCGGGCACAGCCGGGCCAGCTGAACTTCGGCTCCGGCGGCATCGGTACACCTGGGCATCTGGCCGGCGAGTTGTTCAAGCGATCCGCAGCGCTGGATGTCGTCCACGTGCCCTACAAGGGCGGCGGCCAGGCAGTGTCCGCACTGGTGGGCGGCCAGATTACCTTCATGTCCGAGAACCCGAGCGTGCTCGTCCAGCACATCGCGTCCGGGCGGTTGCGCGCACTGGCAGTCACCGGACCGACGCGGCTCAAGTCGTTGCCCTCGGTGCCGACAACCGCGGAGGCGGGATTGCCCGAACTGGAACTCATCGCGTGGACAGGTGTGGCCGTGCCCGCAGGTACACCGCAAGCCGTCGTTGACCGAATACACCGCGAGATCCGCGACTTGATGGCGACTGCGAAAGCGAACGAATGGCTCGAGCTGATTGGTTCGTACCCCCGCACCGACTCGCCAGCGTCGTTCGCCGGAGTGATTCGTGCCGACTTCGCGAAGTGGGGCAAGGTCATTCGCGACGGAGGGATTCGCCTTGAGTAGCGCCCCGTCACCGTTAGACCTTGCTAGCGTTCAAACCGATGCGTCGGAGCATGCTGATCCGCGTGGTCGCCTGCGTGCCTTGATCGATGCGAACTGGACGACCCAGGCCATTGCCGCCAGCGTTCGCTTAGGATTGCCGGACCTGCTGATGGATATGCCTAAGACGGCCGACGTACTGGCAGCGCAGGCATCGTGCCATCCGCCGTCCATGCTTCGGTTGCTGCGGGCCCTGACGAGCATCAGCATCCTGGCGGAAGGCGAAAACGGGCGCTTCGGCCTGACCGAAACGGGCCGATTGCTTGGCACGGACGTGCCCGGGTCGCTGGCGGCGTGGGCGGAACTCTGCGGCACGACCTCCTGGGTGGCCTGGAGCCGGCTCGACGAATGTGTTCGGAGCGGCTTGAGCGTGCGCAAGCAGAGTGGCGGCGCCGGAGGGTTCGATCATCTCGCGAAGAGCGACACGGCAGCGCTGCTCTTTAACCGGGCCATGGTTGGGCTGAGCCGGCCGATCGCTTCGTCATTCGCTGCCGAAGTTGACTTTGCGGATGTAGGTTGCGTTGTCGATGTGGGGGGAGGATTCGGTGAACTGATTACAGCCCTGCTGACCGCCAATGCTGAACTGCGCGGCGTCTTGTTCGACATGGGACACGCCATTGACTGCGCGCACGAATCGCTCGCGGGGGCAAAAGTCGCGGACCGCTGTGAGTTGGTCGCCGGAGACTTCTTCGACCGGGTGCCAACGGGCGCCGATGTCTACTTGCTCAAGAGTGTCTTGCACGATTGGAACGATGATCAATGCACGACGATCCTCATCAATTGCGCCAAGGCAATGCCGGTCAACGCGACGCTCATGATCGTTGAACGATTGATGCCTGAGCACTTCTTGGACTCGGCACGCGATCGTGGTGTCGCTCGTGGCGACTTGAACATGCTTGTGGCGCAGGAAGGACGCGAGCGAACGCTCGCTCAATATGAGATTCTGCTCCGGGCAGCGGGGCTTCGCCTGCAGAACTTGAAGGCGTTGAGTAGCGGCTTTGATGTCCTCACGGCAGGGCATGTTTAGAGGCGGCCTGCTCTTAAGCAACCTCTGCAAGCCGTTGCAAAAGCATGACCCGCGGAACTACCTTTCAGCTTGAGTCCGATTACGGCCGAAGAGCTTGGATCAGCGAACGCTGACAAGCCATTCCAGTAGGGTGAGGCGCGCCCTGGGCGCTGTGTTCCGCGGCGCTCTCTACTGCCCAGGTGAGGTGAGCGACTGAGCGATCGCCGGTCAACCAGCGCAATGCACGTTCTGTCTTCCAGCGTGCTCGCACGCTTTTCTGTTGCGGCCAGGCGCCCGTCGGCCATCAGCAGACCTTCGCGCAGCCGCCGCACAGCGGTCGACCCGCGCTCGGGTGGTCCCAGCAAGGTCCGTTTATCAACTCTCCGGCGTGAAACCGGACGCGCGCACGAGCGGACCCCAAAAGTCGTGCTCCTCGCGCATCGCGTTGCTCAATGCCATTGGCCCATTGGCCTCGACCACCAGACTTGTGCGCTCCCAGGTCTCGCGCACGTCGGATTCGTTGACGAGCGCCCGGATAGCGTCGGCAACGGACCGTACCTGTGACTCTGCAGTCCGCGCTGGCATGAAGGTCCCGAACCATTCGCGCTGCGTCAGCGCCATTCCGCTTTCAAGGAAGGTCGGTACCTCTGCAAAGAAGGGCGAGCGACGGTCCCAGGTCGTTGCCAGCACGCGCAGTTTGCCGGCCTGGTGAAGCGCTCGAGCCGAACTTTCGGTCGAGAAGGCCATGGCCACTTCGCCGGCGGCCGCCCCCTGCATCGCGGCCGAACCACCGCGATAGGGAATAGGCGCCAACTCGATACCCATCTCCCGGGCGGCCAGCAACAGCATGAAGTGCGGCATTGACCCGTTGCCCGCGTGACCGCAGGTCGCCGCCGTTGTTTGGGTCCGGCACCACCGCGCCAGTTCGCGCAGCGTCAGGACGGCAGCCGGCACCTTCGGCCCGATCGCCAGGACGAAGCCGCTGGTCGCCACCGCCGACACCGGCACCAGATCAGTAAAGGGGTCGTACGACAATTGCCGGTAGACGTGCGGATACATCGTCACGGTGGAAGCCGGCGTGACTAGCAGGGCACTGCCGGGCGCGGCCTTCTTGAGGTCATCCACCGCCAGACGACCCGCTGCGCCCGGCTTGTTGTCCACGACGACTTGGTGTGCCACTCGGCCGGTCAGTTTCTCTGCCAGCTTGCGCGCGACGATGTCGACACTTCCGCCGGGAGGGTAGCCGCACACGATGCGCAAGGCGTCGAGCTTCTGGGCGTGCGGTCGAAGCGGCAAGGCAGCCAACGCGGCGGCGAGCAGCAGGCGACGACGCGTCAAACGGATGGCATGGGTCATGACAAGCTCCTGTTAAGCGGGAGAATCGCATCAGCCGAGTGCAAGAAAGGCGGTCCATTCAAGGTGGAGGGCGTCAATCTCGTCAACCACCACCTTGGCAAGCAACATCTCAGGTCGCGGCGCTACGCGGAACCAACGGTCTTCGAAGCGGGTCGGGTCACTTGGCAGAAACACCTGCGTTACCAAGCGCTCGGATCTGCCCGTGATCTGAATGTGCAGATGCACCGCCCGCCGGCTCTCGCCCGCCTGGTAGCCCCCTGGCACCAGCGAGACGAATTCGAAGCGCCCGTCGGCGTCGGTGCATACGCGGCCGTAGCCGACAAACGACGGGTCCACGTGCTTACTCCGCGCGGCGCTTGGATGCGGGTAGCGGCCGACCGGATCTGCGTGCCAGACTTCCACGATCACTCCGCTCGCTGGCTGCTCGTCGCAGGTGCAGACTCGGCCGCCAAAACACATGAGACGAGCCCCCTGAGGCACGCCGTCCCGTCGCCACAGGCGGTGGTCGGCATCTGTCGGTTGTTGCACCGGATAGAAAGGGCCAAGAACCAGCCCAGGCGTGGCGAGGCCGGCAGGGCCGGGCGTCATGGCCGAGGCGTCCAAGTCGCGCGACCGCTTAGACACGATGTGCCGCCACGACGAGCACCGTCAGCGCGCACATCCCGGCGTTCCACAAGTTGGCCCAGACGGCCCGATTTGCATGGCGACCGTTCTGCTCCCACAACCAGACCGCCATCGTCAGGTTTGAGCCCAGCCACGTTCCCCAGGTCCACAGCGAATGCTGGCTCGAATCGCCACTGGCAACGATGGCGGCGATGGCGGGCAGGTATGTCACCACGCGCACCGAACTAAACACCGTGAAGAGCCACGTCAACACGCTGAGGTAGAGGCCGCTCGCCTCGCGACGAGGTGCCCGGTTCGCCGGAGCAATGGTCGTCTGCATCGTCATTTCTCCTGCAAATCGCATCACCGATGGCTCAAAGCATAGACATCGCTTCGATGCAAGAATAGTGACTTGTGTTCATCATGTGATCACCATTCGTGATCAAAGGAACTCGCCATGCAGATCGAAAGCGCTCGCCGCCGGCTGCGTCTTCGCGACCTCGAAACGCTTGTGGCCGTAGTGCAGTCCGGCGGCATGCGCAAGGCGGCCACCCAGTTGCACCTGTCGCAACCGGCGGTGTCGAAGGCCATCGCTGAACTCGAGAACACGTTGGGGATGAAGCTGCTGGAACGCAGCCGGCGTGGCGTCCAGCCGACGGCTTTCGGTGCCGCGCTAGTGCGGCGATCTGAAGCGCTCGTTGATGGCGTGCGTGGCGCCTTGCGCGAACTGGTCGAAATGGCCGATCCCGAAGCCGGCGAAGTCCGCCTGGGCTCGATGGAGACGCTGCATGCCGGGGTAGTGGGAGCGACTGCGGTGGCGTTGCTGGACCAGCATCCGCGAATCCGCCTTGTGTTCGAATCGGGCCAGGCACCTGACTTGATTCGACACTTTCTAATGGGGCGGCTCGTCGACTTTGTCGTTGCGCGGCCGTACGAACCGACGCTGCCGCCGGAAATCAGGGCGGAGCCCCTGTTCCACGACCGATTGTTGATTGTGGTCGGCCAAACTCACGCGCTGGCACGCAAGCGAAAGGTCGACCTATTGGATTTACAGGGCGAGAATTGGATCCTCTCGCGCAACGAGATTCAGCCAGAGTCGCCTGTCGTGCAGGCCCTCAAAACGCATGGGCTCGAGTTGCCGCGGCAGATCATCGTGTCAGGCGGCTTGGCGCTGCGCTATACCCTGCTTTCCACAGGACGATTCGTGACCTGCATCCCGCATTCGCTGATGCCGTATGTGCGCCCCGTCTCAGGGCTCAAGGTGCTTCCCATCAGGCTGACACCTTGGCACACAGCGACGATGATCATGACGCTGCACGGTCGTGAGCCGACACCCGCGGCCGAACTGTTCCTAGCGATGCTGCGCGAACGCGCGCTCGCGCTGGTTGAACCGACGCTCGATTGACGCGACGCACGCGTGCGCAGCCTCATGCCGTCGCCCAAACTCGTTGGCATGCTCGCGCTTCACTGTCCCCAAATCATCGGATCCCTAGTTCAGATTGCCTCTGGGTTCCGTCCTAGGGCAACACGGGCTAACCCCGACGCTCGACCAATCGGCCCACGTAACGTGAACGGAACCAGTCGGGCATTGCTGACGTGTCCGGCGGGCCAAACGCGAGCCGCTGCTGCGTTAGTTGGGCGAAGACTGAACTCGCGAAGTCGCCAAACGCCCGCACCGCTGCCGAGCTACGTGCCTCTCTGCGGTACATCAAGGAGATCGGCGGCGCTTCATGCCCAATCCACTCGCGAAGGACTTGTTCAAGCCGGCCCTCGAGCAGCCACGGCACCATCGTGATGTCGTTTGCAAGGATGAGACCTTCGCCCGATGAGGCAGCGAAGGCCTGAGAGTCGCGGTCATCAAAAACCATCGCCGCCTTGACATCCACCTCCCGACGTTCCTCCCCGCGACTGAATTTCCAACGATCCAGAACCACGCCGCGCGGCACACGGTGCGCCAAGACAGGCAAGGCCGGGAGTTCTCGCGGATCCGTCGGGCGGCCATAGAGCCGCCAGAACGAGGGTGCGGCCACAACGGAGTGCCGGCCACGGGCAATTTGATGGGCGATCCAGTCCCCAGCCTCTTGCCATCCGACCACCAGAAGGACGTCGCAGAGCGATGCCGTCGGCTCATAGGCATAGTGGACCGAGCGGAATTCCAGCTCCAGTTCGGGCTGGCTGCGTCGGAACTCTCCGAGTCGCGGCAGCAAGCAATTCAGCGCGACCGTTCTGGAAATGCCAATCACCAAACGGCCACGCGCCTTGGTGCGGCCATCCGCCATAGCCTGCTCCGTGGTACGCAACTCCGCCAATAGGCGCGTGCAGCTCTTCAAGTAGCGGTCTCCATCCGCGGTGAGCAGCACGCGCCTGTGCTCCCGCCTTAGCAATACCGTCCCGAGATCACGCTCCAACGCAGCGATCAGTTTGGTCACGGCCGGCGGGCTCACATCAAGCTGGCGGGAGGCCCCGCTGAAGGATCCCGTTTCCACCACCTTCACGAAATACTCGATGGCTCGCAGTTTGTCCATAAAGCAGCCTCCGCTCGTTAACTAACGGTTAATCGTGGATGAATCGAGATGTCCTTGTCCATTGGCATGGTGAAGACTAATGTCACAGCACCGTACCCAGCAAGGATTTGCCATGGATCGACGCCAACATCTGATCGGGCTGGCAGCGTTCGGCGCTTCATGCATGCCGATCGGAGCGCTCGCACAGTCTGCAAGCTGGAGCCCTGGTCGGCCGGTACGCATCATCACGGGCGCGGCCGGCGCGGTGCTGGACGTAGCGGCCCGACAGATCGGCGACAGGATCGCTGCGCCGCTCGGTCAACCAGTAATCGTGGAAAACAAGCCAGGTGCCGGCGGACTGGCCATGACAGAAGCGGTGGCGCGGGCCGCTCCAGACGGGCACACGCTCGGCCTCGTCAGCTTCGTCGAGCTGACCGTCAACCCTTGGCTTTTCGAGCGTGTTTCCTATGACCCGATTCGCGATTTCGCGCCGGTCACAGCGCTCTACACCGGACCACAATTGCTTGTAGCGCACGCTTCAGTGCCTGCAAAAGACCTTGCCGGGCTTATAAGATTAGCGAAGGCCGAGCCTGGACGCTACATGTACGGCAGTTCCGGCATGGCGAGACCACCTCACATTTTCATGGAGAAGTTCAAGCTGGCCGCCGGGCTACAGTTGTCGCACGTGCCCTATCGGGGAGGTCCGCCACTCATGCAGGCGGTCATCAGCGGCGAGGTTCCGCTGGCAATGGAGGGAAGTTCGGTGACTGTCCCACTCGTGCAGGCTGGAAGGTTGAGGGCGCTCGCGGTGACGGGCGACAGGCGCCTGACAGCGCTGCCGGACGTGCCGACCTTTGGGGAGCAAGGCGTGGCGGGCATCGGCTTGGCGTGGGTTGCGCTAATCGCGCCCGCAGGTACGCCGTCGACCGCCGTGACGCGACTGCAGGTCGAGGTCGCGCAGGCATTGCAGTCGCCCGAGATTCGCAACTCGTATGAGTTGGCTGGCCGTACGCCCATCGGCAACACGTCGCAGGAACTGGCCCAGTGGATCCGGCGCGACTTGGCTGAATGGCGCGCCGTGGTTCGAGACGCGGGCATCAAGCCCGAGTAAAGCGTCGATCGTCTCTGCTCGAAGCCGTGGCGCGTTCGAACACGGCGCCCGCCTAGCCCGCACTGAAGCGAGCTGCCCACAACCGGCGCTTCAACGTGGACCACTTTCATCATCCGCAACGCGGTCAAAGCGGGCGGCGTCAACAAACGGCCGCTTCGCCTGTTGGAGTTCGACGAATCCGAAGTCCGCTAAGGGTCGGAAGCGGTCAGTCAGAGCGGTCAACTGTCGGCCCGTAACGGCCGTTGGCGACGTTGGTACGGAACATCGGGTTCGACGTGCCAAACCGTTACTGTTTGACACGGTTGCAGAACGCTTCTAGCCTTCGGCTCCGACTCTGGTTTTACTAGCTGTGCCAAGCGAACAACTTTCTTTCACGCTCCGTCCTGTTGAGAATTACGCCGACTTGCTGATCGCCTGCGCTGTCAGGGCGGAAGCCTATGGCCACAAAGTTCCAGCTTACCGTGATTCGATGGCCAAGCCAGACGCAGTCGATGCATCACCGTCGACGGCCGTATTCCTGTGCGAGGACAAGGGAACGGGTCGGGCGGTCGGCACGATGCGGGTGCAATCCACGACGCGCGGCGGGACCAAACTCGAGATCGAAAAGTACGTTGTTCCGCCTCCGGAGCTGGAGCTTCACGGAAGAGCCGAAATCACTCGACTCTCATCTATCCTTGGCGCAGATCCCTTTGTCCGCCTTGCCCTGTGGAAGGCTGCATATCTCTACTGCATGGCTACGCAGGCCCGCTGGCTCATGATCGGCGTGCGCAAGCCCGCGCTCATTCGGGCCTACGAACGCATGGGCGCGCGCGATATCTTCGATGACAAGAAGACCGTGCCGCTGGGACACGCGGGCAATCTGCCGCATCGTGTGCTGGCCCTGGACATCGGCTCATGCGATCAGACGTGGCGCGCCGAGAATCATCCCATGTTGAACTTCATGGTGGGGACGGTACATCCCGACCTTTGCATTTTCCCTTCAGTGCACCGTTACCCCGCCGAACAGATCCGGCTCCATGTCGCCTAGCGTCAGCGCGAAGTCGTAGAGCGGGTGGTCCTGCATCGGGTGGCGGGAGCCTGACCGAGTGGCCGATTGAATCGCGGCAAGTAGTTCGTCTGAAGCAAACGGTTTGCTGAGGAACCCGTTCATTCCGGCGTCGCGGCACTCTTGTCGATCGTCGTCGCTCGACATGGCAGTCAGAGCAATGATCGGGACCGGATCTAGACCCGAGCGCCTTTCGAGCGCACGAATCTCTCGTGCGGCCGCCGTGCCGTCCATCACCGGCATCCGTCGATCCATCAGGATGACGTCCGGCCTGGGCTCCATGAACGCCGCGCTGACGGCCTGCAGGCCGTCCCCCACTACTTCCACAGCCACGCCCAGCGCATCGAGATGGGCACTGGCGATCAGGACGTTGACATCGTTGTCTTCGACCAGCAAAACTTTAAAGCCTTGCCGGAAGGCAGGCGGCGCCACGTTCTCGACTATCGCTGGCGTCGGAATGGCTTCTGAGGGCAAGGCGTCCAGTCGCGTCGTAAACGTGAATCTGGAGCCGACCCCCTTGACGCTGTGCGCCACGATGTCGCCGCCCATGGCCTGTGCAATCTCCTTAGCGATCGCGAGTCCGAGGCCTGCGCCCTCGCTAGGGCGCGATGCGGTCCCATCGACCTGTCGGAATGCCTCGAAAATGTAGGGCAACTCCTTCGGCGAAATACCGGGACCGGTATCGGCAATTTCGATCTTCAACATCCCGCGGTGCGGTCGAACACGTAGCCTCACAAGTCCGCGTTCGGTGAACTTCACAGCGTTGCCGAGCAGGTTGTGCAGCACTTGCCGCGTGCGAGCGGCGTCGCCTCGGACCCAGAGGCTTTCAGGAATATCCAGCAGGGCTTCAAACCCTATCCGTTTTCCTTGACAACGCACCTCGTACAAGTCGCGTAGGCCCCTGAGTTCGGCGGCAAGATCGAAGGGGCGGTCTTGCAGTTGAAGTCGACCGGAATCGATTTTGGACAGATCCAGTACGGCGCCGATCAGTTCGAGCAGGTGCGAGCCCGACGCACGAATGAGACTAAGCCGGTGCCGGTCCGCTGGAGCCGTTGTGCTTTTCTCAAGCAGTTCCACCATGCCGAGGATGCCATGCAGCGGGGTGCGGAACTCGTGGCTCATCGTCCCCAGAAACAGCGACTTGACTGCGCTTTGGCGCCGCAGTTGAGTCATCGCTTCTTCCAGCTCGGAACGGGATGCAGAAGCTTCGTTGAGCGCGATCGAGCGTTCCCGCAGCGCCAGCGCCATGCGAGAGTGAGCTAAGAACTCGCGCTTGAGGCGTTGCTCAGAGGCATGTCCGGTTACCAGCGCCTGCGTCAACACGAGGAGGGCGCCGATGGCGCCGAAAAATCCCAGTGCGTCGCCGCGCAGGGCCAGTGCAATCGTCATTGGTACCAGCATTGGCACGACGTAGGCGGCGGTTGCCCGCTGCCTCACCTGAAGTCCAAACGTTGCCAGAATCGCGACACTGCTAAGGCAGGCCACGAGCAGACAAACCACTTCGCTGCTGCCGCTGGAGCCCCACACGCCTGGGAAGCCCCAGATCGCTCCGTCGAGCGCCAAGGAGGCGACAACGAGCTTGTCGGCCAGCAACGGTTTCATCTTCAACGTATCGCGGCGGTAGGCCTGCGCTAGGGCGAAGCGCGCTGCCGCGACGACTGCCTTTGCGGCGAGCCAGGAATACGCGATTACGGTGCCGAAAATTGGCGTGAGATACACCATCAGCGCCAGCGCAAACAGCGTGGATATGAACGCTGCCTTCGTCATGTGGCCGTAGATGGCGTCAAGTTGCGACCGCAGGAGGCTAAGCCGCATTCCTGCGTCGAGGTTGATGGGTCTCGTCGTCGCAAGGGGCGAACCCGCATCGAACGTAGAACTGAAAATACTCTCGCCTTGCATAGCCACCTCGCCTCGGTCAGCGAGGTTGGGCTTAGTCTAGAAAGCGGCGTCAAAAGCGATCGAACGAATTGACACACAAAGACCGGTCGCTTTTAGAGCGGTGTAGCTCGCGTTGTCGATCCGACCTGTCCCCCTACCGCGATAACAGCGAGGGAGTTGACTAGGCGGAGGCGCTTGCAGGCGACTTGCTCAGGGCCTCCGTTCCCCGGCGCCTCATCAGCGCACCGAACGTCATAGCGAATACCACCATTGTGATGGAGTAAACGGCCGCGGGCAACGCAATGCGGCTGTCATGCAGGGTCGTGATGGCTAAGTAGATGGACAGGACCGCGCTGCGCACTCCCAGTTCAAAGGCCACTGCGAGAGCGCCCTGAGGAACAAGCACAGTTCTGGCGAGCGCATATCCCGCCCCAAGTGCGGCCAGGTTAAAGGCAATGACTGCGCCCCCGACCTCGGCGAAGCCGGTCAGCAACGAAGCCCACTCCTTGAGAATCGCGCCCACGGAAAACGCGACGAGCACGAGCAAACTGATGACGCGCATCGGTTTGTCTGCGCGGGCAGCGAACGCAGGCGCCTTGGCCCGAATCGCCATGCCCACTGCGGCTGGGATGCTGAGGGTGACCATGGCCTCGGCAAGTTTGCCGACAGGCGAGACCGCGTCTGTAGCTCCTTGCAGGTAATGTCCTTGAGCCCACCCGCAGATAAGCGGGAGGGTCACCATGCTGAGCATCGTGTTTATGCCCGTCAGCGACATGTTGAGCGCCACATTGCCGCCAAAAATTCTGCTGTAGATGCTCGCAGAGATACTGCCCGGCGCCGCCGCTAGCAGGAAAAGGCCGACGGCGTAGGGAGGCGAGACGTTGAAAGCTGAAACGATGACAAAGGCCAGCGCAGGCATTGCCAGGAACTGCAGTGCCATGCCAACCGCCACTTGGCGCCGGTCCCTTCCGATTCGACGGAAGTCCTCAATCTCCAGAGAGAGGCCCAGTCCAACCATGACCAACGCGAGGGCGAGAAATAGGATCTGAACCGTTCCTAGCGTAGAGCTCATTGAGTGCCTTCAGATGGGGCGCAGCGGTTGCAGAATGATGCTTGGCACGGAGCCAGCGGTGGCGTGTCTGACCATAAGACCTGTACAGCCCGAGCGGTCCTCGGAAATGGTTCGTTATCTCCGGTCTTCTCATTGAAGGTGAAGCGGGTCTGCGGACGCCGTAGAAAACAGCCGTCTGCGGGTAGGGGAACAAAGGGGGGAACACCTTCCCGTTACAAGATGTAATGACCATCCTTGGCGCGCCTTTCAGGCCTTCTTTCAAACTCCTCCGGGCTGGCCAGTACCTTTTTATAGGTAAATCGAGGGTATCAGCGAGATACCCAGGGAACGCAGACCGTTTGGAGAATCGTTGTCTCTCTTCGCCCACTCGAAAAAGCCGGTCCTCGAGTTTCTTCGCAACCTCACCCCGCAGGTGCTGCTCGGGTCCACAGCTCGCGTTCTCTACGAAGGCCTGGACTTCAGTCGGTGGGACTGGTCGAACTGGAGCTCCACCCTTGCATTCTGGGGCGCTCTCGTTGTAGCGGTGTACGCGTTCTTCGCCAACCAGGCGCTCTTGACCGACTCGATGTTCGATTACTACGACTCGCGGCCGTCTGCAATTCGGTCCATTCGTCGCCTGTATCGACGGACGGGCAACCTCCGGAAGGCTTCTTGGGCAATCGCGCAGCGCGAGCCGACCTTCTTCGCACTCGCCGTACTGATCATCTTGCTGTGCCAAGTTGCTTGGATAGTCGTTGTGTACGCCGTCGCGATCGCCGCTCGCAATGCGTTCCGCTGATAGTCGCTGCGAGTCGAGCCCTGCAGCAGCGCGCGTACCATCGGCGCGGAAGTAGAGGATGCCGCGTTCTTTTGGAGAGGTGATCATGAGCTTCACGAAGATCTACAAACGATGGTTGCTCGACTGCACGCCACAAGCTACGGCCGACGGCAGGTTCGCCGCGCATGTGGCGCTCTCCAAGACCACGGGCAGTGGTCTGGTGGCCGGAACGCTCACACCGGACCTCGCGCCGTTCGTGGAGCAGCGAGACGCCGCAGAAGCGGCGTTCTCTGCCGCGCGACTATGGGTAGACGACGAGGGCTGAATCACGCCGGCGCCTCCCGATACGCTCGCTCGACCTCATTGAACCGCGCCGCGCTGCCGCCCTTGTCGGGATGTTGCTCGCTGCGCAGGCGACGGTAGGCGTCGCGGATGGCGTCGTGCGTGGTCGTGCTGGGCAGGCCGAGCACCTCCCACCAGGGACGCTTTGCGTCAGGCGCCGGCAGCGCCACGAAGCCGTTGAACGCCGCCTCGAGCATGTCGCCGGTGCCCTAACGCGCGATGCCGCGCAGCGCCTCAATCGTCTTGACGTTCGCGCTCATCGGCATTGCCCTTGTAGGTGTACACGGCGACGCCCGGGTCGTTCGGATTCTTCTGGCCTGCCAGCGGCAGACCGTCGCGCCGCAGCGCGGTGTTGGTGCTGATCACGACCTCAGGACCGCCCCAGCGCAGTGGGCGCCCAGTCAGCAGCGCGACCTCCTTCGTGATGTCGTCGCGCGATCGGGCGAACGTGGTCTCGAAGTTGGCACGCTCGCGCTTCCAAGCGGCGGTGCGCGGGCGACCGGTCGGCCACTGCAGGGGGTCGGCTGCGATGGTCATACTTGCGTTCGAAGGGGTGAGGTCACATGGCGTACGACATTCTCAGCAGCTGCATGCTTGTGCCGGGCTTTAGCCGAGGAGAATGCGCTTCCTGGGTTCAGGCCTGGGGATCCGTTCTCGCCATTGGGGCAGCGATCTGGATAAGCAATAGACAGCACGCTCGCGAACTGCAACGAGTGCGGGCAAGCGACGGCCTGGTTGCGAGGAACCGTCTTGATTGCGCGATCGCTGCGGTCAGCGCGTGTGAGGGGCCACTGAATGTCGCCGTCGAGGCAATGAGATCGGGCGGTGACGTGGAGTTGCGCTACTTTGCCGACGAGTTCAATGCCGAAGGTTTGCGGCTGGCTGGCGTGTTGGTTGGGAAGCTGCCTATCACTGAGATCGCGAATCCCCGCGCAATGTTCGATCTCATGCGAGTCGAGGGCGTGATGGAAGAGTGCGCCAAGCTTCTGACGGCCCGACCCAGGATGTTTGCAAACAAGGCGACTGGAGCGCCAAGGATTTCTGTAGGACCGAACGCGCTCAAGCTTGTCGGCAAGCACCACGACGAGCTGGTGCTGTTGCTGAACGTATTGATCTCCGAGCGAGAAAGGTTTCTCGCGCATAAAGTGGACTGATGCAGTCACCCGGGTCTTCGAGCAGCTGCGCCGACGTTGACCTCACCGGCTGGGCGTGCTGGTCGAACCCGTTGAACGTGGTGATTGCCAGCTCGGCCCGGAACGGGGTTGCAGCCTTCACGACCTGACCGTCGAGCTTCACGCCGACGTCGCGCAGGCTGACGACGTCGACCTTTACTTCGGCGGCTTTGGCCGGGCCTTCAGCCACTCGCGCGCTACCTCGGCCGGCTTCCGCGATGCCTTCGACCCCGACTCGGTCACGGCGACCGTGCGGGTGAACTTCAGCGGGATCGGCGGCTTCGCGCGCGCCAGTTCCTCGAGGAAGTCGCCGATCCAGATGTTCTTTGTCTATGGCGGCACACTTACGGGAAGGAAAGCACCAGTTCGTTCAGCCGGATCTGAAGCGCCGTGAACTCGTCCGACGAGCGGTTGACGTCTGCGATCGTCCACGGACTTGAGTTCGGCTGAAAAAGTCGTTGATCGCCGTTCGCGGCTGTACCCGGTTTTCCGTGGATCAGCGGGTTTCGGACGTTCTTGACGATCGCCGAGAAATCTGCGGCGCACTCCTGAATGAGGGTGGTTCGCGGGGACGGCGGGAGCGTATGCGCCAGACGAACGAGCGTGCTGGATACGGTTCCTGCCGTGGACGGCCGCGGGGCAGTCAGAAGTGCTTGTAGTTCTCCGGGCTTGATCTTCTCGCAGCACCAGTAGGCGTCCCACTCGAGACGCGCAAATGTGAAGCAGGCGAGTCCCAGCGCTCGCGTGTATGCGTCGTCAACAGTCACCCGCAAGCGCTCGTCGGCCATTAAAGCTCCTCACTTTCGGAGCAGATAGTAGCCAGATGCGAGCCGGGGAAGAATCCAGGCAAGAAGTCGCCAACTCCAGCAGTATCAGGCACACCCTCTCATAGGAAACGATCGCCCGGTATTGCTGCGTTATGCCGTGTCGGGGGTTCGAGTCCCTCCGGGCTGGCCAGTCCTTCGGTCCGCCGGTGCGCCGATCGATTCAGGCCAGCGGATGCGCGTCGCTCTCGCCCGCGAGCGCCGAGCCGGCGGCGGGGCGCCAGGTCACCACCGCCTCGATGCGCTGCGCGAGTTCGAAGTCCTTGTCGGTCACGCCGCCGGCCGCATGGTTGCTCAGGCGCACCGTGACGGCTGCGTACGACACGGCCAGCTCCGGGTGGTGCCAGGCCGTCTCGGCGAGGTGGCCGATGGCGTTGACGACCATCAGCGTGCTCTTCCAGCCGCGCGTCGCGTACGTGCGCTGCAGCGCGCCGTCGTCCAGGCGCCAGGTCGGCAGCTCGTCGGCGAGGCGCTCGGCGGTCTCTGCGGGCGTGTAGAGGTCGTCCGCGCCCGGCTTGCACCAGCGGCTCATGG
>LNAP01000863.1_pt1 | contig 33507 bp, 27 predicted proteins | sample 602601 | NCBI WGS metagenome assembly LNAP01 (sample SAMN02440304, study PRJNA202911) | soil metagenome | biome: Subtropical and temperate rainforests or woodlands; isolation source: soil samples (1 kg each in a 20% v/v slurry with milli Q water) were... ...
TGTTCTATCTTGAGTTTTTCGCCAGCGGCAACGCGATACTGCTTGCCACCGGTTTTTACGACCGCGTACATGGGGTGTTCCTTAAATAGGTAAATGGGTTCATCTGCGCTGCCTGCCCTGCTGGGCGGGATTGCCGCTCTGGCGGGCGCTTTCGTCTCCTGGCGCCAGAGTCTGGCGGAAGAAAAAAAGCCTTGATGCTTGGGGAAGGTCCAAAACCGGATTCAAGACCGGGTCTAAAGCCTACCTCTGCACCCAGAGGGGTGACGCAAATGCAACCGACGTAATTCGGGCATTGCTGACCGAATCCGGAATATTAGCCCGGGACTTTCGGAAAGTCAAAAAGCTGTTGCAGGCTAAGGGCTTAGGTGTGGCGTGCGCGCTTCAAGCGCCGGGGATCACCCGCAGGGCGATGTCCCGCGCCACCAGCCGGATCCCTGCCATGACGTCGCGGCGGTGTGTCGCGTCCAGCCGGTCCGTGGGGATGGAGGTGCTGACGGCCACCCGTTTGCCTAGCGGCGTCACGCCGACGTAGGCGGCATAGCAGACCAGGCCCGTGGCCACTTCCTCCAGGTCCTGCGCCAGCCCGGCGCTGCGCACCTGTTCCAGCTCCTGGTCGAGCGCGGCGCGGGTGGCGAGGCTGCGCTCGGTGACGCGCGGCAACGTTTCCGGCACGCAGGCGGCCAGTTCGTCCGGCGGCAGGCTGGCCAGCAATGCCTTGCCCAGCGCGCAGGCGTGCGCGGGCAGCCGCAGCCCCAGGTCCGACACCAGCCGCACCGGGCGGCGCGCATCCTCGCGGGCCAGGTAGACCACATCGAAGCCATCCAGCGTCGCCAGTTGCACCACTTCGTTGTGTCGCGCCACGAAGGCGCCCGCCGCCGCCTGGAAAGCGATTTGCAGCCCGTCCTGGCGCAAGTAGGCGTACCCCAGCGCCATCAGTTCGATGCCGATGACGTAGCCGCCGTCGCGGCGCTCGATCCAGCGGCGTTGCTCCAGGCAATCCAGCAGCAGGTACAGCGTGCTGCGGGCGAGCTGGCAGGATTCGGCCAGCTCCGATGCCTTGACGGGTGCGCGGCGGCTGGCCAGCACCCGCAGGATGTCGTGCGTGCGCCGGATGGCGGGGACGTCGTATTCGGAAGCCATATTGATCGTCCAATATATTGGACATAAATTCAGGGTGTTGGACATGATAATCGGACTCTCCTAGACTGCCCCGACATCATTCGAACAAGGCGAGGGAGACTCATGGATCAAGCGAAGGCGCTGCCTGCCGACCTGGAACAGGCGCTGCTGGTGGGTAGGGTGTGGCGGCCGGGGCCGGTGAATGGCCCCAGCGTGGTGGCGGTCCGCCATGGCGAGGTGATCGACATCACGGCGGCCGCGCCCACCATGGCGGACTTGCTGGACCGCCCCGACCGCGTGGCGCTGGCGGCCAGCGCCGCCGGCGAGTCGCTGGGCGATGTGCGGACCCTGATGGCCGCCAGCCTGGCGGGTCAGGACGGGCTGCGCCTGCTGGCTCCCTGCGACCTGCAGCCGGTCAAGGCGGCGGGCGTCACCTTCGCCATCAGCCTGCTGGAGCGCATGATTGAGGAAGAGGCGGGCGGCGACGCCAGCCGCGCCGAGGAAATCCGCGTTCGCATGCAGGCGCTGATCGGTTCGGACCTGTCCCGCCTGCGGCCGGGCTCGCCAGAAGCGGCCAAACTGAAGGCCGAACTGATCGGGCGCGGCCAGTGGTCGCAATACCTGGAGGTGGGCATCGGTCCGGATGCCGAGGTCTTCTCCAAGGCGCCGCCCATGGCGTCCGTGGGTACCGGCGCACGGATCGGCGTGCTGCCCGAGTCCCGCTGGAACAATCCAGAACCCGAGATCGTGCTGGCGGTGGACAGCCGCGGCGAAGTCGTCGGCGCCACCTTGGGCAATGACGTCAACCTGCGCGACATCGAAGGCCGCAGCGCCTTGCTGCTGACCAAGGCCAAGGACAACAACGGTTCCTGCGCCATCGGACCCTTCATCCGCCTGTTCGACGGCGGCTACACCCTGGACAGCGTGCGCCAGGCCGACGTCTCCCTGCGCATCGAGGGCCTGGACGGCTTCGAGCTGGACGGCGTCAGTCACATGCGCGAGATCAGCCGCGATCCGCTGGACCTGGTTCGCCAGGCTTGCGGCAGGCATCACCAGTATCCGGACGGCTTCATGCTGTTCCTGGGCACCATGTTCTCGCCCACCCAGGACCGCATGGGCCCGGGCACCGGCTTCACCCATAAGCTGGGCGACCGCGTCGTGATCGCCTCCGAGCGCCTGGGCGCGCTGGTCAATGAAGTGCGGCTGGCCACCGAGATCGAGCCCTGGACCTTCGGGGTGCGCGCGCTCTACGCCAACCTGGCCGCGCGCGGCCTGTAGCGGCGAGGATCCCGATCCGCCGTCTGGCGGCGTGGGGCAGGGGCGCCCCGGCCGGTGATTCGCCTGGATGACGGCTCGCGTCCGTTACTCCCCGTATAATCCTTGGTCGAATCCCCCGCCCTCTGCGGCGGGCCCAGCGGTAAGAGCCGGCACGCGTCCGCGCCACGGCTCGTTTCACTCTCCCGGATACGTCTTGAATCTCCCCGAGCTTGTTGCCCCCATTGCAGACGATATGAAAGCCGTCGACGCGGTCATCCGCGAGCGGCTGAATTCCGAAGTGGTCCTGATCCGCACGATCGGCGACTACATCATTGGAGCGGGCGGCAAGCGCATGCGACCGGCCATGGTGCTGATGGTGGCGCGCGCGCTGGGCTACGAGGGCACGCACCACCAACTGCTGGCCGCCGTGGTCGAGTTCATCCATACCGCCACGCTGCTGCACGACGACGTGGTGGACGAATCCGACCTGCGCCGCGGCCGCGACACCGCCAACGCGGTCTTCGGCAACGCCGCCAGCGTGTTGGTGGGCGACTACCTGTATTCGCGTTCCTTCGAGATGATGGTGGAAGCCAACTCGATGCGCGTCATGAGCATCCTGTCCGAAGCCACCACGGTGATCGCCGAAGGCGAGGTGCTGCAACTGCTGAACGTGCATGACCCGGACGTCTCGCAGGAACGCTACCTGCAAGTCGTGCGCTACAAGACCGCCAAGCTGTTCGAGGCCGCCGCCCAGGTGGGCGCCGTGCTGGCGGGCGCCACCCCCGAGCAGGAAGCCGCTGCGGCCGCCTATGGGCGCCACGTGGGCACCGCCTTCCAATTGGTGGACGACGTGCTGGACTACAGCGGCGACGCCGCCGCCCTGGGCAAGAACGTCGGCGACGACCTGCGCGAGGGCAAGCCCACGCTGCCGCTTATCCGCGTGATGGAAGTGGGTACCCCGGAACAGCAGCAATTGATCCGCGACGCGATCAAGACCGGCGACGCCGACTTCGCCGCCGTAGCCGCCGCCATCCAGGCTACCGACGCCCTGGAACACGCCCGCCAGGCCGCCGTGGCCGAGGCCGATCTGGCTCGCCAGGCACTTTCTGGCTACCCCATTTCCCCTTTTCTAAATTCTCTGTTAGAATTCTGCGCTTTCGCGGTGAATAGAGATCGCTAAGCGAATTAGGCGAAAAATTGGGGTAACCCAATCGGGGAAACCCAGTAGCCTGAAACGTGGCGGTTGATAGTGAAAGCGAAAGATGATTTGGTTGCACTGAGCGCAACGAAGTCAAAGAAGTTGAAGTAACCGGGGCGTAGCTCAGCCTGGTAGAGTACTGCGTTCGGGACGCAGGAGTCGGAGGTTCGAATCCTCTCGCCCCGACCACTGATTTGTGGTCACACCCGACGAAAGACCCTTTAGCCTCGCGGCCATTGGGTCTTTTTTGTTTGGGTCGCGGCAAGGCGGTGTCCGCCTTGGTCCTTGGATGATGCGCGACGCTCCTCTAGGAATTCCCGCCCATGGGTAGCGGCTTGCGCTCGACCGTGACGTTTTTGCATTTCTCGAACTTCTTTACAGCGACGGGCCGCGTCCGCACCACTCCGTCCGCAACGACAAGTTCACGCAAGATCGTATCGGGATGATGATAGTACGTCTCGTAGTCCTTGCCTGGCTCAAGCACCGCGCTGATCGCTTGGCCGAAAGGACTGCTGTACATGGATATGCCTATGGAGTTCGGATGGCTCCATCCGCCGCCGCGTGAGTGGATGTCGATAGGGATTCCCGCCGTGACGACATATTCGGAATAGTATTGGGCGTCAGTATTAGGCATGGGCATGCCGATCACCGTATTGCTGAATCCTCGAACCAGGGGATCGTTGGCTTCGAAGGCATACGGGCGCACGCCATCCTGGCAGGTTCGATTCAGGATGATTGTTGTTGCGGGTCCGAAGTAGACGCGCAACCGTGCGCTGACCGCCGGATCGTATTCCTTCGGTAGATACGGACTTTTCGGGGCACACCCCGAGACCAGTATGGCAATGCCGATCATTGCCATTTTTACTCCTCGTGTTGTCTTCATCTGCTGCCTTGGTAGTTGGTGCATCGTCCGCTGCTCGCGGCCGCTAAATAGCGATACTCCGCTCTTGGACGCCTCGCGCCTGGTTCCAGACGTCTCTCGTTTGTTAACGGCTATTTCCCGCGAAGCTTGAGATGCATCGCCCAGTCAGATGTCATCAGTGCGGCCGACACTTTTGCATTTGCAAGTCAGACTGAGTCATTCCTTCGTCATTACGCCTCTCTAGACTTCCGCCTTTTTACACAGGCAGCAGAGATGACAAAGGGCAGCAAGAACGGGCAGGGCGATGCGCAGATCGCGGAACAGGCGGCAGCGGCCTCGCCGCTCGCACCCGACAACCGTCGGCGCAGTTTGTTGCGCGCCGGCTTGGGCGTGACGCTGCTACCCATGGGCGGCAGTTTCCTGCTTAGCGGCTGCAATGGCGGTGGCGATGACGACGATGATGGCGATGGCGATGGCGATGGCAATGTCGATGGCGGCACGGGCACGCCTCAGCCGGCATTGGTGTCGAGCTTCGCGCTGGCGGTGCTGCCGGATACGCAGTTCTATTCGCGTTACGCCACTGACGCCGAGAACCAGCAGTTCATGCGCAAGTACGGCAGCGAGCCTTACCAGGCGCAGACGCGTTGGGTGGCCGAGCACGCCAAGGCGCTGAACATTCCTTTCCTGGTCCATCTGGGCGACGTGGTCGACCAGCAGGGCAAGCCCGACCAATGGAAGGTGGCCAGCGCTGCGATGAAAGTGCTGGAAGACGGCAAGGTGCCGTACTCGATCCTGGCGGGCAACCACGACGTGATCGTCGACCGCGACTATGTGGACGAGAGCAGCCAGTCGGCCAATACCGATGCGCAGCGCGACCTGACCAAGGAACCCTATCTGCAGCATTTCAGCGTCACGCGCGCCAAGCAGCAGGCCACCTTCGGCGGCCGCGACGCCAGCGGCTTTCACGAGTATCACGTGTTCGAGGCCGAAGGGCAGAAGTTCCTGGTGCTGTCGCTGTCCTGGCGCGCGTCGAACGACGCGCTGGCCTGGGCCAACCAGGTGCTGCGCGCCAATCCCACGCTGCCCGCCATTCTGGTCAACCACCAGTTGCTGAACATCGACAAGGACGGTGTCAGCCCGCTGGAAGTGCCCTACGGCAAGATGTTGTGGGACAAGCTGATCCGCGACAACGATCAGATCTTCATGACGCTCAACGGCCACTATCACGGCGCCACCCGTCTCACCAAGACCAATGCCTACGGCCACGCAGTGGAAGAAATGGTGGTGGACTACCAGATGGCCTATCAGGGCGGCAATGGCCTGATGCGCCTGTACGAATTCGATCTGGGCAACAACGAGATCCGGGTGCTGTCGTTCTCGCCCTGGGTGCCGCAGAAGCCCAAGGACACGCTCAATGCGTTCGACCAGGCGCTGCTGACCGCGCCCAACGAGCAGTTCACGATCAAGATGGACTTCGCCAGCCGCTTCTCCGGCTTCAACAAGACGTTCAAGGCCGCGGCGCCCACGCATACCTCGCTGGTTGAACAAGCCACGGCGCTGATCCTGGCCAACTATACGGATCCCGCGACCGTCGAGCAGAAGCCAGCCGCCGACGTCAATGACTATCCGCAGGTGGCCGGGACGTTGGCGCACTGGCGCTTCTTCGGCGGCCAGGCCGGGCAGCCCGTCAAGGTGGGCGAGACCGTCGCGGACGTGACCGGCCTGAACCCGATACGCCGTGCGGCGCTCAACGTGGATGGCGTGGCCGGTGCGCAGGAAGGCGATCTGCTCTGGTCGGACGATCACCATTTCCTGTCCGCCGCGCCCGGTTCGGTGCGCTTCCTGAACACGGACAAGAACACGGCGCGCATGAGCTACTTCACCACTGATGCCGCCGCCGTGATCAACAGCGCCACGGTGCCCAGCGGCTACACGGTCGAAGCCTTTCTCAAGATAGGCAAGGACTGGAGCGCGCAGAAGCACGCCTGGATGAACATGATGACGCGCGACGGCAAGCGCGGCGATCTGGCCGGGTTCAATGGCGGCGACCCCGAATCCCCGCCCCTGATCTTCGCGGTGTCCAGCCTGCGCGAGATCCAGTGGGAAATCGTGCCGGTCGTGGCGGGTGCGCGCGGCGGCAAGACCAACTGGTCGGGCGAGATCATCGCGGACAAATGGTTCCACGTCGCGGTGGTCAACGACGCCGACACACACGAGACCATTCTCTACATCGAGGGCGCGCCGGTATTGCGCAACGTCAGCAACGCGCCTGGCCTGGCGGCGCTGGCCGCCGACATGCCCTGGGTCATTGGGGCGGGTTCGTGGGACGGCCAGCGCGCCGATGGCTTCTTCGGCAGCATCGGCGAGATCCGCATCGTGGACAAGGCGCTCAAGCCCGCGCAGTGGCTGACCGCGCGCCGCGCTAGCTAGGCCAGCATGCGGGACGCGCGTGGCGCGTCCCGCCCGGGTTGGGCGCGGGGCAGCTGACCGCTACCAAACGCCGATCTCGATACCGTACCGCGGCTCGATCGTGTGGCGGGAGACCACGATGTTCTCGTCGGGCACGGTTACGCTGAGCTTGCGCGTGCGCATCCATTCGAAGAGCCGTTCCTTGTGTTCTGACAGCACGCGAGACAGTCCCTCGTCGCCGGCGACGTCGCGCAATTCGTCAGGATCGAGCGACATGTCAAACAGCTGTTCGGCGTGTCCGTCCCAATAGATGTACTTCCAGTTCTCGGTGCGCACCATGTAGCCTCGGCAATGCCGGGGATCCTGGGCCAGTTCAACGCGCGCTTCGCGATAGGCGTAGTCAATCTCGCTGATGGCCGCATCCCGCCAGCCCGGGTTGCGGCCGCGGGTATGGCCCAGCAGGGAATCGCCTTCGAGCAAATGGTTGGGTCGTTCGAACCCCAGCGCATCCATGACGGTCGGCAAGAAGTCTATGGATTCCACCAGCGCGGCTGAAGCGCTGCCTCGGCTTGCCGACGCATCGTCGTGTGGATCGACCACGATCATCGGAATGCGCACCGAAGGTTCATGGAACAGGTCCTTGTCGCCCAGCCAATGATCGCCCAGATAATCGCCATGGTCTGACGTGAAGACGATGAGCGTGTTCTGGTCCTGACCAGTTTCGCGCAAAGTGGCCATCAAGCGGCCGAGATGATGATCGATTTGCGAGATCAACCCCATGTAGGGAATCTTGACCCGTGCCGCGACCTCGTCGCGTGCGAAGTTCACCGACTCGCGGTGCTTCAGATAGGCGGCATAGACGGGATGAGGGTTGATCAACTCAGCTTCGGATTTGACGGTCGGGATGCAATCATCCACGCCGTACAGGTCGTGGTACGGCGCGGGCGCCAGGTAAGGCCAATGCGGCTTGATGTAGGAAAGGTGCAGGAACCAGGGCTGGTCGTCCTGCCGCCGGACAAAGTCGATCGCCACGTCCGTGGTGTAGGCCGTCTCCGAGTGTTCCTCCCGGACCCGCGCCGGCAAATGCACGTTGCGCATCTTCCAACCGCTGACGCGCGTGCCCGCGACATCGGTTGCGGACATCACGAATTCGTCCCACGGGTTCGGTCCGCCATAGCCCGCGTTCCTGAGAAAGCGCGTGTAGGGATGATCGCCGCCGGGGTCCGCGTGTCCTTCGTAGCGATCCACGACTTCGAAACCGCCTTCAAGCATTGCGGAGCCGTCCGCCGCTGGAATGCCCAGACGCCGTATCGCCTCCATGTCGGCCGCGAAATGGGTTTTTCCCGCCAGCGCCACGCGCACGCCATGCGGGCGCAGAAAATCTCCGATGGTCTGTTCGCGGATGGACAATGGCACGAAGTTCCAGATGGCGCCATGGCTGAACATGGACCGCCCTGTGTAGAACGACATGCGCGAGGGGCCGCAGGTTGGCGCCGCGCAGTATGAACGGGTGAATTTCACTCCTTGGGCCGCCAGGGCGTCGATGTTCGGCGTTTTTATGGTGGGATGCCCATAGCAGCCAAGATAATCGGCGCGCAGTTGGTCGCACATGATGAAAAGAACATTCTTGATCTTGTTCATCGGCTTGCCGCGTTTGCCATCCATGCTTTTACTCCGCCTTGATTCCGGCGCTGCGAACCAGATTTCCCCAACGCCGGGACTCGGCGGCGATAAGGTCCGAGAACTGCGCGGGATTGCCCGTGACGGGGTCTACGCCCAATGCCAGGAACCGGTCCGCAACGTCGGGGGACTTCACGGCCTTGGCAAGCTCGGCATTGAGCCGCGCGATTACTTTTGCCGGCGTGCCGGAGCGAACGACGAAGCCGTCCCAGCCGCTGACGTCGAACTCCGGGTATCCCGATTCGATCATCGTGGGTACGTCCGGCAGGGCGGAAATCCGCTTGGCGCCGGTCACGGCGAGCGCGCGGACGCGGCCTGTCTGAATATGGGGAACGATTACGCTGCTGGTCACGAACATGAACTGCAGACGCCCCTGCAACAGATCGCCCACCGCCTGCGGGAATTGGTTGTAGGGCACGTGGGTCGCCAGCACGCCCGCTTGTTGCTTGAACAGTTCACCCGAAAGATGGGCCGGCGTACCGCTGCCGCCCGAGCCGAAATTGAATTCACTGGGCTTGGCCTTCAGAAGCGCGACCAATTCGGCGACCGTCCGGGCTGGAATGCTGGGGTGGACGGTGAGCACATTGCAATAGCTGGTGAACTGGCCGACCGCATTCAGGTCGCGCGACAGGTCCACGGTCAGGGCCGGATAGAGTGCGGGCGCGACTGAGATGGGTTGCAGCATGGTCATGAGGGTGTAGCCGTCGGATGGCTGGCGCAGCAGTTCGCCCAGGCCTACCGTGCCGGTCGCGCCTGGCCGATTCTCGACATACACGGATTGCCCGATACTCGTCGTCATTTTCGCTGCGACGATGCGCGTAACCACGTCGGGCGGAGTGCCTACCGAATACGGAACGATGGTTCGTATCGGCTTGGTGGGAACCCATGAATCCTGCGCGTCAGCCGCCTTGGGCAAGAGGGCTGATGCGGCGAAAGCAAATGTCGACTGCAGGGCGGAACGACGGCTCATGTTCATGGTGGGTCCCTCGCATCAATGGCTAATCCAGGTCGCTGGAATCTCGTGAATCGAACGAAGCGACGTTGCGCTTGATCTTCTTCAGCACACTCATCAGGACGGTCATCTCGCTCGGAGATATTCCCGTGAGGAACCGCGCGTAATAGTCCAGCACCGCGGGCAGCGATTCGACGAAGAGCTGGCGGCCCTGCTCGGACAGGAACACATGCGTTTGCCGCTTGTCGGTCTCATGTCCGATGCGCTCGATCAGTTCATCGCGTTCCATGGCGTCGAGGATGCGGCTCAGGTTGGAGCGTTCGATCACGCTGAGGTCCGCCAGCTCCGACACGCTGTGTCCGTCGCGGTCGGCCAGGATGCTCAGGACTCGCCACATCAGGGGAGAGCAGTGATGGGCGGACAGCACGCGAGCGATGTTCCGGATATGGAAGCGGTCGATGGCCAGGAAGTAGTGCATGGGCCAATCCGTGACGTGGAATAGATCCTCCGCGTCTTTGATCGGCGCCGTCGACTTCTTGGGAACAGCTTTCAGCAGCGGCTTTATGTTCGTCATTTATGTGTGAATAATCGGTGAAAAATCACATAATTAATTTAGGGCTGGGCATTTGCCGTGTCAAGGCGTGAGGGAGTCAGTAGTTTCACTAACAGCCGATGCGTGGAGCGGTTGTGCTGCGTCCGAAGCGCAGCTGCGCATCATGCCGAGGCTCGCCGGTCGGAGGCGGTCGCTGGCTCGACGCCAGCCAACTGACCTACCTGTCTGGGGAAGCCGCCGCCGCCTCGGCGGCTTCCGCCCGCAGGCAGTCAATCAAATCCCGCATCCGCGGCGACAAATCCAGGCTGTGGTGCCGCACGATGCCCAGCGGACCGAACACGGGCGGCAGTTCGATGTCCAGGATGGCGATGCCGTGGCTGCTGGCGGGATGGCGGGCGACGCAGCGCGGCAGCAGCGACAGCAAGTCGCTATTGGCCATCAGCATCATATTGTTCAGGGCCGAAGCCGATTCGATGCGCGATGGCGGGTACAGGCCTTGGCGTTGCAGCAGCATGTCCAGGCCGATGCGTGCAGGGCTGCCGCGCGGCGGCATGATCCACGGGTAGGCGGCCAGTTGGGCCCAGGAGACCTGGGCCACCCCCGCCAACGGATGCCCGCTGCGCGCGCACAAGCACATCGGTTCTTCGTACAACACCTGCGCCAGGGTATCGGGCGTGCGGACGGCTGCGCCCATGCGCGCCACCAGCAGGTCCAGCTTGCGGGTGTGCAGGTCCGGCATCAAGGCTTCCAGCGAACCCTCGCGCACCAGCACATTGACGTTGGCGGCCCGTTGCTCGAAGCGCAGCAGCGCGCGCGGCACCAGGTAGGCCGCCGCCGCCGAGTTGACGCCGAGATGGATGGTTTCCACGTCGAGGTCGGGCGCGCCGGTCCATTCGCCGCTCATGCGTTCCAGGTCGCCCAGCACCCAGCGTGCGTGGCGGATCAGGGAGTCGCCGTGGGGCGTGGGGAAGGTGCCTTTCGGTGTCCGGTCGAACAGCCGCGCGCCCAGCATGTCTTCCAGTTCGGCAATCATGCGCGAGACCGCGGGCTGGGTGGTGGCCATGCGCTGCGCTGCCGCGCCGACGTTGTGGACTTCGTCCAGCAGCAGCATGAGTTGCAGGTGACGCAGGCGCAGCCTGCCGCGCAGGTACCAGCCGGGCTGCAGGGACGGAACGGGATCTGGAGGGTTCATCTGAACATATCAATTCTGATATGAGAAGCCCAAAATATATCATTGGACTGGAATGTCCCGGTGTCTGATGATCCTCCCTAGCGAGCTGCCCGTGAATGAGGCGAGCCGCGGGATGGAGACAATCATGCTGAAATGTATATGCGGCGCCTTGGCCGCATGCAGTCTGGCCGTTCCCCTGGCGGTCTGTGCAGCCTATCCGGACCGGCCCGTCACATTGGTCGTGCCGTCGGTGCCGGGCGGCGCGGCCGACGTGGTCGGACGCCTGGTCGCGGCGGAAATGTCCAAGCAATGGAGCGTTCCGGTCATCGTGGAAAACCGCGCGGGCGGCGCCGGCGTCATCGGCTCCCAGGCCGTGGCCCGCGCCAAGCCTGACGGCTATACCTTGCTGCTGGGGCCGGACGCCTCGTTCACGGCCGTGCCGTACCTGATGCAGGATGTGCCGTATCGCACCGAGGACTTCGCGCCGGTCGCTACGCTGGCGACCCTGCAATACGTGCTGGTCGCGTCGCCCTCGGCGCCGTTCAAGTCCTTGCGCGAACTGCTGGAGCAGGCGCGCGCCCGGCCCGATGCCATCACCTACGCCAGCGGCGGCCCGGGCTCTACCCATCATCTGGCGATGGCGCTGTTCGAGCACGCGGCCGGCATTTCGCTCGAGCACGTGCCGTACAAAGCCGCGCCCCAGGGCTTTGTCGGCGTGATGGGCAATCAGGTCGATCTGATGTTCATCGTCGCCAGCACGGCCGTGCCGCAGATCAAGGCCGGCAAGGTGCAGGGACTGGCCAACGCGGGAGCCGCGCCCATCGCAGGCGCGCCCGACCTGCCGATGGTGAAGGACGAAGTGAAGGACTTCACGTTCTACAGCTGGTTCGGCCTGTTTGCGCCGGCAAAGACGCCGGCGCCGGTACTGGCCGATTTGCAGCGCGCCGTGGCCGCCGTGCTGAAGAGTCCCGAGGTCCAGGACAAGATGCAGGCCCAGGGCATGATCGTGGGCGACCAGGACGGGTTGAGCTTGAGCGAACGCATCGCCCATGACACCCGCGTTCTCGCGCCCGTGCTTTCCGACATCAAGACCGCCATCAGCAAGCAGCAATGAAACGCCCCAACATCCTCCTCATCACGACCGACCAGCATCGCGGCGACTGCCTGGGCTTTGCCGGGCGCCAGGTCAAGACGCCGCACATCAATCATCTGGCGCGCACCGGCACGCATTTCGCGGCCTGCATTACGCCCAACCTCGTCTGCCAGCCTTCGCGCGCCTCCATGCTGACCGGCCTGCTGCCCCTGACGCATGGCGTCCGCGACAACGGCATAGACCTGGACCTGCGCACCGGAGAGGCAGGCTTTGCCGGCAGCCTCGCCGCCGCGGGTTATGACACAGGCTTCATCGGCAAGGCGCATTTCTCCACGCACCATACTTTCCAGGCTACCGGACGGCCCGAGTGCCAGTACAGCCAGGCCGGCATGGGACCAGGCTGGGCGGGCCCATACATGGGCTTCGAGCATGTCGAGCTGGTGGTGGAGGGCCACAACTACTGGCTGCCCACGCCCTTGCCCGGCGGCCTGAACCATTCGCGCTGGCACTACGGCGACGGCCTGGGCGAACTGCGCAACCAGCTGTACCAGACGGATCTGGGGCCGGCCAGCGGCGCGCCGCAGACCTTCAACTCCGCACTGCCCGCGGCCTGGCACAACTCGGCCTGGATCGGCGACCGCACCATCGACTACTTGCGGGAACAGCGCGACCAGCCATTCTGCCTGTGGGCCTCGTTCCCCGATCCCCATCATCCCTTCGATTGCCCCGAACCCTGGTCGCGCCTGCATCACCCCGACGAAGTCGACCTGCCGCGCCATCGCGTCACCGACTACGAGCGCAGGCCCTGGTGGCACAGGGCGAGCATGGAGAGCAAGCCCATGGGAAACGCCGAGGTGCAGGCGGTGCGCCAGAATTTCTCGCGCATGCCGACCCAATCCGACGAGGCGCTGCGCCGCATCATCGCCAACTACTACGGCATGATCTCGCTGGTGGACCATCAGGTGGGGCGCATCATGAAGGCCTTGAGCGATTATGGGCTGGACCAGGACACCATCGTAATCTTCACTTCCGACCACGGCGAATGGCTGGGCGATCATGGGCTGATGCTCAAGGGGCCGATGGCCTATGAAGGCCTGCTGCGCGTGGCCATGGTGGCCAGCGGCCCTGGCATCGCGGCTGGGCAGAGGGTGGAGGATCCGGTTTCCACGCTGGACCTGGCCGCGACCTTTTACGACTACGGCGGCGCGTCGGCCCTGGGGCCGGTGCATGGCCGCAGCTTGCGCCCGTTGCTTGAAGGCCGCGACGCCACCCGTGAATTCGCGCTGAGCGAATGGGACGTGGCGGCATCGCGCTGCGGCGTGGAGCTGAAGCTGCGCACGGTGCGCACGCGCGACTGGAAGCTGACGCTGGAATTGGGCAGCGGCGCGGGCGAGATGTATTGTCTGGCAGAAGACCCGGACGAAATGGACGATCTGTTCGATGATCCGGGCCATGCCGCCAAGCGGCGGGAGCTGATTGACATGCTCAGGAGCCGGCCCGCCGACCAGCTGCCGGAGCGCGCGCCGGCGTCTGGCATCGCTTGAGCGCGAGGCTGCGTTTCATGTTGTGTATCTCCTTAGAGGCTTGGCTTTCCCGAGGGCGGTCGGAATCGACCCAGACGCAGGCAGGACCGGGGTCCTTGGGCGTTGGGGAGGGAGCGATCTGTCGGGATTTTTTTAAGAACGGACACCGCTTTACGTCGGCATCCAGGCGGTTCATACCCTCCGGCAGCGTGCGCGAATCTGCGCATGCCGGCGAGTACGAGCACTGTATGGGGCAGGGCCGGAAAATTTAGTCGGAAGACATCGATTTTCGCGTCTGAGAAATACGAATTTGTGTTGGACAGACACCAATCGCGGCCGTTGCGGCGTCGCGTTTGGCGTCGTGGTCAGCCTGCGTTGCTCAGCGGATGGATGAAGGTATAGCCCTGCCCATAGCTCGTGCGCAACGGCAGTTCGATCCCCGCCATCCGCGCCCGGCGGCGCAGGCGGCCGACCACGCTGGAGACGATGGCCCGCTGCAGATGCACGGGACGGCCCGAGGCATTCGGCCAGACCTCGCGGTGCAGGTCCGCAATGCTGCTGTACTGGCAGTCATGGCCGCTCAGGCACGACAGCAGCGCGTATTCCTTGTTGCTCAGGGAAATCAGGCCGGCGCTGTCCGGCGCGCGCAGTTTCTTTTCGCCCTCGATCAACGCCCACTCGCGGACCGGCGTGACGCGGACGGTCGCGACCGTTCCCGCCAGGGCTCGCCGCTGCCGTGCCAGGGATTCCGACGCGGGGGTGGCTTCGCGCTGTAGGCGCGTACGCAGCGCCGAAGACAGGCGTTCCAGGCTGTTCAACGCCGCCAGCAATTCGTCGATGCCCGCGTCCGACGACAGGCAGGCGTCCGCGCCAGCGCATATCAGTTCGGCCCTAGTATTGGAGGAGTCGTTGGCGGTGATCAGCAACACCAGCCCGGCGACGTAGGGGCCGCGCCGCGCGCATAGCATGGCGGCCAGCCATTCCGCGCTGCCGTGCATCACGACGTAATGCAAGCCGGGATCGGCAAGCTGTTCCTGCAATCTGAGGGCGGATTGGGTCAGGCACACCATCTGGGCGCTGTCGCCCAGCCCCTGCACCAGCGCCGCGGCCGGTCCTATCGCTTCGACGCAGACATGGACGGTGTGATTGAAAGCGGTTTTCTTCATGGTGGATGGCCTGTGGTTCGTGGAATCGAAGGGGCTCATTTGTATTCAAGCGTGAAGGTGGCCGAGCCGTTCGCCTCGCCCGCGGTCACCTGGTTTGCAGTCTGGTAATAGCGGGCGTGGAACAGCACGTCGTAGGCGCCATCCTTGGATACGCCGACCAAGGCGCCTTGGCCATAGGTGACCGGCTGGCGGTCCCTGTCCAGGATCTGGATGCCGACGCCGGTTGCGGCATTGGCCTCGGAGTTCAAGGCGATCACTCCCGGCGCGCCCGACGCGTCGGGCTTGGCGTCCATGCGCAGGTACACGGCATTCAGCTCCGGCTTGGCTTCGCGGCAGTTCAGCTTGATGTTGAATCGTTGCTCGGCCGCCGTGCTTCCGACAGCGCTGAACAGGTTTTTCCAGACCTTGCCCAAGTGGACGGGAGGGGTAGGGGCGGCAGTGCAGGAAGGGGTGATGATGGTCGTGGTGCGCCCGCTGACTATCACTTGCAGGGATTGGTCCGGGAAATCCTTCGAATACATGGTGGCATACTGCCCTTCTTCGAGTGCACCGTTGCCAGTGTTGTTGCTGATCTTGATGAGTTGGACGTGAATCCTGCCGATGGCGCCCATCGCGAGGCCGCCACCTCCAGCTGGATAGATAAACGGGAACTGGATGACTCCTCCGGCACCGGACAAGTAGATTCCGATCCTGATACCGATGCCTGGGATGTTCGTTGTGTAGACGTAGTTGCCTACGGACGATCCTTTGCGAATCTCCGCCAACACCGCTCCAGGGCCCGATTTGCAGATGGCGAGCATTACGCCCGTGTGTTTGATGGGAATTTGTCTCTCGGCGAGAACCACGTTGTTCGCGGTGTTCAGCGGTACCGCTATGTTGCCAAAAGCGATATTGAGCACATTCTGGGCTATGCCTGGTCCGAGCGTGCATGTCGCCTGGCTCTGTGGCGCATACGCGCATAGCATCAGCGCCGGCCACAAGAACGCCAAAGTTCCAGCTGTGCGTCTTCCTTTGTTAACCTGATAGTCTTTCATTTCATGTGAGTCCCTATGGCTCGCGATTTCTGAATTCGGCATTACTGGCACACGTAGCTGACTTCACGTATCGGTGGAGGACGGTCGTCCTCGGGAAGGCTGTAAGACACGCTGCAGCTGTCGCGTGCGTCGCGACCCCAGACGATGCGCATGGTTCCGGACTGCTGTGCCCCCGTCACAAAGGCCTGACCGTCCGGCCCCACGATGCCGATCTCCTCGCCCGCCTCGTTGTCGATGCGCGCGCCGAACGGCACTACGCTGTTGTCCTTGCGGGTCAGCGTCATCATCAAGCGATAGCCCACCACTGTCTCAAACCCTGCCTGTATCACCGCGCCGCGGGTAGGCACCAGATTTACCGCCGCATTCTTGACTTCGACGGTGTCGCCCAGGTCCGCGGTGAGCATGGCCAGGCGGTTCGAACGGTAAGGGCTCAGGCTCGGCACGATGGCGTAGCCGCTGGCATCGGTGCTGACGCCGGGATGCGATTCGAAGCGCACATTTTCGGCCGACGGCGCGCGCACCAGCGCCACGGTTTCGCCCAGGGGTTGGCCGAGCGTTACGCCGCCGGCATGCACGACGATGCCGCCTGACAGGCCTGCATTGATCTGGTTGTAGTTGCGTCCTTGCGTCGCGCCCAGTTCGAAGCGACCTACCCTGGAAAGGTAGCTGGCGTTGCCGGTGCTGTTGGCGCCGTTCTGGTTGGAAGTGGCGGCCCTCAGGTTGTAGGTGAGCTGGTTGTCTTCGAGCGCGGAGCCGTAAACCATGGCTGCGTGACTGGTCTCGCCATTGTTGCCGGTGGTCAGGGAATAGCTGGCGCTGCTGCGCGAGGCGCCCAGCGGGATCGATAGCGACAGCATGATCTGGCGGTTTTTCGAAGTGTTGAGGCCGGTGTTCGTGTCGACCGTGACGTTGTAGCTGACCTGCCTGTAGGAGCCGGCGTATGTGACCTGAATCAGCCGCTCCTTCTGATTCGTCTGCCAGTACGACTGCTGGCGTGCCGTCGCGTAAATCGAACCCCATGAGCCCAGCGACTGGTTTACTTCAAACCGCAGTTCGTTACGGCGGCTGGGCATCCTGCCGCCCCGCTCGAAGTCGTCGATGCCGGTCGATTCGCGGAAGGTCCGGTAGCCGCTAGTGGAATAGCGATAACCGGCGAGGCTGAAGTTGGTTCCGGATTCTTCGAGGGATTTGGCATACAGGAAGCGTATGGATTGGCCCTGGGTTTTCAAGCGCTCGGTGGCGGTGCGCGCATGCGCCAGGTCCAGAGAGATCGCACCGAAACTGCGCAGGTTTTTGCCCACGCCCACCACACCGGATTGATAGATGCTGGCCGCGGTGACGCCGCCATACAACGAGAACTCGTGGCCCAGGCCGCGCGCCGCCGTTCCCTGAAGGAAGGTGGGCTCGCGTTCGTTGGAACCGTAGGCGTTGCGGTAGCGTCCGCCGGTGGCGCTGTAGCGCCAGGTGCCTTCGCGCAACAACGTGGGCACGGAGGCATAGGCCTGCACGTAGCGGTTTTGGCGGCCATCCGATTCCGTGATGGTGACTTCCAGGTCGCCGCCGGAGGAGGAGGGGTACAGGTCGTCCAGCACGAAGGCGCCGGGCGCGACATAGGCGTTGTAGACGATATAGCCGTTCTGCCTGACGGTGACGAGGGCGTTGGTCTGGGCGATGCCTCGTATGGTCGGCGCGTAGCCCTGCATGCTGTCCGGCAGCATGGCGTCGTCCGAAGTGACCTGCACGCCGCGGAACGGCACGCTGTCGAAAAAGTTGCCGGGCGTGTAGCCATCGCCGAGCAGCAATTGACCGTTGACCGAGCGCAAGTCGCGCTGCAGATTGGTTTCCAGCGACTGCCATTCTCCGCGTCCGTTGGCGCTGCGGTTGTAGTTGGAGGCGTGGCGCAGGCGCCAGTCGCCAAAGTTCAGGCCTCCGCGCAATCCGGCGTAGGCCGTGTAGGGCGATTCGGCGCCGCGGCTGGAGGAGTTTCCTCCGCCCTGGCGCGACATGTTGAGCTGATAATCCAGCAGAGCCGAGGTGATGCCCTTGTCCCAGCGTGACGGGTCGACCGAATCCCGCGCCGAGCGCTTGAGCGCGGCTTGCGGAATGCTCAGATGCAGCCGTTGCTTGCCGCCATCGAAGCCCACGGCCGCGTCTTGCACCAGAGCGGGCAGGTCCACGCAGGCGCCGTCCGCGCCAGCGGATTCGGGTAGCGCAGCCATGTTGACGCCCCAGGTTTCCAGTTGGCTACGGGTCAGACAGACCGAGGGCTGCTTCTGGCCTTCCTGGACCTCGACGAGGATCCTGTTCCTGCCCAGGGACTGGTCGTTGACGAACACGTCGGCCAGGTACTCGCCCGGCAGCACGCTATTGCCGAAACTGAAGATGGACAGGTCTGCCTGCGGCTGGTCTCCACCCGTGCCCAGGAATTCCTGATTGAAGACGGTGCCGGCCGGTTCGGCGGCCTGGCTTGAAAATGAGGCCAGACTCAGCAACAGCGATGCCAATGCCGCGGTAGGGGGCATGCGACCCTGCGATACGCCTATCATTGCGTGAGCTCCGGGCACTAACGGCTTGCGGCAGCCGCGACGGGCTCGGCCTTGACGTGCACCGGGACTTGCGCGCTGGGCACGCGGACCTTTTCCTCGGGGGTCTCGGCGCCGTAGTCGTTGATGGTCGTGAACACGACGTCCACGTCCCGGGGGGCGGACAGCCCGGACAAGGGGTACTCGAGCACGCCGCCAGGCGACACCATTCCGCCGTTGATTTCTTGCTGACCGCCGTTGATGGTCAACGTGGCGAAGGTGACGTGATAAGCGGACGGATTGGCGATCTTCAGCACTGCACCCCTGCCGCCGGAGGCGACAGCCCATTGCAGTTGCTGACGCTGTTCGCCCGGTTTGCCTGCCAGGCCCGCGGGCCGGTAGAACAGTTTGATGCGGGTGCGCACCGCAATCTGCAGCACGTTTTCGTCCTGGCTCTTTTCCGGGATCTCCTTGACGTTGAGCCAGAACACCGATTCGCGGTCGAGAGGCAGATTGCCGGCCAGGCGCAGTATGCGCAGCATGTTTTCCTGGCCCGGATCCAGCCGCGACAGCGGTGGGCTGGCCACGAACGGCGCCTTGGTATTACCTTCGCCGGCATCGATCCAGGCCTGCACCACGTAAGGGGACACGCCAGTGTTTTTGACCGGAATGGAGGACTCGCGGTCCTTCTCGTTGAAAATGACGCGGGTGCCTCCGACCAGCACGCCGGCTGCCGCATTGGCGTGAGCCAGCGTGGCCGCCAGGGCGAAGATCATGAAGGGCCGCGCCTTGAGGACGAACCGTTGCGCGATGTCTTTCAGCATGAGGGTCTCGATGTTTTGCTCGCAAGCCATCCGATTCCCGAGGAACCGCGTGCTGCGAGGAGGCTGGCGGCCAGCCCCTTTCTAGAGGGGCCGGCGGTCCGGCAAAGTGGCTTACTTGTAGTTCACCGTGAACTGCGCGGTGGCGTTGGCGGGGCCGACGGTGACAGTGTTGGCGGTCGAGACATAGACGGCGCCGAACTTCAGATTGTTGGTGCCGGCGCGCAGCGTGTAGTCGGGAGACTCCGCTCCCAGCTTGATTTTTTTCTGCGCGGCATCGCGCAGTTCGACGGCCACGCCGGTGGCGTAGCCAAGCTCACCGATGCCGATGGCCAGCGTGTCCGTGTTGATGGTGTCTGCCGTGCCGGTGAACGTCACGCTTGCGCCCTTGGCCGTGGCGCTGCAGTTGGCCAGCTGGAGTTCGAATTGCGCGGGTGTCGAGTATTTGCCGACGGCGCCGTCCAGGGTGGTCCTTGACACTTTTCCAAGCGGGACGACCAGGTTGGTCGCTTGGGGAGAGACGTCGCACGGCGCATCGACGATTTCGCCGATGAAATTGATGTGCCCGTCTTCGGCCAGGGCGGTTTGGGAAATAGCGGCTGCCGTGGCGATCAGGGCAAACTTGGCAATGGTGTTCTTGTTCATGGAAGTAAATATCCTGATAATCGATTGATAATCAAAAACGCCGTCTGAGGTTGTTGAAAACAGATGACGACCGACTGTAGAAATGCTGTCGATGGGTTTTCAGGAATTAACTTCCATGTGATCCGGTTGTTATCAACATTCAATTCGAATATTGATGAAAAGGCGCAGCCAGATAATCAATTCGTCTGCTCCTCAGAATCCTTCGTCCTGCATTTCGTCGGCAACCGAAAGTTAGAAGAATCAGGATTTGTGAAATGTAGGAATCCTCCCTTCTTGTTGTATGAAATTTCATATGAAAAAGATGCGTGGCAATTCTTGCTAAAAATTGCAGATCTTGTCCGAATGAGGTGGTTTGATTGGCGTTTTTTGGGCTTTTTTCTTCGTGATTTGAAAGCAACGGTTCGTGGGTTTTTGTGCAGTTGCCGGCGCGCGTAATGGCTTGACGGTATGCCTTCTGCGATAAAATCGCCGCTGCGCAGCGCGTATTGAATTCAGCCACAGGCCGACTACCGAACAATCACCAAAATGAAGCCGGAAGCTATTGCGAGCGCCATGCCGCGCAACGGTGTCGTCCGCACCCGGACGGCAGTTGCGGCGGCAGCGATTTTCATGGGTATATGCGCGCTCACCGCGCCGATGGTTGCTGCATCCTTGGAGCAGCGGCTGGCTTCTGCCGCGAGCCTGTCCTGGGCCTTGAACGGCGTCTTGTTTCTGGCCCTTTTGTTGACGGGGCTGGCCTTGAGGAACGCCGCAATAAAAGACCGCGATCCGCAGCGGTGCCTGGAGCAAGTCGGCCGCCTGATTGCCGCCGCGCCCGTGGATATCACCGTGCGGGACAAGTCGTTGCGCATGGTCGCGTCCAGCGCGGGCATGCAGCGCTTTGTCGATATCGTGGTCCAGAACGGATGGGTGAGGCCGGAATTCATCGATCTGGAATTCCTTTCCCGCGATGAGAAGGATCAGATTCCGATGCCGGCTAGCGTGGCCGCCGTGGTGCGCGAGTACCAGACCGCGGTGGCTACTGGCGCAGCGCGCTCCTATGACTTTAACCATGAGGTGGAAGCGGTCGGCATCAAGGCGCCATACGCGGGTCGGGTGACGCCGCTGCTCGGCGTGCACGGCGAAGTCATAGGCATGGTATCCGCGGGGATGTATTTCCTCGGCCATAGCCAGTCGCTGGACGACTCGGCCGCCGCGCGCGGCAGGGCAGAGCGCGTCAACGACACCAAGACCCGATTTCTCGCGGCGGTCAGCCGCGATGTGCGCAATCCCTTGAACGTCATGGCGGGACTGCTTGAGATGGCTACGTTCGATTCCTCCACACCCCGCCAATCGAAAGAGATGCTGGCAACCGTGCGCTCCTCCGCCCAGTCGCTGCTCCACCTGCTTCCGTCCATCGTCGATACCCACAGCATGGAGACGGGCGATCTCCAGTGCACGAACACAGTCATTTCCTTGCGCAGTGTCGCGGCGGACGTGGTCGCGCTGTTCGCACCCAGCGCCTACGAGAAAGGCATAGGCCTGACGCTGGAGGTGGCTCCGGAGGTTGCCGCCAGCCATTTGACGGATGCGCAAGGGGTGAATCAGTTGCTCAACAATTTCCTGTCCAACGCCATACGCCATACGACGCGCGGCGGGGTCCGGATACACCTGGACGGCGCGCCGGTGGAAGATGGCAGGCAATGGGTCACGCTATCCGTCATCGATACCGGCAGCGGTATCGAGCCGTACATACAGCAGAAGTTGTCGGAGTCCAGCTATGAGGCGGGACTGAGCGCTGCTCCCGATGGCGCCGGCCTGGGTTTGCACTATTGCCAGCAGATGGTGCACCGCATAGGGGGAACCATCCGTATCTCCAGCGTTGTTGGCGAGGGCACGCATGTCCATGTCCGCGTGCCGTTGGAGCTCGGCCCCGGTGAGTTGGGCGGCGTGACGCAGGAGCCCGCGCCCGGATTGGCGCAACGTCCGGTCACCGGACTGAGGACGCTGGTTGTCGAAAGCCAGGCCGGTAATCGCCTGCTGCTGAAAAGCCAGTTGGAATTCCTCGGCCATGACGTCCAGGTTGCGGAGCACGGTGCGCAGGGTCTGGCGCTGGCCAGGGAAAGCCGGTTCGACCTGGTTATTTGCGATGATGCGCTGCCAGACATGAACGAGGCCGGATTCACCCAGATGTTGCGTTCGATTGCAGGCGAACACGCCGTAGTTCCCGTGCTGGCCTACACGGGCGACGCGCGCACCGAGGATCGCGAGGCGGGCCTGCGGGCCGGCATGCACGAGGTATTGGTGAAGCCTGCCGGCCTGCGGGAGCTGGAACAGGCGCTGGCTTCATGCTTGCCGGCGGCATGCGCCCCAGTCGGGCTGGCGCGGGACGGAGCGGCATAGTGGCCTATCCCGAGGCCAACGCCATGCTCACGCTTTCCGTGTTCCTGAACATGGCGTTGGCGGCGGCGCTGGTCGCCGCGCTGGTCTGGATCGCCCTGCGCATCCGAGGCGTCAGTTCGCCGCGCGGCGAGTTGGTCGGACTGGCACGCTTGGCGGATACGCTGCCCGCCGCGCTTTTCATCCGGGATCTCGACCTCAACCTCGTGACATGCAATGACTCGCTCAATGCATACGCCGCCACGTGCCGTAGCGAGGGCTGGAGCCATCCTCTGCATGCCACGCTGGCGTCCTTGTCCGCGCCGGCTCCTGGAAGCGATCAGCCTGCCAATCTGGACGAGATCATCCGCGGCTATCGCCAGGTGCTGGCCAGCGGCGAAACGCTAGTGCGCGAGCATGCCTTCGAGCATGATTCCACGTCTGGGGTGGCCGCGTGGGCCGCGCCGTTGCGCGGCGCGGACGGCGTCGTCATTGGCCTGATCGGCGGCAGTGCGCGTTTTCGCGGATTCCCCGACATGCTGCGGCAAGTGTCCGAAACCCGGCTGGGCATGGAGAGGGCCAATTTGATGAAGTCGACGTATCTTGCGTTCATCAGCCATGAAATCCGCACTCCTTTGAATGCGATCATCGGCATGCTCGAGCTGATCCTGGACCGTGGCGGCCTGTCCGGCGACACGCGCGAGAAGCTTGCGGTGTCGCGCCAGTCGGCCCAATCGCTGTTGTCCCTGATCAGCGGTCTGATCGACATATCCAAGCTGGAGACTGGCCATTTCCAGCTGCGGCGCAAGAACGTCGACCTGCGCGCGCTGGTGGCCGACACAGTGGCGCCGTTCCGGGCTGTCGCCGAGGCGAAGGGCCTGCAGCTATCGCTGGACATTACGGGTGACCTCGCGGAGCGCCATTTTTCGGATCCGATTCGTCTCAAGCAACTGCTGGACAACCTGTTGTCCAATGCGGTCCGCTTTACGGATCACGGCCGTATCGATGTTGCGCTGAGCGCCGGGCGGGCGACGGAGGAGATCCAGTGGATCACGCTTTGCGTGGCGGACACGGGCCCCGGGATCGCCACGGACGTTCAGGCCAGGCTGGCAGCGCCGCACTTTGAGCCTGCGCTCAGGGAACAGGGCGCTGGCATCGGATTGGGGCTGTCCATATGTAGCGAGCTCGCGCGCTTGATGGGCGGGTCCATGGAAGTTTCCAGCGGGGCTGGGCAGGGCTCCAGGATATCGGTGCAGTTGCCGTTGGCGCTGCCGCCTTCCGAACACGCTGCGGTGGCGGCCGCTCCGGCGCCCACGGCGACCGACGCCGACGGCCTGCGCATACTCGTTATCGACGATCATGAAGCCAACCGGCTGCTGCTCAAGCATCAGCTGCGGATGTTGAAGCACTCCGCGCATTTCGCGCAGAACGGCGCGGCCGGCCTGGCACTGGCGGAGCGGCTCGAGTTCGATCTGATCATCTGCGACTGCGTCATGCCCGTCATGGATGGCGCTGCGTTTACCGGCGCCCTGAGGGCGGGCGGCGGCCTGAATGCGGCGACGCCGGTGCTGGGCTATACCGCGAGCGAACTTGAACTTGATCTGGCTTCGGGTGCGCGGACCAGCATGAACGCCGTGCTGATCAAGCCTGTGGATCTGCAGACGCTGCAATCCTTCATCCTCGCTCATGGCAGGCGACCGCCGGCCGGCGGGACTACGATCCACTGAAGGAGGACGAGATGTCGACTGTCTTGATTGTTGATGATCATCCTGCGTTTCGTCTGGTCCTGAGGACGCAGATTGCACTGTTGCCCAGCGCAAGCCGGATACTAGAGGCCGACAACGGGGTCGACACGCTGGCGCTGGCCAAAAGCGAGCGCCCGGATTTGATCGTGCTTGATCTGGACATGCCCAAAATGGGCGGCCTGGAAGCCATTTCTAGAATCCTTGCAGTCAACCCGGAATTGCGGATACTGGTGGTGTCGGCGCATGATCCTTCGGTATTTGCGTCGCGCGTGGCGGAATTGGGCGCCTGTGGCTACGCCAGCAAGCGTCTGGAAATCAAGGAACTGGTTCGCTGCATCGAATCCGTGCTGGCGGGCTATAGCGTATTTCCGAATTCGGCCAAGGCGGCCAGCAACGCGGACGTGGTGGACTCTTATCAGAAAAGACTGGACCTGCTCTCCAATAAGGAAATGGTCGTCACCCAGATGCTGGCGCAGGGATTGAGCAACAAGGAAATCGGCGACGCGCTTTTCATCAGCAATAAAACGGTGAGCACGCACAAGACCAGGATAATGAACAAATTGCAGATTGGCTCTCTGGTTGAATTGGTCGATTTCGCAAGAAAGTCGAAAATTTCAATGTAAAAAACTCAATACGGCGTTCTTTCGCGTGAACAATCCATCGGCTTCGGCCATTCATCCCGAGCAGGAAGCCCCGCAGGCGCAGGTAGTGGCGGTGTTGCGCGGCGAATTGCTTGCCAAGGTCGGCAACGACCCGGATATCGCCGCGGAGCTTTCTCAGAGCTTGGATCTGAACCACAGGGAAGACGTCGATGCCTTGCTGCTGGCGATCGAGCAAGGACGGTGGGCGGAGGTCAAGCGCAATGCGCATCGAATCCTGAACACCGCGCAATTGCTGGGCTGTGACGCCTTGGTTGAGCTTTGCCTGCGCGTTGAGGGGATGCTTGCCAGGGACGGCGGCCAAGCGCGGGAGGAACTATTGGCGGATTATGTGTCGGTTGTCCAAAACTTGAGTGCAATCCTGGAACGCGTGAGGCGCACATTCTGAATCATCCTACATTTTTCGTTCCCAAAGCGCCGTAGAGTGGCGGCATGTAATTTCGCCCCAAGCCCACCAGGAATGAAGTATGAAACGCGCCATAGCGCAAAGCCAGCAGCTTGGCGACGGTGAAGTCATGTTGATGGCACGGCGCGGCGACGGCTTGAGCGTCGTGCTGCAGCCGCAGTTCAATCTGCTGAGCGGCGAAATGGTTGCCGCGGAATGCCTGGCCCGTTGGAATCACCCCGTCAGGGGTGAGATCGGACCGGCCGAATTCGTTCCCGCCGTTCATCGCCTGGGCGTGGATCTGCCCTTTTTCGAACAGATATGCCGCTTGGCCGTCGCCGCCTCGGGCGCGCTGAGCGCGCAGGGAATCGACGTGCCCCTGGCGATCAACGCCTCGGCCTCGACCCTGTCCAGCCATGGCGCGATCGATGCCCTGGTTCGCCATGCGGACGCGGCGCACATCCCGTTGACGCGGTTCCGGATCGAGTTGACTGAAGACCAGCCTGTCACCCGCCTGGAGCCGTTGCGCAAGTCGCTGAAGAAATTCGCGAAGGCTGGCTGCCAGGTCAGCATGGATGATTTTGGAACCGGCTACGCCTCCTTGCAGCTCTTGAACGCGCTGCCCATCGCCGAATTGAAGATCGACGGCCGCTTCGTACGCCGCATCCGGCGCGACCGGAAAGCGCGCGAAATCACGCGCCTGTCAGTGCTGCTGGGGGAGCGGCTCGGCCTGCGCGTGATTGCCGAGGGCATCGAAAGCGCGCCGGACATCGCCCTGCTCCAGTCGATGGGGTGCAGCCATGGGCAGGGCTATGTGCTTTCCCCGCCCATCCTGCTTTCCGAGTTTCTCGAAAGCCGCAAGCGGTAGCGGCGCCAGGGCCAGATTCCTGGGAAAATACCCATTTCCAGGGATATGCGGTTTCACCCGGCTGAGACATAGTTCAGGCTGGGCAATTCCGCCCGCTCTCATCCGATGACCGCCCACATGCTTGCTTCCGAGTCGACCCTGCCTGCCCCGGTGCTGCTGGTGGAGGACGAACCCCTGATCTGCCGCCGGCTGGAAGGCCTGCTGCTGCAGCTCGGCTATGCCCCCGAGGCGCTGGTGTTCGCCGCCACGCTGGCGCAGGCGCGCGAGCGGCTCGCCAGCCAGCCGTTCGCGCTGGCGCTGGTCGACCTGGGCTTGCCCGACGGCAACGGCACGGAGCTGATCGCCGAGATGCACGCGGAGGATCCCACCCTGGCGATCCTGGTGATTTCGGCATGGAGCACGGAAGACGCAATCCTTGCCGCGTTGCGCGCGGGCGCCACGGGCTATGTGCTCAAGGAGCGCGACGACCTGGAGGTGTCTCTGTCCATCCGCAGCGTGCTGCGCGGCGGGGCGCCGATCGATCCCTTTGTGGCCCGGCGCATCATCGAAGAGCTGCGTCCCAGGCGGGCCGGGCCGTCCGAGGCGGCGGCAGGCGAGCCGGTCGAGTCCGCCGATCCGGGCGAAACCCTGAGCCCGCGCGAAAGCCAGATCCTGCGCCTGGTCTCCGAGGGGCTGGGCAACCGCGAGATCGCCGAGGAACTGCACCTGTCGCGCTATACCGTCGAATGCCACGTCAAGCACATCTACCGCAAGCTCGCCGTTTCTTCGCGGACGCGGGCCATACACGCGGCGCGCACGCGCGGCTTGCTCGATTGAAGTGGCTGGCCGTCCTGTGGTTGGCGCTTTGGCTGGCGCCGGTATGGGCCCAGGAGCCCGCTGGCGCCTGCACGGCGCAGGTGTTGTCGATACAGATCGCCAAGGGCGGCGACGACGGCCGCCGGCCCGATTCGGCACAGTGGCAGACGGTCGAGCTGCCCGATGACTGGAGCGCCCGCTGGCCGGGATACAGCGGCACGGCCTGGTATCGGATCGGCTGGCGGAGCGATTGCCCCGGCGGGGCTGCCGGGCAGGTGGCGTTGGCGCTGGAATCAATCATCATGGCGGGCGAGGTCTACATCAATGAGGAACGCATCTGGAGCGATCAGCATCTGAGCGAACCGCTGTCGCGTAGCTGGAACATGCCGCGCTACTGGCTGATTCCCGACGCGCTGGTGCATCCTGGCGAAAACACGCTGTGGGTCCGGGTGGTCGGCGTGGCAGGGCAGTCGCCGGGCCTGGGGCCGGTCTATCTGGGCGGACAATCGTCGGTATTGCAACAGTACGAAGACCTGTGGTGGAGCAATCGCACCCTGTTCACGCTCAACCTGATCGTTTCGGCCGTCATGGGCGGACTGTGCTTTTGCATCTGGCTCATGCGCCGCGAGCAGCGCATCTATGGCTGGTACGCGCTCATGGCCTTGTTCTGGGTGCTGTTCATCGCCAATGTGCTGATGACCAGCCCCTGGCCGTTCCCGAACAGCATGATGCTGGCCCGCGCCAACATTGTGGTCCTGGTGCTGTACGTGGTGTGTTTTTGCATCTTCACGTGGCGCTTCGGCGGCCAGTCGTTGCCGCGCACCGAAAAGGCGTTGTGGACGCTGGCCGCGGTGCTGCTGGCGCTTGAGGTCTTCACGCCGCAAGCCCATCTGGCCGAGGTGCAGTTGGCGGTCGTGCTGATCGTGTCGGCAATTTTTTTCGCCAATTGCCTGCAGTTCCAAGTGCATGCGTGGCGAACCCGCCGGCCGGAACACGGCATGCTGGCGGTGTGCCTGCTGATCTTTCTTGCCGCCAGCGTCCACGATCTGCTGCGGCTGTTGAAGCTCTCCGACAGCCAGAGTACATACACGCCGTTCACCAGCGTCGTGGTCACGCTGTGCATGTCCGCGGTGCTGGGGTTGCGCCATGCGCGCAGTGTGCGCCGCATCGAGCGTTTCAACCAGGAGCTGGCCGATGGTATCGAGCAGGCGCGCACCGAACTTGCCACGACGCTGGAACGCGAGCACGGCCTGGCGCTGGCGAACGCCCGGCTGCAGGATAGGCTGCAGATTGCGCACGATCTGCACGACGGTCTGGGTGGCTCCCTGGTCCGCATGATGGCCATGGTGGAGCAGGCCAATGAACCCTTGCAGAGCCAGCAATTTCTGTCGATGCTCAAGCTGCTGCGCGATGACCTGCGCCAGACCATAGACAGCGGTTCCAGCGCGGGCGTCAAGGTGCCGGCCACGCCGCGGGAATGGATCGCGCCCTTGCGCCACCGCTTCATGCAGCTGTTCGATGAGCTGGACATCAGCGCCAACTGGCGGGTGCCCGAATTATGGCGTACGCCGCCCAGCGCCCTGCAATGCATGGCGCTGACGCGGCTGGTGGAGGAGTCGCTGGTGAATATGCTCAAGCACAGCCGTGCCCGCCGCGTGGAACTGGAGCTGCGGCAGTCTGAATCCGACATCCTGGAGCTGCGCATCGAGGATGACGGCGTCGGTTTTGACGTGGCCGCAGTGCTGCGGGCCGGCATCAGCGTGGGCATGCGCAGCATGCACACCCGTATCGCCAGGGTAGGGGGCGCGCTCGACGTGGCGTCGCGTCCGGGACAGACCGTGCTGACCGCCACGCTGGAGCTGCGCGCGTCTCAGGCTTGAGGCGCGTCTATTTGGCGGTGTTTTCGTCGTCCACCGTCAGTCCGCCGCTTTTCATGATGCTCTGGGCGATCTCTTCGGCGGATTTGCCGCCAAAGCCGTGTTCGCCCGCGGTGATGCGGAAGCTGTCGCCTTCCAGCGGACTCTGCAGCGTGGCGGAGGACAGCAGCACGCCGCCCGAACGCAGCTGGATGCGCTTGCCCACGCGGTTTCGCGTGAAGTCGGCCAGGGCCTGGCGGCTTTCAGGCTTGAGTTCGACGTCCACCGTCCTGGCGGAGGTTTGCGGGTCGGCCCCGGCGGTGGCCCGCGCCACCTGCAGCACGACGGTTTCGGCGTAGGTCGCGCAAGGCAGCAGCGCGGCAAGCACGGCTGCGCGGGCGAGTTGTCTCATTGATGGCATGGCAAGCTCCTTCTGATGGACAGCCCCTCCATCCTAGCCCATGTCGCGCCAGCGCCCGGCCGCGCGGTCTAATATTGCGCCTCGGCTCCGGACAGAGCCGCCACCAAGGAGAGCTTCATGGCAGTGCGCGGAATCTGGTTGTTATCTGGCTTGTTGCTGGCGGGCGTCGCCCATGCGGGATCGGCGCCGGCGGAGCTGCGCTGTGTCTCGGACAGCGGCAAGGTCGCGCTGGAAGGCTCGATTCCGTCGCCGTCTTCGGAGGAGCTGGATTTGAAGCTGCGTTATGCCGACGGCGGCCTGTCGTTCAATTCGAGCAAGAACGACAGTTACCTGGCGGAAGACTTCCCGCAGTCGGTGTTCACCCTGGTGGTGACGGGCAAGGACGTGCCGTTGACGCTGTACGCCCTGCCGTCCAGCGTCGCGGTAACGAAGCGCGAGAACGGCGATGTCGCCGGCAAGTTCCTGGCCAAGCTGACGTCCGCGCGGCCGCGCTCGGCGTCGGGTGTGCAGGCGGATACCCCGCTGAAGGCCACGCTGAACTGCGAATACCGGTATTCGCTGTAGCTGGACGTTCCGTCTGGCCGGGCGGCCCCTTGTTCCGATGACAGGCCATCGGAACAAGGGGCTTTTTACCGTCTGAAGCCAGCGGATGCACGGCGATGGCTGCGTGCTGAAAGCAGTTTCCGTAGCTGGAGTGTTGTTATTACGCCGCTTTGGCGGCTGCCCTGGCCGCTAGATTCCATGAAAATGACATTTTTCTGAATAAAAGCTGACTGTTTGTTGAATGTAAAAATAGGAATGAATATCATTGGCGATCTTATAAAACCAAGAGCGCGCATAGCGCATCCGCCGCGGGGCGGTTCCTGAAAGAGTCCAATGAGCAAAGCAGATAGATCTACGGCCCATGCCAAGGCCGGTGGTAACCCTTCGGCCTCCATTTATGCGGCGGTGTGCGGCGCGCTGATGTCGCCGGGCCTGGCCTTGGCCCAGGGCAGTCTGGCGCCCGGCGCCGTGCAGGAGCTGTCGCCCGTCCACGTGCAGGGACAGGCGGTCAGCGACGGCTACGAGGCCAACATCGCCTCCTCTCCCAAGATGACGGCGCCCCTGCTGGACACGCCGCGGTCGGTCACCGTGATCACCGAACAACTGATGCGCGACCGGGCGGCTACCTCGCTGATGGATGTGCTGCGCACTGCGCCGGGCATTACCTTTGGCGCCGGCGAAGGCGGCACGCCCACCGGCGACCGGCCTTTCGTGCGTGGCTATGAGGCCAGCACCGACATGATGGTCGACGGTATGCGCGACCTGGGACGTTTCTCGCACGAGACCTTCAATCTGGAGTCGGTCGAGATCCTGAAGGGGCCGAGCTCCGCATATTCGGGCCGCGGGTCGACCGGCGGCAGCATCAACCTGGTCAGCAAGAGCCCCAAGCTTGAGAACTTCGCGGAAGGCACTGTCGGCGTGGGCACCGATGACAACTGGCGCCTGACGGGCGACGGCAATTGGGCCTTGGGCGAAAGCTCGGCGTTCCGCCTGAACTTCATGAAGCAGGGCGGAGACATCCCGGGCCGCGACCACGTCGAAACCGACCGCTGGGGCGTGGCGCCTTCGTTCTCCTGGGGCCTGGGCACGCCGACGCAAGTGACGCTCAGCTACTACCACCTGCAGAACGACGACACGCCTGACCTGGGCATTCCGTTCAAGAACGAATCGCGCCCCGACCGCGTCACACCGCCCAAGGTGGACCGCAACAACTATTACGGTTTGATCGGCCGCGACTACCGCAAGAACCAGGCCGACATGACCACCCTGATGGTCGAGCACAAGTTCAGCGACAAGCTGAAGCTGCGCAATGGCACGCGCTACAGCGAATCCACCAACGAATACGTGATGACGCGTCCGTCGTTCGACAATTGCGCGGCGCGCGTGGGCAGCCGGCCCAACCCCGCCTATGGCGTGGCGCCTTGCTCGAACGAGGCGGACGGCGTGAAGATGAGCAAGGCCTTGCGCAGCCTGAACCAGACCAACCGGTCCTTCGTGAACCAGACCGACATGTTTGGCGAATTCACCGCTGGCGGGTTGCGCCACAGCTATGTGGCCGGCCTGGAGTTCAGCACGGAAACCATCAGCAAGCGCGACGGCGTGTCGTCGGGCGGCTTCGACAGGACCCTGCAGGACGACCTGTACAACCCGAATCCCAGCCAGCCGTATACGGGCAGCCTGGGTTGGGGCCCGCGCTATGACGCGGCCAAGACCCTCACGCGCGCGGCCTACGTGTTCGACACGGTCAAGTTCAGCGAGCAGTGGGAAGCCAACGCCGGCCTGCGCTATGACAACTACCGCGTGACCAGCGGCAACGTCGAGCGCACCGACAATATGTGGAACTACCAGCTGGGCCTGGTCTACAAGCCGGCGCCCAACGGCAGCATCTACGTGTCCTACGGCACCTCGTCCAACCCCTCCGGCGAAACCGCGGGTCAGTCCGGCGGCGCGGATGGCGCGGCAGGCGGCCGCTTGACCGCGGGCACCGCGGCGCTGGCGCCCGAGAAGAGCCGCAGCATCGAGCTGGGCACCAAGTGGGACGTGTTCGACGAGCGCCTGTCGCTGACGGCGGCGGTGTTCGAAACCCGCAAGACCGATGCGCGTAGCTCCGATCCCATCACCGGCGACGTGACCTTGTCCGGCAGCAACCGCGTGCGCGGCATCGAGCTGGGCGTGGCGGGTTCCATCACGCCCAAGTGGCAGGTCTGGGGCGGCTACAGCTACATGGATCCGAAGGTCACCAGCTACCAGAGCGGCGGCAGCGACTTCAGCGGCAATCAGATGAAGTTCATCGCCCGCCAGAGCGCCAGTCTGTGGACGACCTACAAGTTCCTGCCCGAGCTGACGGTCGGCGCTGGCGCCACCTACACTGGCAAGCGCTACGTGGATGACGCCAACATTTACCAGCTGCCGTCCTACTGGCGCTACGACGCGATGGCGGCCTATCAGTTCAACAAGAACTTCGGCCTGCAACTGAACCTGAACAATCTGACCGACGAGACCATCTACGAGGCCTCGCACGTGGGTCTGTTCAGCTACGTCGCGCCGGGCCGTTCGGCGATGCTGACCGCCACGTTCCGGTACAACTGACGCGGCTGGCGCCAGCCCCGCGCTTGCGGGGCTGGCGCTCCGGACTCACGCATCAGTCGATGCGCGCGCCCGAGATCTTGACGGCCTCGGCCCATTTCGTGATTTCCTTCTGCACGAAAGCCTGGAACTGTTCAGGCGTGGACGGCGTGAACTCGCTGCCGGAGGCCACGATCTTTTCCTTGGTCTTCGGATCGGCCATGACCTCGCGCATGTCCGCCGAGATTTTCTCCACCAGCGGCTTGGGCGTTCCCTTGGGGGCGAAGAAGCCCGACCAGGGCGGCGCGGCATAGCCGGGGAAGCCCTGTTCGGCCACCGTCGGGTAGTCGGGCGCGCTGGCAAAGCGTTCGCCCGTGGTCAGCGCCACGATCTTCAGCTTGCCGCTCTTGGCATACGCCTGGACGGCGGGCAGGCCCGTGATGCCCACCTGGATCTGGCCGCCCAGCAGGTCGGTCACCATCGGCGAGCTGCCGCGGTAAGGAATGTGCGCGATCTCGAACTTGCCCTGATTCTTGATCAGTTCCATGCCCAGGTGCGACGCCGTGCCGTTGCCGTCCGAGCCATACGAGTAATGCGCGTCGGGTTTCTTCAGCAGGGCGATCAGTTCCTGCAGATTATTGGCCGGCACGTCGTTGTTGACGATGATGGCGTTGGGATACAGCGTGGCCTGCGTGATGGCCTCGAAATCCTTGACCGGGTCATAGCGCATATTCTTGTAGAGCGAGGTGTTGATGCCGTGCGACCCTGTCACGCCCAGCACCAGGGTGTAGCCGTCGGGCGCGGCGCGGGCCACGTATTCCGAACCGACGTTGCCGCCCGCGCCAGGCTTGTTTTCCACCACGACCGGCTGCCCCCACTTCTTGGAGAGTCCTTCGGCCACCAGGCGCGCGGTGATGTCGGTGGCGCCGCCCGCCGGGAAGGGTACGACGATGGTGACTGCGCGCGTGGGGAAATTGTCCGTGCCCTGCGCAAAGGCGGGCGCGGCGAGAAAGATAGCGAGGGAAAAACCGGCGGAGCAAAGCAAACGCATGAGGGAGAAAGTCCTGTTCTATGGCGACCTGTGCAGGGTCCAGTAATGATATACTGTTACAATGACAAGCCCTGTAGGCCACGCGGATTGCCGTTGGTCGGACGGCGATGCCTGTTGGTCGACGAAGTCCGATCTTTGCCGGGCCAAGCGAAGCTGTCTTGCGAGGCTGCGGGCGCGGCCTTAGATCGGACGCATGACTATAGCTGCAAACAGCCTCGACCTGATCGGCAACACCCCGCTGGTCGAGCAGGTCATC
>LNAP01001691.1_pt1 | contig 33460 bp, 35 predicted proteins | sample 602601 | NCBI WGS metagenome assembly LNAP01 (sample SAMN02440304, study PRJNA202911) | soil metagenome | biome: Subtropical and temperate rainforests or woodlands; isolation source: soil samples (1 kg each in a 20% v/v slurry with milli Q water) were... ...
CCTCAGCGAACCGTGGAAGTGGCCAGAAATCTGGCACGCCAATCCACAAGTTGAAAACCCCCATTTGATCTACCCGGGCGACCAGCTCTCGTTGACCTACGTTGATGGCCAGCCGCGTCTGACGCTTAACCGCGGCGAGTCGCGCGGCACCATCAAACTGTCGCCGCAGGTTCGTAGCACGCCGATGGCTCAGGCCATTCCGACTATTCCCCTGGAAGCCATCAATAGCTTCCTGCTGAACAACCGCATCGTTGATAGCGAAAAAGATTTCTTGACCGCTAACTATGTAGTGGCCGGTACGGCTGAACGCGTAGTCAGCGGCGCGGGTGACCGTATCTACGCACGTGGCACCTTTGATGAGCAGCATCCGGTATACGGCATCTTCCGTCAGGGCCGCACCTACATCGACCCGGATACCAAAGAATTCCTCGGCATTAACGCCGACGATATTGGCGGCGGCCAGGTGATTGCCGAAGAAGACGGTGTCGCTACCCTCACCCTGTCGCGCACCACCCAGGAAGTACGTAACGGCGATCGTTTGTTCCCCACCGAAGAGCGTTCGGTCAATTCCACCTTTATGCCGAGCGCACCCGCCAGCGAAATCCGTGGCTTGATCCTCGACGTGCCGCGTGGCGTATCGCAGATCGGTCAGTTCGACGTGGTGACCTTGAACAAGGGCAAACGTGACGGTCTGGTGGTGGGCAACGTACTGGCGGTATACAAAACCGGCGAAACCGTACGTGACCGCGTGACTGGCGAATCGGTGAAGATCCCCGATGAGCGCGCGGGCTTGCTGATGGTGTTCCATACCTACGACAAGCTCAGCTACGGCTTGGTGCTACAGGCCACCAGGCAGCTTGAAACGATGGACAAGGTTAGAAACCCCTAATCGACAAAAACCCCCGCAAATGCGGGGGTTTTTGTTTATGGGGCCTTGTAGGAAAAACTCCGCGATAACGATGTTTTGATCAGGGACTGATCCGCATGACCAATACCTCCCCTGCTGAACTTGAAGCACGCTTGCGTGTGCACTGCCTGCCTGATTTAGGCACCAAACGCTTCCGCACTCTTATCGATGCCTTCGGCAATGCCTCTTCAGCGCTTAGCGCTCCGGCAGCGGCTTGGCGCTCACTGCGGTTGCCACCCGCTTGCGCCGAGGCTCGGCGTGATGAGCAGGTGCGCCAACGGGTTAATGCCAGCCTGGCGTGGTTGCAGCAGCCCAACCACCACCTGCTGATGTGGGACGACCCCGACTACCCAGCGCTCCTCGCAGAACTACCAGACGCGCCGCCGCTGTTGTTTGTTGCCGGTGACCCTGGGCTTCTACAGCAACCGCAACTGGCCATCGTCGGCAGCCGGCGTGCCTCCAAGCCCGGAATGGATACTGCCCACGCCTTCGCCCGCAGCCTGGCCGCTGGTGGCTTCGTGGTCACCAGCGGCATGGCTTTGGGCATCGACGGTGCCGCCCATCAAGGCGCCTTGGCGGTGGATGGAAAAACGGTGGCTGTGCTGGGCACCGGTCTGGAGCAAGTTTATCCACCACGTCATCGCCAGCTTGCCGCGGCCATTGTCGAAAGAGGCGGCGCCTTGATCACAGAACTGCCGCTGGACGCCCCGCCTATTCCCGCCAACTTTCCGCTACGTAATCGCCTGATAAGCGGGCTGTCGCTAGGTGTTCTGGTGGTGGAGGCCAGTCCGTCCAGCGGCTCGCTGATCACTGCGCGTCTTGCGCTAGAACAAGGGCGCGAGGTGTATGCCATTCCAGGCTCCATCCACCATCCCGGCGCACGAGGTTGCCATCAATTAATCCGCGACGGCGCGACGTTGGTGGAATGCGTCGAGCATATTCTTGAAGGTCTGCGTGGCTGGCAGAACGTCGCGCCGGAACCTGCGGCGAAACCTGCTGCGGTTAAGCATCCGTTGCTGAAGTTATTATTCGCCGCCCCGCAGACGGCTGAAGCCCTGGCGCTGGCCAGCGGTTGGCCACTGCCCAAGGTGTTGGCGGCACTTAGCGAGTTAGAAATTGAAGGCCGCGTGGCCAACGAGGCTGGTGTCTGGGTGGGCCGGTAAGCAGCGGTTGGGTACACTGCTGGCAGTACGAAAAACACCGAGGTGGCGATGGTCAGCAGTTGGCGGGTTAAACAAGTAGCGCGTGTGGTGCGCAATGGCGGCGTGATTGCCTACCCCACCGAAGCCGTATGGGGCCTTGGCTGTGACCCGTGGGATGCGGTGGCGGTCGAGCGCTTGTTAGCGCTCAAGCAGCGCCCGGTGGAAAAGGGCCTGATTCTGGTGGCCGACAGCATTGAGCAGTTCGCCTTTCTATTCGACGATTTTCCCGAGCTGTGGCTTGACCGCCTGGCCAGCACTTGGCCCGGCCCCAACACATGGCTGGTACCGCACCAGAATTTGCTACCGGCCTGGATTACCGGCGAGCATGAAACCGTAGCCCTGCGCGTTAGCGACCATCCGCTGGTGCGCGAACTGTGCGCCTTGACCGGGCCGCTGGTATCCACTTCGGCCAACCCGGCGGGCCGCCCGCCGGCGCGCAATAGCCTGCGTATTCAGCAGTACTTCCCCGAGCAACTCGATGCCGTGCTCAATGGCGCCCTTGGCGGGCGCAAGAACCCTAGCGTCATCCGCGACCTGGCCACCGGCAAGGTGCTGCGCGCCAGTTAGATTAAGGCAGCAGCACGGTCGAGCCACTCGTTTGCCGACCTGACAAAGCGATATGCGCCTGAGCGGCGTCCTTTAAGGCAAAGCGCTGGTTGATATCGACCTTGATCTGGCCGCTGGCGAGCATGGCGAACAGCTCATCGGCCATCGCCTGCAAGTTCTCGGGCGTGTCGGCATAGCTGCCCAGGGTTGGCCGGGTGACATACAGCGAGCCTTTCTGCGCCAACACGCCGAGGTTGACGCCGCTCACAGGCCCTGACGAGTTACCGAAGCTGACCAGCAAGCCGCGTGGGGCGGTGCAATTGAGCGATGTTTCCCAGGTGTCCTTACCGATGGAGTCGTACACCACCGGGCATTTCTTACCCTCGGTCAACTCCAGCACGCGCGCCGCGACGTCTTCATGGCTGTAATCGATGGTCGCCCAGGCGCCCAGTGCTTTAGCACGTTCAGCCTTAGCCGCAGAGCCTACCGTGCCAATCAGTTTGACGCCCAGAGCCTTGGCCCATTGGCAGGCAATGCTGCCCACGCCACCGGCGGCGGCATGAAATAGGATGGTCTCGCCGCCCTTTAGCGGGTAGGTCTGGCGCAACAGGTACTGCACGGTCAGGCCCTTAAGCATGACGCTCGCCGCCAGCTCAAAGCTGATGCTGTCCGGCAATTTCACCAGGTGCGCCGCTGGCAGCACATGCAGTTCGCTGTACGCGCCCAATGGCCCGGTGCCATAGGCGACGCGGTCGCCGACTTTAAGATGAGTCACTTCGCTACCCACGGCCTCTACTACGCCAGCGCCTTCTGCGCCCAGGCCTGAGGGCAGCGAGGTCGGCGAATACAGGCCGCTGCGGTAGTAGGTGTCGATAAAGTTCAGGCCGATGGCGTGGTTGGCCACGCGTACTTCCTTGGGTCCAGGTGCCGCCGGCTGGTAGTCGACATACTCGAGAACCTCGGGACCGCCGTGGTTGGCGAACTGAATACGCTTGGGCATGGAAAACTCCTGAGTCTGCAGGCTGCTTGAGCGCAGCAAAGGGCTCTATCCAACGCCTGTGGCTGATGTGCGTCAACAGCTTCGAGGCCTGCGGCGGTGGTATGCTTGCGCCCCTGTCCGGGCTAAGAGCCCCGCCCGCTGCGGCTTCTGGGCGTCAAACTTATCTATATTTTTGCGTGTTGAAGGTGATGGTGTGAGTGAACGTAGCGCAGCCGTAAAGGCCTATCTGCTCGACCTGCAAGACCGTATTTGTGCCGCCCTGGAAGCCGAAGATGGCCGCGCGCGCTTTTTTGAGGACGCCTGGGAGCGTCCGGCTGGAGGCGGCGGTCGCACGCGAGTGATCGAGAACGGCGCAGTGCTGGAAAAAGGCGGCGTCAACTTCTCCCACGTCTTTGGCACCGGCCTGCCGCCTTCGGCCAGCGCCCACCGCCCGGAGCTCGCCGGCCGTGGCTTTGAGGCCATGGGCGTGTCCTTGGTGATGCACCCGGAAAACCCGCATATCCCTACTTCCCACGCCAACGTGCGCTTTTTTATTGCCGAGAAAGAAGGCGAAGAAGCGGTGTGGTGGTTTGGCGGCGGTTTTGACCTGACCCCTTACTACGGTAATGACGAAGACTGCCAACACTGGCACCGCGTGGCCGAGCAGGCCTGCGCGCCCTTCGGCGCGGATGTGTATCCACGCTACAAAGCCTGGTGTGACACCTACTTCCATATCAAGCACCGCAACGAGCCCCGCGGTATCGGCGGCCTGTTTTTCGACGACTTGAACGAGTGGGACTTCGACACCTGCTTCGCCTTTATCCGCGCCATTGGTGACGCCTACATCGACGCTTACCTGCCTATCGTGCAACGGCGCAAAGGCACGGCGTTCACTGCGCAACAACGCGAATTCCAGGCCTTCCGCCGTGGTCGCTACGTGGAATTCAACCTGGTCTACGACCGTGGCACGCTGTTTGGCCTGCAGTCGGGTGGGCGCACCGAGTCGATTCTGATGTCGCTGCCGCCGCATGTGCAGTGGGGCTATGACTGGAAGCCTGAGCCAGGCAGCGTTGAAGCGCGGCTGACCGACTACTTCCTGCAAGACCGCGATTGGTTGGGGGAAGCGAACTGATGGACCGTTACGGCGTATTCGGTAACCCCATCGGCCACAGCAAATCACCGCTGATTCATCGTCTGTTTGCCGAACAGACTGGCCAGCAGCTGAGCTATGAAGCCTTGCTTGCCCCTGTGGATGGCTTTGCCGCGTTTGCCCGCGATTTTTTTGCCAACGGCCGCGGCGGCAACGTCACCGTGCCGTTCAAGGAGCAGGCGTATCAGTTGGCCGACAGCCTCACCCCACGTGCACAACGCGCCGGTGCGGTGAACACCTTGAGCAAGCAGGGCGATGGTGGCTTGCTGGGCGACAACACGGACGGTGCGGGCCTGGTGCGCGATCTTACGGTTAACGCCGGTCTCAATCTCAAGGGTAAACGCATTCTGTTGCTGGGGGCTGGCGGCGCCGTTCGTGGTGTGCTGGCTCCGCTGCTGGCCGAACAACCGCATTCGCTGGTGATCGCCAATCGCACGGTGGAAAAAGCCGAGGGACTGGCGCAGTTGTTTGCTGACCTCGGGCCCGTGGCGGCCTGTGGTTTCGATTGGCTGGAAGCGCCGGTGGATCTGATCATCAATGGCACCTCCGCCAGCCTTGGCGGAGAGCTGCCACCGATTTCTCCGAGCTTGATTCAGCCCGGCCATACCGTCTGCTACGACATGATGTACGGCAAGGGCCTGACGGCCTTCAACCAGTGGGCCAGCGAGCATGGCGCTGCTCGTACGCTCGATGGTTTGGGCATGTTGGTGGAACAGGCGGCGGAAGCGTTTTTCCTCTGGCGCGGTGTGCGCCCAGATAGTGGCAGCGTGCTGGCCGAATTGCGCCGTCACCTGGCTTAGGCGGAGGCTCCATGGCTCACGATGCAGACAGCGCAAGCCCACCCGAGGCGCGTATTCGCGGCTGGCATGCACATGTCTACTTCGACGCCAATACCCTGGAACACGCGCGCAGTCTTTGCGAAGAGGCCGCGCGCTTGTTTGCGGTGAAGATGGGGCGTGTACACGAACAGATCGTCGGCCCACATCCGGCATGGAGTTGCCAGTTAGCGCTGCGGCCGGCGGTGTTTGCACAATTGATTCCGTGGCTAACGTTGCATCGCCAGGGGCTGTCGATCTTTGTTCATCCGATTACCGGCGATGACCTTGTTGATCACCGTGATCATGGCTCGTGGCTGGGGCAGTCGATGACCCTGAACCTCGGCGTTTTCGACGGTCTGCCACCGACCCACTTCGAATTGTAGACAGGCAACGGCCCCTCATCCCCGCGCAGGTGGGGATCCAGAGTTGCAGCAAGGACCAAGACCTCTGGACTCTCGCCTGCGCGGCAATGACGGAGGTGGAATGCGCTTAGTTCAGTACGCCCTGCAAAATGGTGTAGACGATCCCCGTAGTCACCGCGATCAACACCACATCGGTCCCCACCCGACGCCATTCATAGCCGTTGTATTGCGGCAGACCGTGCAGCGCGCGGGCATCCAGGCGTTTGCCGTAGCCATGGGGCAGCGGCCGACCGTGTTCGATCCGCACGCCAGGCGGTAAGGCTGGACCGCGCCCGATTTGGTCGCGGTGCTCATAAAACTGCTGACGCACGGCGGCGAAGTCCTGCGGCGGTTGGCCGTGACGGTTGTTGGCCTGTTGCTGTGGGCGTGGCTGGTTTTGTTGCGGGTTATGGGCTGGCTGGCCTTGCGGACCATTCTGCTGATGACCCGGATTGCCCTGTTGGTGCCCCTGACCTTGCTGACCGTTGCGCGGGTCTTGCTCCGGGCCTGGGCCGCCCTGGGGCGCGGCGTTAGCCAGGCTGCTGGCCAGCAGTGCGGCAATGCTCAGGCTGGCGATCAGGCGGGAAGTCTTCATGGCGGTGCTCCTTGCTACAGGCCGCCGCGGCCAGATTGCCGGGCTGGCGAGACCAGCGCGTAGCGGTGCTGGTTGCAGCATTAGGCGTGACCCAAGCGCGGAAATTCCTCTGTATCAGGACTTTTACACAGCGCTGACCTGGCGCTTACACCGGTGGCTCGAATTCAATCGGGCAGTTGTCCGCGCCCTCAAGCTTAAGCAGCTCCTCGACCACCTGCGCCTTGGCTCGGCGCAAGCACAGGGTGCGGCCTTGCGCGCGCAGGCGATGGGCTTCCTGGTGCAGCATGCTGACGCCGGCATAGTCGATAAAGTTGATTTGCTGCGCCTCGATCACCACCCGTTTGCCCTGGCTGCGTTGCAGGCGCAATTGCACGAAGTGGCAGGCGCCAAAAAAGATCGAGCCCTCCAGCCGCAGTATCTCCTCGTCGCCCTCAAACCATTGCTGTACCCGCGGTTGCGAGGTGCGCTTAAGGTAGAAAAACAGTGAGGCCAGCACGCCGGCGTAGATCGCCGTTTGCAGCTCCATCAGCAGGGTGGCGGCCAGCGTTAGCAGCATCACCACAAACTCAGACCGGCTGACCCGGTACAGCGCGCGCATGCCGGCAAAATCGATCAAGCCCCAGCAGATCAGCAGAATACTGGCGGCCATGCTCGGCAGCGGAATATGTGCGATTAAGCCGGCGCCAAACAACGCGAACACGGCCACCAGTAGCGCGGAAAATACCCCGGCCAGAGGCGAGCTGGCACCGCTTTGCAGATTTAACGCCGAGCGGGTAAAGGAGCCGGCCGACAGGTAGCCGGAAAACCAGGCGCCGACCATATTCGACAGCCCTTGGGCGCGTACTTCCTGGTTGGCATTAAGCAATTGCTGCGAGCGGCTGGCCAGGGTGCGGGCAATGGAAAGGCTGGTTACCAGGCCGAGCATGCCGCAAGCGATAGCGGTGGGCAGCAGCCGCAGCAGTGCCGAAGGATCGAGGCTCAGCGGGCTGAACGGCGGCAGTGAACCGCTAAAGGCCGTCACGAGCGGCACGCCGGCAAACAGACTTGGCAAGGCCCACACCACCAGGCTACCCAGCACAATGCCCACCAGCAGCGCTGGCAGCTTTGGCCAGAGTCGGCGGATTACCAAGGTGCTGCCTAGGCTGATCGCCGCCACCGCCACACAGGCCGGATTGAAGGTCGGAAGTAACTGCAGCAAGTGCACCAGGCTGTCGTAGCCGGTGGCTTGGCTGGCCAGATCAATACCGAGTAAATAGGGCAATTGGCCAAGGGCAATGACTACAGCGGCGCCAGCACTAAAACCGACCACCACCGAGTGGGAAACAAAATTCACCAGCGAGCCAAAGCGCAGCAAGCCAAGTAGCCACTGGAACAGCCCGGCAAGAAAGGTGAGGAGTAAAACCAGCTGGATGTAGTCGCTGCTACCCGGCACAGCCAAGGGGCTGACGCTGGTAAATAGCACCACCGAAATCGCTGCGGTGGGGCCGCAGATCAGGTGCCAGGACGAGCCCCACAAACAGGCAATCAGTACCGGAACCACGGCGGCGTATAAGCCGTATTCGGCCGGTAGACCGGCGATCAGCGCGTAGGCGATGGATTGCGGCAGGGCCAGAACGGCGCCAGTCAGGCCAACCAGAACGTCGCGGCGAACGGAGCGGCCCGTCTGCAGGGGCAGCCACGTTAAAAAAGGCAGAAGCATCAAACGGTCGGGCCAGCGCATGAACATCTCAAAGCAAGGAGCTAGGTAAGCAGGGTAACGCGGCGGCACGAAAAACACCGCTCGTAGGGAGTGCTGTGCGCACCAGGCGATTCACTCGATATCACCTTGGTGCGCACAGCACACTCTACGGTGGCGCCCGGCGCGGGCCGGGCGTTAACAGGTCGCTTACAGCTTGGCTTTAACCGCCGCCAAGGCATCACCACCGTCTTTGGTTTTTACGCCGTCCAGCCAGGTGTTGAGCAGTTCCGGGTGGGCGCTGATATACGCCTTGGCCGCTTCAGCGTTGCTGGCTTTCTTGGCTTCCACCTGGGCCATGATGGTGTTCTCCATCTCCTGAGTAAATGTGAGGTTGGAGAGCAGCTTCGCGACGTTCGGGCACGCCTGTGCATAACCTTTTCGGGTCAGAGTATTAACGGTGCCGCTGGTGCCGAAGTATTTCTCGCCGCCGGTGAGGTATTTCATCTTGAACTGCACGTTCATTGGGTGCGGGGTCCAGCCGAGGAAGGTGATAAAGCGCTCGCGTTTAACCGCGCGCGCCACCTCGGAGAGCATGGCCTGTTCGCTGGACTCAACCAGCTTCCATTTGCCCAAGTCGAACTCGTTTTTAGTGATGATTTCCTGCAGCGACTGGTTGGCCGGAGCGCCTGCGCCAATGCCGTAAATCTTGCTGTCGAACTTGTCGGCGAATTTGGCCAGGTCGGCGTAATCATGCACGCCAGCGGCGTACACGTAATCCGGTACAGCCAGCGTGAACTCTGTGCCTTCGAGGTTTTTCTTCAGCTCAACCACGTCGCCGGTTTTGACGAATTTGTCGTAATGCGCTTGCTGCGCCGGCATCCAGTTGCCCATAAATACATCCACCAAGCCGTCTTTCATGCCGCCAAAAATAATTGGCACAGCCAGGGTGTCGACTTTGGCTTTGTAGCCCATGCCATCCAGCAAAAAGCCGGTGATCGCGTTGGTCGCGGCAATGTCGCTCCAGCCCGGATCGGCCATGCGCACGGTGTCGCAGCTTTCCGCCGCTTGAGCGCTGGACAGGCCCATGGCCCACACGCCAGCGCTGACTGCCAGCGCTGTGCGCAAACCTGTGGATAACTTGGTGGATAACAGTTTCATAACGTCCCCTTAGAGTTAGTTTTTAGTGTGGGCAGGTTGTGGAAAGCGCGCCTTACGCTCGAGGTCGTCGAGGTCAATGTGGTTGCGCATGTATTGCTGACTGGCATCGGTATGCGGCTGGGAGGGTGCCCAGGCTCAGCGCGGTGGCCACGAAGCGCCGACGCCGTTGGCTGGCCAACACCTGTTGGTGAATGGCGGGGATATCCCACTTGCGCCGGGCTTCTTCGAGAAAGCTCGCGCACAGCCACTGGTGCTCTGCCGACTGGCTGAGTTCTTCCAGCTCATGGGGGTCCTGCTCGGTGTTGTAGAGCAGGCACGGATCGGTTTCGGAATAGATAAATTTGTACGGGCCGCGACGAATCATCATCAGCGGACTGTTCGTGCCCTCGGCCATGTATTCGCCAAACACTTCATCGTGCCCGCCCTCGCCTTTGAGGTGTGGCAGCAGCGAGCGGCCATCAAGCGGCAATTCTGCGTGCACTTGGCCGCCGGCCAGTTCCACCAGCGTTGGCAACAGGTCGGCCGTGGAGATGGAAGCTTTCACCCGGCCGGCGGCGAAGTGTGCCGGTGCGTGAATAACCATCGGCACGCGGGCGGCCATTTCAAACCAGTGCATTTTGTACCAGAGGCCACGCTCGCCGAGCATGTCGCCATGGTCGCCGGAGAACACGATCACGGTGTTATCGGCCAGGCCGGTCTCTTCGAGGGTTTCCAGCAGCTTGCCGATGTTGCTGTCGATGTAGCTGCACGCGCCAAAGTAAGCGCGGCGGGCATCGCGGATTTTGTTCTCTGGCAGCGGCTTGTCCCACAGGTCGATCACTTTCATCAGACGCTGTGAATGGGGGTCTTGCTCGCTCTGCTCGCGGGGGTGACGTGGCAGCGGAATTTCGCTGTCTTCGTACAAGTCCCAGAATTTTTTCGGGATGGTGTAGGGGTCGTGCGGGTGGGTCATGGACACGGTCAGGCAGAACGGCTGGCCATGGTCTTCGCGCACATGGTCGAACAGATACTGCTGCGCTTTGAACACGACCTCTTCATCGAAATCCAGCTGGTTGGTGCGCACGCACAGGCCGGCTTGCAGCACCGACGACATATTGTGGTACCAGCTCGGGCGCACATCCGGCTCATCCCAGTTCACCGCCCAGCCGTAGTCGGCGGGGTAGATATCGCTGGTCAGGCGCTCTTCATAGCCGTGCAATTGGTCGGGGCCGCAGAAGTGCATCTTGCCCGACAGCGCGGTTTTGTAGCCCAAGCGGCGCAGGTAATGGGCGTAGGTCGGCACGTCGGCGGGGAAATCTGCGGCGTTGTCGTAGGCGCCGATTTTCGACGGCAGCTGGCCGCTGACCAGGATGAAACGCGATGGCGCGCACAGCGGGCTGTTGCAGTAGGCGGAATCGAATACCACGCCCTCGGCAGCCAGGCGGCTCAAGTGCGGCATTTTGATCGGCGACGCGCTGTCATGCAGGGGAAGAAGCGGCGCGGCCATTTGGTCGGCCATGATGAAAAGGATGTTCGGGCGCTTCATGTGGCAGGCTTATCCTATGCGTAGCAGTTATGCGATAGTCTCTGTCCCGATCTTCTGCCTCATACACCCAGGGGTAAAGCGCATGGCCACGCATGTTTCGGATAACGGTTACTTATGTGAGTGCGGCCTATGAGCCTGCCCCTGGACTTGCTGCGCGTATTCGAAGCCGCTGCCCGCTCGCTGAGTTTTACCAGTGCGGCCGCTGAGCTCGGCACCACGCAGCCTGCGGTGAGCCAGCAGATCAAACGTCTGGAAAAAGAGTTGGGCGTGCGGTTGTTCGACCGCATCCATCGCGGCATCACCCTTACCGATGCCGGCCAGGTGTTGCTCCAGCATGTGCAGCAAGGCCTGGAAACCATCGACGCTGGCATCGCCGCCATCACCTCGCAGAACCAGCATGAGGTGCTGCAGGTGTCCACCGACTTTGCTTTCGCTGCCTATTGGTTGATGCCGCGCTTGCCGCGTTTTCGCCAGGCTAACCCCCACCTGGATGTCAGCCTGATCACCAGCGACCGCAGCATGACCAGCCTGCGCAGCGATATCGACATTGCCATCACCTTTGGTGACGGGCGCTTTAAACACACCGAAGCCAGCCGCCTGTTTAGCGAGGAAGTGTTCCCCATTTGTAGCCCGCGTCTGCTGGAAGGGCGCACCTTGCCCTTAGGCAAAAACGCCTTGGCCAGTCTGCCCTTGCTGCACTTGAAGCCAGATATGAGCAGCCGCTGGTTTGACTGGAATGGCTTGTTTCAAGCGATGGGCATCAATCAGCCGGTTGGCCCGGCAGCGATGAGTTTTGATAACTACACCCTGCTGATTCAGGCGGCGATTGCCGGCCAAGGCGTGGCCATTGGTTGGGCGCATCTGGTCGATGAGCTGTTGGAGCAGGGCCTGTTGTGCAAAGTAATCGACGGCCAGGTGCAGTCACAGTTTGGCTATTGGGCAGTGCTGTCGGAGCGCAAACGGCGGGCGCGGTTAGTGCAGCCGTTTGTGGAGTGGTTGCATGCAGAGCTGAATCTGTAGCCGCGCAGCCAGTTGTCTTTGCTCTCAATGACCTGGCAGAGGTTTTTGATGAACTGCATCACACTCCATTCCAAGCTGGCCTACCCTTTCCGTATACTGCGCCGGCCAGCAAGGACTGCTTAGGCTCCCTATTCCTCTGCCTTTGTGGACCTGTCCTTGTGAATATTCGTCAGTCACTCATCAGCTTGTTTCTCTGCGGCGTATTCGCCCTGCCCACCCAGGCCTCTGCGGTGGAGAAAACCAAGACTAAGGCCGTGCAGGAATTGGCCTCCGGCAGCGCCCTGCTGGTGGACCTGAAAACCAACGAAGTGCTGTATTCCAGCAACCCGGACAAAGTGGTGCCCATCGCCTCGGTGACCAAGCTGATGACCGCCATGGTTACCTTGGACGCCAAGTTACCGATGGATGAAGTGTTGCCGGTGAAGATCCAGGACGTGGCGGAGATGCGCGGGGTGTTTTCCCGGGTCAAAGTCGGCAGTCTGGCCACCCGCCATGAGATGCTCTTGCTGGCGCTGATGTCCTCGGAAAACCGCATGGCCGCCAGCCTGGCCCATCACTATCCAGGCGGCGTGACGGCTTTTGTTAACGCCATGAATGCCAAGGCCCGTGCCCTGGGCATGACCCACACCCGCTATGTCGAACCGACCGGCCTGTCGGAGCGAAACGTCTCCAGCGCCAACGACTTGGTCAAGCTGCTGCGCGCCAGCCAGCAATACCCCCTGCTCGGCCAGCTCAGCACCACTGCAGAAACCACCGCCAGCTTTAAAAAGCCCAACTACTCCCTTGGTTTTCGCAACACCAACCACCTGATCTACAAAGCCAACTGGAATATCCAGCTGACCAAAACCGGCTTTACCAACGAAGCCGGCCACTGCTTGGTGATGCGCACTACCATGAACAACCGCCCGGTGGCGTTTGTGGTGCTGGATGCCTTTGGCAAATACACCCATATCGCTGATGCCGGGCGCTTGAAGACCTGGGTTGAGACCGGGCGGGTGTCGCCGGTGTCGGCGGCGGCGCTGGCGTATAAGCGCCAGAAGCAGGGCTCGCATCAGCTTGCGGCAGATTGAGTAGATCGCAGCGTAGGTTGGGTTGAGCAAAGCGAAGCCCAACGATACGCCGAGATCAGCCCCACCTTAGCGTCCAGAACTGCCCTGGGCGTTCTGTTTGAAGGCGGGGCCGGGGCTTATTGATGTGTATCGTTGGGCTTCGCCTGCGGCTCAACCCAACCTACGGTCTGGGTCGGTAATCGTCGCCCGCGCGCCTGCGCGGGGACGGCGAGTTGTTACAGTTTCATCTGCTCACTGACGTAATCAAGAAAACAGGTAATCCGCGAGGCCAGTGCGGTGTTGCGGTAGTACACCGCGTGAATCGGTTGCTGCACATCCACTGTGTGCGCTTCCAGCACCTGTACCAACCTGCCGGCGGCGCGGTCCTGCGCCGTCATAAAGTCCGCGAGGCAGACAATCCCGGCGCCTTCCAGGGCCAGTTGCCGCAGCGTTTCGCCACTTGAAGCCTTGATGCTCGGCGTTATCTGCCAGTTCAGGCCCATGGCATGGCGCAGCGGCCAGTGGTTCAGGCTGTCGGGCTGGGTAAAACCGAGCAGGCTGTGCTCGCTTAAGGTCTCCACGCTAGCGGGCTCGCCATGGGCTTTTATGTAGTGGGGGCTGGCCAACATCCGCAGTCGATTGCTGCCCAGTGGTCGCGCGTGCAGCGTGGAGTCGCGTAACGGGCCGATGCGGATGGCCAGGTCGGTACGCTGTTCGATCAGGTCGATGATCTGGTCGCTGCTATGCAACTCCAGCTCAATCTCCGGATACAGCGCGCGAAAACCCGGCACCAATGGCACGATCACGTGCAGCACAAAGGGCGAGGCGGCGTTAACCCGCAGACGCCCGGCTGGGCGCTGGCGGCGCAGGGCCATCTGCTCTTCGGCGTCCTCCACGCTGGCGACGATTTTGCGCGCCTGCTGCAAAAAGGCGTGGCCTTCTTCGGTCAACTCCAGGCGGCGCGTGGTGCGCTGTAACAAGGTGACTTCCAGCTTTTCTTCCAGCCGACTCAACGCCCGACTTACGCCCGATGTTGTTTGCCCAAGCTGCTCTGCCGCTGCGGTAATTGAGCCACTATCGACTACCGTAGTGAAGGCGAGCAATTCGTCGAGGGTGGTTTTCATTGTTGACCCTGAGTCAATGGATGAGCCAAAGCGGGTGCGCGTAGTGCAGGAGTGTGACCCGGAATCTAGGCCAAGTACCAGTTGATCGACTGAAAGAGTGGCTTGGATGGCGAACTCAGCGTCGATAAACCCGAGAACTGGCTCAAGAACAACAAAACCTCCAGGTTTTCTTCCCCACTTAACCTTGCATGCCGCCTGGGTAGATACCCGGGCACTGGAGTGTTCATGAACGAATGGTTCGGCAATATCAGCGTAAATCGCAAACTCGGGCTGGGCTTTGGCCTGGTCCTCGCACTTACCGTAGTCTTGGCCGTCACTGGTTGGACCAGTTTGGGCAGCCTGATCAACCGCAGCATGTGGATGGGCGATATCGCCAAGCTTGATGCAGCACTGACCAAACTGCGCGTGGCCCGTCTGCAATATATGATCGCCAACGGCGACGAGACCATTGCAGCAACCGTACAAACCACCCTCGAAGGTTTTTCCGCGCAGCAGAAAAGTCTGCTGAACACGTTTAAAAGCCCGGAAAACGTCAAATTGCTCAATGAGCAGGCTGGGCAGATCGAGGCTTATCAGAAATCCCTGAACGCCATGCGCGCCGGCTATCTCGCCAACAACAGCGCACGTACCGAAATGGGCAGCAACGCCGAGGCCTCGCTTAAGCTGCTCGACGCGTTGCAGCAAAGCGCCTTGCAGTTGCCCAGCGATGACCCTGCTCGTTTCGACGCTTTTGTGATCATCAGTAAGGCCCGCGAGCAACTGGTGCTGGCGCGTTACGAAGTACGTGGCTACACCGCCAACCCCAGTGCCGACACCGAGCAGAAAGCAATCAAACAACTGGATACCGCCGTGGCCGCTCTGGCGAGCCTCAAAGGCCCATTTGGCGCGAGCAATGCCAGCGAGTTGCAGGAGCTGGAAAAAGATCTGGAGAACTACCGCGCGGCGCTAGGCCGCTTCAAAGTGGCTACCGATAACATCGCCCAGGCGCGCAAGGAAATGACTGACCAGGGCACGACCATCGTCAAGCTCAACGAGGAGTTGAACAAAATCCAAACCACCCGCCGTGATGCTGAAAGCGCCCAAGCGCGCGAAATGCAGCTCGGTGCAACGGTGTTGGCCATTCTCTTCGGCGTGCTCGCCGCAATTGTTATTACCCGTCAAATCACCCGTCCGCTGGCGCAAACCCTGGCCGTGGTGCAACGCATTGCCGACGGCGACCTGACACAGAATCTGCAAGTCACCCGCCGCGATGAATTGGGCGTGTTGCAGCAAGGCATCCAGCGTATGGGCGCAACCTTGCGCGACTTGATTGGCGGTATCCGCGACGGCGTCACGCAGATTGCCAGTGCGGCGGAAGAGCTGTCTGCGGTGACCGAGCAAACCAGCGCCGGGGTTAATAGCCAAAAAATCGAGACCGACCAGGTGGCGACCGCCATGCACGAAATGTCCGCCACTGTGCAGGAAGTGGCGCGTAACGCTGAGCAGGCCTCGCAAGCGGCCAGCCTGGCGGACAAAGAAGCCCGTGAAGGCGACAAGGTCGTGGGCGAAGCCATTGCCCAGATCGAACGCTTGGCCGATGAAGTCAGCCGCTCCACCGAAGCCATGCGCGTGCTGCAACAGGAAAGCGACAAAATCGGCAGCGTGATGGACGTGATCAAAGCCGTTGCCGACCAGACTAACTTGCTCGCCCTCAACGCTGCCATCGAAGCGGCGCGTGCCGGTGAAGCCGGTCGTGGTTTTGCCGTGGTGGCCGATGAAGTGCGCAGTCTGGCCCAGCGCACCCAGCAGTCCACCGAAGAAATTGCCGGCCTGGTCGCCGGCCTGCAAAGCGGCTCCGAGCGGGTGGCCACGGTGATGAGCAATAGCCGCAGCCTGACCGACAGCAGCGTACTGCTCACCCGCAAAGCCGGTACGGCGCTGGAAAGCATCACCTCCACGGTGAGCAATATCCAGTCGATGAACCAACAGATTGCGGCGGCTGCTGAAGAGCAAAGCGCCGTGGCCGAAGAAATCAGCCGCAGCATTCTTAATGTGCGCGATGTGTCTGAACAGACCGCCGCGGCCAGTGATGAAACCGCCGCGTCCAGCGTCGAGTTGGCGCGACTTGGCGGGCAGTTGCAGCAGTTGGTGAGCCACTTCCGCGTGTAGTCGACCTAGCAAAGAAAAACCGCCATCCCCTTTCGGGCATGGCGGTTTTTTTTGGTTTGCGGCAACGCTTACTTACGCGCGCCACGCACCCCTTCAGCCAGCTCCGCGCATAGACCCAACACGCCTTTAACAGCGGCCTTCGGATCAGCGTTATTGGCGATATGGTCGATCAGGGCGGAACCCACCACCACACCATCGGCCAAGCGCGCGATGGTTGCAGCGTGCTCGGCGGTACGGATACCAAAGCCGATGCTGATGGGCAGATCCGTGTGGCGACGCAGACGGGCAACGGCCTGTTCCACGTGTTCCAAGGTGGCGGAACCGGCGCCGGTTACACCGGCTACCGACACGTAGTACACAAAGCCCGAACTGCCGTTAAGCACTTTCGGCAGACGGTTATCGTCGGTGGTCGGTGTGGTCAGGCGGATAAAGTCCAGACCAGCCGCCTGAGCCGGATCGCACAGGTCAACGTTATGTTCTGGCGGCAGGTCGACAACGATCAAGCCGTCGACACCTGCCTCCTTGGCATCGGCAATAAACGCCGGCACGCCGTATTTGTGAATCGGGTTGAAGTAACCCATCAGCACCAACGGCGTGTCGTTGTTACCGGCACGAAACTCGCGAACCATTTGCAGGGTTTTTGCCAAATCCTGCTTGGCCGCCAAGGCACGGATGTTGGCCAGTTGGATGGCCGGACCGTCAGCCATCGGGTCGGTGAACGGCATACCCAGTTCAATCACATCGGCGCCGGCTGCCGGCAGGCCTTTGAGAATTTCCAGGGAGGTGTCGTAGCTGGGGTCGCCAGCGGTGATAAAGGTCACCAGGGCAGCGCGGTTCTGTTGTTTCAGTTCAGCGAAACGGCTTTGCAGGCGGCTCATATGTGTTCTTCCTGTTCGTCGAAGTGGTGCATGACGGTTTGCATATCCTTGTCGCCGCGGCCGGACAGGTTGATCACCATCAGGTGATCCTTGGGCAGGCCAGGTGCGCGTTTGAAGACCTCGGCCAGGGCGTGAGCGCTCTCCAGCGCCGGAATAATGCCTTCCAAACGGCAGCATTTATGGAAAGCGGCGAGGGCCTCGTTATCGGTGATGGAGGTGTATTCGACGCGGCCGATGTCGTGCAACCAAGCGTGTTCCGGGCCGATGCCTGGGTAGTCGAGGCCGGCGGAAATCGAGTGGGCGTCGATGATTTGGCCATCGTCGTCTTGCAGCAGAAAGGTGCGGTTGCCGTGCAGCACACCTGGTACACCACCATTCAGGCTCGCGGCATGTTTGCCGGTTTCGATGCCATGGCCGGCGGCTTCCACGCCGATGATCTGCACGCTTTTATCATCCAGAAACGGGTGGAACAGGCCCATGGCGTTGGAGCCGCCGCCGATGCACGCCACCAGCGAGTCCGGCAGGCGACCTTCCTGCTCTTGCATCTGGGTACGGGTTTCTTTGCCGATCACGGCTTGGAAGTCGCGCACCATGGCTGGGTAGGGGTGCGGGCCGGCCACGGTGCCGATCAGGTAGAAGGTGCTGTCGACGTTGGTCACCCAGTCACGCAGGGCTTCGTTCATTGCGTCTTTCAGCGTGCCGGTGCCGGCGGTGACCGGAATCACCTTGGCGCCCAGCAACTTCATACGAAATACGTTGGCCTGCTGGCGCTCGATGTCGGTGGTGCCCATATAGATCACGCAATCCAGACCAAAGCGCGCGGCTACGGTGGCAGTAGCCACGCCGTGCATGCCGGCGCCGGTCTCGGCAATGATGCGTTTTTTACCCATGCGCCGCGCCAGCAGGATCTGGCCGATGCAGTTGTTAATTTTGTGCGCGCCGGTGTGGTTCAGCTCTTCACGCTTGAGGTAAATCTTCGCGCCGCCGCAAAACTCGGTCAGGCGCTCGGCGAAATACAGTGGGCTCGGGCGGCCAACGTAATCACGCTGGAAGTAGGCCAGTTCCTTGAGGAAGGCCGGGTCTTCTTTAGCGCGTTCATATTCAGCAGCCAGATCGTGGATCAGCGGCATCAAGGTTTCAGCGACGTACTGGCCGCCGAACGAGCCGAAGAGGCCGGTGGCGTCGGGTCCGCTGCGAAGGGAAGTCTGAGTCATGGTGGCTCCTGCGGATTGCGCGGGTAGGAATGGCGATGGCGTTACTTTAGGCGCGACCTGAGCACGAATAAAGCGATAAGATCGCTGCCATCTGTTAGAAAAACTCACGGGTTATAGCCATGGCACGCGATCTTCCTCCCCTTAATGCGTTGCGCGCGTTTGAAGCTGCCGCACGCCTGCAGAGTATAAGCAAAGCGGCATTGGAGCTGAGCGTAACCCATGGCGCGGTCAGTCGGCAGATCCGCGTGTTGGAAGAAGACCTGGGCCTGGCCTTGTTCAGTAAAGACGGTCGCGGCTTAAAACTCACAGATTCGGGAATGCGTTTGCGCGATGCCAGCGCCGAGGCATTTGATCGTCTGCGTAGCGCCTGCGCCGAGCTAAAACAGCAAACCGCCGATGCGCCCTTTGTACTCGCCTGCCCAGGCAGCTTGTTGGCGCGCTGGTTTATTCCGCGCTTGGACCGGCTTAACCGCGAGCTGCCGGAGTTGCGTCTGCAGCTGTCTGCCAGTGATGGCGAGCTTGATCCACGTCGTGCCGGTATCGACGCCACGCTGTGGTTTGCCGAGCCACCGTGGCCGGCGGATATGCAGGTATTCGAACTGGCCGTGGAGCAGATTGGGCCAGTATTAAGCCCGCGTTATGCCGGGTTTGCTCGGTTGGAAAAGGCCTCAGCCGAACAGCTTTTAGGCGAGGCACTGCTGCATACCACCTCGCGTCCACAGGCCTGGCCGCAATGGGCGCAAAGCCAAAGCGTCAGCCCGACCAAGTTGCACTTGGGGCAAGGCTTCGAGCATTTGTATTACTTGCTGGAAGCGGCTGTTGCCGGTTTAGGCGTAGCAATCGCGCCACAGCAATTAGTGGCCGATGAGCTGGCGGCAGGGCGCTTGGTGGCACCTTGGGGGTTTGTGCAAACGTCGGCGCGCTTGGCACTGTGGGTGCCGGCTCGTACACCTTCGGCGCGGGCCGCCAAGCTGGCGAACTGGTTGGAACGCGAGCTTTCGTAAGGTGCGCCGGCCCGCGCACGGTATGCGCAAGGCGTACGCACCAACGAATCGCTTGGTGCGCAGAGCACACCCTACAAAAGCGAGGGGTTGCTTGGCGCACCCCGTTGCAATCAGTCGTTATTGCGGAACAACAGATAGCCCGCCAATGCCACCACACCCAGTGCCAGGCTGGCCGAGGCCACTGGATGCTCACGGGTGTAGTCGCGGGTAGCCACGCCAGCTTTGTAGGTCTTCTCCTTGACGTCGGAGTAAGTGTCGCTAAGCAAGTCGCGGGAATGGCCGAGTACGCGTTCAGCGCTGGTGCGCAGGCTTTTCAGCGACTTTTGCGACTCATCGCTGACTTCGCTTTTCAAGCTGTCGAGGCTGGAGATCAGGTGCTCAATCTCTGTTTCGATGCTGTGCAGCGATTTATTGCGCGAAGAAAAAATAGCCATGTTCAGTCTCTCCTGTCGTTCATAAGGGCGTACGAGGTGTGACTGCACCCTTCTTGGAAAGTGCAGCTAATCTGAACTTATCCGGCGCCGGGCGGGACTCACTCTGTAATAGCGCTCGCTAACAGCCCAACAGAGAGGACAGCAGCATGTCGAGTAACCACACGTACAAACTCATCGATATCGTCGGTTCTTCGCCAACCAGCATCGAAGACGCCATTCAAAGCGCCCTGGCGGAAACAGCCAAAACCGTGCGCAATCTGGAGTGGTTCGAGGTGGCCGAAACCCGCGGTCATATTGTTGACGGAAAAGTCGGTCACTATCAGGTCACGTTAAAGGTCGGTTTCCGCGTCGGCGATAACTGATCCTGCTGCTAATGCGCGGCGGCTTCTGTGCCGCCTGCGCCCACTGAGGCTAGGGATAAACGCCCAGTGTTGCTTTTGGCGGCTTGTGGTCGTCAATTTTGCTGCTCGAGTTTTTGGCATGTCGTTCGAGCATTTTGTTATCAACGAGGGAGCGTTACCCCATGAAAGAAGTGATGTTGGCCTTAGGCCTTTTAGTTATGGCCGGCTCGGCCTTCGCGGCGGCAAAACCTTGCGAAGAACTGAAGTCGGAAATTGATGCAAAAATCCAAGCCAAGGGCGCCAAGTCCTACAGCCTGGAAATTGTTGAAAAAGGCAGCGCTGGCGACAAACAAGTTGTAGGTAGCTGCGATGCTGGTACCAAGGAAATCGTCTACCAGCGCAATTGATCGCGCCTAGGCCAATCCCAACCGGTGTTGCGCAAGCAGCACCGGTTTTTTATTGCCTCGGCTTTACCGACGGCAGTACAGTAAGCCCTACTGAAACACTCGGGTATTGCCACGGACTGCCCTCTTTCGCGTCTAGGACGCGTCTTTCATCCCGAACAACCCAGTCGAAATGCGCCCGCTGGCGCTGACCCGGAGTTAAACGAGGCTCATGAAAACCCTTTCCGATATCAAGATTTCCGTGCTCGATCTGGCGCCGATTCGCACCGACGGCGGCCCCGAGCAAGCGCTACGCAATTCCCTGGCGCTGGCCCAACACGCCGAAAAACTCGGCTTCACCCGCTTCTGGGTGGCCGAGCACCACAATATGGATGGCATCGCCAGTTCGGCGACCTCGGTGTTGATTGGCTATTTGGCTGCTGGCACCAGTTCCATTCGCTTGGGTGCCGGTGGGGTGATGTTGCCTAACCACGCGCCGTTGGTCATCGCCGAACAGTTCGGCACCCTGGCCACGCTATATCCCGGCCGTATCGACCTGGGCCTGGGTCGCGCCCCCGGTGCCGACCAGTACACCGCCCACGCCCTACGTCGCGAGCGCTCGGGCAGTGCTGATGATTTCCCTGAAGACCTGTCTGAGTTGCAGCGCTATCTCGGCCCGCTACAACCCAATCAGCGCGTGATTGCTATGCCCGGTGCCGGCACCAATGTGCCGATCTGGCTGCTTGGTTCCAGCCTGTTCAGTGCCCAGCTGGCCGGCCAACGTGGCCTGCCCTATGCCTTCGCTTCGCACTTTGCGCCGCGCATGATGCACGAGGCGATTCGGGTGTATCGCAACCACTTCAAACCGTCTGCTGTGCTGGATAAACCCTATGTGATGCTCGGCGTGCCGCTGCTGGCGGCGGACACCGACGAGCAAGCGCAATACCTGGCCACCAGCGCTTACCAGCGCATTCTCGCCTTGCTCCGTGGCCAGAGCCTGGTGCAGAAACCGCCGGTGCAAAGCATGGAAGGCCTGTGGCTGGCGCATGAACGCCAGGCCGTTGGTGAGTTCTTTGGTTTGGCCATGGTCGGCGGCCCAGACACTATTCGCAGCCACGTTAACCAGCTGCTGGAACAGACCGACGCTGACGAGCTGATCTTCACCAGCGATATGTACGATTTCGTCGACCGCCTGCACTCCTACGAAATCCTCGCCAACCTGCGCTGACACACGCTTGCCAGAGAAAATCCGAACCACTGCCGCTCCCGTGCCTCTGAACCTATACCCAAGGCAATCACAGACACTGGAGAACACAGATGAAAAAGACAGCATCGGCTCACTGGCAAGGCGGCATCAAAGACGGCAAAGGCACTATTTCCACCCAGAGCGGCGTGTTGAAACAAAGCCCGTATGGCTTTAACACCCGCTTTGAAGATGGCCCAGGCACCAACCCTGAAGAACTAATCGGCGCCGCCCACGCGGGCTGCTTCTCCATGGCGCTTTCCAAAGAGCTGGGCGAAGCCGGCATGACCGCCGAAAGCATCGATACCCACGCGGAAGTGACCCTCGATAAAGTTGACGGCGGCTTCGCCATTACCGCCGTGCATCTAAAGCTCAGTGCGAAGATTCCTGGCGCTGACCGTGAAGCGTTCGAGAAGGCCGTGGAAACAGCGAAGACAGGTTGCCCGGTATCCAAAGTACTGAATGCCGACATCACCCTGGAAGCCACTCTGGAAAACTAAATACCACCGTAGGGTGTGCTGTGCGCACCATGCGTTCACCCCGCTACCCGCTGGTGCGCGCAGCACACCCTACTAGGCATTAGCCTTTTGCCGTTCATACCGATCTAACAACGGCTGCGTGGTCAGCCCATGAATACAAATACTCAAGGCCACCACCGATAACGTCAGGTTTACCGCATCCTCAGCAGCCGCACCGTGCAAGCCGTGATTGAGCACGTAGGCCAAGTAATACAGGCTGCCAATCCCGCGTATACCAAACCAGCCCATCAGCCGCCGTTGCCGGCCATCCACGGCTTTGCCGCTCACCAGGGCGATGACGCTTACCGGCCGAATCACGCAGAACAGCGCCAAGCCCAACGGCAGCGCGCGCCAGTCCCAGTGAAAGGCCAGCAGTGCCCCGAGCAGGGTCACCAGCAGTACTTCCAGCACCCGCTCAACGATATCGCCAAACGACAAAATCTCGCCCATCAGCAGCCCGGCCACTACCTTGGGCTCTGCGGTGTCGCTGGCCTGTTCCTTCATTTCGTCCAGGGATCCCGCCTCCTTGGGCAAGGCGGCCGCTACCGCTTCTTCGGCCGGTACGCTGGAGTTATTCGAGGAGGCAATTTCGGCATGGCGCAGGCCGATACCAGCGGCAAAGGCGGCGAGAAAGCCCAGGGCGCCGACCGTCTCGGCCAGCCAGTACGACAGTGCGATCAGCGCCATGGCGAGAAAGTCATTGGGCGAGATGGTCGCGTCGCGGTGGCGGGTGCGCAGATAGATGGCCAGGCGGCCAACCGTGCGGCCCAACAGAAAACCAATCAGCAGGCCGGCCGGAATTGCCCACACCAAGCGCTGCACCGCCCAGCCGCTGAGCCATTCGCCACTCGTGCCATCGTGTTGAATCCACAGCAGGGCAAACAGCACAAAGGGAAACGCCACACCGTCGTTAAACCCCGCTTCGCCGGATAGGCCATAACGCACCCGATCAAAATCGCGCGCATGGTTAACCTGCACCAGGCTGGCTAACACCGGGTCGGTTGGCGCCAGCACCGCGCCGATCAGCATCGACAACCCGATGCTCAGCCCGAGCCCGTAATGGCCGACCAGCGCCACCCCGGCAATGCACGCCACCATCACCGGCCCTGCCAATAAATACGCGGCACGCCACGCCGGGTCGGTAAACGCCAAGCGTAATTTCATCCCGCCGCTAAACAGGGAAAACAACACGGCAATTTCCGTCAGGTGCTCGAGCCAACTGGCGACTTCGGCAAACTTCATATGCCAAAGCCCAAGCCCCAGTGGCCCAATCGCCAGGCCGAAGGCCAGATACAGGGTCGAGGTAGTGACCGGCAGCCAGCGCAAATAAGCGGAGGCCAGGGTGAGGATCAGCAAAATGCTGCCCAGCACCACCATCCAGTGCAGAAAGCTCATAAAAGACGCGCTCCCGTAGGTATACGGCGCGTCAGAACTGACGGCGCGTTATCTAGGTTCGAGGCGCACGGAGGACTATAGGTTCAGGCCCTGTACGCTGTGCCGGCCGGGTTTCTTAGACCGGACCGCAGCGTTCGACGCTGACCTGTTTGAGCGCCTTGCGCGGCATGGCGTACAACCAAGCCTGCGTGCTCATCGCCACCGGCCGCGCTTCGATGCGATAGCGTTGGCCGGCAACAAAGTCGTACTTCACCTTGAGGTGGCAGGTGATTTGCCGCGGGTTGCCCAGCGTGCCGCCGCCGTTCTCCACTTCAAACTGAAAACGCGCTTTCAGTTCATGGCTGCCAGGGCTGACCTGAAAATAACGCCCATCCGCGACCTTTTTGTCGTCCAGCTTCTGCGCCATCAGGGTATTGCCGGGCGTGCTGTACAGCTCGATCCACGCCTGTTGAGGATCGGCCTGCGGCAGTGCAGCGGCGCAGGCGCTCAGGGGTAAAGCGAGTAACAGATAGGGCAGCAGGCGCATGGCGATCTCGCGGGATGGGGGTGGGCGCATGATGTTGCCAATCAAACGTCGCCGCAACGGCCTTCGCGTGCTCTGGCCAGCAACTGGTGCTGTTGGTTATACAGCTTGGCCCAGGGGCGAAAGCCGATGCTGCCAGCCACCAGGTTGTAGCGTTGCCCTGCGGTGAATTCAGGGTAGTCGAGCTTAAGCACGCAGGTGCGATCCAGGCCCTGGCTGTCTGGGCCGATGTTGGTCGGTTCGACGGCAAATTGCAGGCGCATATGCAGTTCGTGCTGGCCGGGGCTGACTTGGAAAAAACGATCATCGTCCAGTGCGGTGGCGTCCACCTGGGCTGCCTGCAGCGTATTGCTTTGGCTGGTGCGCAAGTCAACCCAGGCCTGGCTCGGGTCTGGCGTGGGCATAAAGGCACAACCGCCAAGGCTAAGCAGGCCGCTGGCGAGTAGAAATGGGCGCATAGGGGAACTCCGGGTCTGGTTTTGTCGTTATCCAGCGGTGCGCGCGCGGGTCAGATGGGGTAGGTTCAGCGCCACCGTCTGCTGCTCTGGTCCGCGCGATGCCGCACTGCTTATCCCTGTTACTCGACCTGCCGCGCTGGCGCTGGGTTCCGCTGGCGCTGGTTTTGCTGCTGAACGGTTGCAGCTACTACTCGCAATTGCTCGGCGGCCAGCTCGACCTGCTGGCGCGTCGCGAGCCCATCAGCACGCTGCTGGCCAAACCCGATCTCGACCCGCAACTGCGCCAACGCCTGCTCTTGGCACAAGACGCGCGCACCTTCGCCAGCCGCCAGCTGGCCCTGCCGGATAACGGGAGCTACCGCTTGTACGCCGATTTGGGCCGGCCCTATGTGGTGTGGAATGTATTCGCTACCGCCGAGTTTTCCCTGGACCCCGAAATCCACTGTTTCCCCATTGCCGGCTGTGTCGCCTACCGCGGTTTCTACGCGCAAAATCGTGCCCGCGGTGCTGCTGCGCTGCTCAAGCAGGAAGGGTTAGACACCTATGTAGCCGGCATCGAGGCCTATTCCACCCTTGGCTGGTTTGCCGATCCGCTGCTCAACACCATGCTGCGGTGGGACGACCAGCGCTGGGTGTCGGTGATCTTCCATGAGCTGGCCCATCAACAGTTTTACCTGCCCGGCGATACTGCGTTTAACGAGTCCTACGCCAGCTTTGTCGAGACCGAGGGCCTACACCAATGGCGGCTGGCGCGCGGGTTGAGGAGTGCGGAAAACGGCGCGCGCGAGCGCCAGCGCGAACAGTTCAGTGCCTTGGTGTTGGCCTGTCGTGAGCGTTTGCAAAGCCTGTATGCCAGCGCTAAATCAGCAGAGCAAATGCGCCGCGAAAAGGCCGAAGAATTTGAGCGCCTGCGCCGTGAGTACCGTGTGCTGCGTACTACACAATGGGCCGGTGATGGCCGTTACGATGCCTGGATGTACAGCCCGCTGAATAACGCCAAGCTGTTGCCCTTTGGCCTGTACGACCAATGGCAACCCGCGTTTGCCGAGCTGTTTCACCAGGTTGACGGCGACTGGCCGCGTTTTTACGCGGCGGTTAAAACGCTTGGCGAATTACCCGATGCCCAGCGCCAACAACGCCTGGAGCAGTTGCAGCAACAGCGAACCAGATCGGCCAGCGCGCAGTCGAACTGATCATCACCCTTGGAGCACGTCGCCATGAACAGAATCGTCCTTAGCCTGCTGTTCACCGTGCTCGCCGCTCCCGCGTTAGCGGCACCGAAATCCTGCACCGAGCTCAAGCAGGAAATCGAAACCAAAATCCAGGCCGCCGGTGTTGTCAGCTACACCCTGGAAATCGTCGACGCCGCCGAAGCCAAAGACCCGAGCATGGTGGTCGGCAGCTGTGAGTACGGCAGCAAAAAAATCATCTACCAGAAAAACGGCCGTTAGCGGCTGGCGTTAAATGCCGCGTGAAGCGCGGCCAAGGTGGCGAAGTGGTAAGTCGGGTTTTCCGCGAGAATTTCTTCCTCGCTGCCAAAGCCATAACCCACCGCCACACTTTCCAAGCCATTGCTGCGTGCGCCGATCAGGTCGTGTTTGCGGTCGCCGATCATCAGCGTCTGCGCCGGGTCCAGGTGCTCCTGCTCCAGCAGGTGGGCAATCAGTTCCACTTTGTTTGTGCGCGTGCCATCGAGCTCGCTGCCGTAGATCACTTTAAAGTGCTTGGCGAAGTCGAAGTGGCGGGCGATTTCCCTGGCAAACACGTGGGGTTTGGAGGTGGCGATATACAACGTGCGACCTTGGTTGTTCAGGCTGCTCAGCAAATCGCTGACGCCTTCGAATACCAAGTTTTCGTACAGGCCGGTGACCTTGAAGCGCTCGCGGTAGAAGTTCACCGCCTGCCAGGCCTTGGCCTCGTCAAAGCCATAAAACTGGATAAACGCCTGCAACAACGGCGGACCGATAAAGTGCTCGAGCTTGCTCAGATCCGGCTCGTCGATACCGAGATTGGCCAAGGCAAATTGGATGGAACGGGTAATGCCTTCACGCGGGTCGGTGAGGGTGCCGTCAAGGTCAAAGAGGATGGTTTGCTGGTGCATGACAAGGCGCAGCCCAAGAGTCAGGGGGCGCCATAATACCTCACGCCACTACTCGACCCGTCGTCCCCGCGCAGGCGGTGACCCATCGGGCGCGCGCCGCAGAATGGGTCTGGCACGGGTGTTCGCCTGACACTCTGGGTCCCCGCCTACGCGGGGACGACGGTATAGGGGGAGCGTTAAGCCTTTAACTGCGGCTCCAACGTCACCGCCAACCAATCCATAAATACCCGCACCCGCTGCGGCAAGTTGCGCCGGTGGGCGTAGAGCAACGTCACATTCATCGGTGCAGCGACAAACTGGGGCAGTATCTCCACCAGCTCACCGCGAGCCAGGCATTCACGCTTGCCGGCCACTGGCGCCTGGATAATGCCAAAGCCACTGAGGCAGGCGACGTTGTAGCAGTCGGTGTTATTCACCGTCATGGTGCCGGCCATGGCAATGCGCTGGGTTTTGCCGTCTTGCTGGTATTCGAAACCGCCCGAGCGCGAACCGAGGGTGGGCACGTAATGCACCAAACGATGATGGGCCAGATCAGCCAAGGTTTTCGGTGTGCCGTAACGCTCTAGGTAAGCGGGGCTGGCGTAGTTGGCTTGACGCAGCGCCCCTAACGGCCGGGCCACCAGAGTGGCATCGGGTAATTCGCCGACCCGCAGCACGCAATCAAACCCTTCACGCACCAGGTCAACCCGCCGGTCGGTGGCACTGACTTCCAGCTCCAGATGGGGATAACGGTCGGTGAATTCAGTGAGGTGCGGCAGCACGTATTCGCGTGCGGTGACGGTGGGCAGGTCGATGCGCAGGCGCCCGCGCAACACGCCCTGGTCCTGACGAAACAGGCTTTCCAGCTCATCAACCTGGTCGAGCATGTCCTTGCAGCGCTCGTACAACACCAAGCCATCCTGCGTGGCCTGCACCTTGCGCGTGGTGCGTTGTAGTAGGCGTGCGCCAAGCAGTTCTTCGAGCAAACGCACATGTTCGGACACTGTCGATTTCGGCAGCCCCAAGCTCTCACTGGCCTGGGTAAAGCTAGCCAGCTCGGTGACGCGGGCAAAGGTTTTGTACAGGTCGAGCTTATTCATGGCGTGCGCCTATTGTTCGTATTATCCGCATAGTTAATACAGATTCTTCGGCTTTATTGGTTTATGGCGGAACTCTACAGTGGCCTCGACCTCACCGCTAGCCACCCTGGAGACATCCACCATGACCCGTAAAATCGCACTGATCACCGGCGCCAGCCGCGGCTTGGGCAAGAACGCAGCCCTGCATCTGGCCGCTCAAGGCATCGACATTATCGGCACCTACCACTCGCGCAGCGATGAAGCCCAGGCGCTAGTGCGGCAGATTGAAGAAGTCGGCGGCCGCGCCGTAATGTTGCAACTGGATGTCGGTGAAAGCGCCAGCTTTGCCGCGTTTGCCGAGCAAATCCGCACCGCCCTGAGCAGCCACTTCGAACGCGACAGCTTTGATTTTCTGCTGAACAACGCCGGTATGGGCATTCACGCCAGCTTTGCCGAAACCAGCGAAGAGCAGTTCGAGCAACTGATGCGTGTGCACCTCAAAGGCCCGTTCTTTCTCAGCCAACGCTTGCTGCCGCTGCTCGCCGATGGCGGCCGCATTGTCAACGTATCGTCCGGCCTGGCGCGCTTCTCCCTGCCGGGCTACGCCGCTTACGCGGTAATGAAAGGCGGCATCGAAGTGCTGAGCCGTTACCAGGCCAAAGAATTGGGTGCCCGTGGCATCAGCGTCAACACCCTCGCCCCTGGCGCCATCGAAACCGACTTCGGTGGTGGTGCGGTGCGTGATAACGCTGACCTAAACGCCATGGTCGCGGGCAATACTGCTTTGGGCCGCGTGGGCCTGCCGGACGATATCGGCGCAGCCATCGCCCTGCTGTTCAGCGATGGCGCCGGCTGGATCAATGGCCAGCGCATAGAGGCGTCGGGCGGCATGTTTTTGTAAGGGTTAGATAACGTCGTAGCCTTCGGCGAGGTGCTGATCTTTCAGCCGCACATAATTCGCCGCGCTATAGGTAAAAAACGCCCGCTCCTTTTCGGTAAGCGGGCGTACTTGTTTGGCTGGGCTGCCGACGTAGAGAAAGCCGCTTTCCAATACGCGGCCGGGCGGCACCAAACTGCCCGCGCCGAGGATCACGTCATCTTCAATCACCGCGCCATCCATTACCGTCGAGCCCATGCCAATCAAAATCCGATTGCCGACGGTGCAGCCATGCAGCATCACCTTGTGGCCAATGGTCACGTCATCGCCAATCAGCAGAGGAAAGCCATCGGGGTTAAACGGCCCGGCGTGGGTGATGTGCAGCACGCTGGCGTCTTGCACGCTGGTGCGCGCGCCGATGCGGATACGGTGCATATCGCCACGAATCACTGTCAGCGGCCACACCGAGCTGTCATCGCCCAGCTGAACATCGCCAATCACCACGGCTGAAGCGTCGACAAACACCTTGTCCCCGAGCGAGGGCGTGGTGCCTTGGTACTTACGAATTGCCACGATAGAAACCTCTTAAGCTGCGTCCGGCCTTGATTGTAATTAAGATGGCGCCATATCAGGTGGAACGCATCCAATTGGCTCCAGCCTAAGAAAATTCAACGCACAACAGGTGACCGTCGTGAGCGAGAACAATCCCCTACTGCAAGCCTTCGACCTGCCACCCTACTCGGCTATCCGCCCCGAGCATGTCGAGCCTGCGGTCGACACCCTGCTGCGTGAAGGCCGCGAAGCGCTGGCCAAGCTGCTGGCGGAACAACCCGAAACGCCAACCTGGGACGGCCTGGTGCTGGCGCTGGACGAACAAGGCGAACGGTTAGGCCGCGCCTGGAGCCCGGTCAGCCACCTCAATGCCGTGTGCAATAACGCCGAATTACGTGAAGCTTACGAGGCCTGTCTGCCCAAGCTGTCCGAATACTGGACCGAGCTGGGCCAGAACCGCGCGCTGTTCCAAGCCTACGAGGCCCTGGCCAATAGCCCGGCGGCGGCCAGCTTTGATGTGGCGCAGACCACCATTTTGCAAAACGCCCTGCGCGACTTCCGCCTCTCCGGCATCGACCTGCCGGCCGAAGAGCAACAGCGCTACGGCGCCATCCAGATGAAACTGTCCGAGCTGGGCAGCCGCTTTTCCAACCAATTGCTCGACGCCACCCAGGCCTGGACCAAGCACATTACCGACGAAGCGGCCCTAGATGGCCTGCCAGATTCAGCCAAGGCGCAAATGGCCCAAGCCGCTGCCGCCAAAGAGCTGGACGGCTGGCTGATCAGCCTGGAATTCCCCAGCTACTACGCGGTAATGACCTACGCCAACGACCGCGCCCTGCGTGAAGAGCTGTACGCCGCCTACTGCACCCGAGCCTCCGACCAAGGCCCGAACGCTGGCAAAAACGACAATGGCCCGGTGATGGCCGAGATCCTCGACCTGCGTCAGGAACTGGCCAAGCTGCTGGGTTTCGCCAACTTTTCCGAGCTGAGCCTGGCCACCAAAATGGCCGAGAACAACGACCAGGTGCTGACGTTCCTGCGTGATCTGGCGCAGCGCAGTAAACCGTTTGCCGAGCAGGATTTGAGCGAGCTCAAAGGCTACGCCAACGAGCAAGGCTGCGCCGATTTGCAAAGCTGGGACGTGGGCTACTACAGCGAAAAACTGCGTGAGCGGCGTTACAGCATTTCCCAGGAGATCCTGCGCGCCTACTTCCCCATCGACAAAGTGTTGAGCGGGTTGTTCGCCATTGTGCAAAAGCTCTACGGCATCGAAATCGCCGAACTCAAAGGCTTCGATACCTGGCATCCCGATGTGCGCCTGTTTGAAATCAAAGAAAACGGCCAACACGTCGGCCGCTTCTTCTTTGACCTCTACGCCCGCGCCAATAAACGCGGCGGTGCCTGGATGGACGGCGCCCGCGACAAACGCCGCACGGCCGCTGGCAAAGTGGTCAGCCCGGTGGCTAACCTGGTGTGCAACTTCACCCCGGCCGTTGGCGACCAGCCGGCGCTGCTGACCCACGATGAAGTGACTACCCTGTTCCACGAATTTGGCCATGGCTTGCACCACCTGCTCACCCGCGTCGAACACGCTGGTGCCTCGGGCATCAATGGCGTGGCCTGGGACGCGGTCGAGCTGCCGAGCCAATTTATGGAGAACTGGTGCTGGGAGCCGGAAGGCCTGGCGCTGATTTCCGGCCACTACAAAACCGGCGAAGCCCTGCCGCAGGACCTGCTGGAAAAAATGCTCGCGGCGAAAAATTTCCAGTCCGGGCTGATGATGGCGCGGCAAGTGGAGTTCTCTCTGTTCGACTTCGAATTGCACGCCACCCATGGCGATGGCCGTTCGGTGCTTGAGGTGCTGGAAGGCATCCGCGCCGAGGTGTCGGTGATGCGTCCGCCGGCCTATAACCGTTTCCCTAACAGCTTTGCGCATATCTTTGCTGGCGGTTACGCGGCCGGTTACTACAGCTATAAATGGGCGGAAGTGCTGTCCGCCGATGCCTTCTCCAAATTTGAAGAAGACGGCGTGCTCAATGCCGAAACCGGCCGCGCCTTTCGCGAAGCCATTCTCGCCCGTGGCGGTTCGCAGGCGCCGATGGTGCTGTTTGTCGACTTCCGTGGCCGCGAGCCGAGCATCGACGCCCTGTTGCGTCACCTTGGCCTGAGCGCGGAGGCGGCATAAATGGCAATCGGCAAAAAACGCTTTATCGCCGGCGCCGTGTGCCCGGCGTGTAGCGAAAGCGACAAAATTCAAATGTGGGACGTCGACGGCACCCCACACCGCGAATGTGTAGCCTGCGGCTATGCTGACACCTTGAATGAGCAAGGCCAGTCGGTACCCAAGGAATTGGGCACGCGGGTAAACAAGGCGGTGCCCAAGCCGGCTGATCCCAAAGTGCAGGGTGTGCAGTTTTTCCCCAATCCCAAGCTGAAAAAACCGTCGCGATAACCAAAAGGGCACGCTGATGTGGCACGTAGTCTGTGGTGACAACGCCGTCGAAAGCGTGACTCAGGTAGTGGGCGAAGAGCTGTCGTTGTATGTGCTGCGTGATGACTTGGCCGTCGGGCCGTTGGTGGATGTCGACCAACCGCCCTGCGCCGCGCGCGCGGCATTCTGGCAAGCGCTATGGCCAGCGAGCGTGCAGCCGGCGCCGGACTTTTCCACCCTGAGCGATGACGTGGATTGGCTGGCTAACCTGGCCACCCAAAGCGAACCGGTCACCGTCTGGCATGGCGACAGCTGTTCCGAGCAGCTGATGCTGTGCCGCGTGGCGGCTGCCCTACAGCACAGTGACTTGCCGTTTTTCGAAGTGCCCTGCGGCACCGGCGATAGCCGCGTGGCCTGGCGTAAGGCTGTGGCCATGCATGCGCCGGATGAGCTGCTTGGCTTGTATGAGCCGAAGCTGGTAAGCCCGGCGCGCCGCCAGCAATTGGCGGCGCAATGGCAACAGGCAGTGACGGACAACGACTTGGTGCGGCGCTGGTTTAATGGCCGCTTTGAGGGCGAAGATTTCCACGTGATCGACACCGTATTGATCAACGCCTGCAGCGATCAATGGCAGCCGCTGGCGCGGGTCATGGCGCAAGTGATGGGGCATAGCGACGGTTTTTTTCCTACGGATTTTTTGCTGTTTTGGCGCGCGAGGGAGTTGGCCAGAGTGGGCAAGGTGCAGTTATCTGGCGATGCCGACCAGCATGCCTACAGCGAGTTAAGCGCCAAACGTAGGTTGGGTTGAGCCAAAGGCGAAGCCCAACGGGCAGCCCGTAGGGCAGCGCGTATCGGTCCCCTCCGAAACCGATACGCAGCGTGCTGCGCACGCTCTGTTGGGCTTCGCTGCGCTCAACCCAACCTACGAAAAAACTCCCCCGGCGTGCACTCAAACTGCTGGCGAAACGCGGCAATAAACGCCGACGTCGAGTCATAGCCACAGCCCAGTGCCACATCCGTCACTCGTGCGCCCTGCTCCAGCGGCGACAATGCTCCCAACAAGCGCAAACGCTGTCTCCAAGCGCGAAAGGTCAGGCCGGTATCGCGCAAAAACAGCCGGCTTAAGGTCTTCTCCGAGGCACCCAATCGCTTACTCCAATCGCTGAGGCTACGACCATCCTCCGGGTGCGCCTGCAAGTGTCGACACAACTGCTGCAAACGCGGGTCGGTGGGCAGCGGTAAGGACAGACGCACCTCCTCAGCGCCGCGCAATTGGTCCAACAGCACCTGCGCCAAGCGTCCGTCTGCACCCTGTTCGTCATACTCCACCGGCAGCGCCGAAAAACGGCTGATCAGCTCACGGGTCAGCGGGCTGACACTTAGCACCCGGCAATGCCCCGGTGCCCATTCGGTCGCCGCGCAATCCAGATACAAACCGCGCAATTCGGTATGCGGCGAGCTGATGACTTCATGTTCCAAACCGGCCGGAATCCAGATCGCCCGTTGCGGCGGCGCAACAAAACTGCCGGCATCGGTATGCACATGCAGTACGCCCTGAATGGCGTAGGAAAGTTGTACCCACGAATGGCTGTGCCTTGCCGTTGTCACTTGCAGCGGCAACGATTCGGTGCGCGCGAACACCGGTCGTGGCAGGCGCGCAAGGTCAGGCACCTGGCGCTGGCCGATAGGGGAAGCGGAAATCTGTCCGTTTGCCGGCATATTCTGACTTTCTGGCGTTAGTCGGTAA
>LNAP01004192.1_pt1 | contig 33459 bp, 31 predicted proteins | sample 602601 | NCBI WGS metagenome assembly LNAP01 (sample SAMN02440304, study PRJNA202911) | soil metagenome | biome: Subtropical and temperate rainforests or woodlands; isolation source: soil samples (1 kg each in a 20% v/v slurry with milli Q water) were... ...
TTCACATACTCCTTGCCGTCGGCCAGGGTGAAGGCCAGTTCCAGCGCCTGGTTGGCCCCAGCCTCTTGCATGTGGTAACCCGAGATCGAGATCGAGTTGAACTTGGGCATGTTGCGTGCCGTGTAGCCAATGATGTCGCCAATGATGCGCATCGAGGGCTTGGGCGGGTAGATGTAGGTGTTGCGCACCATGAACTCTTTCAGAATGTCGTTCTGAATGGTTCCTGAGAGTTGGTCTTGCGAGACGCCCTGCTCTTCTGCCGCCACCACGTAGCCCGCCAGCACCGGCAGCACGGCGCCGTTCATGGTCATCGATACCGACACCTTGTCGAGCGGAATCTGGTCGAACAGGATCTTCATGTCCTCGACCGAATCAATCGCCACACCCGCCTTGCCCACGTCGCCCGTCACGCGCGGATGGTCGCTGTCATAGCCACGGTGGGTGGCCAGGTCGAACGCCACGCTCACGCCCTGCCCGCCTGCTGCCAGGGCCTTGCGGTAGAAGGCGTTCGATTCTTCAGCCGTCGAAAAACCCGCGTATTGGCGAATCGTCCAGGGTCGCACCGCATACATGGTGGCCTGCGGACCGCGCAGGTAGGGCTCGAAACCGGGCAAGGTGTTGGCATACGGCAGGCTGGCCGTGTCTTCAGCGGTGTACAGCGGCTTGACGGTGATGCCGTCGGGCGTGACCCAGTTCAGGGCGTTCACATCGCCGCCGGGGGCCGATTTGGCTGCGGCCTTGGTCCAGGCTTCCAGCGAAGCGGCAGCGAACTCGGGGGCATTGTTGTGGGGCTTGTCACTCATGGCGAAGGCTTCTCCGAAGATGGCGGTGGTGGCGTAAACGGCGCAAGGGCTGATCCCGATGTGGCGGCGAGTTTACATCATTCATAATTATTCATTCAAAATATTCTTGCCAGCTTACAATCCACCCCATGTCTGCCCACACCCTCACGCCCCGCGCCCTGTATGTTGAAGTGGCTGAGCAGCTGCGCCAGCGCATTTTTCGCCGCGAGCTGGAGCCCGGCAGCTGGATTGACGAACTCAAGATTGCCGAGGAATTCGGCATCAGCCGCACCCCCCTGCGCGAGGCGCTGAAGGTGCTGGCCGCCGAAGGCCTGGTCACGATGAAGGTGCGCCGTGGCGCCTATGTGACGGAGATGAGCGAAAAAGACCTGCGCGACGTGTACCACCTGCTCAGCCTGCTAGAGAGCGACGCCGCGGGCGTGGTGGCCGAACACGCCACCGAAGCGCAGTTGAAAGCGCTGCAAGACCTGCACGCCGAGCTAGAAACCGCTGTGGCGGACCGTGAAAAATTCTTCGCCATCAACGAGCGCTTTCACATGCACCTGCTGGAGATGGCCGACAACCGCTGGCGCAGCCAGATGGTGGCCGACCTGCGCAAGGTGATGAAGCTCAACCGCCACAACTCGCTGCTCAAGCAAGGGCGCATCGAAGATTCGCTGAACGAGCACCGTGCCATTTTGGCGGCCATGCTGGCGCGCGATGCCAAGGCCACGGCCAAAGCCATGCAGGCGCATTTTGCGCAAGGGCTGGAGGCGGCGGCCTGACCCACTGGCTGCAACGGTTCGGGTATCGCGACAGCCGCCAAGGGTGAACCAACCCGGCTCTAGCGCGCGGTGCACCTGACGCCCACGCTCAATATCAAGCGCAATAACCTGACGGCGCACCTTGTGCAGGCCATCGAGGGCATGTACCAGAAACCGGGGGGAGCGGGACGCTGAAGCGGAGCTTCAAAATTGATAGCTGCCAGCGCTTTGTACAAAAGCGCTGGCAGCTGTTTTTGCTTAATTTCTAACCCGGTGTGATGGGGCTTGAACCGTTCGCCTGAGCGATACGGCAAACACCAACAACCGGGCCCCTGTTTTTAGCTGCCGCCGCCCGTTGCACCCGTGGCAGTCACCAGGGTAGCGTTGCCCACGCTCGAGTTATTCAGCGTGATCCCGCCCTGCGGCGCCAACCCCAGCTCATCGCAGGCCACACGCTGCAGCGCATGGGCCAGGGCTTCGTTCTTGCGGATACGCCCACCCGGCGTAAACCACCAGCCGCGCGCGGGCGCATTGAGGCGCTGGCCCAACAGCAGCTGGCCGTCAGGATTGGTCAGCACCCAATCGAGCGAGACCAGCGGCAACGCGGCCACGGCCGCGGCGAACGCGGGTGCCGGCAGCAAGGCTGCATTGTCAATATGTGCCACTACCCTGCCCCTTTACGCCGGCGTTGTGCTTCATCGTGGTGGAGCACCCTTCGATACGGCCTGGCGGCCTACTCAGGGCGAACGGAGTATGTTTGCTTGTTCGTGGTGAGCACCCTTCGATATGGCCTGGCGGCCTACTCAGGGCGAACGGGGTGGGGCCTTTGGTATGGCCTGGCGGCCTGCTCAGGGTGGGCGGGATAGAACCACCGTTCGGGGTGAGTAGCGCGTAGCGCGTATCGAACCCTGTCGTGGGCCCGTGTTGTGGTTTGACGTACCCTTCGATACGGCCTTGCGGCCTACTCAGGGCGAACGGGGTATGTTTGCTTGTTCGTGGTGAGCACCCGTCGATACGGCCTTGCGGCCTGCTCAGGGCGAACGGGGTGGGGCCTTTGGTATGGCCTGGCGGCCTGCTCAGGGTGGGCGGGATAGGACTACCGTTCGGGGTGAGTAGCGCGTAGCGCGTATCGAACCATGAAGCCTTCACTTCGAAAAATCTTTCTTCGCGAATTTTGAAACTGCTGCCCAGTCGCCTGTGAGCAAGGCTTCTTTTTTGCGGCGGCTCCAGCCCTTTACCTGCAGTTCAGCCGCCAGGGCTTCTTCGCGGGTGGAGCATTCCTGTGTCCACACCAGTTCAACCGGTAGGCGCGTAGAGGTGTAGCCGCCAGTTATTCCCGACTGGTGCTCGCCTATGCGTTTTTCGAGGTTGTCTGTGTGCCCGGTGTAATAGCTCGCATCGGCGCAACGCAGGATGTAAACCCAGAACATATTTTTCCCCTCAAATTAGGCACCCTTCGATACGGCCTGTGGCCTACTCAGGGCGAACGGTGTATATCTGCACTTTGGTGGTGAGTACCCTTCGATACGGCCTGCGGCCTACTCAGGGCGAACGGGGATCAGTGCCTGCTTCACCTACCTTGCCCCCCCGCCCGTTCGTGCTGAGTAGCGCGCAGCGCGTATCGAAGCATGTCCTGCGCCCGTGCTAGCCCTTCGATACGGCCTGCGGCCTACTCAGGGCGAACGGTGTATATCTTGGTGGTGAGTACCCTTCGATACCGCCTGGCGGCCTACTCAGGGCGAACGGGGATCAGCGCCCGCTTCACCCACCTTGCCCACCTCGCCCGCTTCACCCACCGCACCCACCCCGCCCGCTTCACCCACCGCACCCACCCCGCCCGTTCGTGCTGAGTAGCGCGCAGCGCGTATCGAAGCATGCCCCAAACCAGTCGAAGCGCTAATACGCGTTCTTGTGCACAAAACCCTTGAACAGCGTCGCAGCAATGATCTTCAAGTCCAGCGCCAGCGACAGGTTTTCGATGTAGTGCAAGTCGTATTCGACGCGCTTTTGCATCTTGTCCAGCGTGTCGGTCTCGCCGCGAAAGCCGTTGATTTGTGCCCAGCCGGTGATGCCGGGCTTGACCTTGTGGCGCAGCATGTAGTGGGGCACCAGCTCTTTGTAGTGCTCGTTGTGCACCACGGCGTGCGGCCTGGGGCCGACGATGGACATGCGGCCTTGGAGCACGTTGATGAACTGGGGCAGCTCGTCCAGGCTGGTGCGGCGCAAGAACGCGCCCAGCGGCGTGATGCGGGCATCGCTCTTTTGCGCCTGCGTGACCTGGCCGTTTTGCTCAGCGTGCACCACCATGCTGCGGAACTTGTAAACCCAGATCTCTTCGCCGTTCCAGCCATGGCGGAGCTGGCGGTAAAGCACCGGCCCAGGGGACGTGAGCTTGATGGCCAACGCAATGGCCAGCATGACCGGGCTGATCAGCAGCAAGATCAGCGCGCCCAGCACCCTGTCTTGCACCGCCTTGACCAGCCGAACATCGCCCGTGATGGGCGAGGCCGAGAGGTCGAGCATAGCAATGCCCACCACCTCGCTGATGCCGTGATTGATCAGCCTGAGCGCAGACATATCGGGCACCAGGCGAATGTTGGCCGTGCTGTGGCGCAGCACATCCAGCGTGGCAAAAATGCCCGCCTTGTCGCCCACGGGCAGGCACAGCCACACCTCGTCCACCGGCTGCTGGCCCCGCTGCGCCGCCATGAAAGGCGCCAGCGCCTCGGGCGGCAGCGTGGCCAGCACGCGCAAGCCACTCCAGGCCGACTGGGCCAGTGCCTGTTGCACATGCTCGCTGGTGGGGCCCACACCCACCAGCACCACTGTTTTGAAGTTATAGCCCTTGCGGCGCAGCCAGTGCAGCCCGCCGTAAACCGCCAGCCGCTGCAGGCACAACACCACCAGCGTGCCCGCGACCCAACCCACAAACCACATGCGCGACAGGTCTGACGACGACTTGGTTACAAACAACCAGAGCAGCACGCCCCCCACAGAGCACAACCAACCCGACGCGACCGAGCGCAGCATGACCCACAGATCATTGACGCGCCAAGAGCGGTAAACGCTGCGCGAAAACGTCAGCAACATAAGCGAGGCCGCCAGCACCGCCAGCTCGTATTGCGACGGAATGCGGGCATGCTCGGCCGTGCCGAAGTACCACCAGTAAGCCCCCCAGCCACAGCCCCAAATAATGCAAGCATCCAGCGCCATCGCCACATAGCGAACAGCGGGCGAAGACAGCCTTAACGGCGAACGAAGCATAAAAACCTCAGTTTGACCAACCCCACACCCACCAGCGCACCGGCCACATCAATGCCCACATCCACCCAGCGCGGATGCCGGTCGATGGCGAACACCTGCAACCCTTCGGTCAGCAACGCCAGCGCCAGCAACACCAGCACGGTGCGCAGCACGGACCATGCCAGCGGGCGGGCGGCCAGCACCATGGCCATGCCGGCAAACAACACGAAATGCCCGGTGGAAGACACCCATGACGGCGCATGCAAGGCCTGCACTGCGCCATTGCGCCAAGCGTTAGGCATTTGCGTGCCCACCAGCAGGGCCAGCAGCTGCAGGCCGATCAGCGCGCGCGAAATTTGGTGTGACATGGCGACATTTTGCATTAACAACTAGATGCACTATTTTGAGGAGAGGGGGCATTGAAGATGCGCGGGGTTGCAGGCTCTTGGGTTGGGCCAGGGCAGGCTCTTCGACCCTTCGACAAGCTCAGGGCAGGCTGAGCTCAGGACAGGGTTCGATACGCGCTGCGCGCTACTCACCCCGAACGGCGGTTCTATTGGGTTCGCCCTGGTCACCTCCCCCCGCCCGTTCGCCCTGAGTAGGCTGCAAGGCCGTATCGAAGGGTGACAGCCCCCCGCCTCATTCCAACACCAGGCGCCTCATGGTTCGATACGCGCTGCGCGCTACTCACCACGAACGGCGGTTTTATTCCCCCCCCCGTTCGCCCTGAGTAGGCCGCAAGGCCGTATCGAAGGGTGACAGTCCCCCGCCTCATTCCAACACCAGGGGCTTCATGGTTCGATACGCGCTGCGCGCTACTCACCACGAACGGCGGTTTTATTCCCCCCGCCCGTTCGCCCTGAGTAGGCCGCAAGGCCGTATCGAAGGGTGACAGCCCACCGCCTCGTTCCAACACCGGGGGTTTCATGGTTCGATACGCGCTGCGCGCTACTCACCACGAACGGTGGTGCTATTCCCCCCCGTTCGCCCTGAGTAGGCCGCAGGCCGTATCGAAGGGTGACAGCCCCCCCCGCCTCATTCCAACACCGGGCTTCATGGTTCGATACGCGCTTCGCGCTACTCACCACGAACGGTGGTGCTATTCCCCCCCCGTTCGCCCTGAGTAGGCCGCAGGCCGTATCGAAGGGTGACAGCCCCCCACCCCGTTCCAACACCAGGGGCTTCATGGTTCGATACGCGCTGCGCGCTACTCACCACGAACGGGTGCCCCCCGCTCGCCCTTGCCAATCACTGCCAAAGCGGCTGCTTCAAACTGGCGCAGCACCGCATCGCGGTCCAGGTGCGCCAGTGCATAGGCGCGACCTGCAGCGCCCAGCTGCTGGCGCAGCGCCGCGTCTGAAGCCAGCCGCAGCAGGCCCTGCGCCATGGCCTGCGGGTCTTCGGGCGGCACCACCACGCCGCAGCCCTGCACCACCGACGCCAGCTCGGTGCCTGGGTGGGCCGTGGCCAGCACGGGGCGGCCGCTGGCCAGCATGCCGGTGAGCTTGCTGGGCATGACCAGGTCTGCCGCGTCGGCCCGCTGCGGCAGCAAGTGCACATCGGCCATGGCCAGCAGCTCGTTCAGCCGCGCCAGGGGCTGCAGATCCAGAAAGCGCACATTCGGCAAGCCGGTGCAGCGCTGCACCAGGTCTGCACGGCCTGCACCGTTGCCGCAGAACACAAAAACAATAGCAGGCTGCGCAGGCCCAGCAAGGGCTGGGCACAGTTTTGCCACATCAGCCAGCAGCTCCAGCCCCTGCTTGCCGCCCATGTTGCCCGAGTACAGCGCCACCATCGCATCGGCGGCAATGCCCAGCTCGGCCCTGAAGCCGCCCGTGCCAGCGCCGCGCGGCAAATCACTGCCCTGCGGGGTAATGGCCGACACATCCACCCAGTTGGCCGCCAGCACCGCACGCGCGGGGGGCACGCCCTTGTCCAGCAGCCGCTGGTGCATGCGCTGCGAAATGGTGCTGACCACATCAAAGCGGCGCATCAGCCAGCGCTCGGCCCCTGCTACCAGCCCGCGCAAGAACTTGCCACGCAGCAGGCCCAAGTCAAACGCCGCATCCACCTCAAAGTCTTGCACATGCAGCCAGGCCCGCGCCCCGCCCAGGCGCGCCACACCCAGCGCGGCGGGCGCGCAAAACAGCGCAGGCTCGACCACCCATACCACATCGGGCCGCCACAGCACTTGGCGCAGCATCACCGGCAAGCTGCCCAGCGCAAAGCTGGCCAGGTGCAACAGCCGCTTGGCCCCGCCCGGTTGCGCCGGCACCCACAGCGGGCAGCGCCACACATCCGCCCCCTGCCAACGCTCGCGCCGCCAGCTGCGTGCCGAATAGCCCGCGCCCACGGCCCAGTCGGGGTAATAAGGCGGCGCCGTAACCACACGCACCTGGTGCCCGCGCGCCGCCAGCCACGCGGCCATCTCGCCCGTGTATTTGCCAATGCCCGTGAGCTCAGGCGCGAAATTGATGCCGTGGAGAAGAACCGAGGTGAAGAAACAAAAACAAAAACAAAAACAAAATTAGAAAATTTTATTCGCCTCAGCCGCATTTTTCAGCAAGCAAAGTTCAACCAGCAGCGACGGCGTGTTGTCGCGAATAATGCTCCACACAGTATCGTTGTCGATGCCAAGATAACCATGAATCAACCGATTACGCGTGGCAACTATCAATCAAAAGCGCCAGGCGCGCAGCCCAGGGCTGTTTGCGGCTTGATCAGACATACAAGGCTTCTTTTTCAATATAGGGCCGCAACTCCGGACGCAGCGCCCTGTCGGTCACCAGATCGACCGGGCAGCCCAGCAGGTCTTCCAGATAAAACTGCACACCAAAATAGCGCGCCGACGTGGCGGGGCCATCGAAGGCAATTAGCACATCCACGTCGCTATCCGGGCGCGCCGTATTGCGCACCGTGGAGCCAAACAAAGCCAGGTTTGTGACGCCGAAGCGCTGGACCAAGGCTGCTTTGTGCTGAGTCAGTAATTTCAGAACTTGTGTGCGGTCCAAGGGATTCTCCTGGGCAAACGAATGGGGAGCGAACTGATGGTCATGCAACCGGGCTGCAGGGTCAATAGCTATTGTTAGCTCGGACTGGGTTTGGGGCATGGATTGCTCAAAGCCCCATTCATAACGAGTAGCGCGCCCCCACCGCGTTCGTGGCGAGTAGCCCGCGCCCACGGCCCAGTCGGGGTAGGTAATAAGGCAGCGCCGTGACCACCCGCACCTGGTGCCCGCGCGCCGCCAGCCACGCGGCCATCTCGCCCGTGTATTTGCCAATGCCCGTGAGCTCAGGCGCGAAATTGATGCCGTGGAGAAGAACCGAATTCAAAAACTATAAAAACAATAGCTACCCGCGCTTGCTGGATAAGCGCTAGAGGCATATTCCGCCTGATAAACCAGCCCGAAAGCGCCGCCTTACCCCCACCCCGTTCGCCCTGAGTAGGCAGCAAGGCCCTATCAAAGCCCCACCCCCGTTCGCCCTGAGTAGGCCGCAGGCCGTATCGAAGGGTGATGCCCCCAGCCCCATGGTTCGATACGCGCTTCGCGCTACTCACCACGAACGGCGGTTTATTCCCCATTCACCCCAAGCAGGCCGCAAGCCCTATCAAAGCCCCCACCCCGTTCACCCTGAGTAGGCCGCAGGCCGTATCGAAGGGCCCCCACCATCCCATCCACCCCCAGCAACTCACCCCCCAAACACTCCAAAAACAATAGCTACCAGCGCTCACCCCACAAGCGCCAACAGCACATTTCATCTAAATTTCAGCACCACCTGCCGTCTTGGCAGCCGACTCGCGCACCTTCAACACAATGAAATACTCGTAAATAGACTGCAGCATGGCGTAGGCAAACCCAGCTCGGCCATCCAGAAAGCCACGCTTGCCCACATACAAAAGCAAAAACTTCACCAGCGGCCTAAACGGCAAGCGATAAAACAATTCCTTCTGGTGATAACGGCGCTCATGGAAGTCTTTGGCGGTAAAGGCCTTGGCCCAGCTAAAGCCTTTGCCGGCCTGGCGATTGCTAACGATTTGCTGGGCCTCAAAACGGCTGTAGCCGTTGTGGCGGTCGATCCAGTGACCTATGCCCTTGCTGAAAGGAAAATGATCCAGATAACCCGTCACATCGCTAACAGGCCCATCGGCAATAGAAATGGGGTTGACCAAACGTTCATAGCGCATTTTTTCTGGTCGAAATAACCGCATGTAAAACGAAGAAGTCTGTACATGCTTGAGCCAAGTACCAATGAAGAAATCTCGTCGCTGCACGCGGTATGCCACTTCATCTTTGGCTGAAGCAACGGCCCCTTGCACCGCCAGCACCAATTCAGGCGTCATGCGCTCGTCGGCATCAATGTAAAACACCCAAGAGTGCTTGAAAGGGATGTTTTTCAACCCCCAGTTTTGATGCGCAGCCCAGTTATCAAATGGGCGCTGCGTGACTGTCGCACCAAACTGCTGCGCAATGGCCAAGGTGTTGTCGGTGCTCATCGAGTCATAGACGTGAACATCGTCCGACCACGAAACGCTTTGCAAACAACCCGGAAGGTCTTGTTGTTCGTTTTTTGTCAGGATCAGAATAGAAATGTTAGCCATGGTTGTTTATTCGATTACCGACCTGAATTGCAGGATTACCTGCATACACAGCCCAAGGCTTCGCCAAGCTTTTGCTTACAACGGCCCGCGCACCCACCACTGCACCATCGGGCACCACCACACCGGGATGAATGAATGCATCCGCACACACCCAAGCGCGCGCACCAATCACGATGGGTTTGATGACTAATTGAAAATTGGCACTGTTGTAGTCATGAGTGCCACCACACAGATGAGCACCTTGTGAAATAACGGCGTAATCGCCTATTTCTATTCGGTCCATGCAATAAAGGTTGACGCCATCACCCACACCAACAAAGCTTCCAAGCTTAAGGTTCCACGGCGCCCAAACTTTGACACCCGGGTATACATGACAGCCTGGGCCCAGCCGGGCGCCAAATAGCCTCAACAGCCAAGCCCGCCACGCATGGCATGGACGCGGGCTTGTGCGAAACAGCAGCACTTGAACCATGTTCCATACTTGGCGCCGTACGCGGTGCCCCAAGCTGAAAGACGGTTCACGGTAAGGATCATTCCCCTCAATCATCATCGCCCGTGCTCCCGAATAATCTCCACCAAGCGCTCCGCAGCCCTTTGAATATGAAAGCGCCTAGCAAAACACTGCCGCGCCCGCTCACTCATGGCCGCATAGCCTCCAGCGTCCATCGCCAGCCAGCGCTGCAGGTTGCGCACCGTGCCATCCACCGTGTCTTCATCCACAAAACCGGCGGTATCCGATTCAATCTCGCGCCAGATATTGACCTTGTTGCTAATCAACACCGGCTTGCCGCACGCCAGCGCCTCAGCCACCACAATGCCAAAGTTTTCTTGGTGCGAAGGCAGGCAAAACACCTCTGCCGCGTAAAAAGCGCCCCACTTGTCATCGCCCTGCAGCATCCCCGGCCAAGTGATGCGATCAGCAATCCCCAATGTTTCGGCCTGGGCTTTCAATGCCCCAGTCCAACCTGTCTGATCTGGCCCGGCCATCACCAAGTGCAGGCGTTCGTCGTGCTTTGCAACTTGGGCAAAGGCATCCAGCAGCAAATCGCAGCCCTTCTTTTCGTGAATGCGGCTCAAAAAAAGCGCAATACGCTTGCCTTGCAATTGCGGGTGAGCAGACAAAAACCGTTGCGCCAGTGCATCGCCATGATTGGGCGGGCTTGATGTGCCATAAGAAGTGACGGCCTCATTGGCCCGATACAACCAGAACGATTGCCGCGCCAACAGGCGCTCTTCTTCACAGGTGAAGATAACGGCCCGCGCATCGCGCAGCACACGGTATTCGCCCCACGGCCAATACAGCCACTTTTTTAGATGCTTGAGCGGATAGGTGTGCTTGAACCAAGGGTCCAGCATGCCGTGGGTGAAAACGAAATACGGCACCTTGGTGCCCGCCAGGGCTTGCCGCACCGCCAGGCTGTGAAATTGCCAAATGCCATTGACGATGACGGCATCAAAACGCGGCGCATTGTCACGCAGCCATGGCATCAGCTGTGGCGTGTAGCCATAGTTACCCGTTGCAGGCCCCAGCGCGTGAACAGTGGGCAAGCCGCAGTTAGCAAGCCATGGTGCATCGGGGGCATCACAGCATGCAACTTCCAAATCAACCCCGAGCGCTTGCATGGGTGCGTAGAGCTGTTTGACACCTTCAATGGGGCCGCCGCCCTTGGGGTTGACGGAGGAGATGACGCGGAGAAGTTTCACAAATTACTATCCTTAGATTCATAAAACGGAACAGGCCGTAGCCCACCACCAAAGCGCCAGTCGATTATTTCCAACAAATGCTTTGCACCAGCTTCTGCACTCAGCCGTGATCGGGCCAATACTTCTCGTTTTGAACGTGTTTGCACCGTAAATGCCGATGAAGCTTTCAGCTCCAGCACGGCATCCGCAATCGCATCAGGTGATTTGGCTGCAACACACCTACCAAACAAAGGTTCACTTAACATTATGGAGGCACCCACACAGGGCGTAGCGATAACAGCCGTTCCGCACATCAGCGCCTCGCTGACCACCACACCCCATCCATCATCCTTCGAGGTTGAAGGTAAAACCAGCACGTCCAGCTTAAGCATGAAGCTGCCCACTTCTTGAATGGGCAGCACGCCCAAAAATGCCGCATCAAGTTGCAAGCCCGCGCATGCGACTTTGAGTGCTTCTTGTTCCGGCCCCGAACCCACAATATTTAATTGGGCAGATGAACCAAGTTTGGTCACAGCGGCAACCAGATCAAAAACGCCTTTCATTTTTACCAAACGACCGACATAACCGATTTGAATAGGCAGAACCGCATCATTTGAGTTCTGCTCTGTCAAAGCAAGTTGTTTGGGCGGATCGACAAAATAGGCGAAAGCAAAGATACGGTCTTCCGGGTAACCCACCGAGCGAAACCATGGCGGACCATTTCTTCCTTGGGCCAATACAAACTCGGCATGGCGTCTTAACCAGCCTTCAGTAAACCACGAATGCAAAACACGTAACGCACCTTTCCAGCCTTCGCGCACACGGGGCTCGGACATGATGGCAAACCTTGCACGATGGTTCTTAACCGCTTTAAGTCCGGCAACGACACTCGGCACCCATCGAATACCCGAGAAGATATGCAACGTGCTGTCTATATGCTCACCAACCAGCTGTTCGATCTCGGCTTGGCTTGGCGCCACAATGGTTCGAAATGTGCTAGTGGGCTTGACACTCCAGCCCTGCGCTTGCCGTTCTTTCGAGAGTTCACTATTCGCGCAGCAAATTACCTCAATCTCTGGTGCAATAGTCGCAATGGCAGAAAAAAAATCTGCCTTATGGGGGGATGTGGACGGCTCCCAAAATACGATGCGACGCATTGAAAGCAATAGAGCATTCCGCATCATTTTGGCAATAAAAAGACTGATGATCCACGCCTAAAATAATACGCGGGATCGACTAAACCTTTGATCACTCTGGCAGCGATGTCCTGTACAGTATCAAAACTATTCCGTTTACGGCCTGTCACCTTAGTGAATAGACGCGCCGTATCTTTTCGATATTTTTCTTCCAATCGACCGCTACCCGTTATGCCACCCTCATGCAAACGAAAGTGTGCGAGATCATCACCTAGTGTTGCGAACCTAGCTCCAGCAATAGCCATATCGAGAAACAACTCACCATCCCAACACGTCCCATTCTCGATATTGAATCCGCCAACCTTATTAAAATAAGGTGCTCGAAAAAAAGTACCTTGCTGAAAAACCGAAACGCCACCATGCACGTACAGCCATGCTGTTAGTTTCGAGGGTATAACCCGGCGCAATCGGGCACCGTCCGTATCAGTGAAATATCCACATCCCGAAACCACGTCCACGTCCTGGTTAACATCGAAAAAACCCGCAATTCGAGACAGCGCATTTGGCAGTAGCTCATCATCCGAATTAAGAAAACCAAAAACACCACCTGTTGCTTTGGAAAATCCGATATTCAACCCATCAGCAGGCCCCCTATCCTTCTGAAATATCTTAATAACGCGATCACCGTAAGATTCAATGATTTCACGACTGCCATCAGTACTGCCCGGGTCAACAACAATATATTCAATATTTTTATAATCCTGATTCAACACAGATTCCATACACTGACGAAGAAACTTCGCCTGATTGAAGGATATTGTCACCACACTGATTTTCATGCTGCCACTCGTGTATTAAATTTTAGATAATTTGAATAAGAGAAAAATGCCGCCAAAAAAACAGCAGTACTCCATCTTGCATCTGCGCCAAAAGGCGAGAAAAAAACATTCCACACAAACCCAATCATCCCAACATAATAGTAAAGAGGGAATGAATTTAGATTTTTAATAAATACTTTAAGAGTGCTATTTAATAGGAGCAGCCAAAATAACCCACCCATGAAACCAGCCCAGACCATTGCGCCCATCAAAAATGAATGGGATGGTATTAAAAAGTTTTTTCCAACTTCTTCATAGCCACCATCTTCGCGCAGCGAGTAACCAAGTTTGCTGCGCAATATTGAATACTGATCAAGATATCCACTCTTATCTTTAGCCCATGAACCATGCCCAAGCAGTGGTTTATCCAAAAAAGCCTGGATAGACACCAGACTCTCCGAACGCCCCCCCAGTAAAATTCCAAAAGAACCCGTAGCTTGAGTTCGATATTTTGCAGCTGCGTCACTTGAAAAGTTAGATAGGACAGCTTCTGATGAAAATAAGGCACTGGCAGCACTATTTATAAAAAAGAGCGCAGGCAATGCTATTAGCAAAACTTTAAAACCAGCCCGTGCTCCTGAAAATCGCTTGCTTAAGGTCGAAGTTTTCTTGCCATAATATCTCCTATATGCCAGCGCGGCCAGAATCGGAAAAATAGCCATACCCCTTGAATCAAAATACAAAGTGACACCAAGAAATACAATCAGAGCAGTGAATAACAATAAATTTCTTTTTTCCTTTAAGAAGAAAGAAAAGTAAATAACAAACACTCCAAGTACCGCATTACCAAAACCCCATTTCCAAAAATTAAATAAAAAATACTCTGTTGGAAAGAGAATCAACTGAACCAATCCACCTACCGTTATACCAAGCAACAACGATGGAAGCCGCTCAAATTTATTTTTTATGTAATTGATTAAAAAAGTAAACGAAATCACAAAAACAATTGGAGCCAACACACCTTTAGCAGCATCAAAAATCTCGGTCTTGTTGAATAAGTCGGAAAGGAGTTGCGCAATCGCCCACAGAAAAGCGAAGCCAATAATAGTTTTTTCTTGTCTCGTAAGTCGCAACTTAGCAATGTTAATGAGCATGTATGCACAGGCAATAACCTCACCCACATATAACTCACCAACCAGGTTTAATTTCAAAGTAGAAATCAAACCGATGATAAATTGAATTTTTATAAATCTAAAAAACATTATTTAACAAATACATCAAGGAGCAACCTCTCTCTCAAGCCAACTCTCCCATACCTGATTGACCACAACTTAATTATTTTTTTTACACCAAATACCCTTAAGCATTGCCATGATTTTTTTACAAAATCAACTGCACCATAAGCCTTAATAACATTAATTACCACTTTCTGCCTCTCCGCATAACAGACGACTTCTCGATATAGACCATACTCAACCTCTTGAACATATTCAATATCTTCAAGGATTTGCTTCGATGCAGAATAACTAGGCCATATCTGCCAAAAAAACCTGGCGATCAAATCGGATGAGCCCTTTATTTTTCGTACATCTCTTCTATATTTAATCAATTTTTCATTCAACATTTTTGGAGATCTACCCAAAATGTATGCACGAACGGGAAATACTAGATCTTCATTGCTTACAGATTTATTCAACTCAGGGAATTTATCAACAATTTGTTTACACCAAGCATGCGTAGCTCCCCATACTCTAGGATTTTTGAGAAATTCAGTATATGTCTGCTCTATCGGTCTTGTTGGTGCACCCAACCACGTTGCACCGTTAACATTAATTTCTTCGCAATCGCTAAAAATAACTGCAGGTCGATTATTTTGAATAAAAAAAGCAAAAAGCTTCGATGTTCTTTCTGGTAGCGATACATCATCCCCCGCCGCAACCACAACAAATTCACCTTTTGTCAACTTCATAACATGATTAATGTGATCGGCAAGCCCGATATTTTTCTTGTTACGATTCAACAGAATTTCATGCGGTCCAATATAGGTAGCTACCATTTCCTCCATAATCTCAAACGTGCGATCAGGCGAACAATCATCGGAGATAATAATCTGCAGTGGCGAATAAGTCTGCGCTAATGCCCCTTCAACTGCTTCACGGATATATTTTTCCTGATTATAGGAAAATAGCGCGAAGGTGACCAAGGGCTTTTCATCCATAACAGCTTCATTCGAAATTTGTTCACTCATTTCTCAATCCAATCTTCTTTGTCCATTGTTGCGCCAGCGCTGCCATTCGTCCCACTGATCCGCCTAAATTACTCATATGCGCTATCCGGCCCAACGTGTAGAGCGCGAATACGCTCGATAGCAGGACCGCCACTACGGCACCCCACCAATAGTTACTGCTGATTATTGCAACCGCTGCGCAAAATGTAAAAATAATGACCATCAGCTTTACATTACTGCCTGTCCACTGAAAACCAATTCTTTGCTTGGCAAGCAGATAAACCAGCGGCAGATAAACCAAATAACACACCAAAAATGCAATGCCGGTAATCTGCAGTCCAACGCTAGATGAGAGCCCCGCAATCAAGCCCCCCATCAGCACCAGCACTAGCGTTTCTGTCCAAAAGTAAGTCTTGCCGGCTCCTGCTGCCAAGATAACAAACCCCAGTGGCCAGCTGGCTACCTTGAGCACATCGCCCAATATTTGCCAGCGCAGCACATCCACTGCAGGTGCAAATGCAGCTGAGTACAGCAGGTGAATTACCCAGGGAGTCAATCCAATCATGGCAATGAATACCGGCGCACTGAGCAGCAGTGCTATTTCGGTTTGCTCATTGACCAGGCGGGTTGCGGCTTTGTGGTCGTGGATCACACCGGTTAGCCGTGGGTAATAGTCTGCACCCATGGCGGCCAGCACAAATCCGATGTATTGCATAGAGATGGTCGATGCCGCCTGAAAGTGGCCAAGCGACTCGGCACCGAGGGTGTTGCCTACCTCAACCCGTATCCAAAGCTGCACCAATGACGCCACCAACCCCGCACCCATGAAAGGAATACCCAGGCGCAGCAGGGTTTTCCACTGATGTGCCATTTCCTGTATGGCAATCGGGTTAGCCACCACCTTGGGCAAACGCGACACATACCAGTGACCCAGCAAAAAGCTGACCAGCGGGCCAATCAACACATAGGCCACCAAGCCCGCTTCCCCCCACTTCCATAACAAGGCCACGCCCAGCACGGTATTCACCAACGAGCCAAACACACTCAGGCGCGCCATGTCGCCGATGCGGCGCATACCTTGTATCAAGGCACCCTGTGAAGCGCCAGCAACCGATAAAGCCACGCCGAGTGCCAACCAGCCTACGAGGGTGGCGTGCTCGGCACCGCCCAGTACTTTGACCGCCAGCACTTCCCGCAGCGACCAGACTACCAGCGCGCCAGCACTGGCCAGCAGCAAAGCGCCCCAGAACATCGCGCGGCGCACCACGGTCAGGGCTCGCTCATCATCCTGGCTGAGTGCTTCGGCGATCTGGCGTGTGCCTACGGTGCCAATGCCCATGGTGGCCACGGCTGTGGCCGTTGTCATCAAGCCCGTGTAGAGGCTGACAAGTCCGATGCCTGTTGGGCCAAGCAAGACCGCAATAAGCTTGGTGCGCACCAGCCCGATCAAGATATTGATGACCGATGCCCCTCCAATGATGGAAGAGCTTTTGAGAATGCGCCGGTAGGACGCGACTTGTTCAGACACGCTTAGGCCACGGCTTTCAATGCGGCAATAACTGCGGCTGTGCCCGCTTCATCCAGATGCGGTCCGATAGGCAGGCTGAGGCATTGATTCGCAATTTGCTCTGCCATGGGGAATTGCCCCTGCACATAGCCCGCCGATGCATACGCCTGCTGCAAATGCGGCGGAATGGGATAGTGGATTAGCGTGCCAACGCCTGCTTCACCCATTTGTTTGAGCAAGGCATCGCGCTGCGTGTGTTGCACTACATACAGGTGCCAGGCAGGTTCGGCCCAGTCGGGTACATGAGGCAGGGTCAGTCCGCAGTCAGTCAGGCCCTGCTGATAACGAGCCGCGATGGCGCTGCGGCGAGCGTTCCAGTCGTCCAGGTGCGCCAGCTTCACGCGCAGGATGGCGGCTTGCAGCGGGTCCAGCCGGCTGTTGTAGCCATGCACTTCGTTCACGTATTTCACGCGTGAGCCGTAGTTGCGCAGCACGCGGATGCGGTCGGCCAGTTGCGCGTCGTTGGTCGTCACGGCACCGCCGTCGCCCATGGCGCCCAGGTTCTTGCCCGGGTAAAAGCTCCAGGCCACGGCATCGCCGTGCGCGCCCAGGCGTTGGCCCTTATAGCGCGCGCCGTGGGCCTGCGCGCCGTCTTCGAGCACGCGCAGGCCGTGCTTGCGCGCTATGGCCAGGATGGGGTCCATGTCGGCTGGCTGGCCGTACAGGTGCACGGGCAGGATGACCTTGGTGCGGGGGGTGATGGCCGCCTCGATGCGGGCCGGGTCGATGTTGTAGGTGCGCGCATCGGGCTCCACCGGCACAGGCGTCGCGCCGCATTGACTGACAGCCAGCCAGGTGGCTATGTAAGTGTTACTGGGCACGATGACTTCGTCACCCGGCCCAACGTCCATGGCGCGCAGGGCGAGGTGCAGGGCATCCAGGCCGTTGGCTACGCCCACAGCGTGGGTCGAGCCGCAGTACTGGGCGTAGTCCGCTTCAAACTGATCTACTTCGCTGCCTCCAATGAACCAGCCGGAGCTGACAACGCGGGCGATGGCTTCGTCCAGTTCCTGTTTCAGTTCCAGGTAAGGGGCTTTCAAGTCAAGAAACTGGATCATTTAAAGATTTCCTCAAGAAAAATGCCATCAGGTAGATACCTTCGATACCGGTCAATGGACGATTTGATTGCAGCGTTCGACAACCTGTACTCATACTGCACTTCGTTTTCGTCGATGCGTTCCGCTCCGAATCGTTCGTGAAACCGCCAAACACGCTCATTGGCCTTTTGTACTTGGAAGTGAGCGTGTTGAAATCCAAGTGATTCAAGAGCGTACGCGTAGACCATCAATGCCGATTCGATAGCCGCAAAGGACGGTGCGTTTTCCAAGAGAATCCAACTCCCCCAGCAAAAACTGTCATCCTGAGCGTCGTAGATCCTCACTGTCCCTAGTGGTATTCCATGAACATCTTCGATGATGAAATATGCTTCGGTGTCTCGCTCTTCATAGCTGATGAGCCATGCTAACTGTGCATCCAGATCATCAGAGACTTTTGACAGATGCCTAGACTTCTGTGGGTTGGTTCGCAGAGACAGTATGAAGGCGGCGTCGGCGACAACGGCATTACGCAGCACCAGCGTTTTGCCTCGAATGCATCTAGCCTTGCGAATTTGAACGACACTCATGTCGGCTTCACCATGGCGAGAAAATCAGCATAGTTCCGTATGTAATCCGCGCTGTCGTAATAGTGCGAGGCGAATACCAGCAGCACAGCATCCGCCGAGTATTTGTACTGAATGCCCCACACCATGGGCGGCAGGTGAATGCCAACGTCCGGGCTGTCAAGCTGGAACTCCTGGCGGTTGATGCCGTCATCCGCCACCACGGCACAACTCCCGCGCACACAGATAAGGAATTGATGACATTCACGGTGAGCATGTTCGCCGCGAGTTTCCACGCTGGGCACGTCAAAAACCATGAAGTAGCGTTTAGCGGCAAACGGGATGCTGCGATCAAACTCCCCCACCGTCAGGCTGCCGCGAATGTCAGGCACATGAGGCAAGCGGTGCAGCATGACACCGTTCACGCGAGTTGCGGACGTGCCCACCTCAGCCTTCGCTGGTGCCACGTTAGCGTCTTCACCGCGCGCTGCATCCACATAACCGACGATCTTGGCCGGGTTGCCCTCAACCACCGCGTTGGGCGGCACCGAACGGGTGATGACGGCACCTGCAGCCACCATGGCATTGCGGCCGATCTCTAGGCCGGGCAAGATCACTGCGCCCGCACCAATGGAAGCGCCATCGTGAATGGTGGTAACAAGAAATTTTTCGGGCTTTTGACGACTGCGCGGGAATCGGTCGTTGGCGAACGAAGCGTTAGGGCCGATAAACACATCGTCCCCCACGCGCAAGCCATCCCACAGTTGCACGCCACTCTTGACTGTGACCCGGTCGCCAATGACGACGTCGTTCTCGATCAGGCAGTGCGAGCAGATGTTGCCGTCCTCGCCGATCTTGGCGCCTGGCAGAACGACGACGAATTGCCAGATGCGCGTGCCAAGACCGATTTCATCGGACTGGACATCCGCGAGAGCATGGATAAAGGGAAGTGTCATGAAATACCTTAGATGGATTGAACGATATGCTTAAAGCGCTATGGGTTTAGTAGCTTTATGCGCTTATTGCACGGCGGCTAGAGCCAAATTTCATCTGTTAATTCTGGTTGGTGCGCCGTTAGGGGCTTGAATTGCCGCGCTTGAGCCTGTCCTGAGCACGTAGAAGGGCTAGCAATAACGGCGAGTTGCACAGGTCATGCATGGTTCCCTCTGCCAATTGCCACATAGTGCATGCCGCTTTCCTGCATGGCTTGAGGCTCGTACAGGTTGCGGCCATCAAAAATCACCGGGGCGCTCATGGCGGTCTTCAACGCCGCCCAGTTGGGACTGCGGTAGGCCTTCCACTCGGTCACGATGATCAAGGCGTCCGCGCCCTGCACGACTTCCATGGCCTTGTCGGCAAACTGCAGCTTCTCCAGCAAGGCGGGCGCATCGACCAAATCCAGCGCCAGCACGCGCCTGGCCTCTTCTTCGGCTACAGGGTCGTGCGCATGGACGCGGGCACCGGCGCGCAGCAATGCGCCGATGACCACGCGGCTGGGCGCGTCGCGCATGTCGTCGGTGTTGGGCTTGAAGGCCAGGCCCCACAGGGCAAAGGTTTTGCCGCCCAGGTTGCTGCCGTATTTGGCGAAGATTTTGTTGACCAGCACTTGTTTTTGGTCGTGGTTGACGGCCTCGACGGCTTCGAGCACGCGCAGGGTTTGGCCGTGTTCGCGGGCGGTGCGGGCCAGCTTTAGGAAAGCAGCTGCCGCCGTAGCCGGTGCCAGCGTACAAAAAGCTGTAGCCGATGCGGGGGTCTGAGCCGATGCCTTGGCGCACCAGTTCGATGTCGGCGCCCACCTGGTCGGCCAGGTTGGCCAACTCGTTCATGAAGCTGATGCGGGTGGCCAGCATGGCGTTGGCGGCGTATTTGGTGAATTCGGCGCTTTTGACGTCCATGACGCGGGTGCGCTCGTGGTTGCGGTTGAAGGGGGCGTAGATTTGGCGCATGGTGGCCAGGGCTTGTTGGCCTGCGGCGTCGCTGGCTACGCCGAGGACGATGCGGTCTGGGCGGGTGAAGTCTTCTACGGCGGCGCCTTCTTTGAGGAATTCGGGGTTGGAGACTACGGAGAAGGTGGGGGGGAGGTGGGGCTCATGCTTCGATACGCGCTGCGCGCTACTCAGCACGAACGGGGTGGGGGGTGCGCTGCTTGGCACGAATGGGGTGGGGGTATCGTAGGCGGCCGGGGCTTCATGCTTCGATACGCGCTGCGCGCTACTCAGCACGAACGGAGCTGGGGGTGCGCTACTCAGCATGAACGGGGCTGGGGGCGCGCTGCTTGGCATGAACGGGGCTGGGGGCGCGCTGCTTGGCGCGAACGGGGTGGGGGTTTGGGGGCTGCTTGGGGCGAATGGGGTGGGGGTATCGTAGGCGGCCGGGGCTTCGTGCTTCGATACGCGCTGCGCGCTACTCAGCATGAACGGGGTGGGGGGCGCGCTGCTTGGCACGAACGGGGCGGAGGGCGCGCTACTCAGCATGAACGGGGCTGGGGGCGCGCTGCTCTGCACGAATGGGGTGGCTGGTTGCTCGCTGCTTGGGGTGTCCCCGTTCGCCCTGAGTAGGCCGTCAGGCCGTATCGAAGGGTGTGATGTGGGTTCCAGGGGTTCGCCGTAGCGCAAGGCCAGTTCGGCTTTGATGGCTGCGGTGACTTTGTCGGCGGTGCCTACGGGCACGGTGGATTTGTCCACCACTACCTTGAAGTCGGTCATGTGGCGGCCGATGTTGCGGGCGGCGGCTAGCACGTATTGCAGGTCGGCGCTGCCGTCTTCGTCGGGGGGGGTGCCTACGGCGATGAACTGGATGCTGCCGTGGGCCACGCTGGCGGCCACGTCGGTCGAGAAGGTGAGGCGGCCGGCTTCGATGTTGCGCTCTATCACTTCTTTCAGGCCGGGTTCGTAGATGGGCACGCCGCCGTTGTTGAGCAGGTCGATCTTGGTTTGGTCTACGTCAAGGCAAAACACGTTGTTGCCCAGGTCTGCAAGGCAGGCGCCGGTGACTAGGCCGACGTAGCCGGTGCCGATGATGGTGATGTTCATGGTTTTAGTTAATGGGGCGTGATGGCTTGCCAGGGGTTTGCCAGCGTCAGGCCTTCAATGTTTTCAAAGTCTTTGGTGTTTCGGGTCGCCACGGTCAGCCCCGCGGCCAGGGCGATGGCTGCAATTTGCGCGTCTTCTGTTGAGATGGGCTGCCCTTGCCGGGTGCGGGCCGCCACCAGGACGGCATAGTTTTGTGCAGCCGCAGCATCAAAAACAAGGCAATTTCCGGCAAAGTCTTGCGCAAACATCAGCTCGGCAGCATCGGCCAGTGCTGTGCGGCGCTTGCCTGTGGGCAGCAAGGCAATGCCGGTAAGGATTTCGGCCTGGGTGATGGTGCTGGTGTACATGGCGGCAGGTGTATTCAGAGCAAACCAGTCAACCACGGCGGCAGCCGGGTGATCGCGCATCAGTTCCGAAAGCACATTGGTGTCCAGCAGAAAGCGGCTGCTCATGGTTTGTCGAACTCGGGCGGGGTGCGGGCTGTCTGCCGGGGCGCAATGGGAAGGGTCTCTGCTTTCAAGCCAGTAAATCGGCGGTTCACGCGCTCGGCAAAGCTGATTTGTTCGGTTGACTCGGGGGCGACGGTTTCTTGAAGAATCTGCCTGATTTCTTGTTCCATGGACCAGCCATGGCTGGCAGCGCGCATACGCAGGCTGTTCTTGACAGATTCATCGAGGTTTCGGACGGTGATGCTGGCCATGGGTTTGCTTTGGTTGATTTCAATGCAATCATTGTAATCATCAATGGTTGGCGTGGCAGATGTTGGCAGTTTCAACTCCCATCCGTTCGTCCTGAGTAGGCCGCAGGCCGTATTGAAGGATGCGGGCTTATATGTGTCCTTCGATACGCTGCGCTACTCAGGACGAACGGGGGGGGTCAGGACGAACGGGGGGGGTCAGGACGAACGGGGGGGGGTCAGGACGAACGGGGGGGCTCAGGACGAACGGGGGGGCTTCAGGACGAACGGGGGGCTTAATCCACGCTCACGGCGACTTCGTAGCCGTGGTGTTTGAGCAGGGCATGGCGGCGGGCCTGGTCGAGGTCGTGGGCTACCATTTCCTCGATCATCTGGTCGAGGGTGATTTCGGGCTCCCAGCCGAGTTTTTCTTTGGCTTTGGTGGGGTCGCCGAGCAGGGTTTCGACTTCGGCTGGGCGGAAGTAGCGTGGGTCGATCTTGACGATCACGTCGCCCACGGCCAGTGCGGGGGCTTTGTCGCCGGTGATGGCGGCCACCACGCCGACTTCGTCCACGCCCTGCCCTTCAAAGCGCAGTGTCACGCCCAGTTGGGCGGCGCTGCGGGTGATGAATTCGCGCACGCTGACCTGTTTGCCGGTGGCAATCACGAAGTCGTCCGCCTGGTCTTGCTGCAGCATGAGCCACTGCATGCGCACGTAGTCTTTGGCGTGACCCCAGTCGCGCAGGGAGTCGATGTTGCCCATGTAGAGGCAGTTTTCCAGGCCCTGGGCTATGTTGGCCATGCCGCGCGTGACTTTGCGGGTGACGAAGGTTTCGCCACGGCGTGGGCTTTCGTGGTTGAACAGGATGCCGTTGCAGGCATACATGCCGTAGGCCTCGCGGTAGTTGACGGTGATCCAGTAGGCGTAGAGCTTGGCCACGGCGTAGGGGCTGCGGGGGTAAAAGGGCGTGGTTTCTTTTTGCGGGGTTTCTTGCACCAGGCCGTACAGCTCGCTGGTGGATGCCTGGTAAAAGCGGGTTTTTTTCTCCAGCCCCAGGATGCGGATGGCCTCCAAGATGCGCAGCGTGCCCATGCCGTCCACGTCGGCGGTGTACTCGGGGCTTTCAAAGCTGACGGCCACATGGCTTTGCGCGCCCAGGTTGTAGATTTCGTCGGGCTGGGTTTGCTGGATGATGCGCGTGAGGTTGCTGCTGTCGCTCAGGTCGCCATAGTGCAGCTTGAAGCGGGCGTTGTCGGTGTGCGGGTCTTGGTAGATGTGGTCAACCCGGGCGGTGTTGAAGCTTGATGCCCGGCGCTTGATGCCGTGCACGACGTAGCCTTTTTCCAGCAGAAATTCGGCAAGGTAGCTGCCGTCCTGGCCGGTGACGCCGGTGATGAGGGCGACTTTGGGGGCGGTGGTTTGAATGCTCATTTTGATACTCTTGAATTTCACGCTGATGGGCGTGCGTTGGTAGTTATTAATTTAGAAAAAACTCAATGTAAGGGTGTTGGCGGAGCCCTTTGATACTTCGTGCGATACGGCCTGCTTCCTTTGGTCTACTTCCTTCGATACGGCCTACGGCCTACTCAGGACGAACGGGGTGCTTCCTTCGATACGGCCTGCGGCCTACTCAGGACGAACGGGGTGTTTCCTTCGATACGGCCTGCGGCCTACTCAGGACGAACGGGGTGCTTCCTTCGATATGGCCTGCGGCCTACTCAGGACGAACGGGGTGGGCGGGGGCGTTCACCATTCACTTCCCGGCCGTTCGTGCTATTCCCCCTACCAGTTCCTGCTATTCCTCCTACCCGTTCGTGCTATTCCCCCTCAGCCCGTTCGTGCTATTCCCCCTCAGCCCGTTCGTGCTATTCCCCCTACCCGTTCGTGCTGAGTAGCGCGCAGCGCGTATCGAAGCAGCGCACTTGTTCAATGCACCGCCCTCTTATCCTGATGGCCGTAACTTTCCACAAAATCCCGATAAGCCAGCGCCAAGCCGTCTTGCAGGCTCATCTTGGCCTTCCAGCCCAGTGACTGCAGGCGGCTGCTGTCCATCAGTTTGCGGGGGGCGCCGTCGGGTTTGCTGGTGTCAAAGTCGATCTCGCCGGTGTAGCCCACCACCTGGCTCACGGTGCGGGCCAGTTCGGCAATGGTGATGTCGCTGCCATAACCCACGTTGATGAGGCTTTGCATGGGGCTGGTGTGCTGGTCGTAGGTGGGCTTGGGCAGGTTCATGACGTGCACGCTGGCCGAGGCCATGTCGTCCACAAACAAGAACTCGCGGCACGGCGTGCCGGTGCCCCAGATGGTGACCTTGGGCGCGTGGCTGGCTTTGGCCTCGTGAAAGCGGCGGATCAGCGCGGGGATGACGTGGCTGTTTTCGGGGTGGTAGTTGTCGCCGGGGCCATACAGGTTGGTGGGCATGACGCTGCGGTAGTCCACGCCGTGGCTGGCGCCATATTGGCGGTTGTAGCTTTCGCACAGTTTGATGCCGGCAATCTTGGCAATGGCGTAGGGCTCGTTGGTGGGCTCCAGCGGGCCGGTCAGCAAGGCGTTTTCAGCCATGGGCTGTGGGGCCTGGCGGGGGTAGATGCAGCTCGAACCCAAAAACAGCAGTTTTTGCACGCCGTTTTGAAATGCTGCGTCAATCACATTGGCCTGCAGCATCAGGTTTTGGTAGATGAACTCGGCCGGGTAGGTGTTGTTGGCGTGGATGCCGCCCACCTTGGCGGCGGCCAGGTAAACCTGGTCTGGCTTTTCGGCAGCAAAGAAGGCGCGCACGGCGGCCTGGTCGGTCAGGTCAAGCTGGGCATGGGTGCGGGTGATGATGTTGGCGGGCGCATGGCCGGCGGCCAGCAGCTGGCGCACGATGGCGGAGCCGACCATACCGCGATGGCCGGCGACGTAGATTTTTGCAGTGGCAGGGGTCGTGTTCATGGTTCAGTTTTCAATGACTTCAACGGGCACGCGCCCATAGGTGTCTTCAAATCGCACGATGTCGTCTTCGCCCAGGTAGGCGCCAGACTGCACTTCGATGATTTCCAGCTCTACCTTGCCGGGGTTGCGCAGGCGGTGCACCTCGCCCAGGGGGATGAAGGTGCTCTGGTTCTCGGTCAGGATGATGACTTTGCTGCCCACGGTGACTTCGGCGGTGCCGCTGACGACGATCCAGTGCTCGGCGCGGTGGTGGTGCATTTGCAGGCTGAGCGAGGCGCCAGGCTTGACGACGATGCGCTTGACCTGAAAACGCGGGCCGGCGTCGATGCTGTCGTATGAGCCCCAGGGGCGGTGCACCTTGCGGTGCAGGTGGTGTTCGCTGCGGTCCGAGTCGTTGAGCTGGCCGACGATGCTTTTCACGTCCTGGCTGCAAGCGCGGTGGCTCACCATCACGGCGTCGGGTGTTTCGACCACCACCACGTCGTCCAGGCCCACCACGCTGACCAGCCGGCTGCTGGCATGCACCAGGGTGTTGCGGCTGTTGTGCAGCAGCACGTCGCCCACGGCGGCGTTGCCGTGGGCGTCTTTGTCGGCCACCTGCCAGACGGCTTCCCAGGCGCCCAGGTCGTTCCAGCCGGCATCCAGCGGCACCATGCGGATGTCGAAGGCGCTGCCGGGGCAGTGTTCCATCACGGCGTAGTCGATGGACTCAGACGGAATCTGCGCAAACTCGGTTTTGCCGGGGCGCACAAACTGGCCGTCGGTGCTGCGGGCAGCCCAGGCGTTGCGGCAGGCGGCTGCGATGTCGGGGCGAAACTGCTCCAGCGCGGCCAGCCACACCGAGGCCTTGAGCACGAACATGCCCGAGTTCCAGTGGTAGCCGCCCTGGGCCAGGTAGCTGCGGGCGGTGGCAAGGTCGGGTTTTTCCACAAACTCGGCCACTTGCGCGGCGCCGTCGGCCGGCTCGCTGCGGATGTAGCCATAGCCGGTTTCGGGCCGGTCGGGGGTGATGCCCAGGATGACGATGGCGCCATTGCTGGCAACGTGGGCGGCGTGCTGCAACGCGGCGGTAAAGGCGGCGCCGTCGGTCACGGTCTGGTCGGCGGGGGTGACCACCAGCACGGGGTCGGTGCCGCCTTCTAATGCCTGCAGCGCGGCCAGCGTCAATGCCGGGGCGGTGTTGCGGCCCAGCGGCTCCAGCAGCACGGCGCTGGGCTCGGCCTTGATCGTGCGCAACTGGTCGAGCATGGTGTAGCGGTGCTCTTCGTTGCCAACCACCAGCGGCCCAGCCACTGACCAATCTGCCCCACCCAGTGCGCCAAGCCGCAACGCGGCCTGCTGAAACAGGGTTTGCGGGCCGTGCAGGGCCAGAAACTGCTTGGGGTAACCCGCACGCGACAACGGCCAAAGGCGCGTGCCGCTGCCGCCGCAAAGAATGACGGGCTGGAGGACAGCGGCGCTATCGGTCGCGGCACGCTGGCTGGCACGGGGCGCCTGGGCTACGTTGTTACTGCTGCTGAAGACAGACATTTTTACTCCATTTTTTATAGCTGTTAGCGCTTTCTGGGCGGCGGCTAGACGGTGATTTCATGTCTTTTTAATGTAATAGCCGCCAGTTTTGGGGGCACCACGAAACTCAATTTTCTGCATGTCTTTGAGCTGCTTGAGCCAGCGTTCAATGTTTTTGGGTGAGGTCTGGAGCGCTTCAGCCATGGCTGGGGATGCGTTCAAGAAGGTCGGCGGGCACCATGGTTGGATGTTTTTAACAAAATTTGGCTATGGCCCAATAAAAACGGGCGCTAGCAGCTATGAATCAAGTAGCACGAAAACTACTTCCTTCGATACGGCCTGCGGCCTACTCAGGACGAACGGGGGTGGATCATTTCGAGAGTTCAATTCAGGACGAACGGGGTTGGTGGGGACCCACGGGGGTTGACTGCGGTAAACGATGAACGGAGGTTTCGCATGCTTCGATACGCGCTGCGCGCTACTCAGCACGAACGGAAGGGGCGGAGTGAATATGGGGGAGCGGCTGTTTGCACTGAATGGGGCGCAGTGCGTATCACGGGAGGTGCTCCCCTTCCCCGTTCGTCCTGCGCAGGTTGAAAGCAGCGATTTCGCATGCTTCGATACGCGCTGCGCGCTACTCAGCACGAACGGAAGGGGCGGAGTGAATATGGGGGGGCAGCTGTTTGCACTGAATGGGGCGCAGTGCGTATCACGGGAGGTGCTCCCCTTCCCCGTTCGTCCTGAGCAGGCCGAAGGCCGTATCGAAGGACATAGCCCCACAACACACCGAAACAGATACTCGCCCTCCCCCGTTCGTCCTGAGTAGCGCGCAGCGCGTATCGAAGGAAGGATGCCAAAGGCCGTATCGAAGGACGTGGCGCGCATCGAACGTGGTTCCGTCGCAAATCGGTTTAACCGGCGATGCGTTGTTGTTCGGCCAGCCTCGGGACTTCGGCGCCGCCAAAACGGCGCTCGCGCCCGGCATACGAGGCCAGCGCCTGGTCGAGTGCTTCGGTGCTGAAGTCGGGCCACAGCGCGGGGGTGAAATACAGCTCGGTGTAGGCGCTTTGCCACAGCATGAAGTTGCTGATGCGCGACTCGCCACCGGTGCGGATGAGCAGGTCGGGGTCGGGGGCGCCGGCCAGGCACAGGTGCGGGCGCAGGGCGTCTTCGGTCAGGGCGCTGGCGGGTGCGCCGGGGTTGGCGGTGTGCCAGGCCTGCATGGCTTGCAACATGTCCCAGCGACCGCCGTAGTTGGCGGCAATGGTCAGCGTGATCTGGGTGTTGTGGGCCGTCATGGCTTCGACGTTGGCCATCAATGCTTGCAACCGGGCATCAAAGGCGCTGCGGTCGCCGATGACCTTGAGGCGCACGCCATTTTTGTGCATGTCGCTGGCTTCTTTTTGCAGGTAAAGCACGAACAGCCCCATCAGGCTGCTGACCTCATCCGCCGGGCGTTTCCAGTTTTCTGTGCTGAAGGCAAACAAGGTCAGGTGGCGCATGCCACGCGCCATGCACGCTTCGACCAGGCCCCGCACACGCTTGGCGCCACGGGCATGCCCGATAGCCTTGGGCACGCCGTGCTCTCTGGCCCAGCGGCGGTTGCCGTCCATGATGACGGCGACGTGTTGCGGCGCACTGGGCGTTGGCAGGGGCTTGCTCATGGGTATCCCGACTTCAATATTGGTAGTTGGTGTAGCGGTATTTGCCGTACTTGTAGCCCACGCCATAGCCATAGCGGCGCCTGGTGGTGTTGAGGTCGTTGAAGATCACGCCCCGGGTCTGCACGCCGCTGTGTGACAGGCGCTTGGCAGACTCTTGCAGTTCGCCCAGGCTGGTGACCTCGGCCCGCGCCACCATGAACACGGCACCGGCCAGCGGCGCCAGGATGGCGGTGTCCGAGGCGGCCAGCACCGGCGGGGTGTCGATGAGGACCAGGTCGTACTGGCTGGCAAGTTGGGTCAGCAGGGCTTGCATGGCGGGTGTCATCAGCAGCTCGGCCGGGTTGGGCGGCAAGGTGCCGGTGGCCAGAAAGTCCACGTTGGGGACGACGTTGCGGCGCAGTGCGTCGGCCAGCGGCACGGTGCCGCTCACCACTTCGCTCAGGCCGCGTTCGCGGCCCTGGCCAAAGTATTGGTTCAGGTAGCCTTTGCGCAGGTCGGCATCCACCAGCAGTATCTTTTTGTTGGCCGCGCCCAGCACGGTGACAAAGTTGACGCTGACAAACGATTTGCCAATGCCCGGCGTGGGGCCGGTAATCAGCACGATGTTGTTGGTGGCGTCCAGCATGGCGAACTGCAAAGCGGTGCGCAGGCTGCGCAGGCTTTCGACCACAGGGTCTTGCGGCGCCACCACGGCCAACACATGGTTGCCGGGGCTCTTGGCCGCAACGGCCTTGGCCTGCAGTGTCTGCGCATCAGAGTGCGGCACGCTGGCAAATACATGCAGGCCGGCGTGTTGCTCGATGTCGGCCGGGTCCTTGATGCCGGGGCGCAGGCTGTTGCGCACAAAAGCCAGCGCCAGGCCTGCCAGCAGGCCCAGCACGGCGGCCAGCGCCACCACCATCGAGCGCTTGGGCTTGACGGGGCGCTCGGGCACGGCGGCCACGTCCACAATGCGCACATTGCCGACCTTGCCCTCCTTCACCAGGCGCAGCTGCTGGAAGCTGTTGAGCAGGCCGGTGTAGAGCTCGTTGTTGACCTTGACGTCGCGCGTCAGGCGCAGCAGGTCTTGCTCGACGTTGGGGAAGGTTTTGACCTTGCCGGACAAGGCGGCGAGGTCGCCATTGATGCTCTTGATCTGGGCATCGATGGTTTGGATGGTGGGGTGCTGGGCGGTAAAACGGGCTTCAAGTTCTTTGCGTTTTTGCTGCAGCTCTACCAGGGTGGTCTGGTATTTGACGGCCTGATCCAGAATGACCTTGGCCTCGGTGCCCAGGTCAAAGGTGCCGTTGCGGTTGCGGAACTGGTTGAATTTCTCTTCGGAGGCTTCCAGCTCCTTGCGCAGCTGGGGCAGTTGGGAGTCGAGGAAGCGGATGGATTTTTCTGCCTCGGCGGCCTTGCGATCGACGTTCTGGCGCACATAAAGCGCGCCGATTTCGTTGAGGGTGCGGGCAATGAGCTCGGGGTCTTTGCCTTCCAGGCTGGCGCTGATGACGCCGGACTGCTTGCCCTGCTCGGCAATATTCATGTCCCTTTGCAGCCTTTCGGTCACGTCCAGACGCGAGGAGCGGGTGACATAAAACTCGGCACCCGGATTGCCCACCGCGGCGGCCACCAGCAATTCGCCCGACACGCCCTCGTGCTTGAAGGCCAGGGGCTGGCCCAGGCTGCCCTGCCCCAGGCTGTCGCCTTCGGGTGAGCGCAGCTCGTAGCCCTGGGTCGTCAAGGCCACGGTGTAGCGGTTGCCTTCCAGCGCCTGGGGCACTTGCAGGTAGGCCACTTTCAGGTCTTCGGTGCCGCTGACATAGCCGTCCATGCCCATAAAACCGGGGGTGGATGGCTCGGTGGCGCGCCGGGCCAGCCAGCGGCCCACCAGGGGCAGGTATTTGGGTTGGACCGCCAGGTCGAGCTGGAGGTTGGCCACGGCCTGGCCAACCACCAGACGCGATCGCAGCAGCTCGATTTCGGCGGTGGCGGGCGACTTGATGTCAAACATGCTGCCCATGTCGCCCAGCAGGCTGCCCATGCCGCCGGCCTTGCTGTCTTCGACCTGGATGAGTGTGTTGGCTTCGTAGATGGGCGTGCTGAGCAGCGCATAGGCCACGCCCACGGAAAGCGCCACGGCGGTCACGCTGGCAATCAGCCAACGGCTGTCGAGCACCACATCGAGCAGCTCGAGCAGATTGATTTCGTCGCCATCGTCTTCTGGCATGGACTGCATGACGGGCAGGTTGGTTGGTGGAAGGCTCATACGTTGAAATTCTTGCTGTCTCGATGCCTATTCCCGAGGGTACAGGTGTTCTTGCGTGGGTATTGGAGGGAAGTGGAAGCAGGAAGTATTTTGCAGTTCACCCCAGCAGCCGGATGCGCGGCGCCCAGTCGGCCACACCACGGGCGATGTGGTCATAGGCCGTTTCAAAGGCATCACGGGGTTGGCGATAGGGGTCGGCAATGTCGAATTTGCCGATCTCGCCCAGGCGGAACACCTTGCCACGCACCAATGGATACAGTTGTTCGAGCTGGGTCTTGTGCCCCTGCTCCATGACCAGAATCAACTCGGCGCGCTGGCACATCCAGCCAACCAACTGCTGGGCACGGTGGGCCGACAGGTCCACGCCATGCGCGGCGGCGACTTCGATGGACAGGGGGTCGGCCGGGTTGCCAGCCAGGGCATCGAGCCCGGCCGACCAGATGGTCTTGTCGGGGAATTGCTGGGCCAGCAGGACTTCGGCGATGGGGCTGCGACAGATGTTGCCGACGCACAGAGTGAGGATGTGTTGCATCTGGCTACGCTGAAATCACCTGAAAGTATTGCTGGTGCTGTTGACAACCGAGGCGCTCGGCAGGATCAGGCTGATGACGCGGTTCCAGCGCACCAGCGATGTCGGATCGACATAGACCACGTCGCGCGCTTTGAGTTCGAAGCCCTCGGCCAGCGCATAGGCCACGGGCGAACGGGCATCGAGGTGGAAGATCTGGGTCTGGCCGTCGGGCGCGCCACGCACCACATAGATCTGACGCGGGTCGCCGGAGACAGGGCTGACGCCACCGGCCTCGCCCAGCGCCTCGTTGAGCGTGAGGCGGCCATTGCGCAGGGGCTGCGCCAGCGGGCGGGTGACTTCGCCCATAACGTAGACCTTGGAGTCGTCGCGGTTGAGCACGCGCACCAGGTCGCCGCTGCGCAGCAGGATGCGGGACGGATTGATGCCGAGCTCGGTGAGCTGCGGAAGGTTGATGGCGGTGGTGCTGCCGTTGCGCGAGATCGCTATGGTGGAACGGTCGGCCGTGGCGGTGAAGCCGCCAGCACGATTGATGGCCTCAGGCAGGGTCATTGGTATGTCGGTGACGGGCTGCAGGCCGGGATTGCGCACCTCGCCATCGACATAGACGCGGCCACTGCGGTAGGCCTGAATGCGAACGGTGACTTGCGGGTCCTTGAGGTATTTGGACAGCCGCGTCGTGAGCAGGTCGCGTGCCTCGTATTCGGTCAGGCCACCCAGCTTCAGATTGCCAACGTAGGGGAACTGGACCAGGCCGGCGGGGCTGACGTTGTAGCCGTTGCCGACCGACGTGAGGCTGGATGCGTCTGCGGTAGATGAGGAACCAGCCGGCACGATGGCCAGTTCTGGGTGGTCCCAGACCACGATGTTGAGCACATCGCCAGGGCCGATCAGGTAGGGCTTGGCCTCGTCAAACAGGCGCTTGACGTCTTGCCCGACATCGGTGACCCGTGCAGAGCGCTCTTGGCGAATGAGCTCTGGCGTGATGCTGAGCAATGCGCCGGGCGGTGGTGCATCGACTTCCGCGCCTGCCGCCCGTGACGCGGAAGCATTGGCTTGCGCTGTGGAGGTGGGCAAAGCCCCTGTCAACATAAAATAAAGTTCTATCTCGACGAATAAAGATCTATCCTGAAAAATAAAGTTCTATCCCGTAGTCCCGCTTCCGGCGCGGGGCGCATCATTTCGGCTTACATCAAAAGCCCTAAAGTCCAGGGGAAACGGCTGTTCTATTTACACAATGTTGAAGCGTGACGCAAGTATTCCGCGCAATTAAAGTCGTAAACAGGTTATTAAAGTCGTAAACAAGGCTCTAGCATCCATGCGGGTTTGCGGGGCGTTGGATTTTCGAGGCGGATTTCTAAAGTCGTAAACACAAGCACAACCCAGGGTGTCCATCAGCCGCAATGCAGCGTTTTCTGTCCTTCGATGTGTGATTGTTAGCGGCGGTGTAGATCCGCTTCTATTCGGCGGCGAGGAGGCGGTTTTGCCGCCACCGGCTGGACACCAGGCGCAAACAACAAGGGCTCCGGTGAGGAGTCCTTGGTTTGGATAGTGACGGGACGTCGATGTTCAGAACGGCGCGTCGGGATCGAACTCCGGCAGGTCTTGTTCGGGCTCGAGTTGATCGCGCCAGGCCTGCTGCACCTGCGGCCCATACACGGCCCACAGCGCCTCACGCAGGGCCTGCAGGCACTCGAAGACGGCCAGCGCCTGCTCAGGCGACCAATGCGTTGGCACCAGCGGCGAGGCGTCGTCTGGTGCCATCACGGATTGCCCTTGCGAGGGCCGGCGCCAGGCTTGGCCGTACGCTGCTTGATGCGGGCAGCCACCCGCTCGTCGGCTTCCTTGGCGCGGTAGGAGTTGCCCTCGATGCGCACGACCTCTGCGCGGTGCATGAGGCGGTCGACGAGCGAGACGACGCAGGCCGCGTTGGGGAAGACCTCGCCCCATTCGGCGAACGCTCTATTCGTGGTGATGACGGTGCTCTTGTGCTGGTAGCGGCGACTCACGAGCTCGAACAGCAGGTCGGCGTGGCGGTTCGAGTAGCTGAGGTATCCGACCTCGTCGACCAGGAGGATGTCGGGCGCGGCGTAGTGGCGCAGCCGCCGGCGCAACGCCGAGTCGGAGTCGAGCGCTGCGAGGTCCCCGAGCAACTGACCCGCCGTGACGAACAGCGCCGTGTGCCCGGCCAGGATGGCCTGGTAGCCGAGGTTGCACGCGCACATCGTCTTGCCCACGCCGTTGGGGCCGACGAGCACGACGTTGCTCGCGTCGGCGAGGAACTGCAACGTCATGAGGTCTTCGACTGCGGCGCGGTCGATCTTCTCGGGCCAACTCCAGTCGAAGTCGGCCAGCGGCTTGAAGCGACCGATGTGGGCGTCGCGTACGCGGCGCTCGAGGCTGCGGCGGCCCCGCTCGTCGGCCTCCCAACCAAGCCACTGCGCG
>LNAP01000865.1_pt1 | contig 33451 bp, 33 predicted proteins | sample 602601 | NCBI WGS metagenome assembly LNAP01 (sample SAMN02440304, study PRJNA202911) | soil metagenome | biome: Subtropical and temperate rainforests or woodlands; isolation source: soil samples (1 kg each in a 20% v/v slurry with milli Q water) were... ...
AGTGACGGTGCAACAAGACCGCACTGTGAAGCACGAACCCGCCGAAGGTATCCGCAAATCAACGCGTGAACCCGTAGGAATCCCCTTCCTTTAGGGAGGAGCGGATGTCAAAAATGCGTAACAACAGATAATGGGTAACGTTGACCACGTAAATAATCTTCGATGCAGGTGATAACTTGCGGGCTGCGCATGAGCTTGGCATTGCTGCGAATCTCGTCAGCTGTCATCCACACTGCACGGATAATGCCATCATCTAGCGCAAGCAGTGGCTGGTGATTGCTTACATTGCCAATGTAGGCAAATCGCAGATAGGTCGTCTGGTTATGTTCGTGCTTCCAGTGATAAATACCCAGCAATGCGGTCGGTTCAAACGTATAGGCAGTTTCTTCCAGCGTTTCGCGGATGACGGCTTCCAGAATTGATTCGTTATCTTCCAGATGGCCTGCCGGCTGATTAAAACGATTGCCGCGGTCGGTTTCTTCTTCTACCAGTAAGAACTTGCCGTTTTCTTCAACGATTGCTGCGACAGTGGCATGTGGCTTCCATTGCATGATGAATGTCTTGTGTTTAAGTTATGTGTATTTTACCCGATGCAACAATATTCGCGTGCTTTGATTTTTGCTATCTGCTTGAACGGCGTCAGGCAAACAGTTTGGGAAAGAGTCCGCTCAGCCCGTGCGCAATAAACTCTACGGACATGGCTGCCAGAATCAGGCCCATGATGCGCGTTACGATGTTAATACCAATCTTGCCCAGCTTGTTTGCAATGGCAACCGCCAGTGTTAGTACCAGCCAGATGATGAGACATACCGCTAGAATTGGAATAGTTAATGAAAGATGGCCGGTAAAGCTGCTATTTTGCTGGGCTGCGATAATCATATTACTGATTGAGCCAGGCCCTGCCAGCAACGGAATGCTGAGAGGAACAATGGCAATCACTTCTTTTTCTGCCAGCGAGTCTCTTTCTTCTACGGTCTGATGTGCGGCACTTTGCTTGGCATGCATCATTGAAATGGCGATCAGCATCAGCAGAATGCCGCCACCAACCTGAAATGACGGAATAGATACGCCGAAGAAATCCAGCACCTGGTCGCCAATAAATGCAGCAATAGTCAGTACAATAAATACTGTGATTGCCGCAGTTTTTGCAGTTTTCGCACGTTCCTGATTGCTCCAGCCACTTGTTGCGCTGATAAATACGGGAACGCTGCCGATAGGGTTTACAATCGCAAACAGCGCGATACCGATTTTTAAGAGTGCGGGCCAATCAATCATAGAAGCTACCTTTTTAGCCCTGTTTAATCAGGGCATATATATTTAATCTTTGTTAATTTAGAGATAGTAAATTAAAGTGCGAACATGCGTAACCATTTTGAACAACATCCTACACTCTACCTTGCTTCACGCAGTCCGCGACGCGTGGAGTTATTGAAGCAGATCGGTATTGACTGCATCACATATCCTGCCGATATTGATGAAACGCAGCTGCCACATGAATTGCCTGAGCAATATGTGACAAGACTTGCCAGAGAAAAAGCCGAGGCATGTCTGCTTGGTTTTTCAGCCGAGCAGCGGTCAAGGCCGGTTCTGGCAGCAGATACTACCGTGGCTCTGGCTGACAAAGTGCTGGGAAAGCCGGAGAATGATAATGATGCACGCCAGATTCTGGCTGCATTATCAGGTAGTACACATCAGGTACATACAGCAGTAGCACTGGCATTTATGAACAAAATAGAAGTGGTTTTGTCTACTACAACAGTAGAAATGATCAGTTTTTCAGAGCAGCAGATTGAGTATTACATCGCATCTGGCGAACATCATGACAAAGCCGGCAGTTATGGCATACAGGGTTTGGCCGGGGCGTGGATTAAAAAGATTGAAGGCAGCTATACCGGAGTAATGGGGCTGCCGATATGTGAGACGGCAGAGCTATTAAGAAAGCACCATATTATTCATATATAAGATTATCCGGATATTTGAGTGCGTACAAAATAATAATCAGTAATCAGAGAGTACAAATTGAGCGAAGAAATATTAATTAACGTTACCCCGCAGGAAACGCGCATTGCCATGATGGAAAACGGAGTGGTGCAGGAATTACAGATTGAACGCAGCTCCTCATTAGGTTTGGTTGGAAATGTTTATCGAGGTGTGATTTGCCGTGTGTTGCCTGGCATGCAATCGGCCTTTGTGGAGATTGGCTTGCAGCGTGCCGCATTTCTGCATGCGGGTGATGTGATTGAATGCGGCGTTTCTGAAGGGCAAAGGCCGATTCAAGAGGTGCTGCATGAGGGGCAGTCGGTGATGGTGCAAGTCATCAAGGAGCCGATTGGCACTAAAGGTGCGCGCCTGACTACGCAGATCAGTATCGCCGGGCGTTTTCTGGTGTATTTGCCGCAGCAGGATCATATTGGCGTGTCGCAGCGAATTGAACTGGAAACTGAGCGTGAGTCATTAAAAGCGCGTCTGCTGGGTCTGCTGCCTGATCAGCATAAAGGTGGCTATATCATCAGAACGATGTCAGAAACAGCGACCGATGATGAGCTGCTGGCAGATATAGATTATTTAACTAAAACCTGGAAACATATTCAGGAAAAAAGTGTAACGGTACCTGAACGTACACTCATTTTTCAGGACCTCAATCTACCGATGCGTGTGCTGCGCGACGTGATGTGTGATAACACCGAGGTGGTGAGGGTAGACTCAAGCGAGACTTATCAAAAACTGGTTGAGTTTGCTAACCTGTACGCAATTACTGCTTTGGATAAACTGGTGCATTATCAGGGCGAGCGGCCATTATTCGATCTGTACAATATTGAACAGGAAATCGAAAAATCCATGTCGCGCAAGGTTGAGCTCAAGTCTGGCGGTTATCTGATATTCGATCAGACGGAAGCATTGACGACGGTGGACGTTAATACCGGCAGTTTTGTCAGCGGTAAAAACCTGTCGGATACCATCTTTAAAACCAACCTCGAGGCAGCGCAAACCATTGCCCGACAATTGCGGCTAAGAAATCTGGGTGGCATCATTATTATTGACTTTATCGATATGGATGAAGATACGCAGCGTGAAGCTGTGCTGGAAGAACTGCAAAAAGAAGTGGCGCGCGACCGTGCGCGTACCGGCGTCAATGGCTTTACGCCACTTGGTCTGGTGGAAATGACGCGCAAGCGTACCCGCGAGAGCCTGGCACATATACTTTGTGAACCTTGCCCTTGCTGCAAGGGGCGCGGCGAGTTAAAAACTGCGCAGACGGTGTGTTATGAAATTCTGCGTGAACTGCTGCGCGAAGCACGCCAGTTCAACGCGCGTGAACTGCGTGTGCTGGCTGCGCCTAAGGTGATTGATATGCTGTCAGACGAAGAATCACAAAGCCTGGCTAATTTATCTGATTTCATTGCCAAGCCAATTTCGCTGCAGGTGGAGACTAGCTATGGTCAGGAATCGTTTGATATTATTTTGATGTAGTTCATGCCACGAGTGATGAACCATTCGCTATTTAGTTATATCAGCAAGCATATGTTTGTTGCAAAGCCAGTTTTTTTCAGCGAGAAATCTATCTATCAAGATTGAGAGACACTTCAGCGGACAAAGCTGACGTTTAATAGTTAGATTCATGCTTCAGCAAGCGGCCTAAAGTGAAAACCCGACAATGTCAAAAAGGCTGGATTACATAAATGAAACTAACATTTTTATGCTCAAAGCCAGGCAGACTATGGCGAATATTTTCTTCAGTTTAGCTTCAGGCATATTATGAGAACAGCGAGCACCATAAGGAGCTGAAATGGCACTAGCAATGGATATGGCTAAAAATGCTGGGATATAAATGAATCCATAAGTATAGGGATTATCCAAAGTTGTAGCCCAGCCGTTGATCATATAGCCAATAGTACCTGTTATAGCTATCGGAAATCCAATTGCAGCAGAGGTCCCAATCGCTCTTTTAATGTCCACATTCTTATAGCCTAGATACACTACTGTTAAAAAACCACCTCCCACCGCTGCTAACGCAGATACGGATCCGATTCCCATGCCAGCCAAAATTAATCCAAGCATTGTTCTTGGTTTTTTGCTCGGTTTTGGTTGCCACTTAAGAAAAGTCTGTAATGCTACAAGCGCCATGAATAGCGCAAAAAATATGGCAATATACGCTGAGTTAACTTTACTTGCGACTTGAGTGGCAATCAATGCGCCCATCATAATACCGGGCGCCATACCCCTAACGACATCCCACACGACAGTACCTTTAGAAGCATGTGAGCGCATGCTCGATGCTGAAGAAATAATCATGCAGGCTAACGATGTCGCTAACGCAAAATGCACAATATTGTCTGCGCCTACTCCTTGATAGATAAAAACTGATGCTAGCAAAGGAACCAGCAGGCCACCACCGCCAACCCCTAACAAGCCAGACATAAAACCAACAAAAGCACCCAAAGCAATGTATATCATTACCCATTCAAGATTGATCATATAAGCTCCTAAAGCTATTCGAATATTAATAATATGCAACCAACTTAATAGTAAAAAATGCTGTAATAAGTGATGCATTGCGAGTAGGATAAAAGTTCAAGTCAACTTGAAGTCAAGCATTAATTTAGATAGGTTAAATAATGGATATTGCTGAGGTTGCAAAAGCATCAGGATTGCCAGCTTCAACGTTAAGATTTTATGAAGAAAAAGGCCTGATCAAATCCTATGGTCGAAATGGCTTACGTCGCTTATTCAGTGCTAATGTTGTAGAGCGGTTAGCGTTAATATCGCTGGGGCGGAATGCTGGTTTTTCATTAGATGAAATCAATGAAATGTTTACATCTGATGGCCCAGTCATTAACAGAGAGCTACTTTTAGCTAGGGCTGGTGAGTTGGATCGAAAAATTAAAGAGATGACGTCTATGCGAGATGGGCTCCTACATGCAGCCGTTTGCAAAGCCCCCAATCATTTTGAATGCCCAAAATTTCTTCGTCTACTCAGTATTGCTGGAAAGAAGCGGCTTAGACAACCCAGCAAGCTGAAGGAGAAGCATCTGAAATAATATGAAGAGACGGCCGTTAGTAACACGATGAAATCACTAAGCTTCCCACTTTGCGGATAAAGCAGACAGGCAAGATAAGATATCTTTAATTGTTCCTATAATAGGGTAAGCTAGGTCGCTTTAATGCGGGGTAGTACTGCTGTGATATTTCAGGTGGCAGTTTTCGGTTTTTCAATGCTGAATTTAACACAGCTCATCAGCTTAAGTAATATGAGGTCGAGCTGAGAGGCCTGCTTTTGATAGGCAGCAGCTTCTTTTGTTGTTATCTCAATATTTTTATTCAGCTTATCTGTGTTGTCATGTGATTCCAGCAGTGATGCTGCGCGTTTATCAAGTGCATTTTTATGGGTGTCGATTTCATTCTTTAATTCACCGATTACCGAGCCCAGCCAGCGCTCACAATCTGCATGTGCTTGTTCAAAAATAGTTTTAATCTGGTTGCCCAGACTTAAGAAAAACTTGCGAATCAAGAAATGTTTCTCGGTCATTATATTCACCGGGTTAGAACAAAAGTCATTAGTCACTTGTTCTAATGCCTGCATGCTTTCGGTAAGCCTGCTTAAATCCAGATCTGCGGCTTTGTTTTTTTCAAGGCCATGCTTAGCCTGAAACAGCTGATATAAGTCATCTGCATGTTGTTTTATCACGCGGCTTTCAACCATAATTTCTTGCGCCATTTTTGCAGTATGGCGCGTGATTTTGCGTATGCTCTGATTCAAGCCGACGGTAGTCCAACTGTCGCCCATATCCTGTTTTGACTGCGTTAGCACATTATCCAGATAGCCTGAACTTAGATGGTGCAACAGTCTGCTGCTTAATTTTGTTATTTTCTCACGACCCTGATTGAAGGTAAGAATTGAAGTTTCATAGCGTTTACGTTCAGCGATTACTTTAGCCAGTATTTCTTTTGATGTGCCTTGATGTTCACGCTGTAATTCATGTAATTCATCTAGCTGGTTTTTAATATTGCTGACGCGAATTTGCGCGAGTTTGCGTGAGGCTCGAATCATATTGGAGCACTCGGTGATGATGGCCTTGCCAAGTACTTCATGTTTAGAATGTACGATTTGCTCTGCAAGTGCATTTTCTACGGCATTAATACCGGAGCGCTGCAACAGGGCGTTGTCTTTTTTAATTTTGGCCAACAATGCTTTTTGCGCGGAAATCGCAAAAATGCTTTTTTCGTTTAGTCCCAGATCTTGTGCCGTATTTTGAATCTGTTTTTTTATCACGGCGTCGACTTCTGCATCTGTTTCCAGGCCGTCCCACAGGTTGTCAATTTTATTGAGTAACACTAGTTTGTGTGCGGCTCTTTTCTGCACATATTCTGTCCAGACTTGCATGTCGGACTTGGTGATGCCGGTATCTATAGAACTTAAAAACACGATGGCCTGTGCACTGGGAATAATACTTAGTGTCAGTTCCGGCTCAGTACCTATCGCATTTAAACCCGGAGTATCGAGTACGACCAATCCGTTTTTGAGCAGCGGATGCGGATAGTTAATGAGTGCATGGCGCCAGGCCGGAATTTCGATCACACCTGTCTCCACAAGCGCCTGTTGCAGCGATGGATCATTTTCTGTAGAGAAGCCCAGCTTGTTGGCAGTGGCAAGGTCAACTTTACGGGTTTGTACCAATGCCCTTAGTGCCTGTTTCATGCTGTCTGCGGACGATGTGTTGAGCAGTACTTTGTGCCAGGCTTCAGGTATGGTCTTTAGATAGTTGAGCGTGTCGTCTGTTTGTCTGGTTCCAATCGGTAGAAGCTTGATGCAGGGGGCTTCATCCTCGTTATAGTATATTTCTGTCGGGCACATGGTTGTGCGGCCTGCTTCACTAGGTAGAAGCCGCTGGTTGAAGTCTGAGAAAAACAATGCATTGATTGTTTCAGTTTTTCCGCGTGAGAACTCAGCAAGAAATGCCAGTATCAACTGGTCTTTTTTTAACAGCTCTTTAATGTCATAAAGTCTTAATTCCTGTATGGCATTGATCTCTTTCAAATGCCCAGACCAATCAATATAGGCATCGATTGCTGCAATGAGGTTTTCACGCCACTGTCTATATTCTGCTATTTTTTCAGTTAATGTCGAACCGCCGTTAGCTGTTTGATTTAATTCGCCATTTAGCATTTTTTATCCAGTTATTGTTAACATCACCTACAGTACAGAAAGTAAATTATTTTTTAATGGAACCAGAATAGTTGTTAGCAATAACTGTGCCGCAATAATGAATACCAGCGGGCTTAAATCAAAATTCCCGGCGGGTGGAATGTACTTTCTGAATAATCGCAGTACTGGATTCGTCAGGCTGTTCAAGATTGGCGCAGCGGGTGTGTGCGGATTTATCCAGCTTAAAACTGCCTGTATCAGTACAGCATATAAGAAGATAGATAGGCTGATACTGACAATACCTACCAGTGCTAGCCCCAGTATGACAAGCCATACGGTGTTACCTGCGACGAATATCGGAAAGCCATTAATCAGGAACGTGAAAAAGTTAAGAGCCACCTGTGTTAAATAAGCCAGCAGTAATGTTGAAATATCAACTTTAGCTAAACTGGGGATAATGCGCCGTAGCGGTTTAACTGCAAAATTCGTAACGGTGACTATCAGCTGTGCGAATTGATTTTGAAATGATGCTCGCGTGAGCTGAAAATAGAAACGCAGCAAAAAGGCGATACTGAGCAGCCCTAGTACAGCTTCCAGCAAAAATAAAATGGCATTGTTAATCATAATAATAACTCTCTGGCTTAGCCTCCAAGCTGGTCTCCAAGCATCACGGATTTATCTGCAGCTGCTTTGGCAGCTTTACTGATAATGTCTTTGATATTTCCTGTTTCCAAAGTCAGTATGCCTTGCTCCGTGGTTCCGCCTTTCGATGTTACCTGAGCACGCAGGGTTTTAATATCATCTTTGCTTTGTGTCGCGAGCAAACTCGCCCCGGCAAACGTTTCTAATGCCAGAAGTTTTGAGGCTTCAGCGTCTAAACCGAGCGCCAGCCCTGCATCCTGCAATGCTTCTATAAAATAAAACACATACGCTGGACCACTGCCGGAAATTGCAGTAACCGCATCCATTTTCGTCTCATTATCGAGCCACAGTGTTTTGCCGACAGCCGCTAATATGATGTTGGCTTGGTCACACTGGGTTTTGCTCACGTCCGGCATGGCGTAGAGTGCTGAGATACCTGCCCGAATCTGTGCCGGTGTATTCGGCATGACCCTTACAATAGCACTGTAATTACCGAGCCAGCGTGAAATGTCTTTGCTTCTGACGCCAGCTGCAATTGAAACAACGAGCTGTGATTTTAAAACCGGGTGCAATTTGGCACACACTTCTTTAAGCTGCTGCGGTTTGACCGCTAAAACAATCACATCAGTATCGCTAAAATCAGCATAGCTGTCAGTCGCTTTGACATTGTATTCCTGAGCCAGGTCGATACGTTTTTGCGCATCCAGTTCAAGTACGGTAATTGCTGACATATTCAGCCCATTTTGTTTAAGGCCACCGATAATGGCGCGTGCCATGTTGCCGCCGCCGATAAAATTAATTTTCATATAGCTTTCCGCAAATTCTGTTGCTATTACTTGCTTTAAATCTGGTTAATGTTTAATGCATCATTGTTTGGCATGTCTGTTTTGATTAGGCCTGCCTAGGTCTGGCGCCAAACAATGCCGACCCAATACGCACATAGGTTGCGCCCTGTGCGATGGCTATAGGGTAGTCATCTGACATACCTATAGATAGCGTATCCAAGGCGAAGCCTTTTTCCAATAGCGCATCATAGCATTGCCGAACCCGTTTGAATTGTGCAATTTGCTGGTCTATATCTTTGGTTGGCGCGGGAATCGCCATCAAGCCGCGCAGTTTCAATTTCGATAATTTCTGGATATCTGTTGCCAGTGCGGCGAGGTCTTCAGGCAAGACTCCGCTCTTACTTTCTTCATTGCTGATGTTGACCTGAATACATACTTGTAATGGCGGAAAATCTGCCGGGCGCGCTTCATTCAAACGCTGCGCAATTTTCAGACGATCTACACTGTGCACCCATGCAAAATTCTGGCTGATGGGCTGGGTTTTGTTGCTTTGTATGGGGCCGATAAAGTGCCATTCAATATTCAGGTCTGTCAGCTCGGCCTGTTTGTCCAAGGCCTCCTGCAGGTAGTTTTCACCGAATATAGTCTGGCCTGCCTGGTAGGCTTCACGAATAGCACAGGCCGGTTGCGCTTTGCTTACAGCGACTAATTTGACTGATTGCGCAAATTTGCTGCATGCTTGTGCTGACTGAATTGTTGCTAGAATATCTTGCAAGCGATTGGCAATTGTGGTCATAATTCAAGGGGCCTAAATGTATGCGTATAACAATTAAAAAATTATAACAGGAGCTGGTTGTGGACATTTCAGATTTACTCGCATTTTCAGTTAAAAATAAAGCTTCGGATTTACACCTCTCCGCAGGCCTGCCACCGATGATCCGCGTGCATGGCGATATTCGTAAGATTAATGTGCCGGCGATGGATCACAGCCAGGTACATGACATGGTGTATGACATCATGAATGACGGTCAGCGCAAGGTTTATGAGGAGCACCTTGAATGTGACTTTTCGTTTGAGATTCCTAATCTGGCACGTTTCCGGGTTAATGCGTTTAACCATAACCGCGGTTCCGGCGCAGTATTCCGTACTATTCCATCAAAAATTCTTACTTTGGAGCAATTAAATTGCCCGGCAATTTTTAAAGAGATTGCAGAAACGCCGCGTGGCATCTGTCTGGTTACCGGCCCAACCGGCTCAGGGAAATCAACCACGCTGGCGGCGATGATTGATTATATTAATGATACTGAATATGGACATATCCTGACGGTAGAAGACCCGATCGAGTTTGTGCACCAATCCAAAAAATGCCTGATCAACCAGCGTGAGGTTGGCCCGCATACCCTATCATTTAATAACGCCCTGCGTTCTGCGCTGCGTGAAGACCCGGATGTGATTCTGGTGGGTGAGATGCGTGACCTGGAAACAATCCGCTTGGCGCTGTCAGCAGCAGAAACCGGCCACATGGTGTTTGGTACTTTGCATACTAGCTCTGCCGCTAAAACCGTTGACCGGATTATTGACGTGTTCCCGGCGGCAGAAAAAGAAATGGTACGCTCCATGCTGTCCGAGTCTCTGCGCTCGGTGATTTCACAAACTTTGCTAAAAACTAAAGATGGACAGGGTCGCGTTGCGGCGCACGAGATTATGATTGGTACGCCGGCTATCCGTAACCTGATTCGTGAGAATAAAATTCCGCAAATGTATTCAGCAATTCAGACTGGTCAGAACGTTGGCATGCAGACACTAGACCAGAACCTACAGGACATGGTGAAACGTAATGTGATTTCAGCCAATGAGGCACGTTCTAAAGCCGCGAATAAAGACTCTATTATTGGTTAATGATGGGGTATAACGTTCATTGTTGAATAATTTTACGGTCATTTGCTAACCGTGAAACAAATGTAGTTGAAAGGGAATTAACGTGCAGAGTCAGATGGAAAAAGGTCAGGCTGAAAAGTTTGTATTCGATTTATTAAGATTGATGCTGGCAAAAAAAGCGTCAGACATGTTTATTACTGTTGGCTTTCCACCGGCAATCAAGATTGACGGTAAAGTGACGCCGGTTAGTAGCCAGCCACTTACGCCGCAGCAGGCACGTGAAATTGCACGCTCTATCATGAATGATAAGCAAACTTCAGAGTTTGATGCTACCAATGAGTGTAACTTCGCCATTGGTATTCCGAATGTTGCACGCTTCCGTGTCAATGCTTTTGTGCAGCGCGGTTCTGTTGGACTGGTGTTCAGAACTATTACTACAAAAATCCCGGATTTTGATGAGTTAGGCTTACCTGATGTATTAAAAGATGTGGCAATGACCAAACGCGGCCTGGTAATTTTTGTCGGCGGTACCGGCTCCGGTAAATCAACCTCATTAGCGGCAATGGTCGGCTATCGTAATCAAAATAGCTATGGTCATATTATTACCATTGAAGACCCAGTTGAATTTGTGCATGAACATAGAAACTGTATTATTACGCAGCGAGAAGTGGGTGTAGATACCGATAGCTGGGAGATCGCACTTAAAAATACGCTGCGCCAGGCACCTGATGTGATTCTGATCGGCGAAATACGCGACCGTGAAACGATGGATTACGCCATTGCTTTTGCAGAAACCGGCCACTTATGCATGGCGACGCTGCATGCTAACAGTACCAATCAGGCACTGGATCGTATTATCAACTTTTTCCCGGAAGAGCGTCGCCATCAACTGTTAATGGACTTGTCGCTCAACGTGCGCGCTTTTGTTTCACAGCGCCTGATTCCTAAAAAAGAGGGCAAAGGCCGTGCGGCTGCAATGGAAGTCATGTTGAACTCACCGTTGATTTCTGATCTGATTTTTAAAGGTGAAGTGCATGAAATTAAAGAGATTATCTCAAAATCTCGTGAGATGGGTATGCAGACATTCGACCAGTCATTATTCGACTTGCACGAGGCCGATGTGATTACCTATGAAGACGCGTTGCGTAATGCCGACTCCGTGAATGACCTGCGCCTGAAAATTAAGCTGGAAGGCAAGGGCGCGCACGATAAGGACCTGTCAGCTGGGCTGGATAGTTTGGGGATTGTTTAACATACTGATTTACCCTTTTATTGTTATAGGGTAAATCAGTAGTTCAATATTTAGGTAACCCGAAAATCAGTAATACAATTATGTTTGAATTACGCATTTATTTTTTGCTGAGATTCGTTGATGGTTATCAAAGGTTTGCATTAACGTTAGATAACCTTCGAGATTGTTATTGGCTACATGAGATCAGTGTGATTAATAGTTGTTTTGATACACGATCTGGCCGTGTACTAGAGTGTATTTTACTTTTCCGGGGAGTTCCAAGCCGTTGAACGGGGTGTTCTTACCTTGGCTTTTCAGCATGTCCGGACATACTTTCCAGTATTCATTACTATCGAAAATACACAAATCCGCATCACTATTCAAGCTTAGGTCGCCAGCCGGAATGCCAAGTATTTGTGCTGATGTTTTTGTGATGAGACCTAATGCATGCAGTAAACTCACATTTTCTTGTGCAGCCCACTTTATGGTGAGCGGCAATAGTAGTTCAAGGCCTGTTGCGCCAACTTCAGCTTCTGCAAATGGTGCCATCTTTGCATCATCATCTACTGGTGTATGGTCTGAGCAAATGGCGTCAATTGTGCCGTCTTTCAGGCCTGTGCTTAGAGCTTCTTTATCACGTTGTGTTCGTAGCGGCGGTTTCAGGTGGCAGTTAGCGTCGAAATAGCCAATATCGTGTTCAGTCAGGTGTAAATGATTGGCGCCTACATCGCAGCTTAATTTTGTGCCATGCTTTTTCGCGTCACGCACCATATCTACACCCTCGGCAGTAGATAGACGGCTAATGTGCACTTTTGCACCAGTTTCTTGTGCAATGCGTAATATAGTTGCTAGTGCCAGCGCTTCTGCTGCACTTGGTATGCCTTTCAGACCTAGCCTAGTGGCAACTTCACCATCATGTGCTACGCCTTTTGCCGCCAGAAATGGCTCTTCTGCGTGCAGAAATAATGTAAAGCCAAATGTGGCAGCGTATTCCATTGCACGCCATAGCACTTGTGTATCAGTAATCGCGACATTGGCTTGCGAGAACCCCACGCAGCCTGCGGCAGTTAATTCGCTCATTTCAGACAGGGCTTTACCCTCTAATTGTCGAGTAAGCGCGCCAAGCGGATAAACATGGGCAAGACCTTGCTGTTTAGCGCGGTGCTTGAGCATCTCAACCAGTCCGGGTTCATCCAGTACCGGGTCGGTATCCGGTGGGCAGGCCAGGCTGGTAACGCCGCCGGCAACTGCTGCCTGCAACTCACTTACCAAGCGGGCTTTGTATTCGTCACCTGGTTCGCGCAACCTGGCGGATAAATCCACTAAGCCTGGGCAGATAATCAGGTTTTCTGCGTCAATGATCTGGTTGGCGACAAAGCCTTCAGGGCTATTGCCAACACCAATAATCTTTCCTGCAGCGATATAAACATCAAGTTTGCTATCGATATTGTTTTTTGGGTCAATCACTCGACCGTTTTTTATTTGTATTTTCATTACGCGTCTCCTGCTGGGCTGCCGCCTGCCAATATTGCCATGACCGCCATGCGGATTGCGATGCCGTAAGTTACCTGCGGCAATATGACGGATTGTTTGCCATCTGCAACATTGGAATCAATTTCCACGCCGCGATTCATCGGGCCCGGGTGCATAACAATGGCATCTGGCTTGGCGAGTTTCAGTTTCTCCTGAGTCAGGCCGTAGGTCTTGAAATATTCCTGCGAGCTAGGCAGCATGGCGCCACTCATACGCTCATTCTGCAGGCGCAGCATCATGATCACATCAACGTCTTTCAGGCCTTCTTCCATATCATGGAACACATGCACGCCTAATTTTTCAACTTGTGTCGGCAGTAATGTTTTTGGCGCAATCACGCGTACTTCCGGCACGCCCAATGTAGTCAGTGCGTGGATTTCAGAACGCGCTACACGCGAATGCAAAACATCACCGACAATCGCTATTCTTAAATTGTGTAGATCCGGCTTGTATTTGCGAATAGTAAATACGTCAAGTAAGCCTTGCGTAGGGTGGGAATGGCGGCCATCGCCGGCATTCACCACATGAATGTGTGGCGGAACATGTTTTGCGATCAGATGTGCTGCACCGGATTGCGAGTGGCGCACCACGAACATGTCGGCATGCATGGCGATCAGGTTATCGACAGTATCGAGGATCGTCTCGCCTTTTGATTGTGAGGAAGTGCTCACATTCAGGCTGATCACGTCGGCAGAAAGACGTTTTGCTGCAATTTCAAAGGTGGTGCGGGTGCGGGTACTGTTTTCAAAAAACAGGTTACACACGGTTTTACCGCGTAACAGCGGCACTTTTTTAACTTCACGTTCTGCTACACCCACAAAAGATTCCGCGGTATCCAGTATCTGGTTGAGTATTCTTTTGGGCAAACCTTCGATTGAAAGCAGATGTTTGAGGTTGCCATCACGGTCGAGTTGAGGATTATTCATGCTCTTGTGTTCTCGCGCTGTTGTGTTGAGTGAGTTCCAGAACCAGTGTGTCATCTGCCAGTTTTGTTAACTGCAGGTGCTGTGAGGCATCCAGCGGGATGTCTGCCGCAACGATCTGTGGTGCAATCGGTAGTTCGCGACCACCGCGGTTTACCAGTGCGACTAAGCTGATACTGGCAGGACGCCCGTAATCGAAGAGTTCGTTCATGGCAGCGCGCGTGGTGCGGCCGGTGTAGAACACGTCGTCGATCAGGATGATATGTTTATTTTCTACATCAAACGGAATCTGGCTGGGGCGGTTTTCTGCTTTTAAACCACGTTTTGCGTAGTCATCACGATAAAAAGACACATCCAGTGTGCCATGTTCAATCTCGTGTTTTCTGATAGTATTTTCAAGTAAGGTCAGCAAGCGCTGCATGAGCCATACGCCACCGCTATGAATACCAACTAGTGCCGTATTTTCTTGCAGTAACGGCTCCAGTTTCTGGGCCAGAACTTTTAATAAGTCTTCTGCATCGGGTAATTGCTGGGAGGGTACGTTTGAATGATTTTTTGTCATACTGTTATTTTACTGAAAATTTAACATTACTAGTAAATCTTCTTTTCTTTACCACGTTGATTATAACTATAGATATTTGCACGAAGTGTTTTTAATCTAAAATCCTATCAATTTCGTCATTCCGGCGGAGGCCGGAATCCAGACTACGTGAGAAATAGCGCTATCTCGATAAACAACTATTCGTGACTGCAACTTTGCCTAGATTTCGGCCTCCGCCGGGATGACGGGTTTTGGATATTTTTGTTAAATATTGAACTAACCTTTGTTTTGTAAAGGGTACGGAAGTAGTCACATTCCCTCTTTTTATGATTATAGGCTATCAAAATAACTGCGTAATATAGTCTGCGCTGCAACCTGATCGAGCATGGTCTTTTGCGCACGGCCCTTTACGCCGCTCTCGTTAAGCAGCTGACTAGCCTCTGTTGAACTATAGCGTTCATCAATCATGATTACAGGCAGGTTGAAACGGCCATTGAGGCGGCGTGCAAATTTTTTGCAGAGTTGGGTGATTTCAGTCTCGCTGCCATCTAGACTTAATGGTAAGCCTACCACCAGCAGTCTCGGCTGCCATTCATTAATCAGCTGAGTGATCGCGGCAAAACGTACTTCGTTGCTTTCGTTATCGATTGTAGTCAGTGGGTTGGCGCTATTGATGAGGTGCTCACCAATAGCAATGCCGATGCGTCTTTCGCCAAAATCAAAAGCCAGTACTGTGCCGGATTGCACCTTTGTTTTGTCGTAAACATTTTCGTTATCAATGAGTTGCAAATGGGATGTGTTGGACATTAGGCGTGACCTGCTACATCTGACAGCATAGCCGGATCAAAGCCCAGTAACGCCATAGCTGCAATAAGCTGTTCTTCATGTGGGGTTTCAAACAGCACTTTTTTTAGCGTTTGCACGTCTTCAGGTTTTACTGAAAGCCATGCATTCTGTGAAATTTCCTGTTCTAGTTGGCCGGCAATCCACCCTGCGTAACCGAGTGACAGTAATAGTTTTTCTGGGCCGTTGCCTTGCGCCACCGCTTCCAGGATGTCTTTGGAAGTTGTGAGTGCGATATCATCCAATACTGTAATTGAGCTATCCCAGTCACCGGCAGGTTGGTGCAGTACAAAACCGCGCTCATTTTGTACCGGCCCGCCGTAGAGTACGGGTTTGTCAGTTAGTGATTTATCTTGCAGATTCAGGCTGATCTTTTCAAATAACATGCTGTAAGTCATTTCGGTAGGGCGATTGATGACAATGCCCATCGCGCCATCCTGATTGTGTGTGCAAATAAAAGTGACTGACTTTGCAAAGTAAGGGTCAGTCAGGTTGGGCATTGCGATCAGAAAGTGCCCGGTGAAGTTGGTGGTTTCCAGTGTCATAACGTTTAATTTTTAGCGTCTGCTTCCAGATAACCTGTCACTTCCAGGCCAAAGCCCGCCATGCTTGGCATTTTGCGCTGATTGGCCATCAATTTCATTTTTCTTACGCCACAGTCCAGCAGTATCTGTGAGCCTATGCCATAGGTTCTTAGTTCCTGATTGATGCGTATAGGTTCATCTGCACCTTGAATGCGTTCGATAATGCTTTTTCCGGTTTCTTGCTGGCGCAGTAATACCATTACGCCAGCTTCTGCCTTGGCAATGACTTCCATAGCTTTCAGTGTGTTCCAGCTATGTGAGCAGCTGGAGCTATCCAGTAAATCAAATGCTGATAGCGGTTCGTGTACGCGTACCAGCACTTCTTTATCCGGTGTCGGGGTGCCTTTGATTAAAACCAGATGCGTTTCTTTGCCAATTTTGTCAGTGTAGGCGACCAGTTTCATTTCACCATAAGGGGTTTGCACCATGCGCTCTGCGCTACGTTGAATAAAACTTTCAGTTTCTGCGCGGTAGTGAATCAGGTCGGCAATGGTGCCGATTTTGAGATTGTGTTCAGCAGCGAAGGCCATTAAGTCGGCCAGGCGTGCCATGCTGCCATCGTCTTTTAATATTTCACAGATTACGCTGGCTGGTTCCAGCCCGGCAAGTTCTGCCAGATCGCAGCCTGCTTCAGTGTGACCGGCACGTACCAGCACACCGCCATCCATTGCCGCCAGTGGGAAAATATGGCCTGGACTGACAATGTCCTGCGGTTTTGCATTTTTGGCTACAGCAGCCTGCACAGTGCGTGCGCGGTCGGCAGCTGAAATTCCGGTAGTCACACCCTCGGCAGCTTCAATAGAAACTGTGAAGTTAGTGCCCATGCGCGCGGCGTTTTTCTCTACCATTTTTGGCAGGTTTAACTGGTTGCAGTGTGCTTCGGTAAGGGTCAGGCAAATCAGACCGCGACCGAATTTTGCCATGAAGTTGATATGCTCAGGCGTAGTAAATTCAGCTGCTAAAACTAAATCTCCTTCGTTTTCACGATGTTCGTCATCTACCAATATGACCATGCGGCCACATTTGATTTCTTCGATAATTTCTTTGGCAGGACTGATATGCTTAGTCATTATTGTTTTGCTCTTTATTCTTTAATTTCCCTGGTTTTTCAGATTCCCAGAGCGTCATGCGTTCTACATAGCGCGCAATCTGGTCTACTTCAAGGTTGACGTGATGGCCGCTAGCCAGTGATTTGAGTGTGGTATTTTCAAGCGTATGCGGAATCAGGTTAATGCTGAATATGTCGTTAGCGATACTATTGACGGTGAGGCTTACACCATTTATACAGATCGAGCCTTTAATCGAAATATATTTTGAAATAGCATGGGGCGCGAGAATGTTAAGACGCCAGCAGTCACCCAGCTGTTCAAAGCTAACCACTTCACCTACGCCATCAACGTGGCCGCTGACTAAGTGGCCGCCAAGCCTGTCGCTCAGGCGCAGTGCTTTTTCCAGATTTACCGGGTGTGGCCGGTCAAGCCCCACGGTTACCGAGAGCGTTTCATGGGACACATGTGCCTCAAAACGGTCAGCGCCGAGTTTTATAACCGTCAGGCACACGCCATTAACGGCAATGCTATCGCCCAGCTGAACATCGGTCATGTCAAGATGCCCGGTATTAATTGCAAGCTGTATATCTTTACCGACCGGGGTTGCTTGTGTAATCTCGCCGACGGATTGTATGATTCCTGTAAACATAGATAGAATTTTAGCAGATAACGCTAGATAACGATTAGAAGCCTGCTAAAATCCGTCATATGAAATCACTTCCTTACGAGTTATTTGTCGGCTGGCGTTACACGCGGGCAAAACGCAAAAATCATTTTATTTCCTTTATATCCCTTACCAGCATGATTGGTATTGCGCTCGGCGTAGCTGCGCTGATAGTAGTGCTATCTGTCATGAACGGTTTTCAGAAAGAATTGCGCACGCGTATTCTGGGGGTGGCATCGCATCTGGAAATTACCGGATCCAATAACAAACTTGCTGATTGGCAAAGCATTAGCGAATTTTCCGGCAAGGCTCCGCATGTGCTGGCGAGCGCACCTTATATTACAGCGCAGGGCATGCTGAGTTACGATCAAGGCGTGCAAGGGGCAATCATTCGTGGTGTGATGCCAAATGCAGAAGATAAAGTAGCAGATTTAGGCCGCCATATGAAGGCCGGCAAGCTGACTGATTTACGCGCAGGTGAGTTTGGTATTATTTTAGGTGCAGATCTAGCGTTTGCTTTAGGTGCGCAGATTGGTGACAAAGTCGTGGTGATGGCGCCGCAAGGACAGTTTACGCCGACTGGGGTGGTGCCGCGCCTTAAGCAGTTTACTCTGGTTGGCCTGTTCCAGATTGGTATGTATGAATATGACGCCGGTCTGGCACTGATTCATATTGATGATGCTGCCAAGCTATATCGCATGGGCAGCAATGTATCAGGTGTACGTTTGAAATTGAACGATTTGTTTGATGCACCGGCGATTTCAGCAGCGATGAGCGAACAGCTTAACCGGCAAAATAATCCAAACGGTAATTATTATGTGACTGACTGGACGCAGCAGCATGCCAATTTCTTTCGCGCAGTGCAGATGGAAAAACGCGTGATGTTTATTATTCTGACACTGATTGTGGCGGTAGCTGCTTTTAATATCGTGTCAACGCTAGTAATGGCCGTGACAGACAAGCGCGCTGATATTGCCATCATGCGTACTTTCGGCGCTAGTCCGCGCAGCATCATGAAAATATTCATTGTGCAGGGTGCCATGATCGGCGTGATCGGTACAGTGCTGGGCGCAGCCTTTGGTATTCTGGTCGCGCTTAACATTGAAACCATCGTACCTTTTATCGAGGGTCTGTTTAACGTTCAGTTTCTGGCAAAAGACGTGTATTACATTAGTGATCTGCCTTCTGATTTGGCATGGTCGGACGTTACTACGATAGTGACTGTATCTTTTATATTAAGCCTGCTGGCAACCCTTTACCCAAGCTACAAAGCAAGCAGAATCAATCCGGCAGAGGCATTGCGTTATGAGTAGTCCAGTTTCCCAATCTATTATCTTTTGCGCTGATTTGCATAAAACTTATCAGGGGCTGGATGTTGCCGTATTAAACGGTATTGATTTATCTGTGAATGCGGGCGAGCAGGTGGCGATTGTCGGTGCATCAGGTTCCGGTAAAAGTACTTTGCTGCACTTGCTTGGTGGGCTCGATATACCTACTAGCGGCGATGTGCGTATTCTCGGCAGCAATCTCTCACAATTATCAGAGACGCAAAAGGGTAATTTACGAAATCAGTCATTGGGATTTGTTTATCAGTTCCACCATCTGTTGCCGGAGTTTACCGCGCTGGAAAATGTAGCGATGCCGCTTTTAATTCGGCGTATGGCGCGTGAGCAAGCACTTATCTTGGCAAGTGAAATGCTGACCAAGGTAGGTTTGGCACACAGGCTGGAGCATATGCCGGGCGAACTTTCCGGTGGTGAGCGTCAACGTGCAGCGCTGGCAAGAGCTATGGTCACGCAGCCGCAATGTATATTGGCTGACGAACCTACCGGCAATCTGGATCGTCATACTGCACATGCTGTATTTGATCTGCTGTTGGAAATGAACCAGATGCAAAATGTAAGCTTAATTGTAGTGACGCATGACATAGAGCTGGCATCGAAAATGCGGCGTCAATACAAGTTGGTTGATGGCAAGCTGCTGTCTATCTGATCAATGATTTTTCTGGCACTGGCTTTTGTATTCGGGTTTTTCTGGGTGGCAACATTGGCTAAAATCCGGCTGGCTGATGAGCTGCCTGCCACTTAGGAAAATAAGCCAATACAGATCGTAGGCGAAGTGGCCAGTGTTTCAGAGCTAACGGAGCGTGGTGAACGTTTTCGTTTCGACGTGGAAAAAGTTCTGACAAAAGCTGCAATTACACCCCGGCATATCTCACTGAGTTATTACTCGCCCGGAGTTTGGGGTGAACCTATTTTGCATAATGGCCCATGACTTGCGCAACTTAAGGCAGAGCAGCGCTGGCAATTTACAGTGCGTTTAAAGCGTCCGCACGGTAAACAGAATCCGCATGGTTTTGATTTTGAGGCGTGGGCACTTGCTGAAAATATCCGTGCTACCGGTAGTATTAAAGCAAAACAGAGAATACAAAACTGCAGGATTTTGTATGGCGAACCAGCTATGTAATTGAGCATATGTGCGAAGTTATACAGCAGCGTATTTCGCTGGCGTTTGCAGGTAAGCCTTAAAGTGGAGTTATTCAGGCACTGGTGATGGGTGATTGTAGTCAGATTGCAGTGAATGGCTGGCAACTTTTTCTACGCACAGGTACCAGTCATTTGATGAGTATTAGTTATCTATTAAAACATTAATTTTAAATATTTTATTTATTAACGTTTTAAATAATATCTGATGTCTATCAGTTATCTATTTAAACGCAAAAAAGGGCCTACCTGAAATCAGGCGGCCCTTGAATTTATCGGGTTAAGTTGATAAGACACATCTAAATAATGTTTTGCATTTATCCGAACATTCCAAATGCAAATTCCATTCCCAGCATAGACACTATCCTGCCAACTCTACAATAGGGCAACAGTAAACCAAAAAATTGGTATGCGTTGACCTGTTTTACAATATGTAAGATGGTATGCATAGTGGAGAATCTATCAGCTATCGAAAGTATGCCTGTCCACATAAAAACCCTTTCCACAATTTCTGTGGATAACGTTGTGGGGTGTGGGAGGATATAAACTCTAAGTTGCTGGTGTAATAACGAAAGTGGATATTGGGAAAGTTTTAAGCAAACAGGGGAACAGAGGCACTCTGACACGTACATCCACTATTCATGCGTTATAAATGTATGTTTTTAAGCCATTTGTATTGAAGTAGGGGACCGGGGGTTACTGAATATGTGTCATATATCGCAACCGGGTGCCCAAGAGAATTAAAGAAATATTAGGGCAGCTAAAGCATTACCTTGGCAGAAGTAATCCCCGCTTGGATAATGAGTAGTGTTGGTGTTTGGATTGTATATGCCAACGACATCGCCATTGGCTTTATAGATGCGTTGGAAGCCGTTACTCTCAACTCTAATTCGGGCAAGTATGGAGCCATTTGGAGCTTTAATCAGTGTGTCAGACATTTGTTTGCTTCCTTGTTGGTTTGAAAACACAACCATCCAAGTACTGTATAAAAATGACAACGGCTTTAAGAGAAATAACGGTCAGTTAATATTAGAACGTAAAGCACAGCCTAGAAACGACTAATTAACTGAATCGACATTGACATATGTCATCAGCAAGCTAAATCGTTTCTAGGCGTTATTACATCGTGTATTGGCGACTATTCTATCAAGGCATGAAGCGCGCTTAATAAAAATATGAAATGAACAAATAATGCGGCTTGCAAAAAAGCCGCATCCTAAGTCAATAACCTAACTAGGCAGCCAACTCTACCTCTGCTTGGTTGGAGCTTTCTGGTAAAGAAAGATCTTCAGTTACAAGGCTTTTAACTTGGATAGACCGTTTAGCTAGAATTTCGGTGCAAGAATCGTTGATGCGTACTCTCCAAAAGTCCATACCATTTGATCGCTTCTTATTAAAGCTGAGTTGCTTTAACTTCTTGCCAAGAACAATGTTGTTTGCAACCTTGAAGCCATAAGCACGGCAATATTTTCTGTATAAATCATATAAAGCAGCCGGTCTCATGCCTTGGCTATCGTTATCAACCAATAAAACATCATCAGTAAACATCTTGATGGTGTCCGACTCTACACGGTAGGCATTACAAGCATCTTCTGACGAGCTAGGCACAATGAATTTACCACGCTCACGCAGTGCCTTTAAGCCATTCACTGCCATAGCAAATATGCCAGATAACTCAGATTTAAGTTTAGTCGGGAGGTTAATATCCATTTCATCAACAGTAAAATTTCGATTAAATGTCAATATAACCAAGCGACGGAAAAAGGCATGTGTCACATCACGCAATTTTGGCAAGTGATTGGTAGCTAGCATGATTCGCGTGTATGGAACGAAGGTAAAAGGATGTTCGTATTTTCGCTCGGCCTCAATCGTATCGCCACTTACAATTTGTTTCAGGATACCGTCATCAATCACAGTGCTTTCATTGATTTCAGAACTTGTTAGAAGAAGCTTGCCATCCAGCTCCGCTAAAGCACGACGGTTGCCAAGTCTTTGGATAGGGGCACTATAAACATTTTCTTGTCCAAGTAACTCAGGCATTAGCTTAAGTAACACAGATTTACCATTGCCGCCTTCACCTACACAGACTACAAACTTTTCAAAGCTTGTGTCAGGGAGAAGGCAAAGTCCCATCCACTCCAGCACAAACTGAATTTTTTGCTCACTATCAGCATCGCCTTGAAATATGTCCAGCAAATATTTCTCGAATGTTGGCGCTTTTGCGTTTTCATCCCACACAAAATCTCGACCAGACATCAGGTGATAGTTTGGATTATGGGCTTTAAGTTCGAAATCGTTTAAATCAAGCACACCATTCAAGAAACATAGGCAATTCATGTTCGGTTTAAAATCGCTACTTTTAACGAAACACGTTAATTTCAGCATTTTTAATAATTCATTTACATCTTTCGTTTTAGCGCTGTATGACAAATACTTAGTGATGTTAAAGCGAATATCACCAAACTCGCTTAGTTTAGACCAGTAACCGCTCTCGTATGCTAAGAACGTGTTGTTTAAATATACAAGCCCATTTGGATAAAACTCATTGATAAAGTCTTTAATACCTTGTGAAGCAAAATCTGGTGGTGTCCATATAGTTGAGCAGTCTGTCATGTTATTACTTTCGTTAAAATTTTCTGGATTGTTAATATTGCTGTCATTTGTATTCATGGTTTAGTCCTTTAAGTTGATTGCAAAAAATTGGTTGATGTCGATAGTTGGAAAACCAGAGCAAAGTAACGTAGCAAATTGCTGCATCCTGTCTGTGCGAGGAATTACATGCTCAATAAACTTGGCTCGCTTAGCGTTTTTAAGCTCATCGGTAGTCGTGGGGTAGCCTTGCTGTGTTAGCCAGTCAGCGACTTCGCCGTAAGTTTTTGATGTAGTCAGACCACACAGACCTTGCGAATAGGCACGTAAAAAAAGACGCCTAAAAACGTCTGTCGTACCTTTGCCGCTATTTCTGATACCAGATTTTTTTCCTGATATTTTTAAGCGATCTTTTACAATGGAAAATTGGTAATGGTCATCATAGTCATGCCAATCATCTAAAGTTTTAATACATCTTTTTCGTCGCCATCCATCAAAGATAGCCCGCGCACGCTCAGCCTCCTCTAATGTTGCCCAAGGCTTAGAGTCAAGATAAACATGGTCGACACCAGCAACCGTTATCATCAGCGGATCGTGAAGTTGTTGTTTAAAGTCAAATTCAAGATTCAGTAATACTTCTCTTGTGTCTCTAACCACATCTAAATCTTTATTCCACTGCTCACGTATGGATGTAAATGGCTTCGTTTCAGTCATGTCACCAGCCTGCCGATTTAAAAATAATTGCAACATATAGGCGTTTGCATCTTCAGTTCCGGTTGGTGGTGATACCCCACATTTAGCTAGGATTAACTCGTTTTCGCCATCAGCAAGCCCTGTGATTTGCCCCCGAGTCTTCATAGCTACTACCTGTTTCACACGATGTTTTAATTCAAGCATCTTGCTCTCAGGGGATACACGATCACATAAATCCTGAAACCTTAAAGCCATAGTTCCGCTTAAATTTAGCTCTGAATAATCAGCATCGGTGATAAAACCATCGGTTGTGGCACTGATCACTTTTCGGTGAGGGGGGATTCCTGCAATTTGCTCGCTTAACACTGCACGAATAAAGCCAGTCGTGTGAGCAGCAATGGCAGCATTTGTAATTTGCGAGTGAGGCAGTTCTACACTTTTCATCTTGCCTGTGTCGTATACGGTTTTCTTTTTCAAACCTTGGGCAGTTTTGCCATATAAGCTATTACCTAATAACTTGGCATATAGCTCGTCAATGCTGCCTTTTTTATATGATTTCCTTAAATCACGTATATGCGTGACATAAGGCTCAAACAATCGGGCATCACCTTCCAGCCACGGGATAATGACGCCGTGTTTAATCTCAATATCACAGCCCAAATTAAGCGCAACCTCAATCTCAGGTGCGGTGCAATATGAAAAACCACTTAACGGATAGAACAGCCCATCGTTGCTGCCACGCACAGGTAATGACGGAAACTTCGTATTTTCAGGAAAGTTAAACTCGACATAAGCAAAGCCAAGCACATGACCGATAAAGTCGTTCAAATCACGTGTAAATCTATAATTTTCATAATCAACATGTCGCAAATCAACCAAGCCCGTGGTGTAGGCGCCAGCTAAATCAAAGTCATTCCAAACGCCAATTGTCGAGGGCCCGAAGGCATAACATTCGTTACGACCACCGCTATAGCAACTTGAGATAAAAGGCTCGATGAAAGAGCGCATTTCAGTCGCAGTTCTATTTTTTAATGTAACAACTCTTCCTTTTTTGTTATCCCACCGAGTGATGGTAGTATTCTTGAGCCCAAAGGCGGTATTGAAATCAACATCATTTTTCTGAAGCTGTTTTGTAAACATTTTGACCGCCAATCCGCTAGCGGTCACAGGTAAACTGCTGCTACCCGTTTGCTTTTCAGCGAAGTTTTGCAGTCTTTCGTAATAACGAACTGCGATCTCAGCATCACGTAGGCCGTATTCTTCAAATGCAGGCTTATTATGTAGAAGTAATAAGTCCATGCGCTCAATACTAAAGCCATCAGGAATCTCTAGTTTCGGGAGACCAATTAAATCACCCATTTGCTTGATGGAAGTACCCACGGCAACATGGCTACCCACATCGACAAACCGCACTTGTAAAAGTCGGTTGAACCCGTCATTGGCATTTGCGACATAGGTTTTGTTATGCAGTAATTTTTCTAAATCTGACGGATCAGGTTCTACTTCGACATGAGAACCTATTGAAGCAATTCTGCCACCAGCACTTTCAAGATTTGTCTTGAACGTGATTAAATCGCTGAAAGCAGGGAGGTCTAATCTAAGGAAGAAGCCACATACGATCACTCGGCGAGGCCATTCTAAAATGACTCGATTTTCAAGAGCATCAACAATAAGACTACTGATTGTTTTGTAAAAGCTGGGTCTGTCAGACCGCATATCACCAGTAGGGTAGATGATTTTTGGCAGCGTTCCACATTCGCCAATTAGGTAAAATTGAAGGCTGAGAACGGTGTTGTCCCCGCCTTTTTTCCCTGAAATAAACTCAGAATCAAAGCCGATGTAAACATCAGGCCCTTGGCCCACTTTAGGTTTGACTGGGTCACCTTCACAATCTTTTATCTCATGCTCTATTACTTCTAATGCTCTAGCAATTTCTGCATCAGGGTCGTACTCAAAATCATCGAGAATATCCTCGGTGTAACTTGTTGGTATATTAACCAAATCACTTAAAATACACTTCTCATCAAACATATATGTTTTCCTTTTTATAGCATTGCGTGGGTTAAACCCACGCATATACACGTAATAAAATTTAGTTTGTACCTTGCTTTATGAACGACCAGTCAGGTTGCTCAGCCGCTTTGCCATCATTCACAACCTTGATCAATAAATTTCTAATTCGCCTTCCTGTCTCTACATCGGCCTCCTTGATGTAGCAAACTGTTCTGGCCTGAGCATCTCTACACATCACACCTTTGCCTTCGTAATATGTAACAGAGCGAACTACCTCGTTTGAAACGGCATTACCATCAGGTAATAAAATCATTTTTGACATCTCTATATTTCCTTATAAAAATTAATTTTTAGACGTGGCAAAACAAAACCACGTAAGTAGGTTTTTAAAAAAACGACCGAATTCCACGGCGATTAGCGGGAAGTCCAAATAGTTAAATTTGGGCCAGCTAATTCATAGCTCGTTGTATTGCTATCTGGGGGCTTGACTTTGAATTGACCCAGCGACTAAATCCAATAACAACTTGAGCTAAATTATGAAGAAACTAGATTTCTTAACTTGACACTGCTAATGGGGGGTGTTTCGAAGTGTGATTTTTTTGATGTCAACAAAAACATCTTGATTTTTAATTTATTAAATCCGGACAATTAAATTGTTCAGATAAAATGCCTAAATCTTGATAAATGATTTGGCTATAAGATGAATGAGTGGGGGCGGGAATATAGGGAATTTACGGAGTACGAAATTAGTGCTTATAAGCTTTGGTTTGAATTCTTAAAGTTAAGCGACCAGCAAACTTGGTCTGAGGATGTTGCTGAATATTTCGGGGATCTATCGGGAAATTTTGAAGTATGGTGGCCGGAGCACAAATATCTGTTCGAAAAACCAACACAGCCTAAAATCGATGAAGTTCTCACCGAAGAACAATTTCAATCCTATTCTGATTCACGGCCATCAGAAGGTGATCCTGGAATCTTGGTTTTAGCTGTATGGATGTACCAAACGAAAAAGGATTTACGAGCTGCTTTTGATGAAATTCTAGCGAAATATCATCAAGGTGACGCTGGAAGGCCTGAGTTTGACACGTTCGGAGAGTACTATTCGTTTGAAGCTAGACCAGACGTAGAAATGATGGAAAAAATTCTTGCTGTTTATCACGTGTACTCAGAAGACCAGAAAAAACCAGAAAAAGATCGCATGCCACTATGGCAAATAGAAGAAGAAGCATCAAAAATTAAGCCGTTAATTGATAAAACAAGTGAATCAGCTGAATTCATTTGGAAGGCACAAAACGTTGACTCAAGCATTCTTGAAAGTCGTAGGCGGTCACAGCACACAACTGTCAGAAAATATATCAATTACGCCGAAGATATTTTGAAAAACGTTGTAATCGGTAAATTCCCTGTTTACAACGTAAGTAAATCAAAAAAATCCTAATACTCATCGGGCAAAAGTAAGCAGGTTGATGATCTGTCAGCCTCCGTAATTACCCAAACTTTGTCACCTTCATCATTTAACGGATAGCTAGATAAAATACGCCATCCATTCTCGATAGACCGTTCATTTTCCAATCTATCTTCAGCACACACATCCCCATAATCACCACCCACGTGTTTGATTAGCAGGGATGCTATATCTACGTTGTTAATTTGCATTGCTTCAATAGCGGCAGGTGTCGCAACAATATTTCCAAGTGCAAAAAGCATTTTTCATCATCCTTAAATAGCCAAATGGCGATTTCATAATCCAATGGATGAAGGCTGAGTAGCTACAAATTTATTTTGTTATTTGCTGTTGCCTGATGGCGAACGAGGTTGGATGCTGGACTTGTCTTGTTAAGGGTAAGAATCAAATGCAATCACTCACAACCGAACAGAAAGAAACGCTGGTTGAAATTATCAAAGATGAATTTGGTGAAGAAATGTCGCTAGATGAATTTACAGATATTTTGCTAGGTATGTTGGAAGACGTGGCTGGGTTTGAGGCTATCCCGCAACAGGAAGTAAACAAGCTAACTAACCAATTATGGAAAAATTATCATGGATAAAAATTCAAACCTGCCAACAGAAAAAGCTGAGAACCCAGAGTCACCAAAAGCAGCGTCAACAGTTCCAGTAGAAAGTGCTAAAAAAATTATTGATTTAAACAAGCCAGTTATCAAAGAAGCTGTTACCAAAGGCAAGGCTCTCATTAAGGACGGTAAATCCAAAGTGGAAGCGGCAATGTTAATCTTTGAAGCACTCAAAGATGAAGACAGTGAAGTTATTGTCGCTGCCTTCGTTCAAGGCGCAGCACTTACTGAAAAAGGTGCAGTAACTTATTTTTACAACTGTCGTCGTAAAGCAAAGAAAGTCGCAAAACCAGCATAATGAAAGTAAATCAGTGAAGCCAATCCTCCCAGTAAAATCTGCTAAAAAATCAGATTTTTGCTGGGGAGTTAGGCCTTCTTTGGCATAAATATATTCATCTCGCGTCGAGACAAGCATGAGTAAAAGCCAATAAGACGACTCAACCAGCCATACCCTTACTGACTGGTGGTGACGGGAACAGATTGCGTGAAGCCGCAATAACGAGCCTACCGTGTGATTACGGTTAAAGTTTCAATGATGCTGTTATGGATAGTTCATTGATGTGTCGGCTTGGGAATCATGCTTATTTTTTTATCCATTAAGATGTATCAAACCGTCAGTAATGACAGCGCAATGAACCGATTTGAGTTGTGCGTGGCTGGTCAATGCCACATACGGGAATGTTTAACTTTCCGTTAGCAAGTTAAATATAAAAAATAACTAAATAAGAAATAACTGAATAGTGTGCTTAATCACGAGGTGTAACCGAAGTGAAGTAAGTACACTATTCATGTATGCAGCACTTGTGCTGCGATACATATCAGTCAAATCTAAAATAATCTCTTTGATATCACGTTCAAATTCAGCGAGAAATACACATAATCATCTCAACTCACTTATGGCGAACACGCCATAAGCGATCAATCAAGGAAACACCAGCTCGCTTCGCTTCACGTGTTTCCTCGCTTGATATACCTGCTTCGCAACTTGAAATGTGACACCCAGACCAGAGCAATCACTTCACATATCCGTTGTCCGATCTGTCTAAAACACGGATGGTCTTCATTAATACATAAAAAAATGAAGATCTAAACATGAGCGTAGTTAAAAGACCAAATAGCAAGTTCTGGTATGTGCAATTTCAGTTTAACGGTGAGAGTTATATTAAGTCATCAAAAACTACAAATAAGAAAATTGCCGAGAAATTCGAAATTGATCTAAAAGCCAAAGTGCATTCGGAAAAGTTTTTAGGTAAGAAACAACGCATCAAATTTCAGGCTGCTTTCTCACAATATAAAGAATCCAAAAAAGGCATCGCAAGTTTCGCTAATTTATCTGCACATGAAAACGTATTGAAACGACTATTGCCTTTCCACAAGTATCTTGATGAATTTACCACGCATGATCTGGAGAAGTTTAAACGTGATCGTATCGCTGAAGGTGCAGGCGCTGAAATCATCAAATATGGCTTTTTACTTGTCCGAGGCACATGGAACTATGCAAAGAAATTAGGCTACATGGTCAATGAGCTGGACTTCCCACAAGTAAAGATGCCAAAAAGCTCATTACGCTACCTAAGCCAAGCTGAAGAAGAGCGTTTACTGATTGAGTTGGATCCACATCGTGAAGGCCAAGGCTTGCCACCACTCAATATGCGTAGTGACGATCTAAAACGTGCTATGCAGGATGCTTACGACTTAGTAATATTACTCTTGGATACAGGGGCTAGATATAGCGAAATTGCCAATATACCTTGGAGAAAAATCAACCTGAAAGACCGTACAATTAATTTGTGGCGTTCTAAAGTTGAAAATGAAACTACGCTTTACATGACTGATCGCGTATTTGCAGTCCTCTCACGCCGTGCGGAAGATCAGTCTACTGATCACGTGTTTAATAACAAAACAGGTGACTCACGTGGATACTGTACTCAATCAATCCGTAAGGCATTAAAACGTGCTGGCTTGGATAATTGTAGAGTACATACATTACGTCACACGCTGGCTTCCAGATTAATCCAAAACGGGATGAGCGTATATGAAGTGCGTGACATCTTAGGCCATAGCGACATCAAAACCACGATGCGCTATGCCCACCTTGAACAACACCACATCACATCAAAAGCACGTGACATTATCAATAAACTGAATCAAAACTCAGCAGGGCAAGTTGTATAAGCTAGATTTTAGGGTTGCGAGCGATTGATTTGGAAGAACGCGCTAGCTCCTGCTGGGCTTTTTGGATTTTTAATCTCGCTTGAACCGCTTTGGCTTGCTCAGCCTGACGTTTAGCATTTTGTTTCATACGCTTCACACAGCGCTGCATAACATCGAAGTTAAGTATTTCAGTTAATACCATGTCTACATTTCCTCAAATAATTTGTATCGCGATTTGCAATGGGTGTAATTATTTATGTTGAGTGGGTTCTGGTAATTGCGTAATATGAGTTAAAACAAGCAAGAATAACTAATAAGAATTGATTATGAATACAACTTACCGGGTAGTAATAGGGGGTCTGAAAGAGGGTTTTTCTAAAGACCAAGTTAATATAAATTTAGCTAATTTATTTAAAACCACTATAGACAAGCTACCCGATATATCAAGTGAGTCTAACTATGTCGTTAAAAAGAACCTAGATAAAGAGACTGCTGAAAAATATCAGTCAGCGATTGAGATGCAGGGGTGTAAGTGTTTTATCGAAGCGGAATCCGATATGCAGCTTACGTTAGATGAATCACCAGAGAAAATCTCGGCTAAGTCTGATACAAAAGACACCAACTCCTCCCAAACAAATCCTTGTAAAGTTTGTGGTTTTGCATTACCTATTTCATCCAAATTCTGTAAAAGTTGTGGCGCAAAGCAGGATGGAAGTGCCGATATTTTGACATCTAAGCCAGTTCTCCCCCATGAATCTCTCAACGCAACTCAAACTGCAAAGGTACAAGCTCAAGAGCGGCCAGTAACAAACTCTAAAAAATCAAAATTTATGATTGCAGGGGGACTTGCTTTAGTTATCATCATTGGTTGGCAGATTAGTAGCTTAACGAACATATTCAAACATTCCAATAAACTTCAAAATCTAGCATCATCATGTGGATCTATTGATATTTACGGACAATCGTTGAAATTTAGAGATACAAAATTGGCAGATGAATCCCCAATTAAGGATGATGATGTATGTCAGGCTGCAGAAGAGTTTTCTGAGAAAAATAAAAAAATATTATTAGCCACTCTTATGTGTGATGTTGTAGATGAAACTGTTAATCGCTTGGGTCGTGGGGATGTCGAAGCGGGTGTTAGAGAAGCAGAACATATGGCTAATTCAGGTAATCCAGATGCGATCAGTCTCATGAATCGTTATAGGCCATGTACGAATGAAAACTCAAGGGAAGTTGTACTCAAATCTATAGCAAAAGATATGGGCTATGCAATTTATTCGGTAGGTACTTTTACTTGGGAAGGTAAGACCTGTAAAGGGTATTTGGCAGAAACTGCGAACACTAATTCAAAAGGTTATGATTTACATGGAATAGGGCCGTGTAAATCCATTGATGTTTATAAGGGAGCAAATGTACATCATCCAGAAAAAAGACCAGCCGGAATTCCTGCGGGGGATTATTTTAAGAAAACTTTGGCTTATGATGGCGAACTCCCAGAAACATGGATATACCATGATAGGGAGTACAAATTCACTTCACCAACACAAATACAATCTTCGTCGCCAGAAAAGCCTGTTGAAGTTGTACCTGTCACATACACCGATGAATCCACGGATACGGTAGCAGGGAAATTTACGATTAGACGTTATGACGATTTTAGTGGGCATAGAAAAACCTTTTTAAATGGTAAAGAAATTCTAAAGTGTGATAACGATGATTGTGGCGATGTGAGTTACAAAGTGGATAAATCTTTTAATTATCCAGATAAGACTATATTGCTCACTTCATACGGGAATGGAGGAAATGCTTGTGACGGATTTTATGAACTAATCACAATATCTAAAAACGGGAGCTATCTGAAACCAGAGGCGATTGGAAACTGCGCTGAACTAACATCTGCTATTCAATCTGGTTCAAAAATCACATTGACGTTTCCTACAAATGAACAAAATATGCAGGGGACTGAGGTGTGGGTCTATGAGGGAGGTAAAGTTACCGGACCACTGAAAACTATTAAACCTATATTTGATGTTAGTCCTGAAAAAATCCATAAAATAACAACTGGTGATGATGTTTACAACTCAGTATCAGGGACAGTAGTAAAAGAGAATAATGGTTATTATTTACGCTTAGACAATCCAGTGAAGATTGTAGATGACCCAAACGAACAGTTCCCAGGGTATCATAATGGAGATATTACTGATGTGATTGAGATAACTCTTGGATATAAAAATAATCAGCCCGTGTTGCCAAAGCTAGGGAAGGGTACATTTGATATATCATTTTCTTGCAGTCGGGCGTCATGTTCAATCGACAAAATAAATTTATCCTCATCACCCAGCGCAAGCGAAAAGATTATACCTAGCAGTTTTCAAGGTGTCTGGGCGGATGATAATGGCTGTAAACAATATAAAGCTAATCGAGAAATTGATCCCGGTGCGATAATAACATCAGATCATATAGACAGATACGAGCATGAGTGCGCTTTAAACAAAGTCATAGCCTCAACAGAAAATACATTTTCTGGCGAATTTACATGCACTCAGGAAGGCGAGACGATGACTGAAAACATTTCGATAACTCTCCAACCCGACGGTAAGCTTGCTGGTATTTTCAATAATCCATTACCAATGTGCAAAACAATAAAATAAAAAGGAGAATAACAAAATGTTTTGTATGGAATGTGGGGCTGAAGTTAACATAAACGCCAAGTTTTGCCATAAATGCGGTACAGCGTTTGATTTAGAAGAACTCTCTAAAGTCAAAGAGTCTGACAACTCAGAGTTTCCAGAACAATCAAATAGACCAGCTATAATTTTTTTGTTGGTCCTTTTTTCAACCCTCATAATTTTTGGCATTTATTATCTAGTTAAGGTAAATGAAAAGAATGAGGACTCAGATACAGGTGTATCTGAATCCATCTCAAAACCTCTCCAACAGTCTCTAAATGAAGAAACTTATAGGCCATCTGTAGACTTCGGTAGAGAATATGCAAAACGACTCGCTGACGGAGTTGCCCAATCAAGCTTTCCTGTTTGTACTGTAATAGCTAACAATATTCGAATGTTGGGCAATACTAACTTGCCAGACGAAATAAAGATACGCCAGATAGATTCAGTCACTATTCCAGAAATATGTACTCCTCTTGAGTATCAATAATGAAAAGGATAAGTATTAATTAACGGGGATAGGCTTTTTGCAAACATATAAACGTTGCCAAGCAATAGCAGACCAGAAGACAGTATCGTTATAACTCTAAGACTGCTTGCCAGCGTTATGTGGGTCAATAAACTGAAAATGCTGGAACCCAACTCAAGGACTTTTAACAGAGTCCTTTCTTTTTTGAGCTATAAGACCACCACCATAAGCTGTATGGGTTTATAGCCAGCCTATTAAATGCCTCGTAAACCAAGCGGATAAAAAGCATGATTTATAACTGGGCTCATTTTTATCCCATTTCATCTGAGGTTAAACACAAAATTTTCTTAAATAGTAAAAGTATTGCTGAATATTCTGTTTGACTTCTAAGCGGGGACAAAGCTGTCGTTCATATTAAGTGTGTCAACTTCAGCTCACAACACTTTTGAGGCATTCGACGCCCTCAACCTGTCGTTGGCTATGGGCAGA